>Ga0181579_10000809_pt1 | contig 25978 bp, 26 predicted proteins | sample 071ome_24_FD_132996 | JGI IMG/M metagenome (GOLD analysis project Ga0181579, IMG submission 132996) | Coastal salt marsh microbial communities from the Groves Creek Marsh, Skidaway Island, Georgia - 071402CT metaG (megahit assembly) | ecosystem: Environmental > Aquatic > Marine > Intertidal... | reverse complement strand
TTCGAGATGTTCCCGCCTTGCTGGCTGATCACCGGGGCCAGCGACGCCAGTGAACCGGGTTCGTTCGTCAGCACCGTATTCAATCGGCCGCTGACACGGCGCAGACTGTCCTTGTCCCATGAAACATCCAGCCACAATTCCGGCGCGTCGGAAAACTTGCTCAGCGTCGAGCATCCGACCTTGTGAACGGTAATCCCCTTGCCAGTCGTGAAAATACCGACAATGGCCTCACCCGGCAGCGGGTGGCAGCATCTTGCGATGGTCACGGCGGTGCCGGCATCATCTCCATCGATTTTCAGTTTCGGATGTCTCGCATCCTCGCGCTTGCGACCCTTCCGCCCCCTGCCGGCATCAACAACAATATCAGGATGGAGCCGTTCCAGAACGCGGATCGGTTGCAGCCTGTCCTCGCCGACAAGCGCAAACACCTCTTCAACCCGTGTCACACCGAACGCCGACAGTGACTGTTCGAGCGCGCGGCTGCGGAACGGACGGTCATGCTCACGGAATGTCTTTTCGATCAGGGCCCGGCCAATACGGCTGAATTCCGTCACCCGCTGGGCGCGGTGGAACCGGCGGATGGCCGATTTCGCACGGCCGGTCTTGACGAAACTTTCCCATTCCGCGCGCGGTTTTGCCTGGCTTGATGTCAGGATGTCGATTTGATCACCATTCTGCAGTTCGGTGGCCAATTGCCGGGTCTTGCCGTTGATTCGGACGCCGACGCAGGTCTCACCAATCTGGGTGTGAACGGCATAGGCGAAATCCACCGCCGTGGCCCCGCGCGGCAGAGCGATCAGATCGCCGCGCGGCGTAAAGCAGAACACCTGATCATGATAGAGGTCCATCTTGGTATGTTCGAGAAATTCATCGGCGCCGGCATCCTCGTCAAGCAGCCCGACAAGCTCTTCGACCCACTTGTATTTGCGCGGGCTGGCGTCCTGCATTCCATCCTTGTAGTGCCAGTGGGCGGCCACGCCATGTTCGGCGACCCGGTGCATCTCGGGTGTCCGGATCTGCACCTCGATCCGGTGATTCTGCGGGCCGAGGAGACCGGTATGGAGCGATCGGTATCCGTTCCTTTTCGGGGTTGAAATATAGTCCTTGAAACGGCCCATGACGGTTGGATAGTTCTGATGCAACTGGCCAAGCCCGCGATAGCATTCCTCAACGGTGGGAACCAGAACCCGAAACGCCACGATATCGGCCAGCTGATCCATCGTAACAGCCTTGGTCTGCATTTTTCGCCAGATGGAATAAGGCGATTTGAGGCGGCCGGTGACACTGCATTCGATACCAATCTGCTCCAGCGTCGCCTGCAATTCGACCGAAATTGTGGGAATGGTGATTTCCGCTTCCGATGTTAGATATTCAAGGCGGGTCATGATGCTGTGGCGCATATCGCCATTCAGCACCTCGAACGCGCTGTCCTCAAGCTCGGTCTGGATCTTGGTCAATCCGATCCGTTCGGCAAGTGGCGCATAGATATCCATCGTCTCGCGCGCAATTCTGACCTGCTTCTCCGGCTTCGGGATGAAGGATAATGTGCGCATGTTGTGCGTGCGGTCGGCCAGCTTGACCAACAAAACCCGCACATCCTCGCTCATCGCCAACAGCAGCTTGCGGAAATTCTCGGCCTGGGCGCTGCTTGGCAGCGTCTTGATCGCCAGCCGGCTCAGTTTGGTCACACCATCGACAAGCTGCGCGACATCACCGCCGAATTCACCGTCAAGCGTCTGCAGCGTTACATCGCAATCCTCGACAGTGTCATGAAGCAGCGCCGTGATGATGCTGTCTTCATCGAGATGCATATCCAGAAGGATATTCGCTACGGCTATCGGGTGCGTGAAATAGGGCTCGCCGGAGGCACGTGTCTGGCCGTCATGCGCCGTGCGACCAAATTCAAACGCCCGCGCCAGGCGGTCGGCATCGACCGCCGCGTGGTAGACACGCATCTTGTCAATAATGGGATCAGCCGTTCCGATCATCGCCCCGTCGACCAGTGCAGCGCCGGCAACACGACTGTGATCGCACAAGTCCGGCGTTCGAGGCTTAATCTTCGCCTGTCACCTGTGACAGGTCAACATCCTCAAACCCCGGCTCGCTGTCGGCGGCCGTGCTGACATGCATGCCGGCCTCGGCGCCCTCGGCCTCGCTGTAATCGCCGATCATTTCCGACAGGTCCACATCGACAGCAGCCTCACCCTCGACAAGCATCGCGGGCTCTTCCTGTGCGGAAAGTCGTTGCAGCTTCTTCACAATGCCGTCATTGAGCCCATCAAAATCAACCGACTCGGCCGCGATTTCGCGAAGCGCAATGACCGGGTTCTTGTCATTGTCACGCTCAAGGGTCGGCAGGTCACCCTTCATGATCCCCCGTGCCCGCTGCGCGGCCGTCATCACGAGATCAAACCTGTTGGGGATTTTCTCGATACAGTCTTCTACGGTTACACGTGCCATGATGGCCTCCCGTCTTCGCGCCAGCCCCGCGCCGTCGAGGCGAAAACGCATCGTGGGGCAGGACGGCAGCACTCGGTGTTTGAAACTGACCGGTGATGTAACCCAATTCAGGCCGGCGCGCAAGTCGAACCGTGCGATCTGTGGGCCTGATCTGTGGGCCTGATCTGTGGGTCTGATCTGTGGGCCTTTTTTGGGAGCCTAGCCTGACATGCGCCGAATCATCTGATCTTCCGGCAGCACGGCAACAAGATCGGCGATCCCCTGTCCCGTTATCGGATGAACATAATCGGGCGCCACATCCCGCAAGGGCAGCAGCACGAAGGCACGCTCATGCATGCGTGGATGCGGCAGGGTAATGCGGTCATCATCATGCTGCACACGTCCGAAATCCAGAAGATCAAGATCAAGCACCCGCGCCTCGTTCCTGATCTGCCTGACACGCCCGAATTCTGCCTCGATCCGGTGCAGCCCCTGCAGGGTGTCATGCATTGACAGCTTTGTGCGGGCGGCGATCACCGCGTTGACAAACCATGGCTGGTCTGTCAGCGGCACCGGCGCGGTCTCAAACCAGGCGGATATGCGAACAATCTCGATGCCGATTTCAGGAAACCGCGCGATCGCGGCCTCACAACCATCACGGGGGCTTTCGAAACCATCAGGCACAAGGTTGGCACCAATCCCGATGAGGACGTCGACCGAGGCGGCATTTTTTTCATAAACCATCTTTTGAACAAACCATCGAAATGAGTGAAATCATAGGAAAGGCGCGCCCGTCTGCCGTCGCAGAAATAATGACGAAATGTAAACAGCCCCTTACAAAATAGTCCAACTTTGAAGCATTCTTTACATTTTGCAACATTGCTCGTATTTTTCCGATATTGGCAACTCAAATGATTTTTGTATGAGCATATTCTATCGGCTGATCGCTAACGTTTCGGGACTTATTCTCACATGATTGTTTGGACAAGCTAATTCATAAAAGTTAATCATAAGGTACCATTGTGACAGACCAGACATACCGTGAGAGAACGGTTCTTTTCATCGACGGTTCAAACTTTTACGCCGCCGCGCGCACCCTCGGCATGGATATCGATTATGCCCGCATGCGAGCCCATTTCGCGCAGAATGCCAATCTGATCAGGGCGTGCTACTACACCGCCCTGCCCGAGGATCAGGAATATTCACCGCTCCGCCCCCTGATCGACTGGCTTGACTATAACGGCTATTCGGTGGTCAGCAAGCTGACCCGTGAATTCACCGACCCCGAGACCGGCAAGCGCCGGGTGAAGGGCAATATGGACATGGAAATCGCCCTCGACATGCTGCGGCTGGCACCAAAGATCGAGCATGCCATCCTGTTCTCCGGCGATGGTGATTTCTGTCGCCTTCTTGAGGATGTTCAGGGCATGGGCGTTCGCGTCACTGTTGTATCGACAACCAAGACATCGCCGCCAATGGCCGCTGATTCCCTGCGGCGGATGGCGGATGAATTCATCGAGATGGAAAACCTTCGCGAATTCATCACCAGACCGCCGCGCGACAATGTCGAAAGTGCCGAGGCCTGACGAAACGGTCCGGAAGTGACAGCGTCGTGACAGGCTTCGTTCCACCCCCTCGCGACTGCGCACAATGCACGCGTCTCGTGGAGTTACGACAAAGGTGCCGCCAACGGGAGCCCTTCTGGCACAATGCGCCCGTTGCATCATTCGGTGACATCACGGCCCGCATCCTGATTGTTGGCCTGGCGCCCGGCCTTCGCGGTGCCAATCGGACCGGACGTCCATTCACCGGCGACTCCGCCGGCGGCTATCTGTTCACCATGCTGCGGCGGTTCGGGCTGGCAACGGGCGATTATCGCGAGGATGGCGATGATGATATCCGGCTTGCGGGTGTCCGGATCACCAACGCTGTGCGCTGTCTGCCACCTGCGAACAAACCGGTCGCCGCCGAGATCAACGCTTGTCGCCCCTATCTGGCGGCGGAGATCGCCGCGATGCCAAATCTCGAGATCATCCTGACATTGGGACGGCTTGCGCATGGTGCCACCCTGCGCGGGATTGGATGGCGGCCCGCCTGCGTGCCATTCGGCCATGCCAGTGATCAGGCCATTGATTTGCAGGGCCGGATGATCCGCATCATCAGCTCCTATCACTGTTCACGCTACAACACGCAGACCGGTCGCCTGACCGACGAGATGTTTGCCGAGATTTTCCGGATGATCACGGGGCCGGAGACGAGCGTTGCCAGCTAGCCCTTGCTGCGCAGAAGCCGTGCCTTTTCACGGCCCCAGTCACGGTCCTTCGCCGCCTGCCGCTTGTCCTGCTTGCGGCGACCCTTGGCAAGACCGATCTGAATCTTCGCCCGCCCGCGGTCATTGAAATACAGCACCAGCGGGACAAGGGTCATACCCTCGCGCCGGATCAGACCCAACAGCCTGTTCCGCTCACGCGCCTTGACCAGCAATTCACGCGGCCGTTTGGGTTCATGATTGTCGCGCGCCGGCTCATAGATCGGGATATTCGCGTTGAACAGCATCAGCCGGCCATGATCCTCGCCGGCATAGCTCTCGGCGATGCTGGCGCGGCCAGTGCGAAGCGATTTGACCTCGCTTCCGGTCAGGATGAGGCCAGCCTCGATCTGTTCCTGAATTTCATATTCATGCCTTGCGCGCCGGTTCTCGGCGACACGGCCGGTTGTTATGTGCCCCTTGGCCATGGATCCATTCCCGCCAGTTGCACCGGCGCCGTCCCCGCGATGACGGGGACCGCCATCTAGTTGATCAGCCCGGCGCCGCGAAGCGCCGCCTCGACACGCGCCTTGCTGCTGTCAGCGATTTCGCACAATGGCAGCCGCGTTCCGGGTTCGCACAGTCCCAGCAGCTCGGCCGCATATTTGACCGGTCCCGGGCTGGCCTCGCAGAACATGGCATCATGCACCTCGATCATACGGGTGTTGATGTCCTGCGCCGTCTTCACATCACCGGCCATCCAGGCGTTGTGCATATCGGCCATCTGGCGCGGCGCGATGTTCGAGGTCACCGAAATGGCGCCATGTCCGCCACCGGCAAGATAGGGAAGCGTTGTCGCGTCCTCGCCTGACAGCTGCGCAAAACCGTTGCCAAGCGCATTCAGGATCCGCGGCGGGCGACCGACATCCGAGGTCGCGTCCTTGATCCCGGCGATGTTCGGACAGGCTTTCGCCATGCGCGCCAGATTGTCATCCGCGACGTGGACGATCGACCGGCCGGGAATGTCATAGACAATGACGGCAACATCGACAGCCTCGGCCACCGCAGTGAAATGGCGGAACAGCCCTTCCTGCGTCGGCTTGTTGTAATAAGGGCTGACAATCAGCACCCCGTCGGCACCGGCACCGGCAGCGTGCCTCGCAAGGCGCACCGCCTCATCCGTGCTGTTCGACCCGGCACCGGCGATCACCGGCACGCGGCCGGCCGCCTGATCGATGCACAGCTCGACGACACGGTCATGCTCGTCATGCGACAATGTCGGCGATTCACCGGTGGTGCCGACCGGCACCAGCCCGTGCGTGCCATTCTCGATCTGGAATTCGACAAGTTTTCGGAACGCCTCCTCGTCAACCCGTCCATTGCTGAACGGCGTGATCAGCGCGGTATAGGACCCGGCAAAGGCCGGGGTGGCGGTATCCTGTGACATTGGACAGTTCCTGAGGATGTTTTCCGTATTCCAGCTAGAGCGCCCAAAATAGGCCTGCCCCGTTGGGAAGACAAGCCCGCATTCCGGGTTCTTCGCCGTGCAGGAAATGCTGGCCTGTTGCCGGGGCGTCGCCGCGACGCTAGGCTTTGCGACATCACGCAACAGGACAGACAGCCATGACCGACCAGACCCGCCCCGCCATCGGCATTGATGATATCCGCGCCGCCGCGACCCGCATCGCGCCCTATACCGTTCGCACACCGCTGGTGGAGTCGCCACGGCTGAATGACTGGCTGGGGTTCCGGCTGCTGGTGAAGGCGGAATGCCTTCAGCATACAGGATCCTTCAAGCTTCGCGGCGCTACCAACACGGTGATGAGCCTGCCGGACAGCATCACCGATGTTGTCGCCTATTCCAGTGGCAACCACGCCCAGGCGGTGGCCCGCGCGGCCAGCCTTCGCGGCATGCGTGCCGTGATCGTGATGCCGCAGGATGCGCCGGTGATGAAGATCGAGGGCACGAAAGCCTATGGCGCCGAGGTGGTGACCTATGACCGCTACACCGAGAGCCGCGAGCAGATTGGCGGTGCCATAGCCGCCGAGCGCGGGGCCGAGTTGATCCCGCCTTTCGAGGATGAGCGCGTAATGGCCGGCCAGGGAACGGTAGGGCTGGAGATCGCGCAGCAATGCGCCGAGATCGGCGCGGTGCCGGACCATGTCATCTGCTGTTGCGGTGGTGGCGGGCTGATCGCCGGTCTCAGCACGGCGATCCGCTGCGAACTGCCGACGGCGACAATCTGGGCGGCCGAGCCGGCCGATTTCGACGACACCATCCGCTCGCTTGCCAGCGGCAGGATCGAGACAGCCGATCCGGCGGCGCGCTCGATCTGCGATGCGGTGGTAACGCCCGCCCCCGGCGACATGACCTTCGCCATCAACAGGACGACGCTGGCCGGCGGGTTCGGTGTCAGCGACGACCTGGTGCTGCGGGTGATGGCCACCGCCTTCAAACATCTGAAGCTGGTCATCGAGCCCGGCGGCGCGGTGGCGCTGGCGGCGGCGCTGGACAGGCGGCTGCCGGCCGAAACCGGATGCGCGGTCGCCGTCGCCTCGGGCGGCAATGTCGATGCCGGGATGTTCACCCGCGCGCTGCAGGCCGGCCCACTGGTTTAGGGCTTGGACCCGTCAGGCTAGAAATCGGTTGGGGCCCCGCCCTCCTCCTTGCGGCGGGCGACGAAGGCGCACAGCTCCTCGTCGATCGCCGGGTCGATCGGCGGCGCCTCATATTCGGCCAGAATCCGTTTCCAGGCGGCGTTGGCGCGGTCATGCGTCCAGATAGCGCCGGCCTCCTCCCACGCCTCGTAATTGCGCCAGTCCGACATCAGCGGCGCGTAGAAGGCGTCGCGATAGCGTTCCTGCGTATGGTCGGCGCCGAAGAAATGGCCGAACGGACCCACCTCGCCAATCGCCTCGACAGCCAGATCATCGGCGCTGATCGGCACCGGCCGGTTGGTGTAGGCGATCTGCTGCAGCATCTCGCAATCAATGATGAATTTCTCGAAGCTGGCGGACAGCCCGCCTTCCATCCATCCCGCCGCGTGATAGATCACATTGGCATGCCCGGAACAGCTTGCCTGAAGCGAGAACAGCGATTCCCAGATCGCCTGCGCGTCGGGCGCGTTGCAGGCATTGGCGTTGGAGGCGCGCCAGGGCAGCCCGTAGCGCCGCGCCATCTGTCCCGATATCTGCATCGCCCGCACATATTCCGGCGTGCCGAAGGCCGGCGCGCCGGTCTTCATGTCGACATTGCTGGTAAAGGCCCCATAGACACAGGGCGCGCCATCCCGCACCTGCTGCAGCAACGCGACGGCGGCAAGCCCCTCGGCATTCTGCTGTGTCACCGCGCCGGCAATCGTCACCGGCGCCATCGCCCCGGCCAGCGTGAAGGGCGAGATGATCACCACCTGCCCGCGCCGCGCCGCCCGCATCGCGCCGTCCAGCATCGGCCAGTCATGTTTCAGCGGTGACGAGGAATTGATGTTGGTGAACATATGCGGGCGTGATTCAAATGCCTCATCCGTCAGGCCGCCAGCGATCCGCACCATCTCCATCACATCCTCGATCCGCTCGGGACCAAGCGAATAGGCGTGAATCACCTTGTCGGTCAGCGTCAGCATGTCGTAATGCGCGTCGAGATGCCTGATCGAGGCATGGATGTCGATCGGCTCCACCGGATAGCCGCAATTCAGGTGAATGCAGTTATAGGCCTGCGCGAGGCGCAGAAGATCCTGATAATCGGCGCGGTTGCCGACCCGTCGCCCACGATCAAGGTCCATCACATTCGGCGCCGAGGCGACCTGCCCGAAATTGACATGCCGGCCGCCGATCGTGATCTCATGGGCCGGATTGCGCGGGGTAATGGTGAATTGCGCCGGTGCGCGGTCCACCGCCTCCATCACAAAGCCGCGCTCCATACGCACGCGCTTGGTGTCGTAATCGACCTCGCAGCCTGCCGCCTTCAGGATATCCAGCGCCTCGTCATTCAGGAACAGGATGCCGATCTCCTCGAGAATCCGCATGCTGGCATCGTGGATAGCCTCGACACCGTCCGGATCCACAGGCTGTGTCGGATCATCGAGATAGGTCACGGCTCCCCATTCAAGCTGGTTTGCCAGAAAGGGTGCTTTCGGTTTGTCACCACCACCGCGGCGGCGGCGGCGCGGCCGCTGGGGCGAATCAGCTGCAATCTCGGACATAGGCCACCTCACTGCGTCATTCTGCCTTGACGGTATCAGCGCTAACCCTCTCAATCGTTCTAAAAATGACATTCGATACCCCAATTCGGTCACCCGGCAGGGCAGATAGGCTTTAGCCGTTTCAAATGGCGCCGCGGATGCTAAGAAGAAACGCTGTTAAATCACGGGATAGCAGGAGACATCAGGGGTGGCACCGCGGATCAGGTTCGTTCTAGGCGGCGCGCGGTCGGGCAAATCCGCCTATGCCGAGTCGCTGGCGCTGAAGAGTGGCGGCGATCTTGTCTATATCGCGACAGCCGAAATTTTCGATGAGGAGATGGAAGCGCGGATCGACCTCCATCGCCAGCGCCGGGGACCGGAATGGAAACTTGTCGAGGCGCCTGTTGACCTGCCGCAGGCGATCCGCGCCAGTGATGGCGAAAACACCGTCATTCTGGTCGATTGTCTGAGTGTCTGGACAACCAATCTGCTGATTCACGACCAGGACATCGCGCAGTCGCGTGACGCGCTGCTGGAAACGCTGCGGGACTGCCATGGCAGCCTTGTTCTTGTCGCCAGCGAGACCGGCCTCGGAATCGTTCCCGACAACGCGCTGTCACGCCGATTTCGAGATGCCAACGGGCTGTTGAACCAGGCTGTCGCCGCGACAGCGGACGAGGTGTTTTTTATGATAGCCGGTATTGCTTTAAGAATTAAACCACCGCAATAAACGTAAGGTTTTTCTGAATATTTGGATATCGCCCCGATGAATTCATTTTCCTCTTCTCGCCATATCGCCGAACTTATTGACACGTTGCCACAGCCGGACGGCGCGGCGCGGTCGGTGGCAGCCGCACGCCAGGACCAGCTGACAAAACCGCCGGGCTCGCTTGGCAGGCTTGAGCAGCTGGCGCTCTGGATGGCCGAATGGCAGAGAACAAACACACCGCATCTCGACAACGGCAAATGCCTTGTCTTTGCCGGCAATCACGGCGTCGTCAAACAGGGAATCAGCCCGTTCCCGCAGGAAGTCACGCAGCAGATGGTCTGGAATTTCGAGGCCGGTGGCGCCGCCATCAACCAGCTATGCGAGACCGCCGGACTGGAATTGAGTGTCACGGCACTCGACCTTGGTCGCCCGACGATTGATTTCACAACGGCGCCGGCGATGGACCCCGATGAGGTGGTACACGCCATGAATGCCGGCGCTGCCGCCATCGGCGAGGCGTGCGATTACCTGATTGTCGGCGAGATGGGCATTGGCAACACCACCGCCGCCGCCGCCATTTGCATGGCGCGATTCGGTGGTGATGCCGGCGGCTGGGTCGGCCCCGGCACCGGTCTTGATCAGGCCGGTGTCGTCCACAAGGCAATGATCATTCAGGCGGCCATCGACCGGCATGGTGACGGTCTGAACGACTGTGTCGGCCTGCTGGCCGCCTATGGCGGACGTGAACTGGCGGCGATTGCCGGCGCGGTTCTCGAGGCTCGGCTTCGCTGCATTCCGGTGATGCTTGACGGATTCATCTCGTCGGCGGCGGCGGCGGCACTGACGGCAGGCAACAGGCTGGATGTTCTGGATCACTGCATGATCTCGCATCTGTCATCCGAACCGGGGCATGTCCGCCTTGCCACGGCGCTGCGGATGCAACCGCTTCTGGACCTGCGCATGCGGCTCGGTGAGGCCAGTGGTGCGGCGGTGGCGACCCTGCTCGTGCGCGCCGCGCTGGCGACGCATAACGGCATGGCGACATTTGCCGAGGCCGGCGTCAGCAAGGACACATGAGTTCGGGCCGGGACATGACGCGTCTACAGTCCCCCATCGGCGACTGCGTGGCGGCGTTCCTGCTTCTCAGCCGCATTCCTGTCGGCTGGTATCACTTTCCCGACGACCGACCACCAAACCTGACCGCCGCCCTCTGGGCCTTTCCGCTTGTCGGGCTGGTGATCGGCGGCAGTGGCGGTGCCATCCTTGTCGTGGCGTCCCTGCTTGGCCTTCCCCCATTGGTGGCGTCAGGGCTTGCCCTTGCCGGCATGGCTGTGCTGACCGGCGCGATGCATGAGGACGGTCTCGCCGACATGGCGGACGGGTTTGGCGGCGGCCGCGATGCCGAGAGCATCATGCGAATCATGCATGACAGCCGCATCGGCGCGTATGGGGTTCTGGCGCTGATTCTGGCAATGGCGTTGCGGCTGTCGCTGCTGGCGCTGTGTCTCGACACCATGTCCGGCTGGACCCTGATCGGCTTTATCGCGCTGATCGGTGCGGCAAGCCGCTTCCAGCCGGTGCTGCAGCTTGCGGTCTTTCCGCTCAGCCCGCATGCAAAACTTGCCGCGCTGACAGGACGCCCCGGCACGAGGCGGTTGATCGCCGCGCTGATGGTGTGGCTTCCGGCGATGGTCTGGCTGTTCGGCACCATCGCAACCGTGGCCATCATCCTGCCAGCCTTCGCGGTGAGTCTGTGGATTGGCCAGATCGCGACGCGCAGGATCAACGGGCTGACCGGCGATGTCATGGGCGCGTCAACGATCATCGCCGAAATCATGATGTTGATGTGCTGGGCCTCGCTCGGCGCTATGCTGCCGGCATGACAGCGCATCCTGAAAGCCGCGAGATATTCTTCATTCGCCATGCGCCGGTTGTAAGGCAGGCCGGGCATGTGCCGCCGGCCGACCCGCCGATCGAACAGCGCGGTTTCGATGTCGAACCGCTTGTCAGCCTGCTTCCCGCAAGCGCCGAATGGTATGTCTCGCCACTACAGCGCACGCAGCAGACAGCCGCGCTGCTGACCCCGTCCCTGTCGCCGGCCAGCCTGTCCGAGGCGCCGGAGCTTGTCGAAATGGATCATGGATCATGGCACGACCGGCCAGTGGCCGAAATCTGGGAGCAGATCAAGGACGCACCGCTTCACAATTGGACGTTTCTGACTGTGGACAGGGTGGCACCGCAGGGCGAATCCTTTGCCAGGCTGGCGGATCGTGTTGCCGGATGGATGCGTCGGTGTGAAGAGGATTTCAACACCACCCCCGGGATCGTCATCACCCATGCCGGCGTGATCAGGGCGGCAATGGCGGTGGCGCTCGCCGCGCCTCTGGATCATGTCGTCGGCATTCCGGTGCCACATTTCGGCATGCTGAAACTGACATTGATGGACCCGCCCCGCGCCACCGCGGCGGGCGGTGCCTGGCTGTTCAATGGCCTCAGCGATCCTGCCATCACCTGAGACGCCCGCCAGGTGACCGGCGCTCGGTGAAAACGCTAGCTGTTCAGATGCCGCACCCCGCGCGGGTCGATCCAGCCAATCGAGCCGTCTTCGCGCCGGTGCACGACATTGAGCCCGAAATGCGCCGCGTTCCTGAACATCAGCATGGGCGCCTCGCTGAGTTCCAGCTTCATCACCGCCTGTTCGACCGTCAGCATTTCAATGTCATAGGCCAGCTCCGCGACAACCGCCGGCATGTCGTCGCTTTCCGTGTCATCCTCGATCTGGTCAGCACCGGCATAGACCATCATTATCGCCGGCAAGACTTCATCCTCTTCGGCCTGCGTTAAGGTACCGCGATGATTCTTCAACCGTCGCTTGTGGCGGCGAAGGCGTTTCTCGGCATGTTCGATGGCGGCCTCCAGCGCCGCATGCGCGTCATGCGCGAACCCCGTCGCCTCCAGCTCCATTCGTCGCGACAGCGCCACCCTCGTTTTCACCCGGAAGCCGGAATCAGCCTTTTCCAGGGTCACATGGCCGCTGACCGCACGGTCGAAATATTTCTCGACCACATTGCTGAGCGCGGTTTCGGCATGTGTCTGAAATGCCGAGCCGGTATCCATGTTCTTTCCTGAAACGCTGATATTCATGTCTGTCTCCCTTCCAAGCGGAGGTTACGGCAGCGCCGGAGCGGCCATAAGCCTTGGGGGGAAACCGGCGCAGCATGGCTTTATGGACTGTCAGACAGCCCACATGAGCGGAACGCACTGCATCTGCGCCCATCACAAAACAATGTCCTGATAAAGGGGGGAGCGGACGGGCGCTCCGATACTCAAAGGCTGCCAAGAAAAACCCTTTGGCGCAAGCGAAACCGTGTTGTCACACCGCGTCGGGAGGAAGACATCGAAACCCGAGCGACAGGCGACCCGACCCGACCCTGTCGACACCGTGAAGGGGCCGCGCATCCTCGCCTTCGCGGGCTGCGAACCCCTCGGCCGACAGCAGGACGATGCGGCCCGGCCGGTCATCGACGCGCCGCGCGCCATGCCCCTGCCGGTCATCGCAGGTGAACAGGCGCGCCCCCCCGGCAAGCGTCACGATCACCACAATGCCACGATACCGCCTGCCATCCCGGTGAATGCCGATCCCGCGCGAGCCCGCCGGATAACGCTGGATCGCGAAATCGTCAAACAGGATAGCAGGCGCAAGTGGCGGGTCCGGCAGGCTGGCGCTGGCGGTATCGAGCGATGTTTCCAGAAGCCCGGCAAGTTTGGCGAACGCCCCTTCCCGCGGGGCCGGAAAACAGACATCGAAGTCCTGAAACACCCAGTTGCCACGATGTTCGATCTGCTTGCTGGCGGTGCGGAAGGTCTGCCTTGCGGCACAGGCACACAGCGCATCGATTTCTTCCACGGTCAGAAACTCAAGACTGGTCACACGCCGCGTCGGCATCCGCAGCCGCGCCAGCGCGCGCCGCATGGCGGCAATCCGAGCCGGCGTCACGGCAAAATCCGGTTCACCCGTCATCTGGACCAGCCCTGACAAACTCGACCGGTGACCGGCATTGTGCGCAGACCAGACCGGCCTTGCGACGATGACGTCCGACCTCGAAACAGCCCTCGGGACAGCGCATCAACCAGGGCTCGGACGCGAAATTCAGCGTATGGCACCGTGTCGCGCTGCAACCGATCTCGCGCGCCATGCGTCGCCATACTGCATCATGCCCATGGTGCGGGCCGACCAACGCGTGGGCAATTTCATGGAGGATGGTATCGCGGATATGATCATCCCCGGCATGCCGCACATAATGCCGCGACAGGGAAATCTCGCGCCGCCGATAATCACACTGGCCGGCGCGCCGGCGCGCATTGTCAAGGCGCACAGTCCAGCCGTGAAGCCCATGTTCGCGCATCAAGATGGCGGCGGTATCAAGCGCGGCCTTGAGAGGGCGGGACGCTTCGGCCATCTCGCCCGTCTCACTGTCACCCGTGTGGCCGTCAGCGCGCCTCATGCGCCGCCAGCCATTTCACCACCGACCCCGCCGCCGGAATCCAGGCAAGCCCGGCCACGGTGAAGAACAGGAGGTCGAGCAGAAAATGGATGTCCATGATGAAGGTCGACAGCCAGACCATTGCGCCGAGATAGAGTGCCAGCGCCGGCATGATGCCAAAAGCCACGGCAAGATGACGCCATCGTTTCATGTCATGTTCCCTCTTGTCACGCCGACCCTCTTGTCACGCCGACCAGCGCGCCGCGGCGTCAAATAACAGTTTCACACCCATGATGAACAGAATGCTGTAGGTGACATGGTAAAACAACCTGTCCGAAACAACCTCGTTCAGCCATTTGCCGAAATAGACGCCAATCGGAATGCAGGGCAGCAGCAGCAGCGACAATGTCAGACTGTCGGCGCTGAACAATCCCAGATCACCATAGAATGGCAGCTTGAACAGATTGATGACGAAGAAGAAGACACTCATCGTGCCGACAAAGGCCTGCCGCGCAAGCCGATGCGGCAGGAGGAACACCTGCGCCGGAATGCCGCCTGTCAGCGCCACGAAACTGGTCAGGCCGGACAGCCCGCACCACCCCGCCGCTCGCGGCCAGAGGCGGGCCATGAGGCGCCGTGCCGTATCCTCGGCCAGCTCGGCGCGCGGCCGGATCAGGCGCCACAGATAATTCACCGCCGTCAGCACGCCGATGACACCAATAGCGGCCTTCAGCATCGCGTTGCTCAAATAGTCGAACAACAGCCAGCCGGTCAGCTGGCCGGCAATGGCGAAAAGGCACATGATGATCACGAACCGCCACTGGACATGGTTGCGCCAGATGTAGACAACCCAGATGTCGGTGATCAGAAAGATCGGCAGAAGAACACCAAGCGCCAGCTTTGGCGGCAGCACGAACAGCATGATCGGCATGCTCAGCGATCCCAACGCGCCGCCAAACCCGGATTTGGAAATCGCCACCGCGGTGACCGACACAACACAGATCGCCCAGAAGAATACCGGCGAGGCATTCATCACTTCAATATGCGGCATTGGCCCTCACCTTGTCTGCTGTCTCAAGCCCAAGGCGCCGCCTCGCATGATCACGTCGACCGGTACAGGCCCGGCCATCAATCGAAAAGCCGGTTTGCCGCGGTCACCCGTGCCGCATTGTCGGGGGCGATGCTGCCGTCAGGCATGAACAGGGAATTTTCAAACCCGATACGTAATTTGCCGCCCTGCGCGACCGCCTCGACAAGGCTGTCATGCTCTTCCTCGGCAAAGGCGCAGATCGCCCAGTCCGGCACCAGTGAACGGGCATCCATCCGGTCAAGGAACGGCCGGATCAGATCGGGGTGACTGATCCGCCCGGTATAGTGGCCAATCACAAACAGACACCAGAAATTCTCACGCGGAAGATCGGCCTTGGCAAGCAGATCGGCAAGGATATCAACCTCTTCAGGGAAGAATACAAGGTGCTGAATTCGCGTTCCGGCCTCATGCAGCGTGCGGTACAGCCTGATGTCATCAGGGGTCGGCCGGCGGCCTGGCATCATTTCCAGCACACCGATGGAAATGCCCGGCGGCATCACATCATAGGCAAGCTGGCGCATCTCCTCGGGACTGTAGCGTCCGACAGCCTCGGTGGTGATCTGGAAATGCATCTGCGGAACCGCCGCCCCGAGTTCGGCCAGCGCCTCGCGATACATGCCGGCATCCAGAACATGGCGCTGCTCGGCATCGCGAACATGAAGATGCATGGCCCCCGCGCCAGCGGCGGCGCAGGATTTCGCCGTTTCAACCGTTTCGGGAACCGTCACCGGAATGGCCGGGTGATCCGCCTTTGTGCGGCGGGCACCATTTGGCGCCACCATCAAGCGCGGCAGCGCGTCAGGTCGGGAGAAGTGCATTAAGATATCTTACTGTGAAAACAAAACAAACGAAACAGACCCATAGCATCGTTGATCGCGAGGCCCATGTCCAGATTTCCGGAACAGCTGGCCTGCGCACGCAAACCGGACGCCGTTTGGCCGGAACGCCATACCCGTCATGCATTCCGGCTTTCCCTGATGGCGATGTAAGTCACCGCGCCAAGAACCACCAGCGCCCCGATGACCGTCGACATCACCGGGATCTCCTCAAAGATCGTGATCCCGAACAGCACCACAAACAGAAGCTGGATATATTTGCCTGTCTGCGCCGCCCACATGGGGCCCCGGAAGGATTTCATCAAGGTCACATGACCAAGCGTGGCCGAAATTCCAATGGCCAGAATTCCAACCCAGTTCATCAGCGATATCGGCTGCCAGACAAGACCTGCCGGAATCGCTGTCGCCGCCGCAACACCTACCGACAGCGCGATGATGATGAGATTGTCGTCATGATGCTGTTTCAGCGATTTCGCGATCAGATCGGACACCGCGAACAGCGGCGCCGTCAACAGCACCGCGATCGTGCCGAGATTGATTTCGACAAAGCCGGGCTTGATGATCGCCAGCGCGCCGGCAAAGGAAATGAGGATAGCCATGACCCGCCGCAGCTTCAGCCCCTCGCCAAACCAGATGGCGGCGCCGATGGTGGCGTAGACCGGCCCGAGATTGAGCAGCGCGTTCACCTCGGCGATGGGGATGCGCATGATGCTGTAGAACCAGAACAGCACCGCCAGAGCATGACAAACGGCCCGCGCCACCAGCATCTTCCAGCTTGCCCCCAAGGTGACCCCGCCAAACGTTCCGGCGACAAGGGGAATGAGCAACAGAACGCCGACGACATAGCGAAGGAAGACAGTTTGCACTGGCGGCAGATCGGTCAGGAACAGCTTCACCGACACCATCACAAGCGCGAACAGCAGGCAGCTGAGAATCATCCAGGCGAGTGAACGCCTGATCTCCGCAGCCTCGCCACCGGCACGCGACAGAATGGTCATGAAGACCGGCTTTCAGCCCGGCCACCATCATCCCAGAACAGGGGGCCACCCCTGAATGCCGGAAATCCGATGCCGAAAATACAGGCGGCATCGGCCATGTCGCGGGAGTCCACCACCCCCTCGGCGACCGCAGCACGACATTCGGCGACAAGCGGGGCCAGCAGATCGACGGCGATCTTGTCAAGCTCGTCGGCGGCAAACTCGCCGCGCGGCCGGACCGCCTTCCTGTCATCCCATTCATAGAATCCCGATCCTGTCTTGCGGCCAAGATTGCCGGCCTCGATGAGGTCTAAAAGCGCTGTCGCGGCCTTGTCCGACATGCCGATCACGCGGCCGGCGTCCAGACAGACATCAAGCCCGACCTGATCACACAGCTCAATCGGCCCCATCGGCATGCCGAATGCCACCAGCGCCTGGTCCAGCTTGTCCGGGTCAGCCCCGTCCAGCATCGCCTCGATGGCGCGGAACATGTAGGGAAGAAGCGCCCGATTGACGAGGAACCCGGGGGCGGATTTGCAGCGGATCGGCTGTTTCTTCATCGCGCCACAGGCAAACATCGCCCGGCTCACGAAATCCTGCCGGCTAGCATCCGTATAGACAATCTCGACAAGTGGCAGAACCGGCACCGGATTGAAGAAATGCATGCCGATCAGTCGGCCCGGGTCGGCAAGGACGCTGCCAATCTCCTGCAGCGGGATCGCCGATGTGTTGGTCGCCATGATGGCATCCGGCTTCATCGCCGCCTCGGCGGCAGCGAAGACCGCCTGTTTGACATCCAGACGCTCGGCCACCGCCTCGATCACCAGATCGGCGTCACGCAAGCCGGTTCCCTCGGCATCGGCGACAAGGCGGGAAAGCGTATCCTCGACACGCTGCGGATCCTTCAACCGCCTCTCATACAGCGTGCGGGCACGCGCCACCGCCCCGTCAATGGCGGCAGGATCGAGATCCTGCAACGTCACCGCAAAGCCGGACATGGCCGCGACGGCGGCGATATCGCCGCCCATCGTGCCGGCACCGATGACATGGATGCGGGTGATGCCTGGCTCACCCCGCGCGCCTTTCTTGACCGCGTCATTCAGCTGGAAGGTGCGCCGCAATCCAGCCGAGGCTGGCGTCATCATAAGTTTAGAAAACAGTTTCGTTTCATTTTTCAACAGGTTGTTTTTACTCAGATCACTGACTGAAAAATGATCAAGAATGGCAAAGGGAGCCGGCATGTTGCGCGGACTTGTCCTGGCCGTCAGTTTCGCCCGTTCGGCCGCGATCATGGCGGCGAAATCCTCCGCCGGGGCCGGTGTCGCGCGGGCAATCCTCCCGGCGATGGCCTCGCGCGCGGCCGTCGGCAGTTCCGCACAATCAGCAACAAGATGGTCAATCGCGCCTGCCGCCAGCGCGGCGCGCGCCTTCAACGGGCGACCGTGAAGGACAAGCTGCAATGCCGCCGCCGGCCCCATCCGCTCAAAGGCACGGGCCGACCCGCCATAGCCGGGAAGAAGCCCCAGATTGATCTCCGGAAAGCCGACCTGACACACCGAATCATCAATGGCGACAATGCGATCGAATGCTAGCGCCAGTTCCAGCCCGCCACCGACGCAGATGCCGTCGATCAGAATCACCGTCGGGCAAGGCAGTTCCTCGATCTTCCGGAACCGGTCGAGAACCTCGGCGATATGCGACTCAACGGCCGCGCGTGTCTCGAGGCTGGCGAATTCATTGATGTCGGCGCCAAGGATGAAACCGCGCGACTTTCCAGACTGGAACACCAGCCCCTGTGGCGGTGCGGCGGCTAGACCGTCAACGATCGCAAACAGTTCGGCCATGACAGCATGCGACAGAACGTTGGCTGACCGCCCCTTCACGTCGATCGTCAGCCAGGCGATGCCGACTTCATCCACTGTTAGGTCGAAATGCTCATAGGATGTCATGCTGGTCTCCTGCGCCGGTCATATTGAGGGATGAAGGACTGTCGGGGCATAGTGGCACGGATTGCGAGGCGGCGTCACTGTCAACGACATCATCCGAAATCCTGATCCGCCGCGTGTGAACAGGCTGCCGCGATAATGCCCTCAACACTGTCATGAATCTCCGCATCAGCCGTTGCATTCAACTGCGACTGCCCATCGGCGGCATCGGTGTGGCGCGCCAGTAACCAGACCGGCAGACCAAGCTGACGCGCGGCGGCAATCTTGGCGAAACTGGCATCACCACCCGAATTTTTACAGCACAGCAGCGTGATCCCGGCCTCGGTGAACAGCGCCCGCTCGGCCTCGACACTTGTCGCCGGAAGTGCGTTGATAAAGGTCACATTGGAAGGACCGACGCGGCCCTCGACATTCAACGCCCGCGCCAGCAGGATGATGCCATCCCGCTTCGTGAAGATTTCGATGGATTGCGTACCACCGGCAAGAAAGACCCGGCTCCCCGCCGGAATGGCATCCGCCATATCCTGCCAGTTGCCAAAGCTTCGCCAGTCATCACCCGGAACCGGGTGCCAGGGCGGACGCTCGAACCGCAGCAGACGAACACCGGTCGCGGCGGCGGCGAGGCGCGCATTGCGGCTGATATGCCTGGCAAAGGGATGAGTGACATCGACGATCAGATCAATGGCGTGATCACGGCACCAGGCGGCAAGACCTTCCGCCCCTCCAAAGCCACCAGTCAGCGTCGGGACCGACAGGCTGGCCGGGTTCGGCGTTGCCCCGGCAAGCGAGGCGGTGATATCGAAACGTCCGTCCATGACCAGCGAGGCAATCACGCTTCGGGCCTCGGATGTTCCGGCAAGGACAAGTATTTTCAGCTTGTTATTCAACTTTATTAATTTCCAATGAGAAGTGAGCCGGCACGACCAAGAAGCGCACCGTCGCGCCCTACAATCACCACTTCAACCTCTGTCGGCGCGCCGCGAAGCAGCGCCAGCGCCGTATCTCGCGCCGCCGCCGCCACCGCGCCGGCAAGCTGTCCGCGCTGCATCTCATCTGCCATTTCGGCCACTTCGAGAACCGAATTGGCGCCTGCCACACGGGCGGGGTCGAAACCGAACGGGGCCGCCATGTCGGCCAGCGCGGCAAAATCCACCTGCGAGCGGGCGGAATGAAGGTCGGTCGCGCCCTGCGCCATCTTCACCATCTTGGCGAAACCGCCGAGGATCGACAGATTGGGAACCGGATGCCGTCGCATATATTTCAGCATCCCGCCGACAAAATCCCCCATATCGATCAGGGCGATGTCCGGCAGGTCATAGCGCTCACGCCCCCACCCTTCGGACGTGGCGCCGGTCGACCCCATCACATGCGGCAGGTCATTGGCGCGGGCCACATCAATGCCACGATGGATCGACGCAATCCAGGCCGAACATGAAAACGGCCTGACAACCCCGGTGGTGCCAAGAATGGAGATTCCGCCCTCTATCCCAAGGCGCGGATTCCAGGTCTTCAGCGCAATCGCGGCACCGCCCGGAACCGAAATCTCGATCTCGACATCCCGCGGTCCGTCGAAAGCCTCGGCAAGCTCGGCAACAGCGTCGCGCATCATCTGGCGCGGCACCGGATTGATGGCCGGCTCTCCCACCGGTACCGGCAGCCCCGGCTTGGTGATCACCCCGACGCCTTCACCGCCGTGAAAGCTGATGCCCGCCCCCGCCCTGCCCGGCCTGACGGTGGCGCGGATCATGGCGCCATGCGTTACATCCGGGTCATCACCGGCATCCTTGATGATGCCGGCTCGGAACCATGCCCCGTCCGCCGCCTCGCCAATGGATGTCTCGCTCACCGCCAGATCGGCGTTTTTGCCGCTTGGCGTGACAATTGTGACGCGATCAGGAAACTGTCCGGTCATCATCGCCGTGTAGGCTGCATTCACGGCAGCGGTGGCGCAGGTGCCGGTGGTCCAGCCAAAGCGGAGCGTTGTCTCAAGCGTCTTTTTCCGCGTTGCGGGCCGGGTCATCGATCAGCCACCTGTTGGGTTGCGTTGTGGCGGTGGCTTACATGACCGGACTGGCCTTGATAGCTTGCCGCTGTTAGATTTGACTCTCAGAGTAGTACCGAAGTTTCAGTTTTTCATCCACCATTCACCGGACCGGTCCCATGTCAGGAAAACCGACCATTCCAGCACAGCACGGCCAGGGCACCCTGCCCCGGCTTGACGCGCGTGACTGGCCGGAATTCCAGCCGGGCTGGGTGTGGATGACAGGTGGCGGGCCGGGCGATCCCGGACTGATCACGCTTCACGCGCTGAACGCGCTGCAACAGGCGGATGTCATTGTCTATGATGCGCTTGTCGATCCGGCGCTGTTGCGATGGGCGCGGTCCGACGCGCAGATCGAATATGCTGGCAAACGCGGCGGCAAGCCCTCGCCAAGCCAGCGCGACATCTCGCTGCGCCTCATTGAGTTGTCGCAGCAGGGTCTGCGCGTCCTGAGGCTGAAAGGGGGCGACCCCTTTGTGTTCGGCCGCGGCGGCGAGGAAGCCCAGACGCTGGTCAAGGCCGGTGTCAGGCTGCGGGTCATTCCTGGCATCTCGGCCGGCATTGGCGGGCTTGCCTATGCCGGGATTCCGGTGACACATCGTGATGTCAACCAGTCGGTCACCTTCCTTTCGGGGCATGACCGGACCGGATTGATGCCATCGGCGATCGACTGGCAGGGACTTGGCAGCAGCGCGCAGGTGATTGTCATGTATATGGCGATCAAGCATATGCCGGACATCTGCGCCCGCCTGATTGCCGCCGGCCGGGCGCCGGATGAACCGGTCGCCATCGTCCAGAACGCCACGCGCGAAGACATGAGGGTACTCGAGACCACCCTTGCCAAGGCACCACAGGACATCACCGACAGCGGCATTGGCGCGCCCTCCATCGTCTGTGTCGGCCGGGTGGTGCTGATGCGCCAGTGCCTTGACTGGCTTGGCCAGATGGCGGGTGAACCGGTGCGTGATGAAGACCCGCTTGGCGTGCGGACCATGTCGGACACCGCCTGATGGCCTCGCGGGCGCTGGTTGTCGGCGGCCTGACCTCCGGCAGCGGCAAGACCACCGTTACGCTCGGCCTGCTTCGCGCGCTGGCGCGTTCCGGCCATTCGATCAGCGCTGCCAAGACCGGCCCCGACTACATCGATTGCGCGTTTCTGGGTGCCGCCAGCCTGTCGCCGTCGATCAATCTCGACAGCCACGCCATGCCGGCAGGGATGATCCGCCATCTGGCGTCGGCGCGGCCGGGGGATCTGCTGATCGCCGAGGGGGTGATGGGCCTGTTCGACGGTACCGATGGTGGCAGTGGCAGCACGGCGGAACTGGCGGCCATGCTTGGCGCGCCCATCCTTCTGGTGCTTGATGCCCGTCATCAGGGACAGACGGCGGCAGCGCTTGCCGCCGGCATCCGCAGCCAGCTGCCGGCGGGAACCGATCTTGCCGGGGTGGTGCTGAACCGCGTCGCCACGCCGCGCCATGAATCGCTGATTGCCGAGGCGCTTGCCAGCCGGGGCATTACACATTTCGGCAGCCTCGGCGTCGCGCCGTCGATGCAGGTGCCATCGCGCCATCTGGGGCTGGTCCAGGCGGCCGACCTTGCTGCGACGAATGACCTCGAGCCCAGGATCGAGGCGGCGGCACAGCTTGTCGAGACCTCGCTCGACCTTGATGCCATCATCGCGGCCGCCGGGTCGCTGCAACCGACAAACGGCACCGTCACGCCGCCACCTCCCGGACAGCGGATCGCCATGGCCGACGACCCAGCCTATGGATTCGCCTACACCCACATGATTGAGAACTGGCGCACCGCCGGTGCCGAGATCATTCCCTTTTCGCCACTTGCCGATGAAGCCCCAAACAGAGACGCCGATTTCATCTTTCTTCCCGGCGGCTATCCCGAGCTTCACCTGCCAAGCCTGACAAATGCCGGACGCTTTCATGACGGGCTGCGCGCGGCGGCGTCACGCAATGTCCCGATCTATGGCGAATGCGGTGGGTTCATGACGCTTGGCGAGGCGATTATCGATGCCGACGGCACCTCATACCCGATGGCAGGCCTGCTTCGCCTCGAGACAAGCTTTGCCGCGCGCAAGCTGTATCTCGGCTATCGGAGCCTGACGCCGCTGGTCGATTTCTGGCCCGGGATCGGCCCCGTCACAGGCCACGAATTCCACTACACTACGGCCATCACCGCGACAGGCGATCCATTATTCTCGATGCGTGATGCCGCCGGGCGGGATCTTGGCGCGACTGGTCTGGTGAACGGGTCGGTCTGCGGGTCCTACGCCCACATCATCGCCTGACGGACCTTGGCTAAGCGTCATCCGCCTCTTGCCCGGCCTGGCCGGCACGCCCTCGTTTTGGCCGCAGGATATGCGCGTGCGCCGCGTCATACAGCGCGCTGTCCCGAAACCCGTCATTCTGCGCCAGACCGCGGCCGACAAAAATCAACGCCGTGCGGGTGATCTTTTCGGCCTGAACCGCCTGCCGGACCGTCGACAGCGTGGCATGGATGTAGGCTTCATCCGGCCAGCCAACACGGTAGGCGACAATCACCGGACAATCGGCCCCATAATAAGGCGTAAGGTCACGTTCGATCTGCCGCAAATTGCGGATCGACAGATGGATGGCAAGCGTCGCACCGGTTCGGCCAAGGCTTGTCAGCTCCTCGCCTTCCGGCATGGCTGATGATTTCATCGCCGTGCGGGTCAGGATCAGCGTCTGCGTCACCTCCGGCACCGTCAGCTCAATCCCGAGGCCGGCCGCGGCAGCGGCATAGGCCGACACGCCCGGCACGATCCGGTAATCGATGCCAAGCCCTTTCAGCCGCCTGATCTGCTCGGCGATCGCCCCATAGAGCGACGGATCGCCCGAATGCACGCGTGCCACATCCTGTCCCGCCTCATGCGCCTGCTTCATCTCGTCAATGATGTCGTCCAGTGTCAGCGAGGCTGTATCGATCACCCGCGCGTCATCCGGCGCCGCGGCGACAACAGCCTGCGGAACAAGAGAGCCGGCATAAAGACAGAGCGGACAGCGTTCAATCAGGCGCAGACCGCGAACCGTAATCAATTCCGGGTCACCCGGCCCGGCACCGATGAAAAAGACCGTCATGAGGATACCTCCGCCGCGTCATCTGCCGCATCAAGATGCCTTGCATAGCCGCGCGGCGTGTAGACGGCAGCGCCGCGGCCAAGATCAAGCTGCCGTGAGCTGCTGGACCCCACCATCACGGTTGTCAACATGTCGACCTCATCGATATCGAGCGTCGCCAGCGAGCGATAGAGGATCCCCTCATCCGGCCGGCCAAGATTTGACGCCAGGATGACCGGCACATCGCCACCACGATAACCCAGCAAAATATCGCGCGCGCGTGCCAGCTGGGTCCGCCGGCGTTGTGACACCGGGTTGTAGAAGGCAACAACGAAGTCACCGGCACCGGCCGCATGGATCCGCTTTTCTATCTGGTCCCAGGGCGTCAGCAGGTCGGACAGTGAAATGGCGCAGAAATCATGTCCGAGAATGGCCCCGGACCGTGCCGCCGCCGCCTGCAAGGCGGAAATCCCGGGGGCGCTGACAACCGCGACCCGGCGGGCCGCGTCCGACACGCCGCCGGCGTCCCGCGACCGGTCGAGAAGTTCATAGACAAGCGCGCCCATGGCGTAGATACCGGCATCGCCGGAACAGATGACGGCGACATCCTTGCCGGTGGCCGCCGCCTCCAGCGCGTAGCGGCAGCGCGCCTCTTCCTCGCCAAGCTTGAAGTCGCGGCGCGGGATATGGGCTGCCACGGCACCAAGAAGATCGATATAGAGGCCGTACCCGACAAGTTCATCGGCACCAAGCACCATCTGCGACGCTTCTGGCGTGCGCCAGGCCGATTGCCCCGGTCCGATGCCAACAAGCATAACCCGGCCGGGCTTGCGCCCCGGCAGCATCGAGATGTCACCGGGGGCCAGCGCCAGCGCCAGCGCCATGGTGGCCTGACCCGACTTGGCCTTCGGATGGATCAGCATACCGGTATCACCGGCAGCGGCCAGTGCCGCCGCCTCGGCCACGCCCGGGATGCCAATTTCCTCCTGAACCACCTCGGACGGGTTTTGCAAACGCGGTGTCTGCGCGGCCAGCGCATCACGGTCAAACACCCGCAGCGGCACCGCAAGCATCGCCGCCAGCGCCTGCAGCGCCGGTTCATCCGCCTTCAGATCGACGCTGAAAACACCGGCAATGGCCGCCGCGTTGATATCGGCCCGCGCCAGTTCCCGCATCACCAGATCGATCAGTTCGTCGGCCGGGCAGCCGCGCGCGCAACCGACACCAAGCATCACATCCTGCGGGCAGTAGACAAGCTCGTTCTCCGCCGGTGTCTGCTGGCGACGCGTGACAGTAAGCGACACGGCGCCGCCGCGCGGCACATGGCTGAACCAGTCCTTCAGCCCGTCAAGACAATCACCGTCGATGAACGCCCCGTCACCCGCCAGCAATTGCGGCATCACGCGCTGCGCCGCGGCGGCATTCGCCAGCCGCCAGCCGCGTGGCGGCTCATCAAGCGACAAATGCCATCGCCCGTCGCCCGCCGTTGTCAGCGCCAGATCGGCGTCAAGCTGGTCCGAAACCTGCCGCGCCAGCGTGATCGCGCCATGATGCCCGCCGATGAGGGGAACGACGAAGCGCCCGGACTCCGCCACGGCAATGACCGGTGCGTCGGTGCTTTTGTGCTTCAGATGCGGGGCCACCGCGCGGATCAGGATGCCGGCCGCGCAGACGCCGATGATCGGACGGCCGCTGCAGAACAGATCGGCGATATGTGCCCGCGCCTTGCCGAAATGATGTGGCGCCTGCGGGCAGCGCACGGCATGGCCATGAATATCGGCATCAAGTTTGCTCGCCAGCTTTCGGGCCAGCACAAGCCCGGCCTGAGACAAACACAGAATGACCGGTCGCGCGGGTACAGGCGCGCTCAACTGATCCATGGATCATCTCCCTTATAGATCAGAATCATCGAGAAATAGGGCGCATCGTCAGGCG
>Ga0181579_10000808_pt1 | contig 25978 bp, 29 predicted proteins | sample 071ome_24_FD_132996 | JGI IMG/M metagenome (GOLD analysis project Ga0181579, IMG submission 132996) | Coastal salt marsh microbial communities from the Groves Creek Marsh, Skidaway Island, Georgia - 071402CT metaG (megahit assembly) | ecosystem: Environmental > Aquatic > Marine > Intertidal... | reverse complement strand
GGCACCGGAAAGCATCATCCCTATGGAGGAAAAACGGATCATGCACTAACATTCAAACCGGACCAATCAATGGGGGCAGGTCACACCAAGGAGAAACGTAATGAACAATAATTCAGCTGATGGCGATATTAAGCGCTATCCAATCGAAACGGTACGGACTCAAATTGAGAATTGTTTGACCGCCTGGGGCATGACGGAGGCAAACGCGAAACTCACATCGGAAGTGATGGTCGATGCCGATACCTGCGGTATCGATACGCACGGCATTTCCATGCTGACCGTCTATCACGGCCGCCATCGTAACAACTACATCACCCTCGCCGCCGAGCCGATTACCGTCAATGAAACGCCGGTCTCTGCCCTCATTGATGCCGGCGGTGGCCTCGGTTATGTCGCCTCGATTAAGGCCACCGAAACGGCCATTGCGAAAGCTCAACAGGCCGGCATGGCCGCCGTCGCCGTGCGTAACTCCGCCCACTTCGGCGCGACCGGTTATTACACCCGCATGATGGCGCGCAAAGGCCTGGTCGGCATCGCGACCACGTCCGCCGTCGGGCGCAGCGTCGCACCGACCTTCGGCAAGGAACCGAAATTCGGCACTGACCCCATTGCGTTTGCCGCCCCGACGAAACGAAATAAGATTTACAGCCTCGATATGGCGACGACGACGGTCGCGCGCGGCAAAATCCGCAACAAATATAACGAGGGCCAGCCGGTACCCGTCGGCTGGGTCAACGATAAAGACGGTAATCCCACGACCGACCCGGTCCTATTGATTGACGATCAGGGCGGCACGCAAACACCCTTAGGCGGGACGCGCGAGTCCGGCAGCCACAAAGGATACGGCCTCGGTATGATGGTGAATATCCTCTCGTGCGCGTTTTCCGGTGCGCGCATCATGACCGGTGAGTTGGCCAACAAGCAACCCGTTCCCGGCACCATGGATGTCGGCCACTTTTTTCTCGCCATCGATCCGAAAATTTTCGCACCCGACCGCCCGTTCGAAGAAGCAGTTGATGAAATGATCGACGATCTGCACGCCACCATCCCGGTCGACCCCAATCAGCCGGTCCTGGTCGCGGGCGAGCCGGAGGACATCATCCGCGCCGAACGGGAAAAATCCGGCATCCCGATCCCCCCGGGCCTGCGCGGCAAAATCGAAGAGGTGTGCCGGGACTCGAACGCGGAATTTCTGCTGACCTGATGGCGAACAAAGAAACATTACGGGTCGGGCTTGCCGGTTTCGGTTCCATCGGGCGCACTGTCGGCAATGCGCTTAATGACGGCATTCCGGGACTGCGTTTGAGCGCCGTCGCCGTGCGCGACCAAGATAAGGCAAAGTCTCATCTTAATACGTATAAACACGACATTCCTCTCGTCTCTCTCAATCAGCTACCGGGTTATGCCGACATCATCGTCGAAGCGACATCCCGTCATTCATTTAAAGACGCCGTGGCACCGGCCATCGAAGCCGGCAAAACAGTGATCACGGCAACCGTCGGCGGTTTATTGCTTCACGATGACCTGATCCAACGCGCAAAAGAGACCGGCGCGCGGATCATTGTACCGACCGGCGGCCTGGCCGGTTTCGATGCGATGCGCGCAGCCGCGGAAGGAACGATACACTCGGTTCAGCTCACCACGCGCAAACCGCCGCACAGTTTGCATGACGCCCCGGTCCTTCAGGAAAAAGGCATCGATCCGAAGAACTTAAAAGAACCGGCATTACTGTTCGAAGGTTCCGCGCGCCAGGCGATCGGCACCTTCCCGGTTGGCCTCAACATTGCTATCGCCTTGAGCATGGCCGGTGTCGGCCCGGACAAAACCAAGCTCGCGGTGTGGCTCGATCCAACCGTCTCGCGCAACGTGCATAAGGTGGATGTGGACGCCGACAGTGCCGCTTTCACCATGACCATGGAAAGCGAACCCGCCGAAGACAACCCGCATAGTGCGAAAATCGCGGCGCTGAGCCTGCTCGCCGCCCTGCGCAGCCTCACCGCGACCATGAAAGTCGGAACCTGAATCCCGACGGTTTTAATCGGTAAATTTCCGTAGATCTTTGATTTTATTGATTAAATTGAGTGACGATGGTCACTGTGCTTTAGCCCGGTTTCTGTGATAATCTCTACCTAACGTATTAAGGATTGAAGGATTTCAGCCGTGGCTGAGGAAGTAACCCTGAACGCCGGACAGCAGACGACCTTGTCGATTTTGCAAGGAACGTCGGCACAGACCGAACGCACGACAGAACGCCTGTCGACAGGACGGCGGGTCAACAGTGCCATCGATGATGCGCAGGCTTTTTTGCTATCGCGAAATCTGGATACGCGGGCGGCCGAACTGCAGGCCTCGCGCGATGACATCGGCCAAGCGGTGAGTTCTATCGGTGCTGCGCAAAACGGTTTGGAAGCTATTTCCAACCTCACAGGTCAGCTTGAAGGGATCGCGACGGCGGCCCGGGGCGGCACGGCTCAAGAACGCGCGGCGGCAGCTGCCCAGTTTGATGAGATTCGCAATCAAATAGACAACATCGCACGCGACGCGAGCTTCAACGGCACCAATCTGATTGCCTCGACGCCGAGCAACGTGAACGTTTCTTTCGATGAAAATAGCGACTCGGACTTAACGATTTCCGGTTCCGCTTCCGATACTGCTGCCCTCGGCATTAGCGATGCAACCGGTACGAATAACAATTTTGCCACCGACGCCGATATCGAAAACGCATTGGCCGAAGTGCGCCAAGCATCCGACTCCATCCGCTCGACATCGGCAAGTTTCGGCGCGGACGCGGCGATCTTGAACACCCGCGATGAATTCGCCGCCGATCAGGTTAACATTTCGCGCGATGCGTCCGACCGTCTGGTCAACGCTGACCTGAACGAAGAGGCCGCCCGGCAGGTTTCCCTGCAGACCCGTAACGGTTTGGCCACGGCCGGCCTTAACATTGCCAATCAAAGCGAACGGGCTGTCCTCGACCTCTTCTAACGGCTTTTGAAAGTCGTCTCCCATGAACACGCCGAATTACAACGCGTATCAACAGGCGCAAAAGTTGGCGATCACACCTTCGGCGGCGGAATCGGCGAGCCTCAGCCGGGCCGCGGTGCTACTCGAACAAGCCAAATCGAATGTGAAAGATTTTAAGGCGTATTCGACGGCGCTAAACTTCAATCAGAAGTTTTGGACCATTCTCCAGGCGGACTTGACGTCCGACGGCAACCGTTTGCCGGACGAATTGAGGGGCGATCTTTTGAGCCTCAGCGTTTTCATCAACAAGCAAACGGTCAAGGCGCTTTCCGATCCGAATCCTGAGCACCTCGACGTGCTGATCGATATCAACAGAAACGTTGCTCAAGGCCTCAGAGACCAGTCCAATCGCGAACAGGCAAGTTCGTAATCAAACCGCCCGTTGCGCTCCCGACCATCAATGTACTAACAATAAACGCAGCTCTACAGCGGATTGGAAACAGGACCCTCGCCCGTGCCGGACAAAAAACTGACGACCATCGAAAAGGCGCTGGCGCTCAATTTCGATCCGTTGAAATACGGCACCATCGTCGAAATCGGCGCCGGTCAGGAAGTATCGCGCTGGTTTTTTCAGGCTGGTGGAGCCGCCGGTTCCATCGCTAAAACCATGTCCGCCTATGACATGGACGTCAGCGACGACATCTACGGCGTCACGGCCGATAAGCGCTATGTCTCAAAAGACCGCCTCGAACGCATGCTCAAACGTGAGTTCGAGCTAAACATTTCCCGCCTGCAAGATAAGCGCTCCGAAGACTCGCAATACTTTGCCTTTGCCAACACCGTGGCCGCGCAAGGCTTTAAAAAACGCGAGGAATGCCACGGCTGGCTCGGCATCCGCCTGCAACTCACACCGCAATCGGAGCCGGACGATATCATCCTGCATGTGCGCATGCTCGACGACCTGCCGCACAACCAGCAAGAGGCGCTCGGCATTCTCGGCGTCAATCTGATTTACGGCGCATATTTCCTTAACAAGGAACCGGAAGCCCTGCTCAGCAGCCTGATGGACAACCTGCGCTGGGGACGCATCGAGATCGACCTGGTCGAGTTTCGCGGCCCCACGCTCGGCGCCATCGACGACCGCCTGATGGCGCTTCATCTCGTGAAGGAAAGCCTCACTCGCGCCGTGATGTTCGACCTCAACGGCATGATCGTGATCCCGGCGGACACGCTTTATAAGCAGAGCGTTTTTGGTATTCGCGGTGCCTTTCATACTGTTTCCGATACGGATATCGGCATGTTTAACCATGCCAAGGAAAAGTTCTTAAAAAAACCGAATGTCGACGGCAATAAAACGGTTTCCATCGCCGAAATGACCATGGCCGACATCGCTAACGAAGAAGGAATCGATACCGCCGATTTTCTCCGGCGTGTCGATGCCCTGTCGGCGCAAGGGTTCTATGTTTTGATATCGGAGTTCTTCCGCTATTTCCGGGTGCGTCAATACCTCGGACGCTATACCCGCGAACCGGTGGCGATCGTCAGCTATGTCAACGGTTTCGCTGAAATCATTCGTGAAGATTATTATCAAGGTTTGGATGGTGGTATTCTCGAGGGACTCGGGCAACTGTTCATTGGCGACACCACGTTTTACATCTTCCCGAATATCGAAGACGGCAAAATCGCCGAGCCGAAAGTCAGCCTCAATGACCTGCCGATTGCCGGTGAACTGCGCCCGCTGGTGACGTACCTGCACCAGCGCGGACAAATCGTACCCATCGACGATTTCTCGTTGGAATGATTGACCGGGAACTTAAGCGGGTTTAAGCCCCGCGCTCCCAGCCCCACCACCGGCAAAGCCCCTCGCCCATCACGAGTCTTTTATCGGCCTCGCTCAGCCACGGCAGTTCTTCGGTAAACATGGTCACGCATTCGCGCCAATGACACGGCATCTTGGAAATGTCCGTTCCCCAAAACACGCGCTCGGGGCCGAACGCATCGAACACTTGTTTCAAGTACCCCTGCATGACCGGAAACGGGTAAGCCTCGGCGGAATACCCCGGCAGACCGCTCGCTTTTACTGCAATATTCGGATACTTCACCAGCGCCAGCAAATCGGGGATATGCGTCATGGCTTCGGCGTCTTTCGACGATGTGCTGCCGCCGAGCCCGCCCAGATGATCGATCGTGATACGCAGCCCCGGATACCGCTCGGCGATGTGCCCTAACTCGGTGAGATGATCCGGCGATAACGTCGTCAGCGGCACGCCAGCGGTTTCGGCCGCCGCCCAAATTTCCTCCAGCTCGCCATCCTGCAACCGTTGCTGCACGGCTTTGCTCCGGAACGAAAACCGAAGCCCCAGCATGCCCGGTTCCGAGCGCCAATCCTCGATTTGTGCGCATGATGTCTCGACCGGCTGCGCCAACGGCATTAACCCCATGACGGCAAACCGCCCCGAGTATTGCCGCACCGCCGCGCGTGCCAAGTCGATCGCTTCCGGGCACCAACTCGGCGGCGTAATCACGGCGCCGTCGACCCCGGCTTCATCCATTAAAACGATCGCATCTTCAGCCAAGAACGATTTGATTTGCCAATGTACGGGGTTTTCCGGCAGCGCGTTCGCCCAAATGTGAATTTGCGCGTCGATCACTTGCAACGACCGATTAAGATTCATGAGACGCTTAGCCCTCGTCGCCAAGCACGCTTTCCATAAACGCCAAGGCTTCTTTGGTGAAACGCCACATGTTGCCTTCGCGTTCCGATTTGCCTGTTTCCAGCGTCTTCGCACGCTCAACCGGCCCGGCCATGGCGAAACAGGAATGCCCGGCGGCGTCACCATAGCGGTTGCCCGACGGTCCGCTCGCACCGGTCTCGCAAAAACCCCAAGTGGTACCGAGCCTTTCGCGTATGGCACGTGCCACGATCAAGGCGTATTCCTCGGTGGATGCGCGCATGGTCGCGACCTCTTCGGGCAGGCCCAACAAGCCGCGCCGCGCGTCGCGGGTGTAGATCACCCCGCCGCCGACGAAGTACGCCGAAGCACCCGGTACGGCCAACAACGCCGCCGAGATCAACCCGCCGGCGGACGATTCCGACACGGCGATGGTTTCCTTGCGGTCTTTTAAAATCGTCGAGACCGGCAATGCGATTGACGTGAGTTCGTTCATGGATGATTACGTTTTCGACTTCTGCACAAAAAATAAATAAGCGTGCGAAATAAATGAAACGCTTAGCGCCATGACAAATATGTATCCAAAGACGGATATAGTCAGCAACACTATTGTTAACATCCAGCTATTTGGGAAATTTGGAATAGTTGCTCGCTCAATTAACATAAACAGAAGATTAATTGGCAGAACAACAAAAATAGCGCCAAAAAATAATCGAATTATATTTCCAGTGGTAATTCGCCATGAACGAGAAATGTTTACAGTCGAATCCTCAATTGCAGACGCTGGCAACACCAAAACAAGTCTAGCCGTAAATATATAAACTAAGAACGCGGGTATCATTGAAATAATAAAAATTACACTCGATGACAAACCAGGTGACACACCTGTTGGCATAAAAATAGTTCTATGAATAAAACCAACAGCTCCGGTTTTACTTAACAAAATTGGCACCCCAATTGAAAGTAGAATTGGGATAATTATAATTAATACCAATAACAGTGAATAACCCAGGAAATTAAATTCGATATTGCGTAACCGAACGAATGCTAAATGCGCCGTTTTTTCATTCAGAATTATCGAACGATGCCAGTTAACCGCCCACATCGCCCAAAGCAAAAAGCCTAAGATAAACTGTAAGACAACCAAATACGGCAATCTGAATTGATCGATGATCAAACCGATCACGACAAAGCCGAGAATAAGAATCACCATCAACGGCCAGGAAAATTTTAATAAATATCCAAAGTTATTAAATGACGTGCTGTACGCGTTGCCGATGGTTCCCCAAAACGGCAGCTTGTCGTTTACCGGTGTTTATTCGTTCATTGTACCCCCTCATTTTATGTTATAAAAAACTTAACACTAAAATCAGAAGGCGGCAATGGAGCCGGCTAACGCTCGATTTTCAAAATTTTCTGCAACGTGCCGCCGAGGATCGCTTCGAGGTCGTCGTCGCTGAGGCCCGGCGTGCTGAGAATGTGCGCGATGGGATTGATATTCGCCATGCCGGCCGGATGATCCGTCCCCATGACCATTTGGCTCACGCCGCACTCGTTGATGAGGTGGCGCAGGTTTTCGGTGCCGAACACCAGGGTGTCGAAATAAAGCTGTTTTAGGTAATCGCTCGGCTTCTTTTTCTCTTCGCCGCGCCCGCCCCGGTCATTGCTGTTATGCCCGTGATCGTAACGGCCGATGTAAGACGGTAACAACCCGCCACCATGCGCGGCGACGATCTTCAAGCCCGAATAGGCATCGAGCGTTCCGTCGTAAATCATGTGCGCGAGCGCGATGGACGTATCGAGCGGATTGCCGATAATGTTCTGCAAGTGCCCGCGGCCCTCGAGACGTTCGCCCGCTTCCGGGAAATGCGACGGGTGCAGGAAGATGACCGCGTCCAGTTCTTCCGCCTTGGCCCAGAACGGTGCAAATTTTGGATCGGACAGCTCGTCGCCGTTGATATTGGTGTTCACGATCGCGCCGCGCAGGTTCAGCTTCTTGACGGCGTATTCCAACTGTTCGGCGGCGAGGTCCGGATGCTGCAAGGCGGCGATGGCAAAACCGACGAACCGGTCGGGATAGTTTTCACAAATCTCGGCGACCTTTTCGTTTTGCAATTTTACATGCGCGACCGCCAGATCGTAATCCGCCCAATAAAAATGATGACCGGTGCCGACGCTCAGCGCCTGCATGTCGATGCCCATGGCGTCGATCTCGGCGAGGCGCGTCGGGATATCGGCCACCCTAGAGCGGGTTTTATGCTCGAACGGATTCTTTTTGCCCTTGAATTCGGGACGGTCCTTAAACAGCGGCCAGGCATCCGCAATCTGGCAATGGGCGTGCACGTCGATGGTCAGCATCCGCTTGCCGTTGACGGTCACGGGACGCGGGGTTTGACACTCAATCGTCGAAGGATTTTTTTCGAACGCGGGCTTGTCCGCGTGGTAGTGCAGATCACAGCCGACGAATTCGACGCCACTTGGTTCCGACATCAGTTTTTCTCCCGCGTTAAAGCTTCAACAGTTTTTTCAGCGTGCCGCCGAGCATTTTTTCGATATCGTCCTCGCTCAGGCCCGGCACGCTCAAGATGTGCGCGATGGGATTGATATTCGCCATGCCCGCCGGATGATCGGTGCCGAGAACCAATTGATCGATCCCGCACTCACGAATGAGGTGCGCGAGGTTTTCAGTACCAAACACAAGGGTATCGAAGTAAAGCTGCTTTAAGTAATCGCTCGGTTTTTTCTTTTCCAAACCGCGCCCGCCCCTATCGTTACTATTATGACCGTGATCGAAGCGCCCGATGTAGGACGGCAGGAAGCCGCCGCCGTGCGCAACAACGATCTTCAAGCCCGGATAAGCATCGAGTGTGCCTTCGTAAATCAGGTGTGCGACCGCAATCGTCGAGTCGAGCGGATTGCCGATAGTGTTGTTCAAAAAGCCCTTGCCCTTGAGCCGGTTGCCCGATTTACGAAAATCGAACGGATGAATAAAGACGATCACGTCCAATTCTTCCGCCTTGGCCCAAAACGGATTAAAGCGCGGATTGGCGAGGTCCTCGCCTTCGATGTTGGCGCCGATCATCGCCCCGCGCATGCCGAGCTTTTTGACCGCATATTCCAATTGCGCCGCAGCCAATTCCGGGTGCTGCATGGCGATCAACGCCAAACCGACAAACCGGTCGGGGTATTGGCCGCAAATTTCCGCCATCTCTTCGTTGTTGATGCGCACGATTTCTTCGGCGAGCTCGTATTCCGCCCAATAGAAATGATTGAAGGTCACAACGCTCAAGGCCTGCATGTCGAGGCCCATGGCGTCCATATCCTGTAAGCGCGTCGGGATATCGGCGACGCGAACTTTTCCCGGATCATCGAACGGGTCCTTACCGTTCAATTCCGGCCGGCCCTCGATGAGATGCTTCGCGCCATGCAGCAGCGTATGCGCATGCACGTCGATAGTCAGCATCTTCTTGCCGTTGATCGTAATGGGCCGCGGCGTTTGACACTCGATACTGGTCGGATCTTTCCCAAACGCGGGTTTATCGGCGTGATAATGCAGATCGCACGAAACGAATTCGACGCCGTCACTAGAACCGGACATAAATGACCTCCCCTTAAACTTCTTAAGTCTTGTTTTAATACCCCCGGGACATATCCACAATATGCCTTGGTGGCTTACCTTCACTTATTAAGTATATGTCCTTGGCAATCTCGGCGCTGGCGGTTTGCGGACTCGTAAGGCTCGCGACATGCGGTGTCACGATGATCTTCGGATGCTGCCAGATCGGACTGTCGGCGGGCAGCGGTTCTTCGTCGAACACGTCAAGCGCGGCGGCCAACGGATTGCCGGCATCAAGTGCCGCAACGAGATCATCCCCCACGACATGCTTGCCGCGCGCGGCGTTGATGAGAAAACTTTTCTCCGGCAATGCGGCGAGGGCTTTTTTGTCGATGATCCCTTCCGTCTCTTTTGTCAGCGGCAACAGGCAGACAAGGATTTGGCTGCGGTTCAAGAACGGCTCGAACTGATCATGGCCGTAAAAGCTGTCGACGCCTGTGATGTTTTTCTGCGAGCGGCTCCAGCCCGCGACATCGAAGCCCATCTGTACGAGTTGCTTCGCGCACGCCCCGCCCAGTTCGCCAAGACCGAGGATTCCAACCCGGCGATCACTTGGGCGCGGATACCAATGCGGCCGCCATTTATTTTGCGCTTGATAGTCGCGATACACATGAAAGCCGCGGTGAAAATGCAAAACCCAATGCACCACGTATTCGACCATGCCTTCGGTGAGGCACGGATCGACCAGGCGCACGATGGGAATGTTCTCGGGCAGGTCAGCGTTGGCGAGAATACCGTCGACACCCGCACCCATGTTGAAAATCGCTTTTAAATTTTTGCACTGTTTGAGAATGCCGGGTGGCGGCTGCCAGACGATGGCGTAATCGATTGCGTCCCAATCGACCGGCTCGCCGTCGCGGGTATAAGTGACAATCTCGAAATCCGGCAGGTTTTCTTTCAAGGCCGGAATCCAACGACCGGTGTCTTTACTCCAGCTCGTCGTGAACAGGATGGCCATTAAACGGCGGCCGACACCACGATTTCGACCAGTTTATTCGGTGAGCCAAGTGCCGTACCGACACATGCCCGCGTCGGTTGATTACTGCCGCCGAGCCAAGCGACGTATTTCTCATTCATCTCATTTTTCTTCGACATGTCGGATAAATACACCATCGATGTGAGAAGCTTGGTTTTATCAGTTCCGGCGGCGGCGAGATATTTGTCAATCTTCGCCAACACTTGATCCATCTGCCCGGCCATATCCTGGCTATCGTCATCGGCGGTTTGTCCGGAGACATAAACGATCCCGTTATGAACCACTGCTTTGCTGAGATGCCCCTTGGACTCGATACGCTCAATGCTCATAAAAAAACCTCCCTTTCATTGGTTTTACCGAATTTGTGATCCCCTAACCTAGCATGCTACGCTGGCGTTTCCTGTGAAAAATTAGCGAAAATTGACAACCGGTACAGCCCCTATATGACACCCTCTAAACAGCAAAGCCTTCGCGTCGCTATCGGCGGCCTCGGTGCCATCGGCCGCTCGATTGCATCGCGCCTTGATCAAGGCATTCCGGGCCTCACTTTGGCCGCGGTCTCCGCCAAACGTATCGAACGGGCGGAAGATTTTATCGCGACGCTTAAAAACCCCGTTCCCATCGTACCCCTTGGCAAACTTGCCAACGAGGCCGATGTGGTCGTCGAGTGTGCGCCGGCAGCCGTGTTCGATGACATCGCCGTGCCCGCCATCGAGGCGGGATGTCTTTTTATACCCCTCAGTGTCGGTGCGTTGCTGCCCCGCCAAGCGCTTATCGATAAAGCCGAAACGACCGGCGCGCGGATCATCGTACCGACCGGGGCACTGATCGGCTTGGATGCCCTGCGCGCCGCAGCCGAAGGAAAAATCAAATCCGTAAAGCTCGTAACCCGCAAACCGCCGAAAGGACTCGCCGGTGCCCCTTATTTGGTCGAAAATAATATTTCTCTTGAGGGGCTGAACGAACCGAAGAAAATCTTCGAAGGAACCGCGCGCGAGGGAACGGTCGGCTTTCCCGCCAACGTCAACGTTGCCGCTGCCTTAAGCCTCGCCGGCATCGGGCCTGAAAAAACAACGCTCGAAATCTGGGCCGACCCTGCCCTCAAACGAAACATTCAGCATGTCGAGGTCGAGTCCGACAGTGCGCGCTTTGAAATGACGATTGAAAATATCCCCTCGCCTGAAAACCCACGCTCGGGCCGCATTACAGCCTTGAGTGCGATTGCCGCTTTGCGCGGCCTCGTTTCACCCCTTAAAGTGGGGACATAATAATTAAGCACCGAACAAAGGAAGATTGATGAGCACCTTCACCACGCGCCCTGAAATTCTCGGCACCTTCGGCGTCGTCGCCTCGACCCACTGGCTCGGCACCGCCGTCGGTATGTCGATCTTGGAAAAAGGCGGCAACGCGTTCGACGCCGCCGTCGCCACAGGTTTTATGCTGCAGGTCGCCGAACCGCATTTGTGCGGTCCCGGTGGTGAAGTCCCGCTGATTTTATATGATAAGAAAAAAGACGCGGTGGAAGTGATTTGCGGACAAGGTTCGTCTCCCGCCGCCGCGACGATTGATTACTACACCGGCCTCGGCCTCAACATGATGCCCGGCAACGGCCTACTCGCCGCCGTTATTCCCGGCGCGTTCGATGCATGGATGCTGCTGCTCCGCGATTACGGCACCATGAGCGTGCGCGAGGTCCTCGAACCCGCCATCGGGTATGCCAAAAACGGCGTGCCGGTCGTGCCGAAGATCAAAGACACGGTCACCAACGTGCAATACCTGTTCGAAAACGAATGGAAGACGTCGGCCGATGTTTTTCTGCCGAACGGTGCGCCACCGGTGCCGGGCAGCTTGTTCGCGCAACCAAAAATGGCGGCGTCCTACGAGCGCATCATTAAAGAATCCGAAGCCGTCAAAGGCAGCCGCGAAAAACAGGTCGACGGCGCGCGCGATGCGTTTTACCGGGGCTTCGTCGCCGAAGCCATCGACGCCTTCTGCCGCAACAACAAAGTTATCGACACATCGGGGCAATACAACAACGGGCTTATCACCGCCGATGACATGGCCGCGTGGAGTGCTACGGTCGAGAAGCCCTTAATGTACGATTATAACGAATACACCGTGTGCAAGACCGGCCCGTGGGGGCAAGGCCCGGTGATGCTGCAAAACCTCGCTCTCTTAAAAGGGTATGACATCGGCAAGATGTCGGCGACCGATCCCGAATTCATCCACACGGTCGTTGAATGTTCGAAACTGGCCTATGCCGACCGCGAAGCGTTTTACGGCGATCCTGATTTCGTCGACGTGCCGTTCGATGTGCTGCTGTCGGACAAATACAACGACGAACGGCGCAAACTCGTCGGCAAAGACGCGTCGCTGGAACTTCGCCCCGGTTCGGTACCCGGCTTTGGCGGCGATCCGGTGATCCGCGATAAATCCATGGATGTCGATGTCGCCCACGCCGGCGCGCACGGTGTTGGCGAACCGACAACGGCGGATTTTTCCAAGCCCATCGAGGCGGACGCGCAAGCGCCCGGCGACACGGTTCACTTCGATATCATCGATAAGGACGGCAATATGATTTCCGGCACGCCGAGCGGCGGCTGGCTGCAAAGTTCGCCGACGATCCCGGAACTCGGGTTCTGCCTCACCAACCGCGGCCAGATGTATTGGCTCATCGAAGGCCTGCCCTCTTCACTCGCACCGAAAAAACGCCCGCGCACCACGCTCACACCGTCTTTTGCGCTGCGTGACGGTAAGCCCTACATGGCGTTCGGCACACCGGGCGGCGATCAACAGGACCAATGGTCGCTGCAATTATTCCTGCGCCATGCCCACTTCGGCATGAACCTGCAACAGGCCATCGACGCGCCGACCTTCAACACCAAACATTTCCCGAGCTCGTTCTATCCGCGCGAATGGGATCCGGGACACCTCGCCGTGGAAGGACGCTTCCCGAAAGCGACCATCGATGAGTTGAAAAAACGCGGGCACAAGGTCGTCGTCGAAGACGATTGGGGACTCGGACGCTTAACGGCGGCAACGAAAGACGGCGATATGCTCAAGGCTGCCGCCAACCCGCGCCACATGCAAGGCTATGCTGCGGGGCGGTGAGTTAAGCCAGACAACATAAACCCGGTAAAACGGCATCAAAAACGTCCTCGCGGGAACGGCGAAGACGTTGTTTTAAGATTTAGGCGTTTCGATCGTCGCTGCGTCGAGCAGCATTTCCCGAAATACCGACAACAATCCCTGATCGAGGGAATCCCCTATGTTGACCATGATTTTCATGGCTTGTTCGGGCTCAACCGGGTCTTTGTAAACCCGCCGGTCGGTGATCGCACTGAAAATATCGACGACGGAAGCCATGCGCGCTAGTCAGTTCAGCTTGAGCCCCTTGATCCCGTGGGGATAACCGGAGCCATCGAGTTTCTCATGATGCTGCCCGGCGATGACAAGCACGGCATTTGGAATATCTGGCGTTTTCTCAAGAAAATCCACCGTGCAGCAGACATGTGACTTCATCACCGCGAATTCTTCATCGGTCAGCTTACCGGCTTTGTTTAAGACATTATGAGGAATAAACATTTTGCCCGCGTCATGCAGCAGGCCGCCCGTCGCCAGCGTTTTGAGGTCGTCGCCGCCGATGCCGAGAGTATTACCGAATAGGCTCAGAAATGTTGCAACCCGAAGCGAATGCACATAGGTGTAGTTGTCGTGATTGGAAACGCCCGCAAGGATATCTTTGTAATTGCCGCTTTGCACGGCTTCGGTCAGCGGCGCGCAACTATCGCGCACATCGTCATAGGGGATCGGCTCACCGGCATGAATTAGATCAGCAATGGAATTAAACGATGAAAGCGAATTTTTAAGCGCGGCTTTTTGTACCGGATCAAATTGCTCCCACTCCGCTTCAACGCTTTTATTGACACCATCCGACAAGGCATTCACGAGCGTGCTTTTACGATAGGGCTTCTCCAGGACGATAATCCCGCCGTAAGACTTCGCCTCGGCGACCATTTCCTTGCTGGTCGCCTTCACCGAAAAAATAATCGGAATGGATTTCGCTTCTTTGATTTTACGAATGCGGGCGATGAGGTTTGCTCCCCCCTTCGGCGGCACAATCTCATCCACCATGATCGCCTTGGGAGCAACTTTGAAAACGTCTTCGCCGGCACGTTCTAAGTCTTCAAAAAATTTGAGTTCGTAAAAAGATTTGAGCGTCGTTTCGACTTCCTCCCGATACTTCGGGAAGCCGCCGAAAATATAAATACTCGATTTTTGACTCTGCGTTTCGTCGGCCGGCATTCTTAAATTCTCTTAATTCTTTGGGCGACATCATAACCACACTTTTTCCGTGCGGGTGAAAAAACAAAGAATTCGCATAATACCCGGCGAAATCGGCGTCGACAAAACTTTAAAAATCGATCATGCTAATCTGGTCCGTGCATAAAGGAATAGGAATATGACCGATCAGGCGTACGACCCCAAGGACTCGAAATTCAAAGATTTGATGGCAGGAACCGGTTCCGGCGCCACGCGGAAACTCAAAGGCTCGGACCCCGCCTTTACCACGCGCCCCGAACTGATGGGCACGTTCGGCATGGTTACATCGACCCATTGGCTCGCCACGGCCGCCGGCATGGCCATGTATGAACGCGGCGGCAATGCCTTTGATGCCGCCGTCGCGACGGGTTTCGCCCTGCAGGTCCTGGAACCGGCCATGAATGGCCCCGCCGGCGACGTGCCGATCATTCTGTATGACGCGAAAACCGACGACGTCAAAGTCATCTGCGGGCAAGGAACGGCCCCTGCAGCCATGACCATCGAAAAATTTCATGAGCTTGGTATCACCGAAGTCATTCCCGGCGCGGGACTTTTGCCCGCCCCCGTTCCCGGCGCATTCGGTGCGTGGATGCTGTTGCTGCGCGAGTACGGCACGTTGAGCCTGCGCGATGTGACGGAACATTGCATTGGATATGCGAAAAACGGCTTTCCGATCAATCATACCCTGCACAATTTCATCAATACGCTGGCCGATTTGTTCACCAACGAATGGAAATCCAGCGGCGATGTATATCTTCGAAACGGCGTGCCGCAACCGGGCGATCTGCTAACCAACCCGAAGCTCGCCGAAACCTACGAACGTTTGATCAAAGAATCCGAATCCGTCGGCGGTAGCCGCGAAAAAAAAATCGATCACGCGGTCGATATGTTCTACCGCGGTTTCGTCGCCGAAGCGATCGATGCGTTTGTGCGCAAAGAACCGGTGCTGGATAACACCGGCCGGCGTCACTACGGCCTGATAACCGGCGACGATTTAGCGAACTGGTCGGCGGAGATCGAGGAACCGCTGTCTTACGACTATCACGATTACACGGTTTATAAATCGAACTCCTGGTCGCAAGCCCCGGTTCTTCTTCAGCAGCTTGCATTGCTGAAAGGTTTCGATATCGAGAACATGGACATGCTTGGCCCGGATTACGTTCACACGGTCACCGAATGCGCGAAGCTCGCATTCGCCGACCGGGAAAAATTCTACGGCGATCCCAAATTCGTCGACGTGCCGTTCGATGTCCTGCTGTCCGATGACTACAACGAAGCCCGCCGCAATCTCGTTTCCGATCAGGCCTCGTTCGACCTCCGCCCCGGCGACGTTCCCGGATACGGCGGCGATGTCTACTTCAAGACCCAAGCCGATATCGACATGGCCGCGACCCGGCCCGCTCCCGGATTTCCGCAGGAAGCGGTGGTGCCCGGCGAAACCTGCCATGTGGACGCCGGCGACCGGCACGGCAACCTGATTTCCGTGACTCCGAGCGGCGGCTGGTGCAAGGCCTCTCCGGTGATCCCGGAGCTCGGCTTCATGCTCGGCACGCGCGCGCAAATGTTCTGGCTTGAAAAGGACAAGCCCGGTTCGCTCGAACCCGGCAAGCGTCCGCGCACGACCTTGACGCCGACCTTCGCACGCAAAGAAGGCAAACCCTATATGGCGTTCGGTACGCCGGGCGGCGACCAACAGGACCAATGGATACTCAATTTTTTCATGCGCCACGTGCATGGTAAAATGAATCTGCAAGAGGCGATCGATGCGCCGACGACACGGACCACCCACTTCCCAAGCTCGTTCTACCCGCGCCTGTCGCAGCCGGGTCACGTGAGTCTCGAAAGCCGCTTCCCGGAAAAGACGGTCAAGGAACTCGAGAAACGCGGCCACAAGATCAACCTTACCGGCGACTGGTCGCAAGGACGCCTGACGGCGGTTACCAACGAAAACGGCCTCCTGCGTGCCGCAGCCAACCCGCGCTTCATGCAAACCTACGCATTCGGGCGTTAAGTCTTAGTCCTGATGAATCGATCCATACCGGACCGTGAACACATTGAGCTCAAGGCTGTTATTGTCCTTTGGTTCATAGCACTGATTGCCTCGGGCTACGCGCCCGCCGACCGCCTCACCTGGTTTTTGGAAGTCGCGCCGGTGCTTATTGCAGCGCCATTGATGGTTTGGTCACGTCAAACGTTTCCGCTAACGCCGTTACTTACCTGGCTGGCTTTCATTCATGGGCTGATCTTAATTTTAGGGGCACACTATACCTATGCCCACGTCCCACTCGGATTTTGGCTGCAGGATCTGTTCGATTTTTCCCGCAATCATTACGACCGCATCGGACATTTCGCGCAAGGCTTCATTCCGGCGATCCTGGCGCGGGAAATTCTCTTGCGTAAAACCAATCTCGTTCGCGGCAAAATGCTTTTCTATATCATCACTTCGATTTGCCTCGCCTTCAGCGCCTTTTACGAGTTGATCGAATGGTGGGCGGCCATTGCCTATGGCGCCGATGCCGATGCCTTCCTCGGCACGCAAGGTGATGAGTGGGATACCCAATGGGACATGTTTATGGCCTTGATCGGCGCCGTAACGGCGCAGTGCTTTCTCGCGAAATGGCACGACCGGCAGTTATCGCGCTTATAGTGATTCGGGTTAAACCTATGCACACAGCGAACAACGGCCCATCGATTACCGGTAGACCGCTATCGATCCATCTGTGTTAGGGTCCCACCATGAGTGCTGAAGATAACCAACATAGCAGGCCTAGCATGTTCAGAGCCGCCGGCCGCGCATTGATCGGGCGTTGCCCCAATTGCGGCCAGGGTAAACTGTTCGCGACCTATCTCAAGCAGGTCCATCAGTGCGATGCTTGCCAAGAACAATTCAGCCACATCCGCTCCGACGACGGTGCGCCCTGGCTGACAATCCTCGTGGTCGGGCACATCGTCGTACCGCTCCTGCTTTATGTCGAGATCAACTACACCATACCCCTGGTGACATCTCTGGCGATTTGGTTTTCGATCACGCTCGCCCTCACACTCATCACACTGCCGCGTGCTAAGGGCGTCATCCTCAGCTTTATCTGGTCGACAAACGCGCCCGGATCAGAGCGCGATTAAAAAACTTACTTAATCCCTGACATGGATTGATTTTGGCTGCGCGGGTCGCGGTTGGTGAATTTGCCGGCATCAACCGTATCGATGAAGTCTTTAACAATACGATTAAACAATCCCGGTTCTTCCAAATTGATCGCATGGCCCGAGCGTGGAATGAGCGCGAGCCAGGACGACGGGATCGTGCGCTTCATCATGATGTTCGGCTCCAGACACGGCTCGTCTTCGTCGCCCGAAATGATCAAAGACGGCACGGTCATCTTTGCCATCCCCTCTTCCAATTCGTAAACCGACGGTCGGCGCCCCTGAACGCCGAGGAATGTGTTGGCACAACCGAGTGCGGAGTGTTCGTTGAAGCGCTTGACGAATTCGAGGAACTTTTCCTTGTTTTTGTTTTCGAACTGCACCCGGGTCGGCCCGTAACAATAAAATTCACCGACTTTTTCAACGCCGTCGTTGAGAAACTTCTGTGCAATCTCGGAGGTTTCGTCCTTCCATTGTTGCTTATCGGCACCCGCGCCATAACCGCAGCCGGCAATGACAAGCGATAGCGCCATCTCGGGGAAATTAAGGCCGAAATGCAAGGATGCAAACCCGCCTTGGCTCAAGCCCACAATATGCGCTTTTTCGATACCGAGATGCTTAAGAACATCTCTCGCATCTTCGGTTGCACGCAACTGACTGTATTGATCCGGGCTTTCAGGAACGTCCGAGGGCGGATAACCGCGCGCGTTATAAACGATGCAACGGTGCGTTTTTTTAAACAGCGCCACCTGATCGTCCCAAGTGCGATAATCGTCGGCAAATTCATGAATAAAGATGATCGGCGTCCCTTCGCCGGATTCTTCGTAATAGAGTTTGACACCGTCGTCTGTCGTTGCGTATGGCATTTATAGAACCTGCTCCGTTGTTGCTATTTGAGAAATATCGCTTTTTGGGGTTTGCTCGAGGACCGCGCGCACTGCATCGGCCGCTTCTTCGGCATCTGAACTCGTGACATCTAAGTGCGTCACCGCGCGCAGGCGCGCATTCGAAACGGCGCTGATTTTTACGCCTTGTTCTGCGAGGCCTTTTTCCATTTGCTGGGCCGTGATGCCCGCACCGGAAACATCGAAAAAGATCATGTTGGTTTGCACCGTCTCGAGATCGACGGAAATGCCCGGCAGGTTCGCAACTTTCTCGGCGAACAGGCGCGCGTTGGCATGATCTTCCGCAATTCGATCGATGTGATGATCGAGCGCATACAAACCGGCCGCCGCAATGATGCCGGACTGGCGCATTGCGCCACCCAAACGCTGCTTCCATTGCCAGGCTTGCTCGATAAAGTCTTTCGAGCCCGCGAGCACGCCGCCGATGGGACAGCCGAGGCCTTTGCTCAAATCGATCCAGAGTGAATCAAACGGCTCGGCATAAGTTTTCGCGTCAACCCCGGATGCCACCACCGCATTTAGAAGCCGCGCGCCATCCATATGCAAAATAAGGCCATGTTCTTTCGCGACTTTAGTCACGCCTTGAATCGTTTTTAACGGCCATACCGTGCCACCACCCGCGTTCGACGTCTGCTCAACCTCGACGAGCTTGCTATTCGGCGCATGCCGACGCGCGGGCCTGACAGCTGCCTCAAGTTGATCGGCCGTATATATGCCATTATCGCCATCAATGGGCCGCACCATCGCGCCCAACATGCCGATGCCGCCGGCTTCGGCGTTCACGATGTGCGATGTTTTGTCGCAAAGAATTTCATCGCCGGTTTTACAATGCACCGCGATCGCGGCGACGTTGCACATGGTCCCCGACGGCATCAAAAGAGCAGCTTCTTTGCCCAGTAATGCGGCGACCTTTTCCTGCAAGGCGTTCGCCGTCGGATCATTGAGCGATTGCTCATCCCCCAATTCGGCGGCCATCATAGCTTCTTTCATGGCCGGCGTCGGTTGAGTCTGCGTGTCGCTGTGCAGGTTAATGCGGATATCAGTCATCCTTTAGTTTCCCGGCACATCCGTACCCGCTTCGATGGGAATCAAATCGGGTTCGGGAAAATTCGGGATCGATTTCAAACCCGAACCGGTGATCATCAGTACGATACGCTCGTCTTTATTGACCGAACCGTCTTCAATGGCACGGAGCAATCCCGCCAGGGTGGTTGCTGACTCGGGACACGGAAATACCCCTTCCAACCGGATCAGAAGCTTTGCCGCTTCGATGGATTCATCGGAACTCACGGCGATAGCGGCTCCCTCGGTTTCTCTGAGCGTACGCAGGACTTCTTTATCGCCTGGCGGTTTCGGTGATTTGAGCCCGCCCGGCAGCACGTTCATGTCTTCCCAGGTAACGGTTTCATCCTTGCCTTCTCTGAAGGCTTTCACCAACGGCGCACAGCCTTCGTATTGCGTCACCACCAAACGCGGCTTGTGATTGCCGTCGTTGATCCAGCCCAAAGATTGCGCTTCCTTAAAAGCCTTGAAAATACCGATGGCGCCGACGCCGCCACCGGTCGGATAGAATACCGCATCGGGCAGTTCCCAACCGAGTTGCTCAGCGATTTCCCAGCCCATGGTTTTTTTGCCTTCTAACCGATAAGGCTCTTTTAAAGTGCCGCAGTTAAACCAACCGTGTTCATCGGCCGCCCGCTGCACCATGGCTCCTGCGTGTTTCCAATGGCCTTGCACCATATAGGTTTTTGCACCCGCCAGACTGCTTTGCTGCAGACTGGAGATCAGTGAATCTTCAGCAAGCAAATTGACGCAGTCGATCCCGGCACGTGCGCAATACATCGCCCACGAACCGCCCGCGTTGCCGGAACTGTTGTGCACGACGGTTTTAATGCCGAGCTCACGAAACCGGGTCGCTGCGACGGTCGCACCGCGATCCTTAAACGTCCCCGACGGATTGCGCCCTTCGTCCTTGACCCAGATTTCCTTGCAGCCAAGAAGCTTTTCAAGTTTGGGCGCGCGCAACATCGGCGTCCAGCCTTCGCCCAGTGTTACCGCGTGATCAGGGTCCTGTGCCGGCAGGATCGGGGCGTAACGCCACAGCGAAGCGGGGCCGGCGGCGATATCGTCTTTCGTGACGTCTGATTTCATGCGTTCGATATCGTAATGACATTCGATAATACCGCCGTCCGGGCACGTGTTGTTGACCGGCTGATCGATCGGCAGGCGTTCGTCACTTGTCGAACAGGTGATATGCAAGAGATAACTTTTCATGATTTTACTTTTTCTTTGCTAGGTATTCCGCCGTCATTTTGGAGCAATCGTCGAGGGTCGTGCCGCGTTTGCGGTCCTCAACGACTTCCTCGCCCAGGGGCGAGTCGGCGATGATTTGAAAGAATTTCGCGCCGACCGGACCGACTTCGCTCGGCAGGCCCAACGCTTCGAACGTCTTGCCGATCTCTTCGGCCTCGCGCACCCAACGGTAGGCCTTCGGCGGCGTGAGCGTGACCCGTTTAGCCGCCCAGTTGTAGCCGTCTGTCTGCGACGATTTAAGTTCGTGTTCGACTAAATCGAAAACGCCCAGGGCTTCGGCGGCGGCAAACGTTTGTCCGGCCATGGCGACCATGGTTTTGGTCATTGAGGCAAAACACATTTTTACCGCGGCGGCGCGGCCAATTTCATCACCGCACACAATCACGTTTAAACCGAAATCCTTAAATTCATCGAAGTCTTTCGCGTAGGGGCCAGAAGCATAATACCGGGTTGGGTTTTTTTCCGGCTTCGGTGGGTTGCCGAGAATGCCCACATCGACGAAACGCGCGCCGGCAGGCTCTACAATATCCCGGATTTCTTCCTTGGTTGTCGGCGCCAGCGCATTGCAATCCGCATATAAAATCGATTTGTTCGTTGCCTTGATATGCGGCGCCAGTTTTTCGGCGAGAGGAATTGCATCACCCGGCGGCAAAATAGACAAAAATGCATCGGCCTCGCGGATTAACGCCTCGTCATCGCCCACATCTTCCATACCGGCTTTTTTAGCAAGATCGATTGAGCGCTGACTGCGTCCAGTCAGATTGGTGATGACACGCAGGCCATGGCGCACCAATTGCCCGGCGGTTCCCGAACCCATGTCCCCTTGGGCGACGACGGCGACAGTTTGTAAGGTCATCTGATCTCTCCCTAGATCCAGGATTTCGGCCATTGATGACCGTTTATCCGGTTGTCATGAATTTGAGGCACACTTTACGCAATGACAGCCCGTGATGCCATCACCTTCATGTCAAGAAAACTCAAGAAATCCGCGAAATACGGACAATTTTTAACAAGCGATAGCCGCCATCTATCCAGCAAACGGCTAAACTATGCTTCTGTATAATTGATAGGACATGGATTCTGCGTGTTTATTAAATCATTACAACTCAGCCCTAAGGAACCCCACATGGCACGGCCTAAGACTGATACGTCAAACGCCCAGCGCTTATCGATGCGCCAGCTCGGCAGCGCATGGCTCCGGGAAAAACGGGAAAAATGCGGCCTTTCACAACGCGAGGTCTCAAACCGTCTCGGTATCGATAGCCATACGTTTATTTCCGCCATCGAATCCGGCGGCCCATCACTGCCTGAAGACCGCTGGGAGGAATACGCACAAATTCTTGGCATTGACTGGCCGGAATTTTGTAAAAATATGATCATGTATTTTAAACCCGATATCTACCGGGGTTTATTCGGTGAACCGTCTAAAACAGAGACTCAACAGGGAAAGAAAGCATAACCGCATGTCCGTTTTACCGCTAAACGTAAAACCGCGTGATTGGAACGACGAAGAACAAAAAATTTTTAAGGCCTTGCACGAATTCCGGATAGCCCGAGCTCGCAATTGTGAGTACATCACAGGCTTGGCCGACAATAATGCACCCTATTTCACGCTTTATGTTGGGAATACCGGTGAAGTGATATTTCATGTTTGCCGAGGCCCGAACGAACAAGGATATATTGTTATGGGGCCGACACGAAAAACATGCTTTGTCAAAAACATCAAAGAACTCTATCGTTGTTTTGGAATTTTAAAGGCTGGGCATACGCCGGAACGTTACGCCCATGGCAATAACTGTTAATGACAAACCAACATCTGCGTTCCGACTTAAAAGATTTTTGGGAAGAAACGATCAAGGATTGGGATGCCAACCGGCACGGTGCCAACAAAAAAGCCATGCCTTTGCTTTACCGGCTGACCCACACCCCATCCGCAGCCGTCCGGTTCCGCAAACACGTTGTTTTGGAACACTTAAAAGAGCACGTTAAAGGCAAGCGTGTCATCGAATTGGGCTGCGGCACCGGCCGGATCAGCCAGCAAATCATCGAATGCGGCGCCATAAGCTATTTAGGATATGACATTGCCGATAACGCCGTTGCCATGGCGCAACAATCAATTGAAGACTCGTCAACGGATGGCCGTATTCGGTTTCAACAATCCGATATCGGCGAGCTCCCGCCGCTGGATGCGGATTTTATTTTTTCCATGGGCCTGTTTCCCTGGCTGAAAGATGAACAAATCAATCATTTATTCGCAATCAGCGGCAAAGCCGACTTTCTACACACCAGTAACGAACGGGGCTTAAACCTCCGGCAAAAACTGCGCGGCCTTCACCAGCGCTTAACCGGCACGGAAAAATATCAAGTGACACTTCGAAATGCTGATATCATTTTTAACACTGCTCAACACCATGGCTGGAAACACCTCTATGTGTTTCGTCATAAAAATTTGGCAACATTATCTTGCCTTAGCTCCCTGCCATTTCCGGACCACCTGGGCACGCAAAAATTATTCGGCACATCACCAATAAATTAAAAAATTCAGGTCTTTTGAGTACAATACTATGCTTCCGTATAATTGATTTATTCACGCAATAGGCGTTTAGTAAATCATAACCAATACGAGCTTTAAAACCGAATGCCGAGGGAGCATCATGTCAGTCGTCCCTTTTAAAGCGATCCCGAAAGATTGGGATAAAGAAGAACAAGACACATTTGTAGAACTTTATAAGTTCTGGATCGGCCGGGCACGCAGATGCCAATACATTACCGGTTTATCCGAAGACAAGTCCCCGTTCTTCACGCTTTTTGTCGAAAAAACCGGTGAAGTCATGATGCATATCTGCCGCGGTCCCAACGGACTAGGCTATTTAGTCATGGGACCGTCCCGTAAAACGACATTCGCATTAACAACAGCGGAGTTGCGCAGCGGTTACGCAAAATTAGATGGAGAGTATTTGATTAAATATTACGGCCAAAAATAAACGATCATTAACAATAAAGATAAGAGAACAACAATGATGATGGCACGCGCCGCAAACAAAGGTTCCCGGGGGGAATCGGAAATGTTCGACATCGCACGCTCGCTCGTCGAGGTGGCGCAAAAACTTTTCCCCGACGTCGATGATGAAGAATTGAAACGAACCTGCGAAGCCGCCCTCGACGTCGCCATCGATGAGTCGAAAAGAAACTAAATTAATTCTATATAAAATGGTGGGCCCGGCGAGACTCGAACTCGCAACCCTATACAGGGGACAGATTTTAAGTCTGTTGTGTATACCAATTCCACCACGGGCCCGCTTCGGAATGGATCGTTTGTGAGCAGAACCTATCGCGCGGCCCGCTTCTTCGCAAGCCCAACGCGGTGCAGCCGGATGAGCGCACTTTTAGCGCTCCTCTAGCGCACCATGCAGCGGAAGAACGTCAGCTGGTCTTGCCCCGCGCCTTCGCCGCGACCGTTGAAAACGGCTTTTTTCTTAAAACTTCTACAATGCCCTTCGGCCACGGCGAGGCTATCGTAACCGGGCGGTGCCGTGATCGAGATTTTGTCCGCGTCACCGGAAATTTTGACAGTTGCCTTATCGCCGAAACAACCGGCTACGCTCAATGCCATCCCGGCCACAATAAACACCATTAAAAATTTCATATCCGGCATCTCCTTTGCCTGATCGTGTTGCTTTAATTCCCAGCGCCGAGCACGGTTTCTTCGACCGGATCGCCACCGCAAGCCCGGATCAGATCGCAAACTTTATCCGTCACCGTTTCAAGTTCGCCTTCATCCGGCGTTCGTACAACAATGCGAACACCAGTCTGCCCCTCGCGCGAGAAAAACGGATAACTGCCGATTTCCACATCGGGAAAATCGCCCTGCAGATCGCCAAGTCCGGAAGCAAGGTCCCCCTCTTTGGCGTGGCTCGCGATGGTGCGCGACAAGACCTGTGCCCCACCCGCCAGCTCATGTTTAATGCCCTCGAACATCGCATGCATGACCCGCGGAATGCCGGCAAATACGTAAACATTTTCGATATGAAAACCAGGCGCCTGGCTGACCGGGTTATCGACCAGCACCGCCCCTTCGGCGACTTCGGTCATTTTCAACCGTGCCTCATTAAGGTCTTCCGGTTTGTATTTTTTTTCGAACAGCGCGACGGCATCCGGATGGCGAATAAGCTTCTTGCCGAACGCCTTGGCGACACAGGCCGCCGTGATGTCATCGTGGGTCGGACCAATACCGCCGGTGGTAAAAACATAATCATATTTCGCCCGCACTTCATTCAGGGCGGCGACGATGACGTCCTCTTCATCGGGCACCACGCGCGCTTCGGCCATACGCACACCGATGTCGGTTAGTTGCTCGGCCAGAAAGCCGAGATTCTTGTCCTTGGTGCGCCCGGACAGCACTTCGTTGCCGATTATCAACAAACACGCGGTGGGCCGTTTTTGTTCCGTCATCTTCTTACTTTTCTAATTGTCGCATTAACTAATTGCGGTCTTGGAAACACGTTGTAGCCGTTCAATCAGAAGTTTGCCAGTTTGAAAATTTCATCACCGAAAATTTTACGGGCTTCCTCGTGTTGCGGGCCGACCGCCTTGACGAATGCACTGTGTTCCTCAGGCGTAAGATTAACAATCTCGCAGCCCTGGTCTTCGATCTGCTTCTGTGCGTCAACCGCCTCCTGTTCGGTCAGGCCCCGCTGATAAACGATCGATTCCTGAGTGGCTTTATAGAGAGCCTCCCGCAATGCGGCGGGCCATCCGTCGACGGTATCGCGATGCGCGAAGATCGGCCTGGAAATATAAAAATGCTTTGAAAGCGTGTGAAATGGATGAAACTCGAGAACACCGTAGGTGATGGTGTTGGCCAGGGGGTTTTCCTGGGCATCCAATGTGCCGTTAACGACTCCGTCGATGGCCTCGGTGAGATCCATCTTCATCGGAACCGCGCCCAGCAACTCGAAAGTACGCGCCTGAACATCGCTCGGCATGACCCGCATTTTCATGCCGTTCAAATCTTCGGGTTTGTGGATCGGACGCAACCGGTTCGAGATGTGCCGAAAGCCGTTTTCGT
>Ga0181579_10000804_pt1 | contig 26049 bp, 25 predicted proteins | sample 071ome_24_FD_132996 | JGI IMG/M metagenome (GOLD analysis project Ga0181579, IMG submission 132996) | Coastal salt marsh microbial communities from the Groves Creek Marsh, Skidaway Island, Georgia - 071402CT metaG (megahit assembly) | ecosystem: Environmental > Aquatic > Marine > Intertidal... | reverse complement strand
TACACCCGCTCCTTAGTGTTCTCGGGAAAGTACTTGTGCGCCAGCATGTTGGGCTCATTACGCTCTGCGGCGACTCCTGCCCACTCAGCGCCGTCAAAATTCATTGAAAACGCGGAATATAAGTCTCTTTTGAAGAAAACGTCGACGTCGGAGTAAATAACCCGATCACAGTCCGACAAAATCTCCGACGCAACCAACCGGTAATAGACGATCTCTGTCCAACTGCCGCGATTCTTCGGCGCGTTGCTAAATCGGTCGGGAGAAACTTCCACAAATTTCATCTCGTGCCGAGAGCCATCGATGAGATGCAACAGACCGCCCTTGGCCTCATCGGAGAGGCCCGGATGCATGATACGAATATCCAGAACGGTGCTTTCAGCGGCGCAATCGACGAGGGTAACAATGCTCACCCCTGCCCCCAGCAAAATGCGCTCGTCAAAGCAAAAGAGCACTGAAACTTTATTCACCAAAAACAGTCCGCAGAGTTTCCAAAGATTGCGCTGCTTGCTGCCGAGCACACTCGCGCATTGCAGCCTGCATCACTTCATATTGGTCCGGCGGCATCTCTATTGCCGTTTTCATGGCATCCAACATGCCGCCATCTTCGTCATAGAGAAGACTGTTTTCCGGGGTCACCCCAGTACCGGCTATATAATCTTGCTGAAAAATTCCCGGCTTGCTAAAGCCGTAACTCAACTGAAAGCTACCGCTGGTGCCCGTCGTTCGATAGTACGAGTGGGCCGGATTGTCTTTTTGAAAAGCGGTGAGCAGAAAGTCACTGTTTTCCACTTCCTCGTATAAGGCAGCAAAGGACAGCCTGCCCAGTTTGATAAAGTTGTCGTTTAACGATGGCGGCACTTCGACCCCGTTGAGTTTACCGATCAGCCGAATCTCAAAGTTCCGATAACCCTCAGCGACTAAGCGCTCGGCGGCGTTGATGACCAAGTGATCGTTGCGGCGTTTGGCCCGCGCTGCGCCCACCATCACCAGAACCGTTTTGTCCGAGTTCTTCGGTGTTTCCAACACATCACCAAAATAATGCGGGTTCACCACGTGAGTGCCGCCATACTCCGGCGCCAAGGCTTTAAGCGTTATCGCGCGATTGCGCCACTCGGCCTGTCCCTGAAGGCGACCCATGTCGTGCTCAACCAGATGCACATTCGCCGGCGGAACACCACCAAACACCCGTTCTAAATCCGGCGCCCCTGCGCCATCGGTCGGCATTTTGCCGGCGGTTGAAATCAAGATACCAGCGGCGCTTCGAACATCAGGCGTTTTCATGAAGCGACGAATCTGGCGCTGCGATAACGTGGCCAAATGAAGTTTGGGGTGCGAAAACCGACAGAACAAACCCTCGCCAATCCGATCCGGCGTCATAAAGACAACGACTCGGTAGCCCAGATCCAACAGGTACTTGGCGTAGCCAGGTACGATTTCGCCATGGCTCTGGGAACAGGGTTCCCACAGGATGACGGTGTCTGAGGATATCGGGGGACGCTGCTGGCGGAGAGCAAATAACCTAGTCAATAATCTCATCAAAGCTCAACCGAACGAACAATTCCCAGAGCATATCAGTCACCGTGCTAGCTGCGTAGTCTGGGCAGGGCGCCAGAAGGCACAGGCAGTTGGGTCATGTCTATGCCGCCACTACGTTGTTACTGAATTTGTCGGCGACCCCTCTAACAAACATGATTGACAACAGCAGCATTTCGAATTCACCGACTGGAGCTATGTTGGCTTAATCGCAGCCTTCATGGTGGAGGGGCGGCGCACCTACCGATGCTAGTGCTGACGGATCGTCACGAGATGCCCAGGCGATAACAGGCCTCTAGCGGGGTCGTTAGTGATGTGCGGAGTAATGCTGGCGGCAGCGGCGGTTTTCAGAAAATACCGTAACAGGATACGTGGCCGACAAGTCCCTTCGGTGTCATTCGTTGCGCTGCTGTCAGTGTTTTTGACGGCTTTGTGGAGCCAAGCGCTGCCCCGCCGCGCGCTTCATCTTAAACCCTCGCTCCCGAGCCCAATCGGACTGAGCTCGGGTTTAAAGCCCCAACACACCCTTGGCCATGACGTTGCGCTGAATCTCGTTGGAGCCGCCATAGATCGACGCGGCACGGCTGAAGTTCATATCCGCTACGGCGCTGACTGCATAATCCGGGCCGGGCGCGGGCAAGTTGCTTTCGCCGCGAATTAGCGGCACCTCGAAAGGCAGGCTGTAATAGCCGATGGCTTCCACTCGCAGCGCGTGTAGGTTCTGCTCTACTTCTGAGCCGATAATTTTCAGCATAGATGCGGCGTCGCCCGGGCTGCCGGTCGATTCCATGCTCGCGATCACCCGAGCCTCCTGAGCCGCCAAGGCGTTCAACTGCACCTCTACCGCCGCCAAGCGCATCATGAAATCCGACGAAGAAGACAGGCTATCGCCCATGCCGTCCGCCTCGGCTTTTGCGATCTCTTTCAAACGACCCACCTGACGCTTCGATGCGGCCACGTTGGCTATGCCTGCTCGCTCATTGCCCAGCAGGAATTTAGCGTAGGTCCACCCAGCATTTTCCTCGCCAACAAGGTTTTCAACCGGCACGCGCACATTTTCGAAGAACACTTGGTTCAAGTGGTGCATGCCGTCAATGGAAACAATGGGCTTCACTTCCAGTCCCGGGGTGCTCATATCGATGAGCAAAAAGCTTATGCCCCGCTGGGCTTTGGCGTCGGGGTCGGTACGCACTAGGGCGAATATCCAATCGGCTTTGTGGGCGTTGGTGGTCCAGATTTTTTGCCCGTTTACCACGTAGTGATCCCCATCTCGGACCGCACTGGTCTTTAACGAGGCAAGGTCAGAACCGCTGCCCGGTTCCGAGTAGCCTTGGCACCACCAAGTGCTGCCGTCCAAAATGCTGGGCAGATGCTGATCTTTCTGGGCCTGAGTGCCAAAGGTGTAGATCACCGGCCCCACCATATCGATACCGAAGGGCATTATCATTGGCGCACCGGCCAACGCCATGGCGTCCGAGAAGACCTGTTTTTCACGAATCCCCCAGCCCGTGCCGCCGTATTCAACCGGCCAATCCGGCGCGATCCAACCGCGCTGATGAATGGCCTGATGCCAGCGCGTGCCCAATTCACGATTAATGCCGAAGCCGAGACGGGCGCCTTGGATCATCTCTTCGGTAAGGTTTTCCGAAATAAAGGTACTGACTTCTTGCTGCAGCGCATCGACTTTTGCTTGGGTAGCGTTAGGCTCTGACATCGTTTCTTCCTTGCTTGGTTTGGCGTGCTGCACCTAGGCCGGCTTTTCGCCCTTAATGGTCACTCTGTGCATATGACGCCTATGGCCGTGATAGTCGTTTAGGGCATAGTGAAAGACGCAGCGATTATCCCACATAGCCAAGGATCCCTGCCCCCACTTAAACCGGGTCACAAATTGGTCCTGAGTGAGGTGTTCGGTCAGGTGGCGAAAAATCGGCAAGCTATCTTCCCGGCTCCAGCCTTCGATGTTGACGGTATGAGCCATACCGCAATAAATGCTTTTTTCTCCGGTTTCCGCATGGGTGCGAATCAGCGGGTGAACCACCTCGGTTTCGGCGTAACCGTCGTCGCCTCCATAGGCGTTACCCAAATTTTCTTCCGCTTCTTCAGACTTGTAGAAACCCGAAGAGCCGTGCACCAGTTTGGGTGAATACACACCCTGCCAGCGCACTAAATTTTCTTTCATACCCGGGCTAAGTGCTGCAAATGCGGCAGTAGCATTAGCGAACATGGTGTCGCCACCCTCTTCCGGCACCTGTACTGCATAAAGCACTGTGGCCTTGGGTGGTATGGCTTGATACGAACTGTCGGTATGCCAGCCTCCGCCAAAGTTCAATTTGGCGTCGGCTTCTTTGATGATGGGTATGACATAGGGGTTTTCTTCAACCGCCTGCATAAACTTGTACTGGTCAAGTTCGCCGAAGTTAGCACAGAACTGCGCCTGGGCCGTGGGCGACATATCTTGATCGTGGAAAAACAACACATGATGGGCTAACCACGCACGATGAAGCTCCTTCACCACCTCAGGGTCTAAAGGCTGACTCAAATCCACTCCGCTCACTTCGGCCCCCACTGGGCCTAATGAGCTATCTACGTCGATGTGCTGATATTGCTCCATATCTCTCCTCCTATGCACGGTCTGCCTTTTCATACTAAGACGTCATCTGCCAAAACGAAACGACATTCTCAGCCTACCGATGAGTTAGGATATCGACCAATTTAGCCGCAAGAGGGGTGAGAATGAACAACAAGCAAGTCACCGTTTTTATGGGAGACGATGCATCGCCGGAAGTCATGATGCCGACGGTGGCGTTGCTGCGAAATATGGATCTTGGCGTCGATTTTGTCGAACCATTGGTGGGTCAGGCAGCCAAGGCCCAAACTGGAACTTTATTTCCCGAAGAGGCCAAGGCCCAAATCGATGCCGCCGACGCCACATTCTTTGGTTCCACCAGCGGCGATAGCACCCCCGTTTTATTTTATTTGCGCTGGGGCAAACAGACCTTCGCCAATGTTCGTCCCTGTGCCTATGTGCCGGGTTTCAACTCACCCTTGGCCAACCCCCAAGGCATTGATTTCGCGATTATTCGAGAAAACCTCGAAGACCTTTACTTAGGGCTTGAAGGCGACACCCAAGATCTGGCCGGATTGAATCTGTACTCACGCCATGCCCGAGCCAATCTTGGCGACTTGGGTCCGGGCAAATACGCCATTAAGGCCATCACCGAGCGGGGTTCCGAACGGGTAATCCGCTACGCCTTTGAACTGGCCCGCAAACGCGATAAACAGCGCAAGGTCACCGTCACCTGCAAATACAACATGTTGGCCGTGGCGGATGGTCTGTTTTTAGAAACAGGCAAGAGGATCGCCGAGGAATACCCGGACATTGCCTTCGATCACTACATTATTGATGACTTTCTGTGTCGCATGATTACCAACCCCCACGCCTTGGATGTGGTCGTCATGCCGAATCTTTATGGCGACATCATGTCCGACGGGTCTGCGGGTCTGATCGGCGGTTTGGGGTTAGCGCCCTCGGGCTGTTACGGCGACGACTACGCCTACTTCGAATCTGCCCACGGCACCGCGCCAGACATTGCAGGACAAAACATCATCAATCCCACGGCAACGGTTTTGTCCGCCGCCATGCTGCTGGATTATCTGGGTAAGGAAAATGCTGCTCAACGCCTGCGCAGCGGTATTACTTCAGTGTATGCCGACCCGGCTAATCACACGGTGGACCAAGGCGGCAGCGCCTCGACCAGTGACTTTTTTAAGGCGCTTGAAGGCGCCATAGCCTAGGCGGTAGAGGGCTGTTCTGCTTGGACAACGCGCCGCGGAACCGCTCTTTTAGGCGCGCAGTTCCTCCACCATGGCATCGCGCATTTTGAACTTCTGGATTTTCCCGGTCACGGTCATGGGAAATTCCTGCACAAAACGCACGATGCTGGGAACCTTGAAGTGCGTAATCTGGTCCGCACAAAAGGCCTTCACATCGGCCTCGCTGAGATTCGCGCCCTCGCGTTGTTGCACCCAAGCGCAGACGATTTCGCCGTACTTTTCATCCGGAATACCGAATACCTGCACTTCCTGAATATCGGGATGGGTGTACAAAAACTCCTCGATCTCTCGAGGATAAACGTTCTCTCCGCCACGTATGATCATATCTTTGATCCGGCCGACGATTTGCACATAACCCTCGTCATCCATCACCGCCAGATCGCCTGAATGCAGCCAGCCTGCGGCGTCGATGGTTTCGGCGGTGCGCTCTGCGTCATTCCAATAACCCCGCATGACCGAATAACCGCGACAGCAAAGCTCACCTGTGGCCCCAACGGGCAGCACCTGACCTTGCTCATCAATGATTTTGATTTCCTGATAGGGCCCTACGCGGCCCACGGTTCCGCAGCGTTTTTCCGCCGGGGCATCGATATCCGTCATGTGATTGACCGGACTGGTTTCGGTCTGACCGTACATGATGGTGATCTCGCTCATGTTGAGCTTATCAATCACCTGCAGCATCAGTTCCAGCGGACATGGCGCGCCGGCCATAACGCCGGTTCGCAAGGACGACAAGTCGTAGTCGGCCACGTTGGGCAGATCCGTCTCGGCCACGAACATGGTGGGCACGCCGTGAAGGGCCGTACACTTTTCCTCTTCGACGGTTTGCAGCACCGTTGCCGGATCGAATCCCTCATCAGGAAACACCGCACAGGCCGCGTGCGCCAGGCATGCAAGATTACCCATAACCATGCCAAAGCAATGATAGAGCGGTACGGGTATACACAGGCGATCCTGAGACGACAGGCGCATACCTGCGCCTACCTGCAAGCCGTTGTTCAAAATGTTGAAGTGACTGAGGGTGGCGCCCTTGGGATTACCCGTCGTGCCACTGGTAAATTGAATATTGATGGCATCGTCAGGCTGCAGGGTGGCGGCAATTGCGGCCATGCGGTCATAAGCCGCGCTGTCGCCCATCTGGCAAACTTCGTCGAAATTGAACATGCCCGGTGTTTTTTCTTGGCCCATCCGCACGACGCTTTGCAAGTGGGGTACCTTGGCTGCTTGGAGCTTGCCCGCATCACACTGATTCAGCTCAGGGGCTAGGGTTTGCAACATCTCGAGATACTGGCTGGTTTTGAACGACTCTGCCGCGATTACGGCCTTGCACTCCACCTTGTTCAGCGCGTATTCCAGTTCGTAGAGCCGATAAGCCGGATTGATGCACACCATGATGGCGCCGATTTTGGCGGTGGCGAACTGAGTCAAACACCACTCCACGCGGTTGGGTGACCAAATTCCCACCCGATCACCCGGATTAATGCCTATGCTGAGCAAGCCCGTAGCCAAGGCGTCGATCTGCGCTTTGTATTGAGCGAAATCCCAGCGGATATTCTGATGCCGAACCACCAAGGCCGGCTGCTGAGGGTGCGATGCGGCGATGCGGTCAAGGCACGCGCCAATGGTCTCGTACAGCAGCGGTTCATCGGCCTGACCACACAGGTAGCTTTGTCCGTTTGGCAGATTATCTTTCACGTATTTTTCCTTCCCAGATTCACCGCGATTTTATCGGTATATTTTCAAGACGCCACTTTGGTTTGTGGCGCCAATCACCTATCTTAAGTGCTTGATACGTATTCGGAGCCGCCGATGAACACTCTATTTATGGTGCGAAGCAACGCCAAGCCGGGGCAGGAAGCAGCCTATAACGACTGGTATAACAACGTGCACTTGGCCGAGGTGCTGAGTATCGAGGGCTTCAATTCCGCCCAGCGTTTTGCTCTGCACGAGACTCAGGTTCAAGCGGACCAGCCCCACGGTTACTTGGCCCTATACGAAATTGCCACCGATGCAGTGGCGGCGACCCTGGCTCGTCTGAGCGAGGCCACATGGCTCAATATGAGCCAGGCCATAGACCCAGAGAGCGTTCAAATTTCGCTGTTTGCAGAGACCACGGAAAAACTGCTGTCTCAGGATTAAAAACTCTGAACCAGCTCCAAAAATGTCCCGTCGGGATCTTTGAAACAGAAGAAACTGCTGCCATGGTCGGCGCTGGCATAGACCGTCGCCGGCGGTGACAGCACTTCAACGCCTTGCGCCAACAAATACTCGTAATCTGCTTGCAAGTCCGCGCTCGCTAGGGCCAGCCGCGCCAGTCCGGGCCGGTACAAATTCGGATACGGCGGCGAGTGATCTTGCGGCTGGCGCCACTGCAGTAAATCGATCAGCACCGCTGGCGACACACCCTTAAGCGCCATGATCGCGCCGGTTACCCGATAATCCCGCATCCCCACCGCAGCGTTTACTTCGGGCGAATTGGTTGGCGGTACCTGCCACACCTCCTCAAACCCCAACATTTCATAAAACGCTTTAGAGCGCTGGTAGTCGGTACAGTTTATGTTGACGTGAACCATGCCGGTGACGTTCATCGATACCCTCCTTAAATAACCGTGTCGCCGTTGTCGACCACCATTTCCGCGCCGTTGATGTGCTTGGATAGGCCGCTGAGCAGAAAAGTGACCATATTCGCCACATCATCCGGCTCGCCTATCCCCATTTTTAAGCGCGCGCGTTCGGGATCTTCGGCCTGATTCAAATCCACATCCATCAGCTCTCTTAGCGCAGTCTGCACCATGGGGGTGTTGATGCTGCCGGGATGCACCGAATTACATCGAATACCGTACCGGCTGCGCCGGCAATGTATGGCTATGGCCTTGGTCATCGAGCGAATGCCGCCCTTGGCAGCGGAGTAGGCAAGGTAGTCGGGGATACCCACCAGCGCCGCGGTTGATGACATGTTGACGATGGAACCACCGCCATTGGCCTTCATCATTTTAATCGCCGCCTGGCAGCCGAAAAATGTGGCGTCCAGATGAACCGCCAATGTTGCGCGCCACGTGGCCGTGGTGGTGCTCTCAATGTCGGCGATAGGTGCGATGCCGGCGTTGTTGACCAAGCCATCCAAACGGCCATGGCGCTGGTCTATCTCGGTCATGACTTGGGACCAGCGCTGCTCATCGGCCACATCTTGGACCATAAATGACGCGTCCAACTCAGCGGCTAAGGCCTGCCCGCGCTCCGCGTCGATGTCGGTCATGACCACCCGGCAACCCAGATTCGACAGCATGCGAGCATCGGCATAACCCAACCCGGACGCAGCGCCGGTGACCAAAATAACTTTGCCGCTCATATCCGCAGACAGATCCGATGTGTTTTTTTCCGGCACTTCGTTTTCACTCACGAGCGTCCCCTTCCTCTTATCTCTGTGCGCAGCGAAACATATCAGGGTATTCACCCCAAGACCCGTGTTATAAAGCCACCTCGTTATTAACAATAGGCTTGCTGTGAAACTCTATAGCTTCCCCAGTGCTCCCAACCCTCGCCGCGTTTTAATCTTTGCCGCAGAAAAAAGTCTCCAGCTGGACGTAATCCACGTTGACCTTCGCGGGGGTGAAACCAAGACCCCTGAGTTCCTGAGCAAAAATCCCAGCGGTAAGATCCCGGTGCTGGAGCTGCCAGACGGCACCTGTATAGCCGAGAGCGTGGCCATTTGCCGGTACCTCGAAACACTCGCGCCCAATCCAAATCTTTTTGGCAAAGACCCGCTGGAAACGGCCTTAATCGAGGCCCACCACCGACACATTGAATTCGAGCTGCACCAGAACATTGGCGCTGCATGGGTCAACGGACCCATTGTCGCGGCGTCGGGAATGGTTGAGCCTATCGAGGCCCAGCGCCTTCGAGGCGCGGGCCTGACGCGGAAGTATTACCAGCGACTCAACGACGAACTGGCAAGCCGCAGCTACGTTGCGGGCGACCGCTTTACCGTGGCTGACATATCGACCCTGTGCATGATCGACTTCGCTGGGGCCTTGGTGGATCTTAAACCTGCCGATGACCTGACCAACCTCTGGGCGTGGCATGCGTCGGTAAGCGCCAGGCCCAGCGTTAAAAACTCTTAGGCGTCGTTGTTGATCGACAGGGAACGAAGGCCGCAAGCAAAAACACAAACCTCAGGAAAGTGATGCCGCGAATGACTGAAGCCACATTACCCAACAGTTCGACCCAGATCAGGACCTTTCCAACGGACCGGCAGGCCCTCACTGCCCTGCTGCTGGCGTCCGTTGAAAAAATCCGCCCGATTGTCGCTGAGCATAAAAATCGTTCTGAACAAGACCGGCAACTGGCCCCGGAAGTTGTTGCCGCTATGCGAGACAGCGACCTGCTGATGATGAAGAGTCCCCGGGAAGTCGGGGGGGCTGAAGTACATCCGGTGGATCAAATGACCGTCGTCGAAGCCGTCACCCTGATTGACTCCGCGGCGGCTTGGTCAATGTTTATAACGGCGACGGTCAGCGGTCGGGCTTTGAGTGCATTGAGTGATCGTGCGGTGGAGGAGATGCTCGCGCCGGGCAAGTTCCCAATCATGGCCGGCAGCCTGAAACCCGGAGGCAGCGCGGTGGAAGTAGAGGGCGGTTACCGAATTACCGGCCAATGGGCTTGGGGCAGTGGTGTCCACCAAGCGGACTATGTTGTGGTGCCCGCACTTAAGGCCGACAAAACCGGCTTGGTTACCGCCGTTGTACCTCGGGAGCAGGTTCGGACTGTGGATAATTGGCATGCCCTTGGGATCAACGGCAGCGGCAGTTGCGATTACGCTTTAGACGATGTTTTCGTACCCGATCACTTTACGGTCACTACCCCCAAACGGCTGCGGGGCGGCGCGGTGTACAACATGGGCTACGGGTTCGCCAGTAACGAGCACGCGGTTTTCGCTCTTGCTCTGGGGCAACTCGCACTGCAAACGGTTTCCGAGTCGGCGGCAGAAAAAAAGCGGGGCTACGGTGCCGGAATCAGTATCGCCGACCGCGAGATCTTTCAGCGCACAGTAGCGGAAGCTGAACTTCGTTTGCGAGCCTGCAAGCTGCTGATGATCGACGTGCTGGAGCGTTTGTACGACGCCAGCCAAGAGCGAGAAGCCCCCATTGCCCTTCAGGCCGAGGCCCGGGCAGCCTCGGTACTGTGTACCGATGAGGCCATCGCCGTAACCAGCGCTCTGTTTCGATACGCCGGCGGCAGCGCCGTGATGCTGGATCATCCGTTACAGCGCATCCTCAGAGATCTGTACACGGCCCAATCCCACTTAATGGTCAGCGATGCTGCCTACGAGAGCTTGGGCAAGCTGCGATTGGGCCTGACTGAGGTTGCACCGTTGCGCTAGCGCGGGACAGTATTTCGCATGTCGGCGGCAAGCGCACTGGAACAACTGATTAGCGTCGATTGGGGCACCAGCAACCTGCGCGCGTCCTTGGTCGACCCACAGGGGACGATCGTTGACCAGATCGAAAGCGATCAGGGCCTGCTGAGCAAACCGACAGACTTTGCTGCCTGCTTGCGAAGTTTCATTCAACCCTGGCTGGAGCGGTCCCCACGCACCAGAACCATTCTCAGCGGCATGGTGGGCAGCCCCGGCGGTTGGATAGAGGTGCCCCACATACCCTGCCCCGCTAATCCGATGGCGCTGGCTGCCGGGGCACGAGCTATCGACGGGTTTGGCTATGGTGGCGCTTGGATTCTGCCCGGTGTTGCAGGTCAGGGCGTTGCGGGGCTGCACGATGTTATGCGCGGAGAAGAGGTGCAGTTCTTTGGTGCTCAGCAACTTTTTGCAGCCCAAGGCCGGCCCCTGCCCCAGCGCTGGTGTTTCCCCGGCACCCACAACAAGTGGATCGAGGCCGGACCAGAGATCACTCATTTTTCTACCAGCATGGTGGGTGAATTTTTCGATTTGGCTCAGGGACACTCCCTGCTCGCCCAATCGTTAACAACGCGGGATTCCAGCGAAAGCTCGAAAAACAGCGAGGCTGACTTTTTGCGCGGTGTCGCCACCAGCCAAAAAGCGGGCGGTCTGCTGCATCATGTGTTTAGCGTTCGGTCTCTTCAACTCAGCGGCGCCCACAGCAAGGCCCAAGGAGCCGCATACTTGTCGGGCATTATGATCGGCCATGACATTTGCTCTCAGGTAGCTGATCGGGACACATCCATTGGTATCGTTGCCAGCGCGAATTTAGCCAGCCGCTATCAGCTAGCACTGACAAAACTGGGCTATGATAGCGCCACCATCGATGCCCAACAGGCCACGGTAGAAGGCGCTTTGCTGGTCGCCGGGCACCTGTGATCGCCATTTTAAAATCGACCAGCCTATCCAGAGTAAAAGATGACCAAGTCCCTGCAGCGCTACCTAGACGAACTACCACTGATCGCGATTTTGCGCGGTATCACCCCGGAGGAAGCTGAACCCGTCGCCCGAGCCTTATTCTCTGCCGGTATACGCATTGTCGAAGTACCGCTGAATTCGCCTGAACCGCTGCAAAGCATCCAGCGCATTGCCGATGCGGTGGGCAACACCATGTTGGTGGGCGCGGGTACAGTGCTAAACGTCGAGTCGGTACATCAGGTCAGGGACCATGGCGGCCAACTCATCGTCGCGCCCAATACCAATCACGCTGTCATCTCGGCCGCTGTCGAAGCGGGATTAAGTGCAGTCCCCGGTGCTGCCACACCCTCCGAGGTTTTCGCAGCCCTCGATGCAGGGGCGCACGGAATAAAGGCCTTTCCGGCCGAAATGATTACGCCGGCCATTCTTCGCAGTTGGCGAGCCGTGGTAGCAAGCGACATACCGTTAATTCCCGTCGGCGGGATCGACAGCACCAACATGGCCGATTACTGGTCAGCGGGCGCCAGCGGCTTTGGTTTGGGCAGTTCCCTCTACAAACCCGGCCAGAGTCTTGATGAACTCGGCATAAGGGCCACAAAACTGGTGTGGAGCCTATCCAGCGCCATGAAGGCCTGACAGACTCGCTCGCTTACCACTGCTTTCAATATTTTTTGCCAAGTGACTATCATCGCTACCGAATCAACCACCTCGCCAACCAGTGCCGGCCTCCTTGATGCACCTGCGCCCTTTACGGACGCCAGATTTACCGCCAAGGGAGAGCCTCGTGCCCGGGTCAGCCTGTCTCAACTGGACACCCTGTGGCTGAATACCGGCACCCAGTGCAATATCGCCTGCGAGAATTGCTACATAGAGTCCACGCCCAGCAACGACCGATTGGTGTATCTCACCTTGGCCGACGTTTTGGTTTTCTTGGACGAAATACAAGCCGAAGGGCTGGGAACCAAGACTATCGGTATCACCGGCGGCGAACCCTTTATGAATCCGGACATTTTGGCAATCGCGGAAGCCTGTCTGGAACGCGGCTTTGACTTGCTGATTTTAACCAACGCCATGCGCCCAATGATGCGGCCGAAAATACAGGCAGGCCTGCTGGATCTGAAGAAACGATTTGGCCGTCAGCTGGCCTTGCGGGTCTCCGTCGATCACTTTGACCCAGTGGTCCACGAAGCAGAACGAGGCCCCAGATCTTGGCAGCCCATGGTGACGGGCCTAAAGTGGCTGCAGCGCAACAACTTCGTCTTCCACATTGCAGGCCGAACACGCTGGGGCGACAGCGAGCAGGCGCTTCGCCAAGGCTTTGCCAACACCCTAGAGGAATTGGGTATCACCCTCGATAGCAACGACGCTCACGACCTCGTGCTATTTCCCGAGATTGACCCCTCGGCCCACGTGCCGGAGATCACCACCGCGTGCTGGGGCATTTTGGGCGTCAACCCCCAAGACATGATGTGCGCCTCGTCCCGCATGGTGGTAAAACACAAGGGCAACAGCGAACCATCGGTGATGGCCTGCACCCTACTGCCCTATGAGCCGGAATTTAATCTGGGCCAATCCCTGAAGGATGCGGCGGGATCGGTGGCACTAAACCATCCTAGCTGCGCCAAATTCTGCGTACTGGGCGGTGGCTCCTGCAGCAGCTAACCGCGTCGAACCGGTTATGCCCGCAGCACCCTCAGCCAGTCTAATTGCTGCTCGCTCAGAGCTTCATCCGGGGTCATCACCGCACCGGTCAGGGCCTGACGGATATCGGCAGGGGTCTCACTGCTGGGCTGCTGCAGCATCTCGGCAATGACGTTCTTAGCCTTGTCCGTCGCCTTTTGAAATGTCGCCAGAAACAGATCGACGCTCACGTGCTGAGATGGGTCATCCATCCAGCAATCGTAGTCAGTAACAACACAAATAGCGCAATAGGCCATCTGAGCTTCCCGAGCCAGAAACGCCTCGGGGACATTGGTCATGCCGACCAAGTCGCAGTTCGCCGAGTCCCGCAGAAAAAAGCTCTCGGCCCGGGTACCCAAACGCGGCCCCTCAACGCAGCCGTAGGTTTTGCCCGTATGCAAGGTTTCCCCTATGCGCTGGGCAGCCTTGGCGATATCTGCGGACAAACTTGGACAGGCAGGATTGGCGGTGGATACATGGGCAGCAACGCCGCCACCAAAGAACGAGTAGTCACGCTTGCCCCGCGTATGGTCAAAGTACTGTGACGCCAAGGCAAGCTGGCCCGGCTCCAGTTCCTGACGAAGGCTTCCGGCAGCGGAGACCCCTACTACCCGACGCGCCCCAAGGGTTTTCAGCGCAAAGATATTTGCGCGATAGTTCACTTCGCTGGGTAAATACTGATGGTTGAAACCATGCCTCGCCAAAAACAGCACGCGCTGCCCACGATAATCGCCCTGTACGATAGCCGAGGACGGAACACCAAAGGGCGTGGTGAGCTGATGCTGCTCCTCAACCTCTAGACCGTCTAACTGATACAGCCCAGAGCCACCTATAATTGCAAGCATACGTTGGTTCCAAATCCGGTTATCGACACGTCTCGCCACCCGTGGGGCCAGCATACCCACCCCAACACTTTTCCATCAATGCCTAAGACTGAATCGGGCCAGCCAATGTATAATTGCGGGCTGATTTAAGCTGAGAGTCAACATGGCAGAACAACAAGCAATCCAAGACCTAGGTTTCGATCCAGATGCGCTGCGCGCTAAATACCGAGAAGAGCGGGACAAGCGGCTGCGGGCCGACGGTAACAACCAGTACTTCGAGGTAAGCGGCGATTTCTCTCACTATGTGGATGACCCCTACGTAGACGCCCCACTCAACCGGGCACCGTTAACCGACCACGTCGACGTCATTGTCGTGGGCGGCGGGTTCGGCGGACTGCTGACTGGAGCCAGACTCACCGAAGCGGGTATGGGCAAGGTGCGCATCATCGAAAAAGGCGGCGATTTTGGCGGCACTTGGTATTGGAACCGTTACCCCGGCGCGGCTTGCGATGTGGAATCCTATGTTTACCTGCCCTTGTGCGAGGAGCTGAATTTTGTTCCCAAAGAGAAATATACCCACGCGCCGGAAATTCTCGCCCACAGCCGCGCCATCGGCGAAAAATTCAATCTCTATGAGCATGCCTGCTTTCAAACCGAAGTAGAGGGTATGCGCTGGGACGAAGATGCTCAGCGCTGGACCGTCACAACCAACCGCGGCGACGCCATGACGGCCCAATACGTTTGCATGGCCAACGGCCCCCTGAACCGCCCCAAACTGCCGGGGATTAAAGGCATCGACACCTACAAGGGGCACACCTTTCATACGTCACGCTGGGACTATGCCTACACCGGCGGTGGACCGGAAGGTGGGCTCACGGGTCTTGCGGATAAACGCGTGGGAGTGATTGGCACCGGCGCCACGGCGATCCAGTGCGTGCCGCATCTGGCCAAGGGCGCCAAAGAACTCTACGTATTTCAGCGCACGCCCAGTTCCGTCGATGTGCGGGCCAACCGACCCACAGACCCAGAGTGGGCTGCCAGTCTCAAGCCGGGATGGCAGCAGGCGCGCATGGATAACTTCAACACCTTGGTATCCGGCGGTTTCGCCGACGAAGATCTGGTGAACGACGGCTGGACGGAAATCATTCGCAATCTGGCCTCGATGGTTAACTTTAAAGGCCAGGGACGCCTATCACCGGCAGAAGTCGCTGAAAAAATGGAGCTAGCGGACTTTCAGAAGATGGAACAAATCCGCGCTCGGGCCGAAGAACTGGTAGACGACCCCAACACTGCTGAGGCGCTGAAGCCTTACTATCGCCAGTTTTGCAAACGGCCCTGTTTTAATGACGAGTACCTACCGGCCTTCAACCGGCCCAACGTGCATTTGATCGATACCCAAGGTAAGGGCATTGACGAGATCACAGCAAGCGGCATCGTCGCCAATGGCGAGGCCTTTGAGCTGGACTGCATTATTTTTGCTACCGGCTTCGAAGTCGGCACCGACTATACCCGCCGCTCGGGGTACGACCTGATTGGCCGCGACGGTCTGAGCCTGAAAGAAAAATGGTCTAAGGGCATCTCCACCCTGCATGGACTGCAGACTCGGGGCTTCCCCAACTGTTTCATCATTCACACAGCCCAAGCGGGCTTTACGGTGAGCTTTCCTCACGCCATGAACGAACAGGCCAAGCACATTGCCTACATTCTGGGCGAATGCAAAAAGGCCAAGGCCAATGTTGTGGAGGTGATCCAAGAGGCTGAAGAGGCTTGGGTGCAGCAAGTCATCGCCATGTCCCGCATGAGCCAGTCCTTTCAAGCGGAATGTACGCCGGGTTATTACAACAATGAGGGACAGCCAAACCCCATCAGCGTACAAAATGGTGCCTACGGTGCTGGCCCCACCAAGTTCTTCAAAGTCATCGACGCATGGCGGGAAGAAGGCAGCATGCAGGGCCTTGAATTGCGATAGGCACGAAATTTATGCCCACATGTTCGAATTTCTAGGGCGTTAATGAGGCATTAAGGATTAGCGGCGTCTTCGGCTTACGGCTGCGTTTTTTCCAGCTCCATGATTCGCTTCTTTGACACAGCAGGTTGACGCGGTTAGCGGAAAAGGCGCCCTTTAATTTAGGCGGATAACCCGGCGCTTGGTGATCAGTACCTCCGGGCGTACCGCAGAGCCTCAGGCTTTTGCGCTAACCAGCCAGACTGCCGCATCCATAAAGACACCCCGTTCTTGCGCAAAAGGCGACAAGGCGGTTTTTACCGCCGCCAACGCCGCCTCACGCTGCTCGCCATCCAGTTCGTTAATTGCCCGGGATGCCGGCCCAAGTCTGGTTTGAAATTGGACAGCCTGATCCACCGTAGCCGCCACGTTCAGACTTTGAGGGTGCGGGGTTATCGATACGTTGCTAAAGCCTGCTTGGGTCAGAATTTCGGTAACATAGTCCTCTTCCGCGAAGGCGAAGGGTCCGGGAGCGCGGGGGTTCGGCGGTGTGTCCGGGGCCGGCAGATAGGGGGCAACGGCCTTACCCGCCGCCGACATCCAAGGATTCGCCGAAGGCGGCTGCCAGCAAACAAAGAGCAGCCGGCCATTCTCGTTCATGGCGCCTCGAATATTGCGGAAAGCCGCCACCGGATCCGCGAAGAACATGACGCCGAACCGGGAAAACACGAGGTCGAAGCGTTTGCCGCCAAAGTCCGATGTGGCGGCATCAGCCTGAAGATAATCGACATCGCCGTTGCGGTTTCGGGCATGTTCGAGCATTGGCCCGGACACATCGACACCAAGTACCTTGGCCCCTAGGTTGTGCAGGGCAATACTGGTGTCACCGCAGCCGCAGCCCACATCCAGTACCCGCTCTGCGGTCTTTACCTGAGCCGCCTGCAGCCCCGCATCGGACAGGGGCTTGAGCACGCCATCAAGGCGCTCCTGCATGGCCACCCAATTGGGTCCTGCTTTGTCGTTCCAATAATCAATTTGCTCTTGGTTCGCGTTACTCACGATCAGCCCCTCCCCTCTTCGGCTTAAACTGTCTTTTTAAGGACCATCTGTTTCAACGACCATCCTTTTTAACGACCACCCTTTTTAACGACCATCGAAGTCGCCGTCTACCGCATCGCCGTTGAAGTAGCGTCGGCCCCGAACCGTGGCGTGACGCTGCTCCTCGGTAATTTCCTCAAACTCGGGATACTTGGCCGCGGTCATAAATCGGGCAAACCAATCAGCGATCAGATCATCATCGTTGAGGGCTTGCCACAGTTGTTCTTTGGCCTGCGCAACGAAAGCCGCATCAATATTCTGCGACGCCATGTCCGGCGTCATTGGCGGGTCCCGGTAATGGGCGTCGTAACCTTGGGTCAGAAGCTCCACAGACAAATCGCCAAGCATGTCGGCGATACTGGGCGAACGGAATCCAACGGAAAACGTCAGGCACTGTGTTTCCGCCACGCCCCAATGGGAAACACCCGGCGGCAGATACAGCATATCGCCGGGTTCAAGCAGCCATTCTTGTTCTGGAACAAAGTCCTTGATCTGCCGAAGCGGCACATCTTCGCGCAGGGGGGTTTGGCTGTCACAGGTGCCGCCAATCTGCCAGCGACGCTGACCCTCGACCTGCAGAAGAAAGACATCGTACTGGTCAAAATGGGGACCCACGCTGCCGCCGGGACAGGCAAAACTCACCATGATGTCGTCAAGCCGCCAAGGCGGTAAAAAATCGAAACGCTGCAGCAGTTCCTGAACCTGTGGCACCCAAAGGTCCACTCCCTGCACCAGCAGCGTCCAGTGCTGCTCCGGGAGCGCCAAAAAATCCTCTTCTTCGAACGGGCCGTGACGTAATGACCATTGCCCCCCGACCGATTCAACCAATCGAGATTCGACTTCCTTTTCCAGCGCCAGCCCTGCCAGTTCCTCGGCGGTGAGAGGCGACTTGTAATCGGCAAGCGCCCCGCGAATCAGCAGAGGTTGGCGCTGCCAGTGCCCGCGCAAAAACTCAGACGGTGTTGTCTGTCCCAGCACCCCCATCAGGCGTTGCCGGATGCGCCAGCTTGAGAAACCGCTAAGGATTGACGCCGAATCCGCAAACCGAAAAAGGTCAGTACCAACAGGTTGAGGCTTCCGACCACCATGGCGGCAATAAAGGAGACGTAGTAATTGCCCGTCATATCGAACAGCAGACCGCCCATAAAGCCCCCTGCCCCCATCCCAAACCAGCCGAAAAACGATGTAATACTCATCGCCCGAGCCGCGTAATTGGCCGAAACCATCATTCGAGTACAGACCAAAATCGTGGACATCACGCCGGAATAGGTAAAACCAAAAATCACCGCCACCACATAGATCGACAGTGTGGACTCTAAAAATGGAAACCACACCACGGACAAAGACTGCCCAGCAGACATGAGCATGTAGCTGGGTAATGCCCCGATCAAGTCGCTGAGTTTGCCGCCGAGTATGCGTCCAAGCGCGCCGCTCAGCATCAGCACCATCAGCACCGATGTGGCTTGTTCCAGAGGGCGACCGGCGTCGGTAAGAAGCGGCACCAGATGCACGATCGGCACAGACATGCAGCTACAGCAGAAGATGATGGCGACGCTGATCCATATGATGACTTCGCGTTCCGACAGCGGGAAGTCTCGCACCTCATCTTGAGGCTGTAGCCGCGCCAGCTCTCGGCCCGGTGACTCGCGAATCAGCAAGGCTGCGGGCAGCGCTAACGCCAGATAACTTCCCGCGGCGATCACATAGGTTGTCTGCCAGCCATATTCATTCAAGCTCATCGCGCACAGATAGGGCACTACCGCCTGCCCCACCGCGCCGCCAGACGCGGTAATTCCCAGAGCCAGACCGGGCTTTTGATTAAACCAAAAGCCAACGTTGGCAAACAAAGGCGAAGTCACCATGGCATTGCCGAAGGCACCGAAAAGAAAATACAGACCGTAGAACTGCAAAATGGAGTCCTGAGCGCTCAAGGCGAACAGGCTGCCGGACATAGCAAAGGCGGCGATCACGCCAAACCAGCGGGTGCCGAAGCGGTCGGCGATAAAGCCCCACAGCACACCGAACAAAGCGGAGGAAAATGAAATGACCGTATAGCCGAAGGAGGTTTGCCCCCGACTCCAGCCAAATTCGGCGGCCAAGGGTTTCAAAAATACCGAAATGGAGCCTAGGGCGCCAAAGGCCAAGGCGCTGAGCAGAAATACCGCAAAAACCATCACCCAGCCGTAGGCCGGATCTCGGGTTTGGGAAATTTGGCTAGGACCAGACATGCATCAGCTTACCACCCGAATACTGGGGCGGTTTGACGAGATTGCGCCAACACAAAGCCTTCACAGCTTTCCAAGATCACACCCCTGACGCTCCAGTATCGGGCGCAGTTCCCGGTAGGCCGCCGGGGTTTGCATGAGAGGAATGCGTGGGTACAGATGATGGACGATGTGGTACTGCATACCCGAAGAACCTAGGTTGCCAAGGGTGCTGCGAAAAGCCGACGTATCTTGGTAGCGCCCGGTGTCTTGGCCCGGATGATGCGGCTTCCAGCTTAGGTAGTAACGGATATACACCTGAGACAGCAAAATGGGCACCCACCACAGCAGGGCAGCCTCAATGGCGTAGCCAGACCACGCCGCAGCAAACAGCACCAGCAGGTAAACGCCCCGAACCGCCAAAGCCTCTAGCACCAGATGCTCCTTGCCGATGCGTTTCAGCGCAGCCGGGTACGCCTGCTGGCCTTCCTCATCGCCGGGTTGCATCCGCATTAAAGATTGACGAAAGAACTCAAAACGATTCTCAGCATGAACATCGTAATCTGGATCTAGCGCCGGGTTATTGGCGTGAGCGTGGTGCTCAAAGTGGGTATGACGCAGATAGCGAAACGGGGCAGCAAAGGGAATTAAGGACACATGCCCCAGCAGTTCATTGAGCCAGCGCAGCCTCTGGCCCTCACGGGCTATGATGCTGTGTTGAGCATCATGGGAAGGTAAGTACGCCGCAGTGACGTTAAACAGGGCAATGGGGAATGCCAGCCAAAGCGGCATGATACCGGTCAGTACCAACGGCCACAGAGCCAGCCACACAGCGGTATTGGTAAATCCCCAAAGCACAATGCCGAGAGGAAAGTGCCCCATGTATTTCGCCGCAATCTTGCGCTCCATGGCATCCAGCTGTTCCTTGGAGAGCGAATCCCAATCGGGTTGCTGAGCTACTTCAGCCATATCCAGCTCCCGCGCAGTTGCGCCATCAAGCCCCATGCGCCAGCAACGACAAAGGCGAGGGTGAGATTCGATGCGATGGGAAACGACAACGCTAGGGCGTCAAGAATTTGCGCAAACAAAGGCGCTAAAAATGCCAATGCGAAGGTCAGTGGCGCAAAAAGCAGTTTGATAAATTTTTCGCTCATCCTGTCTCCTACGTTGGAAGCCGGCGTCGTCTACCAATCCAAGTCGTCTGGCACCTCAAACTTGGCGTAAAACTCCTCGTCAGACCCCGGTTCAGGGGGTTTGGCGCTGGCTTCATGCGCAACGATGATGCGTTTGGGGTCCCGCTGTTCAATTTGCTTGGCGACTTTTTCGTCGACAAAGTGATAGATCCCGTTGTTGTTGACCACCACCAGCCGGCCACTGCTCAAAGCCTCCAGCTGTGCCTTGGTCACAAAAATCTTTTTGATCTTTTTACCGTGCACAAAGTTATAGGGTACGGCATCGTCATCGGCAACCTTGGTGCGCTGGTCATTTTGCAAAATCAATTGGCGCACCTGCGCTTGCAGCGCCTTGGCTTCGGCTTTTTCGTTGCGCTGTTGGGCCAACGCCTTGTCTCTTGCCGCCCGCTCTGCACGCTGCTGAGCGGCCTTGGCCTTGACCTTGGCGATATCGGATTGGCCTGCCGTTGCTCCCTTGCCTTTTTTCGCCTTGGTTTGCTGCCGTTCGGCAGTAGCTTCCGCACGCTTTGAGCGCTCGGCTTTTTTAGCTTGGGCGCTGGTGGCCAAACCAGCCTTGACCAATTGATCTCTGAGACTTTGCGACACCGCTCTGGGAACTCCTTTCCTGTGACGACCAGTTTACGTTTTCGTTAACGACCCTGATAGACCGGCGGTCGTTTTTCAATGAAGGCGCGCATACCTTCCTGAGCGTCCTTGGTGCGAGAACAAAGCACCTGGTTGCGATTCTCTACCGCTATGGCCGCCTCCAGACCCGGAGCGTCGATCGCCACATTTAAACCTTCCTTGGTCAAACGCAGGCCCATGGGCGACGCCAGCAGCATCTCTTGAGCATAGCGTTTGCCGGTTTCGAGCAGGTCGGCTTCGGCCACCACTTCTGAGACCAGATTTGTGCTCAAACACCGGTCCGCGTGGATGAACTTGCCGGTCAGCATCAATTCTGAAGCAATGGACGTTCCCACCAAGCGCGGCAAGAAGTAGCTCGTGCCCATATCGCAAGCGGACAGCCCGAGCTTGATAAAGGCAGCATTCATCTTCGCTGTATCCGCAGCAATCCGAACGTCACTGGCCAAGGCAAAGGCAAAGCCGCCCCCACAGGCCGCCCCCTGAATGATGCTGATAATGGGCTGAGGACAGCGGCGCATTTTGATGTAAACCTCGGCCAAATAACCCTGAAAACCCATACCGCCCCCAAAAGGCTTAGGCACGGAAGCGTCGGTGGCGGATTTAATGTCCAACCCCGCGCAGTAGGCCTTGCCCCGGCCACCCATCAGCACCACTCGAGTTTGATCATTTTCGTACAAGTGATCGAAGTAGTGCCGAAGTTCCGTAACCATCTGGGTGGTAATGGCATTTAAATTCTCTGGCCGATTCAGCCAAAGGGTATCCAGCGCACCATCGCGTTCTACAGACAGGGTTTCGTATTGATCCAGTTGCATAGCGTTCTCTCCCACTTTCGCACCGAAGCTTAGGGAGCAAGGCCGGGAAATACCAGAGTTCGATCGTCTTTGTGAGCCAGTTGGCTGCCAGCGAATTGACCCTTTGGGCGTTCAAACTACCATGACGGTTCTCAAGACATGTCATAGGGTGGCCTCACAGGTGGAAATTCATCCTTGGTCTATCGCTGAGTACCCCCCTTCTCCTGATCGGCGACGTTTACCGGTTCATAGCAACTCTGGTGATCAACAAAGTAGCCGCGGATATCCAAGCGCAAAAACCGTCACTACTAACCCAGCCCAGCCCATTTGAGAATCTCAGCGAGCTGAATGTTTTGGCGGCAAGCGAAAACGTCGTGTTGTTCGCAGAGATCAATCCCCAAGCCCCCACCACTACCTAATTGCGCCCAAGCAAAGGGTTTATTCGGTGTTGGAGGCAAGCCCGGATGTTTTGGCCAAGATGATGGTTTTAGGCTCGTGGTCAATACGAATCCTGATGGCCGGCAAATGCTCTGGCCGCCCGCATAGAGTACGAATAACCCGACGAAGCGGAATCCCTGCACCTGCTCCCAAGCTCACAATTTTTCGTGGTTCAACCGCTGATCGTTTTTCTTAACCATCGAACCATGATTCGATATCGCGTTTTCTTTGATAACGTTGGTTATCAGGATAGGACAGGGGGTAACTATGAGCGCATCGGCTGAAATAAAACTGAACGGACTGCATCATCTCGCGCTGGTCTGCAAAGACATGCAGCGCACGGTGGATTTTTACACCAACACACTGGGCATGACCCTGAAGAAAGGTTTTGACCTGCCCGGATATGGCCAACACTTTTTCTTCGATATGGGCAATGGCAGCGAGCTGGCGTTCTTTTGGTTTAATGACGCAGAGTCCGCACAGCCCGGCGTTGCTGCGGTAAAAAACATCGTCGGCAGCCGTCAGGGCAATATCAGCTCGGCACACGGCTCGATGAACCATGTGGCCTTTAGCGTTAATGCCGACGACATTGAGCAATACCGAGATCAGCTGATTGCCAAGGGCGTGGAGTGTACGCCTATCGTGCCCCACAACGATGTGGTGACCGGCAAGGACGCCAAGGGCCATCCAGAGGCCATGAATAAACCTTGGCTGCAGTCGTTCTACTTCTTAGACCCCGACGGCATCATGCTGGAATTCTGTGCTGACCTGCAGCCCGGACTCGCCCACGCAGATTTGCCGGTCAACGAGCACGGCATCAAGTCAGACGGCAGCAACATTAGCGGGCTGTAAAACCATCGGGCGCTAAGTTTCCTCGCTCGCCGCCTGAGAGTCGCTGGCGGCTGCGCCAAAAATGCCTTTCGCCATCAGCGACGTTTCGAGGCCGCGCCGGTATTGGTAGACAGTCGCACGCACCTCATGGGCATGGCGGTTTTCAGGCTCGGCCTGTACCGCCATTTCAACCAAATGACAGGCCACGCGCGGGTTTTCCTTCATCACTGCCAAAGCTCGCTCTGCCAAGGCGTTGGCACCGCCGGCAAGCTGAGCCACCGCTGCCGCTAGGTCCGAGTCTCTAGCCGGTTTTAGATGGGCGGGATTGCCATCGTACCACCCACCGTATAGCCGCCAAATGTTACGCACCACAAACTCTGGTTCATCGTAGGTGGGCTGCATGAAGGGCTTTTCCAGATAAGCCGGATCCAGCTTGACCTCGTGAACGATGTCATCCAGACGCATACCTTCATTCATCCGGGACACGGTTTCCTGCACCAAGAACTCCAATGCATCTGCCACATCGGTGAGCACGCCCTTGATGCGTTCCTTGCCGGCGATGGGCAGTCCGTGAGCTGGCAGAAACAGCTCCGCTTCTTTCGCTGCCATGGCCCGCATGGCTGCGGCCCACTCTGCCGGGTAACGCTGTACTTTTTGCGGATTGCCAGCGTTTGGGAAAGCCCAGATCAAAAAGTCCCCCGCACAGATCGCGTTGTATTTGGGCAGGTAAGACCAAGTGTGGTCGTCGGTCTCACCACGCGCGTGCACCAGTTGCACATCTAGGTCACCAACCTGCAGATCCATCTTTTGCTGATAGGTCACGTCCGGCGCGGCAGAACTGACGGGCAAAAACCGCTCTTCCTCTCCGGTCACATCGTAACCACGTCGGGCTACAGAACCGAACTGACGTTTGTTAATGGCAAGGTTGTAACCATTGGTGGCGCTGTAGCGCTCGAAGCGCGGCTTGATATTCTCGTGCCCTACAATCTGCGGTCGGGCGTGGCCGCGGTCTTGGGCATCCTGCAAAAACGTGCCGCAACCGCCCACATGATCCATATGACCATGGGTATAGACCAAACTGTGAAAAGGATCTTTCGACCAACCGCGAATGGCATCAACCACGCGGTTAGAGCCTTGCAGATTACTGGTGTCGAAAACTACTAGGCCTTCACCGGTCTTAAACAAGATGGAGTGCGAAAAGGCCTCCACCATGGCCACATCATCTGCCAGTTCAGTGAGCTGAAAGTTAATGCGATTAAGCGGCCCTATCTCATCGGTGCCTTTCTTGCCGTCGATCACGTCGGCGCTTAGTTTTAGCAGCTCTGCCATGGGGTTCTACCACCTAGAGTCGGTTTGTTAGACGCCAAACTAGCATATCTGGTTGACTCGGCGACCATGAGTAGTCCAGTTCCATGAATGTCCGATGCGAGTGAACTGCGCCGCGCCAGACCTCTGCCCAGACCGGCAACAGGGTTTCCCTGCTTGGCCCATCAAGGCCCTGAATAATCCGCAGGCCTGTTTGCTGCAGGACCAAACCACCGGCGGAATCGGCAACGTTAGTGCAGGCATCTCCCATTCCGCTCATCATGGTTTGTAAAAATTTGCCTGCGTCCTCCAGCACGCCGTCTGAGGCATCGATTCGTTCAGCCATTAGCGGATAGTGCTGCAAACCCGTCAGCCGCCCGGCACGCATCCCTAATTCCTTTGCCCTCGCAGGCCCGACCACTTCAGCCAAGGCGGTTATGCCATTGCGAATGTACTCCACCGCGTAGTTACGATTGGCCTTGGCCAGCCGCTCGGTGCTCCAAAGGTCATTTGGCGGCTCGGGCTGGTCTTCGCGGACGTAAGCTGGCACTGATTCCTCCGGCGCAAACCGCAATCGCTCCTGGGGTGCTAGGTCATAGTCATACTCTTTGAAGTAACCACACAAACCGAACTGACCAGTCACGTCCTCAGAGACGCAAACAAAGCCCAGTCGCGGGTTACCAAGACTCACGCCATTTTGGGCGTACCAACCGTGCAAAAAACCGCGACTGGCCTCCACCGGAATACCGCAAATAGCGGGGCCCGCGTACATCCAACGAGGGTAGCGAAAGCGCACCCAAGCCTTGGTATCCGACTCGGCCATATACTCCACCGCGACTCCGCCCACGCCATTGGAGAGCACATGATATTTCGCACAGGCCACCGCATGAGGAAGGCCATGTAGCCCAAGCTTGGTAAAGCTGGACAAGAATTTAGCTTCGTGCTGGCGGCGAAAAAGACGAAACATCCATTGAAAGACAGTTTCCCGGCTTTCTTCTACCGCCACCATCAACTGCATTCCCAAAAACAATTGGTGGTGCAGGCCAGCCTGTGCGGCGACTGCCTTAGTGTCCAAATCCATGCGGTAATCTCCCAAGCTAAATACCCTGCTCGAACAAGATCCAGTGATGTAGGTTGGGTGAATGCTATTGCCTGAGCAACCTCGGTCTGCCACGCCGTCTTGAACATCATGGGGATCGCGAGGGTATCATCGCCGACACCTCTCGTAAGCGCTCTGTTCGCAAGATTTAGAGAAATAGTTACTCCGTCAACGCCGGCATTACAGCACCGCCAATCCGCTGCTCGCTGCAAATGATTCTGATTCAACATGCATGACGTTGATCGACATCGGTTGGCTTGAGTCTGAGTGACCTGCT
>Ga0181579_10000796_pt1 | contig 26118 bp, 24 predicted proteins | sample 071ome_24_FD_132996 | JGI IMG/M metagenome (GOLD analysis project Ga0181579, IMG submission 132996) | Coastal salt marsh microbial communities from the Groves Creek Marsh, Skidaway Island, Georgia - 071402CT metaG (megahit assembly) | ecosystem: Environmental > Aquatic > Marine > Intertidal... | reverse complement strand
CCCTTGCCGCCGGCGAACCCGCTGATCAGGGCCGCCGTTGCCGCTGGTTGCTCAAGTCCGGGATAGTGTCCGGCGCCGGATACAATCTCAAACCGCGCGTCGGGAATCGCCGCGGCGTATTTTCGTCCGTAGTCGACCGTGACCATGGCGTCTTTCTCGCCCCAGGTCACCAGGGTCGGCACATTGACCCGATGCAGCCATTGGCGCAGCCTCGGATTGTGCATGTAGGGCTTCCATCCGAACAGAACCACCGCCTCCCCGAGCCGCACCAGCGCCGTCAAATCCTCGTCGCTCATCCCCTCGGTCTCGAGGCGGAAGCGTTCGGGGTCGCTGTAGAGGGTCTTCTGGACCTCGTCGGGATACAGGGCGTGAATATCGGTGATCTCGCGGGTCAGGTGGTCGGCGAACTTGACCCCGAGCGCGCCAATCAGGCTCAGGCTTCCGAGCCGCTCGGTCGACCGGATCGCCATTTCCGCCGCCACCCAGCCACCGAAACCAGCCCCGACCAGCGCGGCATCCCTCAGATCCATTGAGTCCATGAGATCGAGCCCGAAATAGGCGAGATCGTCGATCGCGGTATAGGATCGCGGCAGCTCGGAATGCCCGAAGCCCGGCAGCCAGGGCGCGATCACCCTGTGGGTTTTCGCGAGTTCCTCCATGAACGGCTCGAACCCGAAATGCCCACGACCGCCATGTAGATACAGCAGGGCCGAGCCCTCTCCGCCCTCGACCAAGTCGATGGAAACGCCGGAAATCTCGACGCGCTTCGTAGTCAAACTCATGACACATATCCTCCACTAGCGAGACATCTTCCCATGGAACCGTCACGCGGGGTAAAGGGCGGCTCGAAGCATCATCAGGGTGATCACCAAACGGTCGCGCGCGCACCCGTCGTCCCTTTTTCTCGTCGTCCTCGCGCGAGCGGAAACCTCCCGACCGCCCCGCCGGTGCCGAGGATCAAAATGAGAAGGACCAATACCCACTTCGGGGTTTTGGTTGTCGGTCCAACCATTGCTTCAAGTATCTCCCTTCCTTCAGCCGCCGACCCGGAGTTTTCAGATCGCCGAAGTTCATCAACTCTTGTTGCGCCGCGTGCCAATCCTGTTCGGTGATGTATTTCCAGTATTTCGGCGCACCTCCCCGGCCCGCGGGTTTCTTTATGTCGGCGCCATACTGCCACACAAGTGACGCGATGACAGTTTGTATTTCACGCGGGGGTTGTGAAAACGGTTTAAGGCCAGGTTTACCCATGACCTCCTGGTTGTAGAGCTGTTCGAATCTGCCCAGGATGTCACGCTTGATATTCTGGTCCAGTTGGTCGGCCTCCATTTTCGAGATCTTAAGCGGTCATTCCGCCAACAATCGACGGGCCGCGTCGCCTTTTGCCCCGAGATAGGGTTCAAGTTTCTTCTTGAGATCAGGCGTCAGGTTCAGCCGGTTAAGATCGAACATACTGCGTTGACCGATATCCACGCCCGTGGCGACCGTGACGCCCGAGCCGATGTCGCGAGGCCAATACCCTTCCAGTTTCTGGCCGCCTTCGTGTTGGGAAATGAAGGTCCAATCGATATTCATCATGCGTATCCTTGTCATGGCCGGCGCGCCGGGCGCGCTCGCCGGCTGTTGGTTTTGATGTGGAGACCCCTGACTGCGAGCATCCCGCTTCGCCCGGTCGACGCATCCCGCGCGACCTAGCCTGAATGTGAATTCCATACTCCATGAAGCCGGGGAGGGTGAGTAAATTGATATTCAAGGAAAAAATCGCGAGCCCAATGATGTGGCTTTGACATCGATCATTTAGTACAAATAACGCGATAGTAAGGGATCTGGTAGACGGGCCAACTCTAGGCTTTCATTTCCCGTCGCCCTGGCGAACGGCGGGGCCTCGGCGTCGGCCGCGTGACCGGCGCCATCCGGGCTTGCACCAGCATCCGGGGCCCTGCCTTGCGCCAGGGTGACGATGGATGCGGTTGCGCCCATGGGGCCCGCCTAGCGCTCACCCTCGAAGCAGATGTTGCGGAGCGGTTCGCCTCGGGCCAAGCGGTCGAGATTGCCGGCGACGAAGGTCCAACGGCGGTCGCTCATCTCGGCGGTCCAGGCGGAGTTGTGCGGCGACATGATGACATTGTCGAGCTTTTGGAACGGGAACCGAGACGGCCATGGATTAGGATCCTCAGCCGAGGGGTAGACGTACCAGACATCGATGATGCCGCCCCGAATTCGGCGCGAGGAGAGCGCGTTATAGAGGGCGGCCTCGTCGATCACCTCGCCGCGCCCGACATTGGCGATGACCGCGCCCCGCTTCATTAGGGAAAAGGATCGGGCATTGATCATGCCGCGCGTCGCGCCGCCGCCCGGGGCGCAGCAAATGATGAAGTCACTCTCCGCCAGTAGGCTGTCGAGCTGGTCCATCGTGCCGTACCAGTCGACCAGACCGGGCTCGTCCCGGCGTGTGCGCGAGACCGCCATGACCCGCATGTCGAAGGCCTTGCAGCGCCGCGCCACCTCCCGGCCTATCATTCCGTAGCCGATAATGCCGACGGTCGCGCCGCGAAGCTCGCGGTGGCGCGGCCCCCGGTTGATGGAGCGTCCGCTATAGGAATTCGCGCGCATCAATGGGTGGGTGTCCCGCATCAGGCCGGTCTGAAACTCAAGCATGCCGGCCAAGAGATGCTCGGCGATGGTGGTTTCGTGCTCGTGGGTATTGCAGAACACCGCGCCCTTGGGCAGATCCGCCGGGGTGATCCAGTCATAGCCGGTGAACGGCGCCTGATAGAGCCTGAGCCGCGCGCCACCGGGCGTGACATCGGGAATGCCGCCGGGAATGCCGCCGCCGACGATCGCGTCAACCTCCACGGCCTTCGCGCGCACCGCGTCAAGGTCGGTGCCGACCTCGAGAATGGTGATGTCCCAGTCCGTGGTCACCTTGCTCGGCACCAACTCGTCCTTGTTCATGCCGCTGCCCTTTAAAACCAGGACGGAAAGTTTCTCTGCCACGGGCGCCTCTAAATGAGATGACGGGATACACCTGAATAGCCGCATGAAACGCGGCGTTCAAGCCGCCTTGCCGAGACGGTGCGCGGCGACTAGCCTTTTGGCGACCCAGCCATGGAGATTTCCCGTGCTCGACAGAACCTGGATCGGACATGAGACCGCCGAGATGACCGTCGGCGCCGCCGCCGCCGCCAATGTGGAAGGCGCGGACGCGGCGATGCGGATCATGGAAGCCGGCGGCAATGCCATCGACGCGGCGATCGCGGCGGCGCATGTGATGGGCGTGGTGGAGCCCCTGGACTGCGGTATCGGCGCCGGTGGATTCATGATCATCCACGACGCGGCCAACGGGCGTTTCGACAGCGTGGATTTCCTCGGCACCGCGCCGGCGCGGGCCCGTTATGAGCTGTTCGCCAGCAACAGCCCCCGGGGAGAATATCTGATCCGGGTCAAGGGCGGTCACAATCAGGTCGGCCACCGTTCGGTTGCGACTCCCGGTACCTTGGCGGGGTTCGCGGAAATGCACGCGCGGTTCGGCAGGATGCCGATGGCCGAGCTTTTCGCGCCGGCGATCACCTTGGCCGAGAACGGGTTCGCGGTTTCCTACAAGGGCGCGCTACGCATGAGCCGCACGGTCGGCATGCTCAATCACACAGCCGCCTGCCGGGCGCTGTATCTGAAATCCGAGACCGAGGCGCCGGCCGAGGGTGACTGGTTGACCAACAAGGACTACGCCGAAACCCTGCGGCGGGTCGCCGACGAGGGTGCCCGCGCGTTTTACGAGGGTGACATCGCCGAGGCCATTCTGGCCGAGATGCGGACCCATGACGGGTTTCTCTCGCGCGAGGACCTGCGGAACTACAAGGCGCTCTGGCGGGAGCCGGCGCGGGGACGTTTCAAGGGCCTCGACGTGGCGACCATGGCGGCGCCCTCTTCCGGCGGCCTGGTCTTCGCCGGCCTGGATGCCTTGTCCCGTCTTTCACCGAGCGGCGACGCCGAAACCCACGAGGCCTTGGCGGGAGCGATGCTGCATATGTTCGAGACCCGCCGTGTCGGTTTCGGTGATCCCGCCTTCGTCCCGATCGCGAGCGGCGAGTCGTCCGAGACCACCAGCCTGTGCACCCTCGACGCGGCGGGTAACGCGGCCTGCATTACCTACTCCAACAACAATCATTCCGGGGTCGTGGTTCCGGGCACCGGCATCCTGTTGAACAACCAGATGGCACTGTTCAGTCCCTGGCCGGACAATCCGAACCAGGTGATCGGCGGCAAGCGACCAGTCAGCAGCATGATGCCGACCTTGTTGAGCCGGGACGGCAAGATCGAGATGGCGATCGGCGCCTCGGGATCGACCCGCATTCCGACCTCGCTCATGCAGATGCTGCATCGGGTGCGGGTCCAGGGAATGTCGATCATCGAGGCGATCAACGCACCCAAGCTGCATGCCGAGGTCGAAAGCCTGATGGCGGACGAGGACCTCGAGCCCATCGCCCGACCGATCGCGGAAACACTCGGCTTGGACTACCGCTCCGTGCCGGGGCGCGACACCACCATGGGCGTGGTGCAGGCGATCCATGTGGGGGACGACGGCTCGGTCACCGCGGTCGGCGATCCCCGGGCCAAGGCCCAGGGCCGGGTTCGCTGAGGCCTCCAGCGGGAGCGGCGCATGGCTTATGTCACCTTGATTCTCGGCGGCGCGCGCTCCGGTAAAAGCCGGCACGGCGAGGCGATGGCGCTGACCTCGGGACTCAACCCAGTCTATATCGCCACCGCCGAGGCCTGGGACGAGGAAATGCGAGAGCGTATCGCGGCCCACCAGGACCGCCGGGTCGGGCACGGTTGGCTGGACGTGGAAGCGCCATTGGCGTTGGCCGAGGCAATCCAAGAAAAAGCTGCGGAGGACCGGGTTTTGCTGGTGGATTGCCTGACCCTGTGGCTGACCAACCTGATGCTGGCCGAACGTGACATCGAGGCGGCATCGGCGGCGCTGCTCGCGGCGCTGGCGGCGGCGCCGGGGCGGGTTATCCTGATATCCAACGAGGTCGGTTTCGGTATCGTTCCGGAGAACGCCATGGCGAGGCGGTTCCGTGATCTCGCCGGACGGCTGCACCAGGATATCGCGCGAGACGCCGACCAGGTCCTGCTGATGGTCGCGGGATTGCCTGTCGTCGTTAAGAACTAGGAGGCCGGCTCGTGACCCAGCCCGCGGGCTTCGCCAAGCCCGCGATAGGATGATAGTCTGACCTTCAACGCCGCCGGTGCTCGAGTTAAAGTCGCGGCGCGGTGAAACCACTGGAGGGAGAACCGACATGGCCGCGAGGGAAACGTTTCGTCGATTTTACCTGCGCCAGGTGGCGCTCAACGAAGGCTGTGGCTGCTCGGACCTGCTGGTCAACAATCACAATGCCGAAAACAGCGACTCTCCCAGCGATGGCATTCTGGGACCGGTTCTGAGGATCGTGCTCCTGCCGGTGGCGTTGCTTTACCGGGCGGTGTTTCGTCCCGCCCGGCGGGTCTGAACCGCCTCTCGTCAACCCGTCTCCATCGGCAGCGACTCGTCGTTCGACCATTCGGACATGGAGTTGTCGTAGAGCCCGACATTCTCGTGACCGAGCATAACTAGCAACAAAGCCGTGGCGCTCGCGGCGATCCCGCCGCCGCAATAGGTCAATATCCGCTCGGATTTATCGGCGCCGACTCCGGCGAAATGAGCCGCGATCTCGGCGGCGGGAAGAAACGCCGTGGTTTCCGGGTCCAACAATTCGGCGGTCGGCACATTGGTGCTTCCGGCGATCCGTCCCATCCGGCCATAGGCCCGACCGCCGCCGGCATGCTGCTCGCGGGAGAGCGCGTTGATGGTGCAGACCGCGCCGTCATTGATCGCCGCCAGCACCTCTTCCTTCTGAACGATCAGCCCCTGGCGCGGACGCGGCGTGAAAGTCGCGGGCGCGTAGGCCGCCGGCGCGGTGGAGATTTCGCGGCCTTCCTTGGCCCATTTCACCAGGCCTCCATCCAGCACCTTGGCGTTGTCGAAACCGAAGGCGCGCAGCATCCACCAGATCCGGCTCGCCCATTGCGGTGTCGTGGTGCTGTACAGAACCACCTCGGTATCGTCTCCGAGCCCGTGCCGCCCGACCGCCGCCGCGAACAGTTCCAGCGAGGGGAAGGTGAAGCGGAACTTGCTGTCCGGATCCGACAATTCTTCCTGGAGATCCAGGAAGTCGGCGCCGGGGATATGCCCCTTGTCATAGTCCTCGCGACCGCTACCGACGGTATAAGCCTTGGTCGGGTGCGGCAGCAGGTGGGTGGTGCAGTCATAGATCCGCAGATTGGGGTCGCCCAGCCTTTCGGCCAGCCAATCGGTGGAAACCAGAAACTCCGGATGCTTGAATTGGTTTGCCTCGATACCCATTCCCATGCTCCTTTTGGGCGCTCCCGGCGCCACGCGCCGTATCCAAACTCCTAGGCACTTTAATCCATGTCGGTCCTCGCCGAAATACGCTGCCGTTTCGCCGCCGTTTCCCCGAATGTTCAGGGCATGCTGTGGATGGTCCTGGCCGGCCTGATTTTCGCGTCCTTCACCGCGATCGTGCGGTATGTCGGCGGCACGATGAATCCGATCCAGGTATCGTTCCTGCGCTACGCGCTGGGCCTGGTTTTCATGCTGCCGTTCTTCTTGAAGATCAACCTCGCCGATTTTCGCGCCGCGAATTTCAAGCTGCACGCGATCCGCGGCGTGCTGCATGCCGTGGGGGTAATGTGCTGGTTCTACGCGATGGCGCATATCCCGATCGCCGAGGTTACGGCGATGGGCTTCACCGCGCCGGTTTTCGCGACCGTCGGCGCAGCGCTGTTCCTTGGAGAGAAAGTGCGGGCGCGGCGGATCATCGCGGTGGTGGTCGGCCTGTTCGGAGCGGTGGTGATTCTGCGTCCGGGTTTCGTGGAGATCCATCCCGGCGCGTTGGCGATGATGCTGGCGGCCCCGCTTTTCGCGATTACCGATCTGATCGCCAAGGTTCTGACACGACGTGAATCCGGTCCGGCGGTGGTTGCCTATCTCTCGGTTTTCGTGGCGCTGACCATCATGGGGCCGGCGCTCTACGTCTGGCGCGATCCGACCACAGAGGAGTGGTTGTTGCTGATCGCGACGGCGGGCCTCGCCACCCTCGGCCATCTCTGCATGATCCAGGGCGTCAAGCTGGCCGAGGTTTCGGCGGTCCAGCCGGTTAAGTTCCTGCAACTTGCCTGGGCGGCACTGATCGGTTTCCTGGTCTTCGCCGAGATCCCGGAGATCTGGACCTGGATCGGCTCGGCCATCATCGTCGGAAGCGTCAGCTATATCGCGCACCGGGAATCCGTCACTCGAAGACAAGCCAGATTGAGGGCGCAAGCGGCGAAACCGTCAGGAGAGAAGTAGCGGCGTCCGGGTTACTCGACCGGTCCCATGGACGCCAGCAGCGCCATGTGATGTTCGACATCGCCGAACTGGCGCTCGATCATCGACAGCCGCTTGAAGTAGTGGCCGACGGCGTATTCCTCAGTGATGCCGATGCCGCCATGCAGCTGCACGCCGCCCTGGCCGACCTCGCGTGCGGATTGGCCGATCTGAGCCTTGGCGGTGGCCATGGCGTGGCGTCGGACAAGCGGGTCCGGCTCGCCGACCATCATGGCGGCGTAGATGGCGATGCTGCGCGCTTCCTCGACCGCCACGTACATGTCCGCCGCGCGGTGCTGGAGCACCTGAAAGTCGCCGATCGGTCGCCCGAACTGGGTGCGGGTCTTCAAGTACTCGACCGAGATATCCAAGGCCGCCTGCATCGCGCCGAGCCCCTCGGCGGCGACGGCGGCGATGCCGTGCTGCTCGACATGCTCGATCACGCCATAGGCCTGGTCCGCCGCGCCGAGCAAGGCGTTCGACGGCAGCTTGGCGGCGTTGAAAGTAATATCCGCGCCGTGCATGCCGTCGAAGGTCGGATAGCCCCGGACCGTGACGCCGGCGGTATCCGCTGGCACCAGAAACAGACTAATTCCACCCTCGTCATCCTTGGCGCCGCTGGTGCGGGCGCTGACGATCAGGGTATCCGCCTCGGCGCCATGCACGACGGTGGTCTTCTCGCCGTCCAGCACCCAGCCGTCGCCCTCGCGCCGTGCGGTAGTTTCGACCTGACGCAATCGGTATCGCGACAGCCGCTCGCCATGGGCGAAGGCAAGCAATCGCTCTCCCGCCGCGACGCCACCGAGGATCTCGGCCCGGCGATCCGGGTGCGCGGTCAAGGCGATGGCGCTACCACCCAGCACCACCGTCGCCAGATAGGGTTCGACTAGAAGCCCGCGCCCGAAGGCTTCGAGAATCAGCATCTGCTCGACCGGCCCGCCGTCGAAACCGCCGTCCTCGCCCTTGAAGGGCAGGCCGAGGAAACCCAGTTCGGCCAGGGTCGACCAGATCTCGCGGCTCCACCCCGCCTCGCTTTCCAGGATCTTGGTCCGTGCTTGCATGTCATAGCGGTCGGCGATCAGACGATCGGCGCTATCCTTCAAAAGCTGCTGCTCGTTGGAGAGTTCAAAATCCATCGAGGTGGTTCCCCTTGTCCGGCGCGCTGAAGTCCATCCGGTAATGATGGCCAGCCGGTTCCGGGATGACAACCACCGAGGTGAACAACAGCCGATTCAGACCGACTTGTGAACCCTTTGGACAGTCGCCACCCCCATCATTGCGATCCCGCGCGTGGTGGTGGCGACTCCGAACGAAAAATCCCGGTGCCTTTCGACACCGGGATCGTTCGTAACCATCGGGCCAATTCGACCGACGGGTGGCCGGGAGTCGTTAGTCAGACCCCTCGGCCACCTGCTTGTCGTGCTGCTGGTCCTTGAACAGGGCCTTGGCCAGCGCGATACACATCAGGCCCATCACCATGGTGAAGGGAAGCGCGCCGATGATCATGGCGCTTTTCAACGCCTCCATCGGATCCGCTCCGCCATTGGTCTTGCCGGCGATCAGCAACGTGCCGATGACCAGGGTCAGGATAACGCCCCAGACAATGCGATGCTTGTTGCCGGTTTCCTGCTCGCCGCCGGACATGATGGTGTTCATCACCAGGATGCCGGAATCCGCCGAGGTCACCAGGAAGGTCATGATCAGAACCACGCACATGATGGTGATCACCGACAGGAAACCGCCGCCGATCATCTGGCTCAGGGTGACGAACAGCTTGGCGGTGTTGGACGCCGCGAGGATCGAGCCGTCGGCGCCGCCGGTCAGCTCGAGGTCGATCGCGGTGCCGCCAAGGATGGTCATCCAGGCGAAGCAAACCAGGGCCGGCGCGATCACGCATCCGAAGATGAACTCACGAACCGTGCGTCCCCTGGAAATGCGCGCCAGGAACAAGCCGACAAACGGCGAGAAGGCGATCCACCAGGCCCAGTAGAAGGTCGTCCAACCCGACTGCCAGCCGAATTGACGACCTTGGTTGCCGGCTTCATACGCGGCGGCTTGCATATCCGGCGGCAACGCGGCGGCCGCGCCCTTCAGGTTTTCCTGGAACGCCGGGAAGGAACCCCAGGCATTGGTCGCGCCTCCGTAAATGTCACCCGCCAGCGGCTTGATCGCCTCCGGCAACGCGGCGGTGTAGGCCTCCAACGATTGCGGACCATAGGCCCCGAAGGACATCTGGACGAAATGCAGGATGTAGTCGACCAACGCGGTCCCGTAGGTCGTCATCGCGAACACGAAGGAGCCGAAGAACACGAAATCCGCCAGCAGGATCACCGATAGAACCAGGTTGAGGTTCGACAGGTACTTAACCCCGCGCCCAACGCCGGAGACGGCCGAGATGATCGACAGTCCCATGATCATGACAAGGCCGACGACAAGACCAACCGTGCTGGGTTTCGGCGCTTGCCCGCCCAGATCGATCAGCCAATCCATGCCGGTTATGGCATAGATGCCGTCGACGAACTGGCTGACGCCGAAACCAATGGTCACCGAAACGCCGAGGATCGTGGCAACAACCCCGAGTATGTCGACGATATGGCCGAGGATGCCGTTCATATATCCGCCGAAAAGCGGCGTCAGCGCCGAACGGATGGTCAGGGGCATGTTGCGGGTATAGGCGTAGTAGGCGAGCGACAACCCGGTCACGACGTAGATCGCCCAGGCGTGAAACCCGTAATGCAGGAAGGTGTATCGAAAACCGCTCTGCAGGGCCTGCTCGCTATTGCCCGCCACCGCGCCGGAGATGACCACGGGGTTGGAGCCCCAAAGCCCGAGGGGTTCGGCCGTCGCGAAGACCATGAGGCCAACGCCCAAACCGGCGCCGAACATCATCGAGAACCACGAGAAATTCGAAAATTCCGGCTTCTCGCCCTCGGGCCCCATGAGGCGCTTGCCGGTTTGCGGAAGCACCGCGAGGACAAGCAGGAAAAACGCGAACAGGCCGACGATAACGATATAGAAGCCGTTAAAGCCCTTGAGCAACTGGCTGTTGACGCTTCCCAATACGCCATTGGCGTTCGCCGGCCAGAAAAGCGCCCAGATCACCAGCATTGCCATCGTGAATTTACTGACGAGAGCGATTGGAATGCTGTAGTCCTTGTAGAAGCCCGACGCGGCTTTTTTGATGTCTAGTTCTGCGAAAGGTTCTCGGATCGTGATGGTCCCCCCCCCATTTTCCTGGAGAAATGTCCTGGAATTACAAGGCTGATCGCCCGACCCGCGCGATACGGTTTTTGGGATCTCGGCCCCCGGCGGGTTGCTCCCGTCTTTCCCAGGTCAACCAGGGTACCGCGCGACATTGACCGACAAAATGGCTGTTTCCGTAATTGATCGTCCCACCCGCGACATTTTTGGTGGACTTGGATGCCCGATTCGTCTGCTAGGCTGCTCCGACACAACCGCTTGTCGTTATTGCTCGAAAGCACCCAAGGCCGTGTCTGATCTCAACCACCGGTCTCCAACAGTCTCCCCAATGACCCTGGCGCTTGCCGAGGCGCGGGCCGCGGGCGCGCGCGGCGAAGTACCGGTCGGGGCGGTGATAACGGATTGCAATTCCGGAACCGTGGTCGCGCGGGCCGGAAACCGGGTGGAGGAACTTTGTGATCCCACCGCCCATGCCGAGATCCTGGTGATCCGAGAGGCGGCGGCGGCGCTCGGGACCGCGCGGCTGACCGGATATGATCTCACGGTGACCTTGGAGCCCTGCGCCATGTGCGCCCAGGCGATCGCCCTGGCGCGGCTGGAAAAGGTTACTTTCGGCGCCTATGACCCCAAGGGGGGCGGGGTGGAGCACGGCGCCAGGGTGTTCCAGCAGCCGACCTGCAACCACCGGCCCGAGATCGTCGGCGGGCTCGAGGAACGCGAGGCGGCGGCGCTGCTGCGCGGGTTTTTCAGGGAGCGCCGCTAGACCGTTTCCGTAAAGATCAGGAACGGTCTAGCCTCGACGTCGCCGACGTCGCCCACCACCGGCGCCGGCATCCGACGCACCACTCTCAAACCCCGGCATCGAAACGGCGGCCCGCAACTGGGCATAGGGGTCGGTCTTGTGCGGGATCGCCATGGCGCCAACGAAATGTTCCTGAAAGCGCGGCTCGACGGCGGTCTCGATCTTCCGGACATCGCGCACCACGCGCTCGATCTCGCGGCGCGCCTGGCCGTCGAGCAGCGCGATCCGCGCCCCGGTACCGGCGGCGTTGCCGACGGACGAGACCTTGTCCAGCGGGCAATCCGGGACCATGCCCAGGATCATCGCGTATTTCGGATCGATATGGCTGCCGAAGGCGCCGGCCAGGATCACACGGTCGACGTTATCAATCCCGAGATGATCCATGAGCAGCCGGAAGCCCGCGTAGAGCGCGCCCTTGGCGAGCTGGATCGCCCGGACGTCGTTCTGAGTGATCGAAACCTCGTCGCTCAACCGGTACGAAAAAGTGCGTCCGTCTTCGTAAATCCGATCGTTCCGCGCCGCCTGACGTCCGTCGATGATACCGTCGGCGGTCAGGATCCCGGCGAGGAACATCTCGGCCAGAACCTCAATGATGCCGGAGCCGCAAATACCCGAGATACCGTCGCGCTCGACCGCGGCGGCGAAATTCTCGTCGTCGGACCAGAGATCGGAGCCGATGATCTGAAACCGCGGCTCCAGGGTTTCGGGGTCGATCCGGACCCGCTCGATCGCGCCCGGCGCGGCGCGCTGGCCGGAGGAGATCTGCGCGCCCTCGAAGGCGGGGCCGGTGGGGCTGGAACAGGCGATGAGCCCGTCGCGGTTACCCAGCACGATCTCGGCATTGGTGCCGACATCGATAAGCAGGGTCATCTCGTCCTGACGGTGCGGGCTCTCCGACAGGATCACCGCGGCCGTGTCGGCGCCCACGTGACCGGCGATACAGGGCAGCGCGTAGACCCGCGCGTTGGGGTGGAGATAGAGGTCAAGCTCGTTGGCCGAGAGCTCGACCGCCGTGTCGATGGCAAGCGCGAAGGGCGCGCCGCCAAGCTCAACCGGATCCACGCCCAGCATGAGATGGTGCATGACCGGGTTGCCGACAAAGACAAGGTCGACGATTTCATCCGGGCCGGCGCCGATCTCGGCCGCCGTCTGGGTCGCGAGATAGTTGACCGCGTCGCGCACCACCCGGGTCATGTCGGCGTCGCCGCCCGGGTTCATCATGATATAGGACACCCGGCTCATCAGATCCTCGCCGAAGCGAATCTGCGGGTTCATGGTCCCGGCGGAGGAAAGCACCTGGCCGGTGGCCAGATCACAGAGATGCGCCGACATGGTGGTGGACCCGATATCGACAGCCAAGCCGAAGATCTTGTCGCGAAAGCCGGGCCAGACGCCGATCACCCGGTCGCCGTCGCGCAACGCCACGGTGACCTTCCACGCGCCGTCGCGCAGCGCCTTCTGCAGTTGTTGAAGCACCGGCAGATCGCTGGAGACGTCATCCGCGATGCCCCAATCCGGCCATTGCTCGCGCAGGCTCTGGCACAATCGGCGGAAATCACCGGAGGGATCGTGCATGTCGGGCTCGCGCACCTCGACATAATGCAGGCGGGTAACCGGGCGGACCTGAATATCGCGGGCCTCGGCGCGTTTGCGGATGATCTGGCGGTGAACCTGGCTTTCCGGCGGGATGTCGATCACTGCGTCGGCCAGAAGCGCGGCGCTACAGCCGAGACGGCGGCCCGGCTTAAGCTTGCGCTTGTCGGCGTATCTAAGTTCCGCCTTGCCGGCCTCCGACAGGCTTTCGCCGCGGGCGGTTATCTGGAACTTGGGAAACTCGCCAGGATTGAAGGCGATCTGACAGCGCCCGCAGATCGCCCGGCCACCACAGACGGAGTCAAGATCGACGCCGAGCCTGCGCGCCGCTTCCAGCACCGAGGTGCCACGCGGAACCTTGCCGCGCCGCCCCGTGGGGGTGAAAACGACGAAGACCTCCTCGGTTTCGGCTTCGAAGGCTCCGTTGGCCTCGCCCGAGGATGTGACCGATGGGCGTTCCGCCGCGCCATCCATGGATCAGGCCCGCCGCCGCCGCCGTTCCCGGCCGCCGCGCGCGCCCGCCGCCTCGCCCTCGGGGGCCGGCTCGCGGAACTTCTTGATCCAGCGGCGGCATTCCGGGTCATGGCCCATCATCACATTGGCGCCGTTAATCGCGGTCATTTCCTCGTCATGCATGGGGTTCATGATCGCCGAGGTCATCCCGGCGCCGATCGCCATGGACAAGAAGGCCGCGTTGAGGCCATGCCGGTTCGGCAGGCCGAAAGAGATGTTCGAGGCGCCGCAGGTGGTGTTCACCCCGAGCTCCTCGCGCAACCGGCGGATCAGGCGGAACGCGCTGGCGCCGGCCAGGTTGATCGCGCCCACCGGCATGATCAGCGGATCGACCACCACGTCGGACGGGGAAATGCCGAAGTCCTGGGCCCGCTCGACGATCTTCTTGGCGACGTCGAAGCGCACGTCCGGGTCCTCGGAGATGCCGGTCTCGTCGTTGGAGATCGCGACCACGGCGGCGCCGTATTTCTTGACCAGCGGCAGCACCACCTCGAGCCGTTCTTCCTCGCCGGTGACCGAGTTCACCAAAGCCTTGCCCTGATAGACCGCCAGTCCGGCCTCGAGTGCCTCGACAATGGAACTGTCGATGGAGAGCGGCACGTCGGTGATCGACTGCACCAACTGGATCGACTCGGCCAGGATGCGCGGCTCGTCGGCGAGCGGAATGCCGGCGTTCACGTCCAGCATGGTGGCGCCGGCGGCGACCTGGGCCCGAGCGTCGGACTCGACGCGGCTGTAGTCTCCCTGGGCCATCTCGGCGGCGAGCAGCTTGCGCCCGGTCGGGTTGATCCGCTCTCCGATGACGCAGAACGGCTGATCGAAGCCGATGATGATTTCCTTGGTCGCGGAACTGACAACGGTATGCGTCATGGACGTGGCCTCTCGAATGAAAGCGGGTTTAGGAGACGGCGCGCAGGGGCGGTGCGTCGGCTTCGGCGTCCAGGAGCGTGAAACCACCCTTGGGTTTCGGCTGAATGATGCCCGTCGCCGCGGCGTTCAGCCAGGCGGCTGTCTTGGCGAGACCGCCAAACGGGTAGAAGTGCAGTTTATGCAACAGCGAGTCGGGATCGTTCGCCACCGCCTCCGCCAGGCCGGCGACCACCAGATCCGGCTCCTGGACCATCAACAGTTTGGTGATGTTCCGGGCCTGGCGGGTCAGCACCCGGATCGACGGGCCGACGCCGGACATCTGCGCGAATTTGAGCAAGGTCTTGAGCGTCGCCAGACCCGGCAGCCCGATATGGATCGGCAGGGCATTGCCCTCGGCGCGGATCCGGCGCTCCCAGGTGACGATGGTGTCGGCCTCGAAACAGAACTGGGTCTCTATATAGACCTCGGCGTCGGTGTCTCGCGCCCAGGCATTCTTTTCCGCAAGCGCCGTTCGGATCTCGGTGTCGGAGATGTCCGGCGAACCCTCGGGATGTCCGGCGACGCCAATTGATTTGACGCCGTAACGCTCAAGCAGGCCGGAAGTCAGGACCTGCATGGAGGTCGCGTAGGGCCCGACGGGCTTGGTCACCCCGCCGCCGATCACCAGCGCCTCGTCGATTTGCGCCTCGCGCGCGAGGCCGTCGAGATAGCGTTCCAAATGCGCGGCGCTTTCCAGGCTTCGGGCGGCGATATGCGGGACCGGATTGAAACCCTCCCGCCGCAGCCGCGCGCAGGTGGCGATCGTATCCGCGATGTCCGAGCCCGGCAGGAAGGTGACATTCACCGTCGTTCCGGCGGCCAGATGGGTCGCGAAGTCCTCGACCTTGGCGGCCGAGGCCGGTGTCACCTCGACGGAGAAGCCCGTCAGAAGCGAGACGATCTGTTCCTTCGTAGCCACCATGTCGACCACCCTTCCGCGAGAGGAAAGGGCGCGATCACCATCCCGCCCATATTCTTCATCTAGGCGGTTGGGGGCCGGTCGGTTTTCTCGGGCTCGCCACAAGTGATCCTGAATACGACACACCGTCGCTTCCTTGCCGGCGATCCGGCATTTTCGCGTCTCGCTATCCGTCCCGCGCGCGACTTGCGCCAATCGCCCTGGCGGGGCAAATTCGGACCGACCAATCCACTTTATGATTTTTCGGAGGTATCGGGCATGGCCCAGGAGATCGTGATTGCCGCGGGCAAGCGAACCCCGTTCGGAGACTTTGGCCGGTCGCTGAAGGATATTCCCCTATCGGCCCTGGCGACCCACGCCGCCAAGGCGACGGTCGAGGCGGCGGGGATCGAAGCCCGGGACGTCGATCATATCGTCTGGGGCAACGTGCTGCCGGTGGACCCGGACGGGTTTTACGTGGGCCGGGTCGCCGGGCTCAATATCGGCATGGCCGAGGAGAGCTGCGCGCTTCAAGTCAACCGCGCTTGCGGCTCCGGGACCCAAGCGATCATCACCGCCGCGCAGCAGATCATGACCGGGCATGGCAAGATCGCGCTGGCCGGCGGCGGCGAGAATTTCTCGCGAGGCGGCTATGTGAACCAGGGCATGCGCTGGGGCGTGACCCGCGGTGGGCAGGTTTTCGAGGACTCGGTGGAATGGGCCTACAACGATCCGTTCGGGCACGGCCTTATGGGAGTGACCGCCGAGAATCTCGCCGATGATTACCAGTACCAGCGCGACGACATGGACGACTGGGGCGTGATGAGCCAGCAGCGCGCCGGCGCCGCCATCGAGTCCGGTTTCCTCGCCAAGCAGATCGCGCCGATCGAGGTGCCGGAGGGCCGCAAGGCCACGCGGCTGATGGAACATGACGAGTTTCCGCGCCCGGATGTGACCCGCGAAAAGCTCGGGACCCTGCGCCCCGTGTTTCGCAAGGACGGCAAGGTAACGCCAGGCAACGCCAGCGGCGTGACCGACGGCGCGGCCTTCGTGGTGGTCGGCGACAGGGATGCCGTCGAGGCCAAGGGCGCCGAGCCGCTGGCTCGTCTGGTCGACTGGACGATCGTCGGCGTGCCGCCCCGGATCATGGGCTGCGGGCCGGTCCCGGCGATTCAGGCGCTCTGGGAGAAACGCGGCCTGAAGGCCTCGGACATCGATTACTACGAGATCAACGAGGCTTTCGCGGTGGTCAACCTGCACGCCGAGAAGGAACTAGGCGTCGGTCGCGACGTGACCAACGGCTATGGCGGCGGCATTTCCATCGGCCATCCCCCTGGGGCCACCGGCGTTCGCATGACCCTGACCGCGATGCACCATCTGATCGACACCAATCAGCGCTACGCGGTGATCAGCATGTGCATGGGCGCGGGCCAGGGCATGGCGGTACTGATCGAAAACCTGAAGCGCTAGGGTGATGGCGGAAAGGTCGGGGAAATTTTTCGCGGCGTGCCTCGCTCTTGTCCTGCTAATGGGCATGGGTGTCGCCCAGGCGCGAGACAAGCTGACCATCGGGGTAACCCAGTTTCCCTCGACCCTGAACCCGATCATCGACTCGATGCTGGTGAAGTCCTACGTGCTGGCGATGGCGCGGCGGCAGGTCTCGATCATCGGTCATGACTGGGAGGCGATGTGCCAGCTCTGCACCGAACTGGCGACTTTCGAGAGCGGTCGGGCGGAAAAATTCGCCGTCATCGACGATGACGGAAAGCCGACCGGCGAGACCGGCGTGCGCACCCGCTATACCCTGCGCGACGACGCGTTCTGGGGAGACGGGGTTCCGGTAACCACCAAGGATGTCGTCTTTACCTGGGAGGTCGGCAAGCACCCGGATACCGGGGTGTCCAACTTCCGCGCGTTTCGCGACATCCTCGATATCGAGGTCCTGGACGAAAAGACCTTTACCCTGGTCAATCGCAAGCTCGACTATCGCTACTACGCGATGAGCGGCTTCGATATCCTGCCGGCGCATTTGGAAGCGGAGGCTTTCGCCGAGCCCAAGGAATACCGGCATCGCACCTTGTACGAGACCGACCCGACCAATCCGGGCCTCTATAACGGGCCCTATCGGATCACCGAGGTGGTGGCCGGCTCGCATATCGTCCTGCGGCGCAACGAGGCATGGCGCGGCAAGGCACCGGCCTTCGAGGAGATCCAGGTCCGCACCATCGAGAAGACGGCCGCGTTGGAGGCCAACTTGCTCTCCGGTTCCATCGATTACATCGCCGGAGAGGCGGGGCTCTCGCTTGATCAGGCGCTGGCTTTCGAGAAGCGCCATGGCGACGACTATGAGGTCTTCTACAAGCCCGGCCTGATCTATGAACATCTCGATGTGATGTTGGACAATCCCATCCTCGCGGATGTTCGGGTGCGTCGGGCCTTGATCCACGCCATCGACCGCGAGGCGATCAGCGCCCAACTTTTCGCCGGCAAGCAACCGGTCGCCCATAAGGGCACCCACCCGCTGGATTGGACCCATACCGACGAAGTTCCGAAATATCCCTACGACCCGGACAAGGCGCGCGCGCTGCTCGAGGCGGCGGGCTGGTCGGTGGCCGGCGGAGGGATTCGGCAAAACCAAAGCGGCGCGCGTTTGTCGCTGGAGATCATGACCACCGCCGGGAACCGGGTCCGCGAGCTGGTCGAGCAGGTGCTGCAGAACTATTGGAAAGCCGTCGGAATCGAGGTCAAGATCCGCAATCAGCCGGCGCGGGTGCTGTTCGGCGAGACCATATCCAAGCGAAAATTCACCGGTCTCGCCATGTTCGCCTGGCTCTCGGCGCCGGAAAACCTGCCGCGCACGACCCTGCATTCGGAATCGATCCCAACCGAAGCGAATAACTGGGCCGGTCAGAATTACACCGGCTACAAGAATCCCGAGATGGACGCGTTGATCGACGCGATCGAAATCGAGCTCGACCGCGAGAAGCGCGGCGCCCTGTGGAAACGCCTGCAGCAAATCTACGCCGAGGATCTCCCGGCGATCCCGCTTTATTTCCGGGCCGACGGGTTCATCTTGCCGAAATGGCTGAAGGGCGTGAGGCCCACCGGACATATGTACACCACGACCCATTGGATCGAGGAATGGCGGGTGGAGTGACGGGGCGGCCGTCCCCCAACTTCGGGTCATCCCGCCGAAGGGGGGGACCCATTCCACCGAACCGTCAACCTCACGACCGCTCGCCATGCTCTGGGGGAGCTTGGTCGATACACCGATCGCTCGCGGACGAAGAGGAATGTGTCCCGCCCTTCGGCGGGATGACGAACGTTGGGGCCGCCGCGGGAGCGCGACCCGCTAGCCGAGACTGTGCCCCATGACCGGCTTTGTCCTAACCCGTCTCGGCCAGTCGATGCTGGTCCTGTTGGTGATGTCCTTCATCATTTATATCTTGCTCGGGCTGATGCCGGGGGACCCGATCGATCTGATGATCGGCACCGACCCGAATGTCACCGCCGCGGACGTGGCGCGTCTGAAGGCGCTTCAGGGCCTGGACCAACCCTTGTTGGAGCGTTACGCCGCCTGGCTGGAAAACGCGCTGGCCGGCGATTTCGGCTATTCCCGACTGTTCGCCAAGCCGGTGCTGGAGGTACTCGGGCCGCGGCTGTGGAACTCACTGATCCTGATGGCGATCTCTCTCGTCGTGGCGCTGGCCATCGCCATCCCGGCCGGTATTCACGCGGCCCGGAAGCCAGGGTCCTGGACCGATCAGCTGATCAATCTGCTGTGTTTCACCGGTATCTCGGTGCCACCGTTCTGGTTGGCGCTGCTTCTGATTCTGCTCTTCGCGGTCTCGCTCGGCGCGCTCCCGGCAAGTGGCATGGGCACGATCGGCGAGGACGGTTGGATGGATCGTGTCCGATACATGATCCTGCCGGTGCTCACCCTCTCGGCGGCGGGGGTGGCGGGATATACCAGGCATGTGCGCGCCGCCATGATCGAGGTGCTGCGCGAGGATTATGTTCGTACCGCGCGGGCCAAGGGCGTGCCCGAGACACGGGTGGTGTGGCGGCATGCCCTGCGCAACGCCCTGTTGCCGGTGGTGACCATAGCGGCGCTGGATTTCGGGTCGTTGTTCTCCGGGGCCCTGGTGACCGAGACGATGTTCTCCTGGCTCGGCATGGGCAAGACGATCTACGACGCGGTCATGGGCAACGACTACAACCTCGCCCTGGTCGGATTGCTGTTGGCGACAGGCATCACCCTGATCGCCAATATTCTCGCCGATATCGCCTATGCCTGGCTTGATCCGCGGATCCACTATCGCGTGGAGCGCGGGGCGTGAGCGGGACGACGACGACACGTGGAGCGGGGGTCGCGCGGGCAGGGCCATGGCGGCGCTTGGCCCGGCATCGCCTCGCCGCCCTCGGCCTCGCGGTATTGGCGGTGTTGTTCGTCGCCGTGCTCGCGGCGCCCCTGGTCGAGACGGTATTGGGTCTGGACGCGAGCGCGGTGAACTTGTTCGCCCGCGCCGCGCCACCCAGCGCCGCGCATTGGCTCGGCACCGATGAGTTGGGCCGCGACCTCTTGCTGCGGCTTCTGCACGGCGGGAGGGTTTCGCTTCTGGTCGGCTTCACCGCGGCCATAGCCTCGGCGGCGATCGGAACCCTGCTGGGGTTGATCTCGGGCTATTTCGGCGGACGCGTCGACGCGGTGATCATGCGTTTCGCCGATGGCGTGATCTCGCTGCCGCTGCTGCCCTTGCTGATCGTTTTGGCGGCCGTGGATCCGTCCAAGTTGGGCCTGCCGGAAGCGATTTCAGGTTCCGAGTCCTTCAGCCTGCAACGAATCGTGGTGATCATCGCCCTAGTGGGCTGGCCAACCGTGGCGCGTCTGGTACGGGCCGCGACCCTGAGCCTGCGCCAACGCGAGTTCGTGCTGGTCGCCATCGCCCAGGGGTTCGGGCCGGCGCGGATCATGTTTCGCCATATCCTGCCGAACGCCGCGTCACCGATTCTCGTGGCCACCACCTTGACCGTGGGCAACGTCATTTTATTCGAAAGCGTGTTGAGCTTTCTCGGTCTCGGCATCCAGCCGCCGGTGCCCAGTTGGGGCAACATGCTGACCGGCGCCCAGGATCTGATCTCCAAGGCGCCGGCCCTAGCGGTTTGGCCGGGCATGCTGATCTTCGTGACCGTGATCGCCTTCAATCTGCTCGGCGACGGTCTGCAATCGGCGCTGGATCCGAGGTCCGGCGCAAACCGCTGACATTGATTTCCAGAGCGATCTTCCGGCATCTCCAAATAGCGGGCATGCCCCCCGGATCAAGGTCCAGACCGTATCTGGTCTTTACGGAAGCACCGTGACCGGTTGTCGTGTTCCTGGGATAGGAGCGTGCCGCGGGGCGTGGCGGAGCCTCAGCCAAGGTGCGCGACGCCCTCCCAGGTTCACGAGAACCAGCCCGAAGGGTGGCTTTTGGTGGCCGCCCGCCACCTCGAAACGGCTTGCCGATGCACCGCATCGCCCGCCGTGCTTCTCCTCGCGGATCGACTCACCAAAAGCCATCACGGCGGTTCCGTAAAGACCAGAAACGGTCTAAACCCGCTCGGACAACCAGATCGCCGCGCGGCTGCCCGCCTGAATCATCCGGCGCAGCACCGGATAGCCGACGGCCTCCTCGCCACCATGCTCGACGGCGGTATCCCGGTGCTCCAGTTCCTCGGCGCGAAACGCCTCGATGGTATCGCGAAGCGCGCTCTCATCCTCGCCGAGTTGCTCGGCCTGCTTGGCGTAGTGCTCGTCGATCACCTCCTCGACGGCGATCGTGCAGGCCATCGCGGCCTTGGGGCCAAGCAGGGCGGTTCCGGCGCCGAGCGCGAAACCCGCGAGGTTCCAGATCGGATGCAGCGCCGTCGGGCGCACCCGGCGTTCGACGATCATCTTCTCGAAGGCGTCGAGATGCCGATCCTCCTGTTCCTTCATATGCCGGATCGTCTCGCCCTCGGCGAAACGCCCGAGCACCGCGAGCTGACCTTCATAAATCCGCCGCGCTCCGAACTCGCCGGCATGATCGACGCGGATCATCCGCGCGATCATCTCCTCGCGGGTGAGGTCGCCGGGCAGCCGATCCTGGGCCGTGGATTTACTCATGAGGCCGCTCCGTCTCGTGTCGAGCGTCGGATCAACGACCAGGAATGGCGAAACGCGAAGATCGCCAAGGCCGTGGAGAAGGCGAAATTATACCCGGCCATGGAGACATTGAACAATGACCACGGCACTTCGTCGCAGCGGGTGACGGGCTGTGCCAGAAGCTGCGCGCGCAGGGCCTCGATCGTGTCCGCCGCCGCCGTCGAACCGCATTCCGCCGTGCCTTCCCACCAGTGCAGCTCGACCCCGACGTGGAAGCCGGCGATACCCGCCCCGATCGCCACCGCCAGGCCCACCGCGGCGATGATCCACCCGACAACCGGGCGCGGCGACAACACGATCGCCGCCAGGGCGAGCACGATCACGACGGCATGGGGAACCCGCTGATAGAGACAAAGCACGCAGGGCTGCAAATCGCCGAAATACTGAAATCCGTAGGCGCCCGCGAGCAAACCACCGGAGCCGATAAGCAACATGATCGCGGGCGATCGATCCGTTGATCCCATGATGGTCGCGGCCTCCGTCGAAGTGGTTACAGAAGGTATTTGAGAGCGACGAAGCCGCCGATCAACAGCACGAAGAAAAGAACCGTGAGCGGACCGAGATGTTTTTCCAGAAATCCGCGGATCGCCGGTCCGAACTTCCACAGCAATCCGCAGACAATGAAGAACCGGAGCCCGCGGGCCAGGACCGACGCGACGACGAAGACCAAGAGATCGAGTTGGGTCACGCCGCTGGCGATGGTGATAACCTTATAGGGGAACGGCGTGACGCCGGCGCCGAAGACGATCCAGGCGCCCCATTCGTTATACATTTCGCCGAAGGTAGCGAATTTGGCGCCGTAGCCATAGAAGTCGAGCAGCGCCTGGCCGATCACGTCAAACAGAAAAAGCCCAATGGCATATCCCGCGACGCCGCCCGCCACCGAGGCGAGCGTGCACACCGTCGCGATCCTTATCCAACGAGTCCGGTCGGCCAGTACCATGGGGATCAGCATCACATCCGGCGGAATCGGAAACACCGAGCTCTCGACGAACGAGACCAGGGCCAGCCACCATGTCGCGTGACGGTGGGCGGCGGCGGCGAGAGTGCGCTCATAAAGAGATCGAAGCATGCGGTGCTTCCCGGATTGGTCCAGCCTCGTGTACCAGCGCCCGGTCGGGGCGGCAAGGAAGCAGGCGCGGGTAGCGGCTTCGGATGTTCTCGGGACACGCCAAGGCCCTTCGAGACGCCGATATGCGGCTCCCGCGGGCGAGCGCGGTTAGTCCATGGAACAATTCCGAGGAGTCGCGAGCCCGCCTGTCGCGAAGGGGCCCGGGGCCAACGCCCCGGGTCGCGCGGTTGCGAAAGTGGATCTCGTGTCTCGAGGCGATGACGCAATCAAAAGCTCAAAGGCATCAGCCCTTCTCGGCCCGCAGTTCGGCAAAGACCCGGCTCGCGACGAGCATGGCGCCGCGCACGCAAGGAACGCCGATATAACCGGAGAGATGCAGCATGCTCTCGAGTAGCTCGTCCTCGGTCCAGCCTTGGCCGATGGCGAAACGCAGATGAATCTCGAGCTCATCCTCGCGCTGGGTCGCGATATCGGAGATCACGCAGATCAGAGCCCGGGTCTTGGTGTCCAGGCCCGGACGGGTCCACAGCGCGCCGAACACGGTCTCGGTGGCGACATCCAGAAACTTGCGCATGATCGGATCAGCATAGACGCCGTTATTGGCGCGGTCATAGGCCTCCTGGCCGTACATTTCGCGTCGCAGGGCATCGCCCTTCTTGTAAAGATCACTTCTTTCAACCTCGGCCATGGCGGCGCTCCCAGTTTGGTTGGACGGTTTGGTTGGATGGTCTGGTTGGACTGGCCCAAGGGTGGTTCATGGCCGCGGGGTCGGCAACCTCGGCGCGATCACATCCGCAATGCTTCCGCGTGGTGGCGCCGAGCGCTATCGTCTCTCGAGAGGACAAGAGAGGAGCCATGAGATGAGTGTCGAGGACTTCGCCGGTCTCGCCGGTCGGCTGGCGGATACCGCCAGGGATATCGTCCGCGACGGACGCGACCGCCTGGCCATGGAGATCAAGCCGGACGGTAGTCCGGTCACCGCGATCGACAAGGCCGTGGAGGGCGCCATTCGGGAGATCCTGACCCGCGAAGCCCCGGATCACGGTATCCTCGGCGAGGAATTCGGCTCCACCGGGCTTGACCGGGAATACGTGTGGGTAATCGACCCGGTCGACGGCACCAAGCAATTCGCCGCCGGTCTGCCGGGCTTCGGTGTTTTGGTGGCGCTCTGCCGACATCGCCGACCGGTGCTCGGGATCATCGAGCAACCGTTGACCGGCGAGCGTACTCTCGGGCTTGCGAGCGGTGGTTGCTGGTTGAACGACAAACCCGTGACAACCAGCGGGCGGGCGAGCTTGGCCGAGACAGTCGCCGGGCTCTCGGGTCCGGACGCCTATGACGAAATCCGTTTTGGCGGGTTCGAGAGATTGCGGCGCGCCACACGCTGGAACCTCTTCGATACCGGATGCCTCGGCTATGCCTCGCTGGCGCGGGGCGCGATCGATCTCGCGCTCAACGGCACCAACCTCGATGCGTTCGATATCTGCGCGCTAGTGCCCGTGGTCGAGGGCGCGGGCGGTCGGATCAGCGGGTGGGACGGCGCGCCCCTTACGCTCGACTCAAGCGGCGCCATCCTCGCCAGCGCCAGCGCGCCATTACATGAAGCCGCTCTGAGCGTGCTGAAAAGCGGTTAACCCCTTGGGATCACCCGGATCACCGCCGAGGCCGTGAAGACGCAGGTTTCGCCATCCATGATCCGCGTGTCGACAAAGGCCATGCGCTTGGTGCGGCGGTTGACCTGGGGATAGGCGCGCAGGATTACCCCACGCTCGGCCGGCGCCAGGAAATTCGCGGTGAGCGAGACCGTCAGGGAACGCAGCGCGATATCGCCGCCGATCGCCTCGTAGCAAACCGCGAGATCGGCGAGCGTCATCAGACAGCCGCCATGGACAACCCCGTTGCTATTGCATTGGTTCTCCCCGGCGCGCAGCGCCACGATGGTCGAGCCGTCCTCGTCAAAGCCGATATAGAAAGGCCCACTCCGAATTTCGAAGGGGTCGTTGGGATAGGGGACGGTATACCCGGCGGCCTCGAGTTCCGGATCGGGTTCGTAGGGGATGGTCATCGCGGTCTCGGCCCATGTTGATCACTGTCGGGCGAAAGCTGCGGCAAGCTCGCGCGAGGGTCAAGCCGCGCGATGCGGCCGGTCCGAGCCCATCATCACCTGAATGCTTGGAGGGGATTGCCCTGGCCATGCTTGCCCGTTTCCCCGGGGATGCTTAGCGTGTGATCCAAGAACAATCCTGAACCCGTCATCAGAGGAAAATTGGGGAGGCACGATATGGCCAAGGTCACCGGCGCGCAGTTGATGGCGCGCAGTCTGAAACAGCAGGGTGTTGAGTATATGTTCGGCGTTGTCGGCTTTCCGGTACAGCCGATCGCCGCCGCCGCCATCGAGGCCGGCATCAAATATATCGGCATGCGGAACGAGCAATCCGCCTCTTATTCCGCCCAGGCGGTGGGCTATTTGACCGGCCGCCCCGGCGCCTGCCTGGTGGTGTCCGGCCCCGGCGTGGTGCATGGCCTGGCGGGTCTCGCCAACGCCAAGGAGAATTGCTGGCCGATGATCCTGATCGGCGGCGCGTCGCCGACCTATCAGAACGGCATGGGCGCCTTCCAGGAAGAGCGTCAGGTGATGATCGCCACGCCGTTCTGCAAATACGCCCACGCGGTCGAGCACGCCTATCGCATTCCGTTCTATGTCGAGCAGGCCGTTCGCAACTCGATCTATGGCCGGCCCGGCGCGGTCTATCTCGACATGCCCGATGACATCATCCAGGCCGAAATCGACGAGAGCGAGGCCGTCGAAGCCGCGACCATTCCCGAACCGCCCCGCAGTCAGGCGCCGCAGGAGAATATCGAGGCCGCCCTCGACGTACTGGAAGGCGCCAAGAACCCGCTGGTCATCGTCGGCAAGGGCATGGCCTGGAGCCGCGCCGAGGACGAGGTCCGCGACTTCGTCGAGCGCACCCAGCTGCCGTTCCTCGCCTCGCCGATGGGCAAGGGCGTGATCGACGACAACCATCCGCTCTCGGTCGGCGCGGCGCGCAGTCACGCCTTGAAGGAAGCCGACGTGGTTTTCCTGATGGGCGCGCGGCTCAACTGGATCATGCATTTCGGCTCCAAGCCCCGCTTCAAGCCGGGGGTGAAGATCATCCAGCTCGATATCGCCCACGAGGCGATCGGCAACAACGTGCCGACCGAGGTGCCGCTGGTCGGCGACGGCAAGGCGATTACCGGACAGCTCAACAAGGCGCTGGAGAACCGTCAGTGGTTCTACCCGGCGGATACCGAATGGCGCACGGCGCTGAAAGAAAAAGCCGATGCCAACGCGGTTCAGATCCAGCCGATGATCGACGACAACTCGAGCCCGACCAATTACTACCGGGCGCTCAAGGATATTCGCGAGGCGATGACCGAGGACACGATCATCATCGGCGAGGGCGCCAACACCATGGATATCGGTCGCACCCAGTTGCCGAACGCCTCGCCCCGCCTGCGTCTCGACGCCGGCAGT
>Ga0181579_10000786_pt1 | contig 26303 bp, 20 predicted proteins | sample 071ome_24_FD_132996 | JGI IMG/M metagenome (GOLD analysis project Ga0181579, IMG submission 132996) | Coastal salt marsh microbial communities from the Groves Creek Marsh, Skidaway Island, Georgia - 071402CT metaG (megahit assembly) | ecosystem: Environmental > Aquatic > Marine > Intertidal... | reverse complement strand
CCGAGAGGACGACCCAAGCGGCGCGGTCGGCAACGGCGGCGAAATCCACGCTCATGCCGACGGTGATAAAGAACAGCCCGAGCAACAGCCCTTTGAAGGGCTGGATGTCGGTTTCGACTTGGTGACGAAACTCGGTTTCCGCGAGCAGCAGCCCGGCGAGGAACGCACCCAGCGCCATCGACAACCCCGCGAGCCCGGTGAGGGTTGCAATGCCCAAGGTGACGAGAAGCGTGGTGGCGACGAACAGCTCGGCGCTGCGGGTGCCGGCGATGACGCGGAACAAGGGACGCAACGCGCGACGGCCGACCAGGTAGATCACCAGGACCGCGCCGGCCGCGGTGCCGAGCGCGATCAGCAGATCGACGAAAACGTTGCCGGCATCGCCGGCCAGGACGGGGACGAGAAAGAGGATCGGGACCACCGCGAGGTCTTGGAACAACAGCACGGAAAAGCCGGTATGACCGGCCGGGGTGCCGAGTTCACCCCGCTCGGCCAAGAGCTGAACCACGATCGCGGTCGAGGACAGCGCGAGACACAGCCCCAACACCACCGAGGCGTTGACCGAGTTGCCCCAGGCATAGGCGACGCCACCGATCACGATGGCGGCGCTGAGAACCTGGGCCGAGCCCATGCCGAATACCAGGCGGCGCATCGCCCAAAGTCTGCGCAAGGGCAGTTCCAGACCGATCGTGAAGAGGAGAAAGACGACCCCGAGCTCGGCCAGCGGCGCGATGCTCTCGACGTCCGCAATCAGGGCGAAGCCGTGCGGCCCGATGGCCACCCCGATCGCCAAATATCCCAGGATGGGACTGGCGCGCAGCCGATGGAAAATCGGCACGATCACCACGGCGGCAATCAGGAAGACAAATAGATCGACCATCACGTGGGTGGTTTCGGCGTGCATCGAGCAACCTTTCGCCCGGACGGCGGGCCTGTTACCAATGGTGCTACCAAAGCCGGCAAGCCAATGCCAGCCCTGGGAATAGGGGGAGGACCGACATGAGCCACCAAACGGCCTTTGGCCGGATTGCCTATACCAGCAAAAAGCCCGAGCGTATGGACGCCGACCGGGGTCGCGAATGGTTCGTCATGACCAAACACGGTGACGGCTCGAGGACCCTGACGGCGCACAGCGAAATCGACGATCCCCCCCCGGTGATCCGCGATGTGTCGTTGACCGTCGGCGCCGATTGGCGACCCAACGATTCATCGGTGCGCCTAACGGTGGGCGGCGACTTCATGGGTTCGGGTTGGTTTCGCTTTTCCGACACCGAAGCGGAGTGCCAGTCGTTTACCGCCAACGAGGGGCGACTTGAGCAGCGTATCGCGGTGACCGAGAAGCCCAAGGGCTTCGGCAATCATGCGATCGCCTCCGACGGCTGGCTGTTGAATTGCTACGACCTGAGCAAAGGGCCGGGTACGCAATACCTTGAAGACATGATGATCTCCTCGCCCGACCATCGCGGCGCGACCGGCCCTTCGATCTTCCGGCTGGGGTTCGGCATCGAGTATGTCGGCGAAGAGAAATGCACGGTGGGTGCAGGCATGTTCGATGCGTTGCACTTTCGCATCGTCGGCACCGAAGGGCAGCTCCCCGAAACCCATCCGCCCTATGATATGTGGTGCACCGCCGACGGCGACTACATTTTCCTGAAGGGCGCAGTGACGGGCTACATGATGACGCATTACGAATTGATCGAACTGGAGAGGTAGAGAGATGGCCGACGACAAAGGCATGTTGGTTTCGTGGACCGAAACGAACCCCGGATTTGACGCCGAACTGCGTGAATGGTTCGTGCGCGAACACATCGACGAACGCGCCCTGGACACGACGGGCTTTTATCGCTCACGCTTTTACGACGCGGTCGACGCCAAGGTGGAGTACTTCGCGACCTACGAAACAGAGAGCCACACCGTGCTGACCGGCGAGGGCTACCTCGAACGGGTCGGCAATCAGACCGAGTGGAGCCGCAAGGTCATCCCCGAACTGACGGTGCTGAACCGCATGACCGCACGCTTGACGATCGACATGATGCACGGGGTTGGCGGATCGGTTGCGGCGGTACGCTTCTTCCCCCCACAGGACGACGCGGGGCAAGAAAAACTGCGCCGCCATCTGCGCGATTCGGTGTTTGCGCCGATGATTAAACAACAAGGCGTTCTGGGCGCGTGCTTGGCCGAGAACATGCTGGAAGCCGCCAACGCGACCGGCGCCAAAGCGCGCGCTTTGGGCGGTGCGATGCCGGTGCTGGAGAAGGTCGAATGGCTGGCCGTGATCGAAGCGAGCACCGATCAGATCGTGCGCGGCGCCGCGCAGGCCGCGTTCGGACCGGACGCGCTGAAAGCGCACGGGGTCACGGACGCGCCCGAGATCGGGCTTTACCGGTTCGTGTACGGCATGGACAAACGCGGGCAGTAGGCTCTAGCGCTCGGTCTTTTCCATCAGCTCGGCGAAGGTGGCGTCGTAGACGCCGCCTGTCTTGCGCAAACCTGCGGCGACGCCGGCGACATCGGCTGCCGAACGGTTTTGGCTGAGCTTTTGTTTGGCGTCGATCCGCGTGATCGGAATCTCGAACGCGACGATGCCGCGCATGAGCGCGGTGCGTTGTTTCTCGGGCACCTTTTTCAACGTCCATGGCGGCTTGGGTGCGAGCGACTGTTCGCTGGCGGCGGTGAGATCGGCCATCATTGCGGCAACGCGCTCGGGGTCCTCGACGATTCGGGGAACGCCGTAGGCATGCACGGCGACATAGTTCCAGGTCGGCACCAAACCTTCGGTCTGGTACCAATCGGGCGAGACGTAGGCGTGCGGGCCCCAGAAAATCACCAGGGCGGGGGCGCCGTCGAAAAGCCGCCAAATCGGATTGGCGCGCGCGACGTGGGCGCGCAGCGTGCCGTAATCGCCCTGCGTGGGATCGAACAGAAACGGGATGTGCACGGCGTCGAGCCCTTCCGGGCCGGTCACGACCATCGCGGCAAAAGGGTTTTCCCTCATCACGGCCTGTGCGGCATCGGGACGGTCGGCGGGGAACGCGAAAGGGCTTGGCGTGTACATGGCGGTCTCATTTGGGCGGCGCGGATACCGGTGGCGGACCGCTCTGATAGGATGACGCCATCTTAGCGTCAAATACCTGGACGGCATGAGCGGTTCCGCACGCACCATCACAGATTGGCTTCGCGCCCTAGGCCTGGCCTACCACGCCGCGGCCTTTGCCGAAAACCGCATCGATTTCGACGTGTTGCCCGACCTCACGGACGAGGACCTCCGCGACCTCGGCGTGACCGCGCTGGGCGATCGCAAACGCTTGGCCCGAGCGATCGCCGACCTCGGCAAGCCGGGCGTCTCGGCGCCGGCGGCCCCTGCCCCGCAGAGCGAGCGGCGTCAGGTCACGGTCTTGTTTGCTGACATCTCGGGCTACACCAAGCTGAGCCAGGATCTCGACCCCGAGGAAACTCTGGCGTTGCTCAACGGTTTTTTTGTCGCCGCCGATGCCGTGATCAAACGCTACGGCGGCACGGTCGATAAACATATCGGCGATGCGGTGATGGCGGTGTTCGGTGCGCCGATCGCGCATAGCGACGATCCGTTGCGCGCCGTGCGGGCCGCGATCGACATCCATCAAGCCAGTGCGGCGCTCGACCCGCCGCTCGGCGTTCATATCGGCGTGGCCAGCGGCGAAGTCGTCGCGAGCGGCACCGGGAGCGACGACCACCGCGAATACACCGTTACCGGCGCGTCGGTGAACTTGGCGTCGCGGCTGCACGATCTTGCCGGTCGCGGCCAGACGTTCGTGTCCGGTGCGGTGCACGACGCGATCGGCGCGGCGGTCGATGCCGAGGCTGAAGGCGGCACCGAGATCGCTGGATTCGATGGCACGGTTCCGGTGTGGTCGATACGTGGACTGTCGGATCATCATCACGCCACGCCACGTTTGATCGGTCGGCGACGCGAACGCCGGCAGTTCGAAGCTGCCGTCGAGGCCTGCTTGGAAACCAAGCGCGGCGAAGTGATCTACGTTCGCGGCGAACCGGGGTTGGGCAAGACCAGGTTGGGCGAGGCATTTCGCGCGATGGCGGAAGAACGCGGCTTTGCCTGTCACGCCGCCCAAGCGTTGGACTTCGGCAGCAGTGCCGGCGGCGGTCCGACCGGTACATTGGCGCGCAGCCTGCTCGGTGCGTCGCCGGGCAATGAAACCGACGCGATTGCGGCGAACGTGGCGCGCGAACATTGGGATACGGCCCTTGCCGTGCACGTGTCCGTGTTGCTCGACCTCCCGTTGACGGAAGCGCAACGCTCGATCCACGACGCGATGGACCATGCGACACGGGTGCGTGGTCGAGAGGCGGCGCTGGCGGGCCTTGTGGCGGAGGCCGCGGCGCAGACGCCGCTGATGATACTGTTGGAAGATTTGCATTGGGCCGAGGACACCTTGCTCAACGACGTCAGGGCCCTAAGCGAGGCGATCGGCGCACAACCGGTGGTTCTTGTCTTGACCACCCGTCTCGGCGGCGACCCGGTGAACGAGGGACGGCTTAGGCTGTCGCCCGACGTGCCGATCGTGACATTGGATCTTGCCCCCCTGCCCGCCCAAGAAGCGCGCGCCTTGGCCGCGGAAATCGGATTTGACGATGCCGACGTCGTGGCCCGAAGCGTGGCGCGGTCGGGCGGCAATCCGTTGTTTCTCGAACAGTTATTGCGCGCCGGCGCGCCGGAGGAGGACGGCGGCGCGGTGCCGGGCACCATCCAAAGCGTGGTGCAGGCCCGCCTGGATGCTCTGGCGGCGCATGATCGCGACGCGTTGCAGGCTGCATCGGTGTTGGGGCAACGGTTTTCGCTCGATGCCATGCGGCACCTGATCGGCCGGGCGGACTTCGACCCCGGCGAGTTGGTCCGACGCGCGTTGATCCGGCGCGACGGCGACGATCTGATGTTCGCCCATGCGCTGGTCTTGGACGGCATCTATCGGACACTGTTGAAGTCCCGCCGGATCGCCTTGCACCAGTCCGCCGCCGCTTGGTACCGGGACAACGACCCCGTGCTGTTCGCCCGGCATCTCGACAAAGCCCAGGCACCCGAGGCGGCGGGCGCGTATTTCGATGCCGCAGCGATGCTGGTGGCGGCGCGGCGACCCGCCGAGGCGCTCGACCTGGCGGCCCGCGCCGCCGAGTTGGCTCAGGACCGGAGAGGGCGCTGGGCAGCGCAACAACAACGGGCCGACATCTTGTTGTCCCTCGAGCGCGGCCGGGAGGCCGTCGACGCCTATCGCACGGCCCTTGCCGAGGCCGAGGGTGAAACCGAGGCGATTGCAGGACAGATTGGGATTGCCGCGGCAGCCCGCCTGAGCGGCGACGTCGCCGCCGGGATCGCCGCGCTCGATGACGCGGAACCGCGGGCGCAGGCGCTCGGTGCCTCCCGCGATCTCGCCCAAATCAATTACTACCGGGGCGCCTTTTTGTTTCAGCAAGGCGATATCGAGGGCTGCACCAGGGCCCAGGAACGCGCCGTGGCGGAAGCCGAGGAAGCGGACGACCCGGAGTGGATCGCCCGTGGCCTCAGCGGATTGGGCGACGCCCGCTATGCCAATGCCGACATCGGGCGCGCCTTGGCGGCCTTCGAACGCTGCATCGCAGTGTGCGAGGAGCACGGGCTGGGGCGAATCGCCGTCGCCAACCGCTACATGGTCGGCAACATGCTGCGCTATCACAACCGGTTCGACGAGGCGCTCGCTCTGGCGCCCGAATCGATCGCCCTGACCCGTACGGTCGGCGATCATCGCGCGCTCGCCTTCGGCTTGATGTTGTACGGCGAGTACCTGACCGATGCGGCACGCTATGCCGACGGAATGGCGTTGTTCGACGAAGCCTTGGCGCTGGGCGATATGCTGAACAACGACCGCATCCGAATGCACCTTGTTTACCGGCAGGGACGTTCGATCGGCCTGTCCGACGATCCGGCGCAAGGACTTGAGGTCTTGGCCAAGGCGCAGGCGCTGTCCGAGGCGGTGGACCCGCGCTTTCTGGGGCCCCGAATCGAAGCGGCGCGCGCCTTGTTTTTGACGGGTGACGCGCAACGTGCGGCCCTTGCACGGGGCGAAGATATTCTGCGTAGCGGCGTGATTTCACACAATCACCTTGAGTTCAATCGCGATGCGATCGATGCCTGTGCGCGTACCGCACGTTGGGACGACGCCGAACGCTATGCGGCGACCTTGCGCGACTTCACCGCGCCCCATCCGTTTCCCTGGGCGGATTTCTTCGTGGCTCGCGGCATGGCCTTGGCGGCGGCCGGGCGCGGCGACCCCGACGGGCGAGCGCTGGCCTTGGCAGCCAAGGCCGAGGCCGAGCGGATCGGATTGTTGGGCGCAGTGCCGCTGATCGAGCGCGTTTTGTAGGCAGCTCATCGCGTCGAGGACGTCGTCGGGGGCGGATGCACCGACCACGCTAGAGCCCTCAGACCGTAGGTCTTGGCGCGGGCGGTGTGGGGTGCCACGATGCCGGCCGATTTCTGAGGGACAGTTCAGGAGAATGCCGCGTGACCGGCAACGTCTTTGCGCTATTTGAAAGCCGGTTTCCGAGCGACCGCACGGCGACGTTCATCGAGAGCCCGACACGTGGGATCTATTCCTACGGCGATGCCGCGCGTTGGATAAACCGGTTCGCCGGGTTTTTGGTCGCGAGCGGCGCTGCGCCGGGCGACCGGATCGCCGTACAGGTCGATAAGTCGCCCGAAGCATTGTTTCTTTACTTTGCCTGCCTGAAGGCTGGGCTCGTGTTTCTGCCGCTAAACACCGGGTACGAAGCCGAGGAGATCAGGTATTTCGTGGGCGACGCCGAGCCGCGCTTGTTCGTGTCGGCCGACGCCGCGGTCGCGGGCATCGGTGAGGCGATCGGCGATACCACGTTGCTTACTTTGAACGCCGATGGGACGGGATCGCTGATCGACGCCAGCGCAGGGCATGACGGCGGGACCGTCGAGACCCAGGACGTCGAGGCGGATGACATAGCGTCGATCATCTACACCTCGGGCACGACGGGGCGGCCCAAAGGCGCGATGCTGACCCACGACAACCTTGCGTCGAACGCGTTGGCGTTGCACCGCATATGGGGTTTCGTGCCGGACGACGTGCTGCTCCACGCGTTGCCGATTTATCACGTGCACGGCCTGTTCGTGGCGACGCATTGCGCGGTGCTCAACGGGTCGGCCATGCTGTTTCTCGAATCCTTCGACGCCAAGACGGTATTGGGCCTGCTGCCGCGCGCCACAGTGATGATGGGCGTGCCGACGTTCTATACGCGGTTGCTCGGCGAGGCTGCGTTCGATGCGGCAGCCTGCGACACGATCCGGCTGTTCGTGAGCGGGTCGGCGCCGTTGCTGCCCGAGACCTTCGCCGAATTCGAAGCACGGACCGGGCATCGAATCCTCGAGCGCTACGGCATGACCGAAGCGGGCATGATTACATCCAATCCGCTGGAGGGCGCGCGGTTGCCGGGCACGGTGGGCTATCCGCTGCCCGACGTGTCGGTGCGCGTGACGGGCGAGGACGGCGCCACGCTCGCGGCCGATGAAGTCGGCGGGTTGGAAGTGCGCGGGCCCAATCTGTTCAAGGGGTATTGGCGCAAACCGGAGAAGACCGCAGAGGACATGACCGACGACGGCTTTTTTCGGACCGGCGATCTGGCGTCGATCGGCGACGACGGACGCGTGTCGCTGGTCGGTCGGGCCAAGGACCTCATTATCAGCGGCGGGTTGAACGTTTACCCCAAAGAGATCGAAACCGAGATCGATGCCGTGGCGGGCGTCGGCGAGAGCGCGGTGATCGGGGTGCCGCACGCCGATTTCGGCGAGGCGGTGGTCGCAGTGGCGACCCGTACCGACGACGGGCTGGACGAAGCAAAAGTGCTGGGGGCGCTCGACGGCAAATTGGCCCGGTTCAAAAGGCCCAAGCGGGTGTTTTTCGTCGATGCCCTGCCGCGCAATGCGATGGGCAAGGTACGCAAGAACGCCTTGCGCGACCGTTTCGGCGATACCTTCGGATAATCGCCGGGCTTGATAGCGATCAATGTGGTCTGTCGGTTCAGAGCAGACCTTGAGGGCAACCCGGCACCAGCCGACGGAGGGTTGCCATGACGCAACGTTTTGCAATGTTCGCCGCGTTCGCACTCGGACTTGGGATCGGTGCCGTGGCAACCGCCTCGATCGGCTCCCAAGCCGCCGAGCGCCCGCAATTAGCGGTCACCGATATCGAGGGACTGGACGATCACATCCGCAAGATCGCCGAGGAGTGCGTGATCGCCGGTGCGGGCACCAGCTTGGCGCACCTGACCTGCCGGCGCGACGCGTTCTAGGAACGTCGCGCCGCCGTCATCGCGGCGGCGCGACCGTCCTTAGGCCGCTTTGACTTCGATCTTCCGAGATTTGGCCTCGGCCTCGGCCGTCTTGGGCAACGTGACCTCAAGGACGCCGTTCTTGAGTTTGGCATCGACGTTGTCTTCGTCGATCCCCGGCGGCAGTGACAGCGACCGCCGATAGGTCCGACGCGACCGTTCGACCCGGTGATATTGTTTGTCTTTCTCATCCGACTTTTCTTCGTGCGTCCCGGTAATGGTGAGTACGCCGTCGGCTATTTCGATCGACATGTCCTTTTCCGAGATGCCGGGAAGTTCGGCCGAGACGTGAACGGCCTTGTCGCTCTCGGCAACATCGAGCTTGGGCATCGCGAACCCTTCCGCGTTGTCGGTATCGAGCCACGGCCCCCAGCCGCCCATAAAGTCCTCGAACAGGCGGTCGATTTCGCCTTGCAACGAGGTAAGAGAACCAAAACCAGCGCGACGGGGCGCAACTTCACCTTTCGCCATCTTGTCCTCCATCGATTGACTTAGTGGGAATACAAGAACTTTACCTCCATTTGAGGTGGGGCCGACGTTGATTGTCGTCAAGACGCGGTTTGACCTCGCGCAATGGAGAGGCACAATTACGGCAGAGGGAGAGGTCATGTTTCAGCCAACGGGCCAGAGCGCCCATCGCGACACCTTTGCCCGCGACAACCTGCCGCCGCGCGAATTGTGGCCCGACATGGACTACGGCGCGGTGCCCGATCTCGCGGCCTATCCCGCCCAGATCAACGTGGCGCGCGATCTTCTTGACATTCATGTGGCGGCGGGATTTGGCGACCGCCCTGCCCTGCATTTCGGCGACCTGACATGGCGCTATGCCGACCTGCAGGCGCGCGCAAACCAAATTGCCCATGTGTTGGTCGACGATCTTGGCCTGGAGCCCGGCAATCGCGTGCTGCTGCGGGCGCCCAACAACCCAATGTTGGTGGCAACATGGTTTGCGGTCCTGAAAGCCGGCGGGATTTGCGTGACGACCATGCCGATGCTGCGCGCCGCCGAATTGGCGCCGTTGATCGATACGGCACAAGTCCGTCACGCGCTGTGCGACGTCAATTTGGCCGACGACCTCGAAAAGGCCCGCGGCGGCGCGACGGGTTTGCAATCGGTGCTGCACTTCAGCGCCGACGGCAGCGGCGATACCGCGCTGGAAGAAGCGATGGCGGACAAACCCGAGACTTTTGAGACCCTTGATACGGCGGCCGACGACGTGGCGTTGATTGCCTTTACCTCGGGGACGACCGGGGGATCCAAAGGCACCGTTCATTTTCACCGCGACGTCCTGGCGATTGCCGACTTGTTTCCCAAGCATGTTATTTCGATTAAGCGCGACGACGTGTTTGCCGGCTCGCCGCCTCTGGCGTTCACCTTTGGATTGGGCGCATTAGTGGTGTTCCCGATGCGCTATGGCGCCTCGTCGGTGATGGTCGAGCGATTTGGGCCGGACACGATGATGGAGACCATCGCGCGGCATCGCTGCACCGGCATTTACACCGCCCCGACGGCCTATCGGGCGATGCTGGCGAAGGTCGGCGACTACGACTTGTCGAGTTTGAAGGTTTGCGTCTCGGCCGGCGAGCATTTGCCGCGCGCAACCTGGGAGGCCTGGAAAGCGGCGACGGGGATTGCCTTGGTCGACGGTTTGGGCGCGACCGAGCTGCTGCATATCTTCGTCTCGGCTTCGGGCGACGACATTCGGCCCGGCGCGACGGGCAAAGCGATCCCCGGGTACGAAGCGCGGCTGATCGACGCCAACGGCACCCCGCTGCCGCCCGGCAACGAAGGGCGATTGGCGGTGCGCGGTCCGACGGGGTGCCGCTATCTCGCCAATCCCCAACGGCAGAAGGGGTATGTGCTGGACGGCTGGAACCTCACCGGCGATGTCTATCGCCAGGACGAGGACGGTTACCTGCACTACGTCGCGCGCGCCGACGATATGATTATTTCAGCGGGCTACAACATCGCCGGGCCCGAGGTGGAGAACGCGCTCTTGACCTATCCGGCGGTGCAGGAATGCGCCGTGGTCGGCGTGGCGGACCCCGAGCGCGGGCAAATCGTCAAAGCCCACGTCGTGCTGAAGGACGGGACCAACGGCGATGCCGCGTTGGTCAAAGCCCTGCAGGATCACGTCAAAGCGGAAATCGCGCCCTACAAGTACCCGCGCGCGATCGCCTTCACCGACGCGTTGCCAAAAACCCAAACCGGCAAGGTCCAACGATTCAAGCTGCGGGACGCCTAATGAAGGCGGTTCAGTTCGACCGATTCGGCGGATCCGAGGTCTTGGACTACAGGGAAGTTGCGGCCCCTGAACCCGGACCGAACGAAGTACTGATCGAAATTGCCTGCATCGGCGTCAACCATCTGGATATCGATGTCCGCGAGGGCGTGTCCGGGCTGCCGGTCGCCCTGCCCCACACGTTGGGCACCGAAGCGGCCGGGGTGGTGGCGGCGATCGGTGCGTCGGTCGACGGGTTTGCCGTGGGCGACCCGGTAGCCACCTATGCGTTTCGAAGTTGTGGGACCTGCAACGCCTGCACCGCCGGGCGACCGAACCTGTGTGCGCACATCGGCACGTTGGGCGCCCACGATCCCGGCACCTATGCCGAGCAGATCGCCTTGCCCGTGGATCGCGTCGTCAAACTGCCCGAAGGGCTGAGCCCGGTCGGCGCGGTCGCGAGCTACAAGCTGGCCACCGCATGGGAGGCGTTGGTCGATACCGCGACGCTACAACCCGGCGAGACGGTGGCTATTACCGGTGCCGGGGGCAGCGTCGGCTCCGCCGCCGTGGTGCTGGCCAAACACCTTGGCGCCAAGGTTATCGGAATCGCGAGTAGCGACGCGCGGTGTGCGCGAATCGCACAAGCCGGTGCGGATCACACGATCAATTATCACGCCGTCGATCTGGCCGAGGCTTTGTTGGCGCTAACCGACGGCAAGGGCGTCGATCTTGTTTTCGACGTGGCCGGGGGCGAGGGGTTGGTCGCCGCGATCAAGGGATTGGCCTGGGGCGGCCGGGTCACGTTGGTCGGCGCCCATGCGGGCGAGGTGGTGCCAATCGACATGGTCGATTTGTTTCGCCGACACCTGACGATCTACGGCTGCGGGCGGTATACCCACCCGATCCTCGAATCGGTGCTGGCGGCACGGGCCCAAGGCCTCGGCACGCCGCCGATCCATACAACGTTGCCGCTAGCCGAAGCCGCCGAAGCGCACCGGTTGATGGAGAGCCGTGCTTTTTTCGGCCGGATCTTGCTCACCACGCAGTAGACGCGCGGCCATCGCCGGCGTGACAACGCGTTGCGGCGCGCCGACAATGCGCCAAGAAATTTGGGAGGACATTACGTGGAACATCGCACTTTGGGGCCGTCGGGCCTGTCGGTCTCGTTGGTTGGCCTGGGCTGTAACAATTTCGGCGGCCGTATCGGTGTCGATGAGACTCGCCAAGTGGTCGACCGGGCGCTCGACCTCGGCATCAATTTTTTCGATACCGCCGATGTCTACGGCAATCGCGGCGGATCCGAGGAGTGTCTTGGCCAGGTCATGGGCGATCGGCGCAAGGACATCATCTTAGCCACAAAGTTCGCCATGCCGATGAGCGACGATCCAACGATGAAGGGCGCCTCGCGCGAGTACATCATGAAAGCCTGCGAGGCGAGCCTGAAGCGGTTGAAGACCGATTGGATCGATCTGTATCAGGTGCACCAGCCCGACAGCGAAACCCCGATCGAGGAAACCCTGGGCGCGCTCGACGACCTGATCAAGCAGGGCAAGGTGCGCCACATTGGCAGCTCGAACTATTCGGCCGCGCAACTCGACGAAGCGCAGGATGCGGCCACCGGCAACGGCTGGGCCGGATTCGTGTCGTGCCAGGATCATTACAGTTTGCTGGCACGCGAGATCGACGACGACCTGCTGCCCGCCATCACACGGCGCGGCCTCGGGCTTTTGCCCTATTTCCCGCTGGCGAGCGGCTTTCTGACCGGCAAATACACCCGCGACAACCCGCCACCCGAGGGCACCCGCATGGCCAACATGCCGCAGCTGGCCGACCGCTATATGACCGAGCGCAACTGGGACATCGTCGAAGGGCTCGACGCCTTCGCCAAGAAGCACAATCGTTCGCTGCTGGAACTGGCGTTTGCGTGGCTCGCGGCGCGGCCCAACGTGTCGAGCATCATCGCCGGCGCGACGCACCCCGACCAGGTGAGCCAAAACGCGGCGGCGGTGGGCTGGACGCTGAACGCCGACGAGATGGCGGAGATCGACGCGACCACCGGCGGCAGGTGAGGCTTTTCTAAGCCGTTGGAATAGAAAGATCTTCTAGCGCAGACCACCCGCCATGCAGGCCGGTAACGATCCCTGAAGTCCGGCTATTCCGCGGCGTCGCTTTTCTTGCCGTCTTCGGCGGCTTGGCGATCGATGATGACCTGCTGGGCGCGACGGGCCGAGGCTTTGAAATCGTCCTGGCTGTCGCGCACCCAATCGTAGGATTGGAGACGCTGGATGTTGTGTCCCTGGAAATGCGGCATGACGTGGCGGGCGACGAGTTCGTAGGACTTGAGCTTGTCTTCGAAGCGCGCCCAGTTGTGGTCGACCAGCAGGTAGCAACCAAAGCCGCCCGTCGCTTCTTGGAGCTTTTCGATCTGGCGGATGGCATCGCTGGGATCGCCGATGACGGCGCGGCCCACGTTGACGAGGTGTTCGGCCGGGTCGCCCTTGCTTTCGGGCGGCACCATCGGGTGGGTGGCGACGTCTTCGAAATACTGGATCCATTCGTCGATGCCGTAGCGCACGTTGGCAAAGGCTTGCTCGCGGGTCTCCGCGATATGCACGAGGCCGACGAGACGCCAATCGCGGCGCTCCATGGGATGACCGTTGGCGGCGGCGGTTTCGGTCGCAATCTCCCAATTGCGCGTGGCCGCGGCGATGCCCTCGGGCGAGGTGCCGCCCATCGCCATCAAACCGGTGCCGAACCGACCGGCCGAACGCGCGCCGGACGGCGTGAAAACGCTGGCCGTGGCGATTTGGATAGGTTCGTTGGCGTAGGGCCGCATCTGCAAGCGTGCCTCGTTGAGTTCGAACCAATCCGTTTTTTTCGTCACGGTTTCGCCGTTGAACAAACGGATCATGACGTCGAGGGCTTCGTCCATCATGTCGCGTTGACGTTCCGGCGTAATGCCGAGCGCCTTGGCATCGGAGACCAGCGCGCCGGGCCCCGCACCCAGCATCGCGCGGCCCCGCGTCATGTGATGAAGCTGCATCATGCGATCGGCGAGGATCAGCGGGTGATGATAGGGCAGCGAGGAAACGCCGGTGCCGAGGCGAATGCGCTTGGTGCGATCGCCGAGCACGGCTAGGACGAGCTCGGGCGAGGCTATGAGTTCGGTGCCCGCGGAGTGATGTTCGCCGATCCAGGCCTCGTCATAGCCCAACGCATCGAGGTGTTCGACGACCTGCATATCGCGCTCGATACACAAGGTCGGGTTTTCGTCGACCGGATGGATCGGCGGAATGAACGTACCGAAACGCATATGAGTCATCATGATCCTCCCACGGAGGCATTGTGGCAGCGCGCGCCACCACCACCTAGCCGGTTTGCCGTCGCCGTTCGGCGGGCGGGCGCCTTAGATCGGTTCGGGCGGAAACTGCATGACCAGAACAGCGGCGCCCTCGTCTCCGGCCCGAAAAGTATCGCTGTCACCAGGGCCGATATAGACGCAGCTACCAGACTCGAGCGCCTTGCCCTGGCCGCGTATTTCGCCCGCAAGCACGAGGCCGAAGCGCCCCTCGCCCTTCACCGCAAGCGCCAGATCGGTTTCGGCGCCGGCCCCGAGGCCGAAGGTCGACACGCCAAGACCGTCGTCCTCACAGGCCAGCGCGTCGTGGCGGTCGACCGCCCCCGCGGCGAGCGAGGCTAAATCGGGCATCACGATCTCTTCGATCATGCGGAAGCGGCGGCGCACCTTGCGCAAGGTCGGCCGACTTTGCGGCATCGTCTTGCCGCCCGAGTCCCATTGGTTGCGCAGGGTGAGGTAATGGGTCGCCTGGTCATGGGTGACGATCGGACCATACGGGGTATGGCCGTTGGCGTAATGAACCGCCAAGGGCGCGACCGGCTTTTTGCCGAAGACCGCTTCGCCGCGCAGAAAGACTTGGAATTGATTGGTGTCGTGATAGTGCGGCGGCACCGTTGCCTGGGGCGGCTGCTCGACGTAATAGGCTTGCGGTTGGCCCATCGCCGAGTCCGGCGGATTGGGATCGACGTTGGCCGGCAGCGCGCCAAAGAACTGGGTGACGTAGTAGTTCTGGTCACTGCCGGTTTCGGTATAGCCGGGCACCATGAGGACTTGGCGGCGGGCAAAAGCTTCTTGTGTCGCGACGACATCGACCACGGGCACGCTCCCAATCTGTGAGCCCTAATTGTGGCGGCTTGGATCGGGTCCGTACAGGGCCAAATGGGACCGTGCGCCTAGGTCCCGACGCTGGGGACGGGCGGTGCGCCGTCGATCTCAAAGGCGCCGATTTGCTGGGCCATGGCATCGATCGGGTCATGCACCGAGAGGGTGCGGGCGTTGCGCCAGAATCGGTCGAGCCGATATTTGTTGTTCGTGGCGCGGCCACCGGCGAGCCCGTGGACCTGCCCGGTAACATCGAGCGCGGTCGCGACGATCACGGTTTTGGCACGCATCATCTGTACCGCGCAGGCGCCGCGATCGGCGGCGCCGATTTCGGCGTCGGCCACCATTTGGCTGGCATCGCGCTGCAACGCATGGGCCGCCGCAAGAGCAGCCGAGGCGCGCCCGATGTGCAACCGATTGACCGGATCGTCCGCGGCCCGATCGAGCGTCGGCAGATTGGGCCGGGCATGGTCGCGAACGAAGGCGGCCATCGCGTCGAGCGCGCCGAAGCCCATGCCGAGAATGGTGGCCCCGATCAGGAGCTGAAAGAACGGGCCGATGACGCTGGCCGGGCCGGTGAGGCCGTCGGCGCCCGCCGCCATCGGGAAGAAGAAGCGCGCCGGGACGAATACGTTGTCGAACGTAATCGTGCCGCTGCCGGTGGCGCGCTGGCCCATATTGTCCCAGTCGTTGTGCGGTATGACGCCCTCGGCGTCCATGCGGACCAAGAGATAGACCACGCCTTTGTCTTCATCGCCGCGAATGCGCACCGGGGTGATGGTGTAGGTCGCTCCGGCCGTGCCGGTGTTGAACACTTTGACGCCGCTGAGCCGGTAGCCGCCGTCAACCGGATCTGCGGTGACGTGGTATTCGCCGCGCCGCGGACCGGCCTCGGCCGCCGAGTTGGCCAGCCGCATGCCGTGGTTCAGCACACCATCGGCGATTTCTTCGCGGACCGCCTCGTCGACCTTGAGGGCGCCGCCGAAGATGAGCCGTGCGGCAACGAGGTGAATGCTCCAGATCTGCGCGGTGGCGCTTTCGCCCGCACTGAGTTCGGTCAGCAGATCGGTAATCAAAGGCAGGTCCGCTGCCAAGGCTTGGGCCGAGGCGATGCCGCCATAGGCGGATGGAATGAGGAGCCGCGTGAGCCCGGCGTCGTGGATGCGGCGTAGGTTGTCGGCCGGGTCTTCGCCGGTGCGATCGATCTCGGCCGCGGTCTGAGTGAAATCTTGGCGCAGCTGGTGCGCGGCCGCCGGCAAAGCCGCTCGGGCCGCGGCGTTGTCGTCTGTTGTCACTGGGTTTTCTCCTGCCATGCTGGGGTTTTAACACACTTGGAGGCCTGTCATGGACGCCCAACGCATTCACCTCGACCCCGATCCGTTCGATCAGTTCTATATCTCGCAAGGGTTCCGCATCGGCGATCTCATCTTGCTGTCGGGCCAAGTGGGCATCGGCGACGACGGGACCACCGTCGCGGGCGGTTTCGATGCCCAAGCCGATCAGGCGATGCGCAATATTCAACGTGCCCTCCAAGCGGCCGGCAGCGACATCGACAAAATCGTCAAGGTGACGATCTACGTCACCGACATGCAATATCGCGAGAACGTGTTCGCCCTGCGACAACGCTGGTTCAAGGTGCCCTACCCCGCCGATACGTTTGTCCAGGTGGCGGCCCTGGGCCGCCCGGAACGGCTCATCGAGATCGATGCCACGGCGCTGGTCGAGGGTCAGTTACGGCCCTAGCCGCGGCGGCTGGACACGGGAAGCCCGCGCCATGGGCGGCGCGGGCCGAAGGTTTGGCCAAACCGGCCCGGAGGTGCGAGTATCCCGCAAATCGTGATCCATACTCGAACCCCAATATAAGCGCTTGATGCCAACCGACGATTATTCTGGCGGCCGCCGGACGGCGGGCGACGCCGCCATTTTGTGGCGAATCATCAGGCTCGCCCTGCAAAACCGCGTCCGCGTGACCATTGCCGTGATCGCGACGCTAATTGCCGTCGTGCTGCAACTGCTGGTGCCGCGCCTATTGGGCGATGCGGTGGACGGCGCGCTGCTCTCGCTCGGCGAAGATGTGGTCGATGCCGAAGCGGCCCGCGCCGCATTGTGGGCGACCGCGGGCCTATTGTTCGTGGTCTCGGTGGCGCGCGGCGCGTTTACACTGATCCACAACTATGGCGGCGAATCGATCGGCCATTTGGTGGGCTATCAGCTACGGCTGGACTTCTACGCCAAGCTGCAAAAACTGAACTTTGCGTTCCATGACAGCGTGCATACCGGCGATCTGGTGACGCGTGGCTTGTTGGACATCGAAGGCGTACGGATGTTTTTCAACATGGCGGTGCTGCGCTCGCTGTTGTTGGTGGTGATGGTGGCGGTCGGCGCGTGGTTGATGCTGTCGACCGATGTGGTGCTGGGCCTGTTGAGCCTAAGTTTCGTACCGTTTGTCGCGTGGCGGTCGGCAACGATCCGACTGCGGCTGCGTGGCCTTTGGCTTAAGTTGCAAGAGCACCTCGGCGTTTTAGGCCGGATCATGGACGAGAACCTGACCGGCATTCGCGTGGTCCGCGCGTTCGGGGCGGAAGACTACGAAATGGCCAAGTACGACGGGACGGCCGTCCCGGCTCTGGGCATTTCGCGCGAACGGATCGCGGCAAGGTCGTCGGCGACCAGCGCCATGACCTTCGCCTTTTTTGTCGCGATGGGCTTGGTGCTGTGGGTCGGTGGCTTGCGCGTGCTCGACAGCACCATGACGGTGGGCACATTGACCGAATTCCTGGCCTTCATGACCATATTGCAGCAACCCGTGCGGACGATCGGGATGGTGGTGAACTCGTTTGCCCGCGCCTCGACCTGCGGCGGGCGGTTGTTTGCGGTGCTCGACTCGGATGTGGTGATCAACGATGCGCCGGATGCGCAGCCGTTGGCGCCGGGCGACGGCGCCATCGCGTTCGAGCATGTGACGTTCGCCTACGACGCGACCCCGGAGACCCCGGTGTTGCGCGACGTCTCGTTTTCGGTCGCGCGCGGCAAAACGCTGGGCATCGTGGGCCCACCCGGTAGCGGCAAATCGACGATCTCGCAGCTGCTGCCGCGGCATTACGAACCGACGCAAGGCCGGATCACGATCAACGGCCAGGATATCCGCAGCGTGACGGCGGCATCGCTGCGCGAGGCGGTCTGCGTTGTGGCGCAAGACCCCTATCTCTTTACGTCTTCGATCGAGAACAACATTGCGTATGGCCACCCCTGGGCCGAAGAGCGCACCATTCGCGAGGCGGCGGGCGCGGCACAAATCGGGTCTTTCATCGATAGCCTACCGGAGGGCTATGAGAGCCTGGTCGGCGAACGTGGCGTCTCGTTATCGGGGGGACAGAAACAACGCGTTGCAATTGCCCGGGCCGCAGTCCTGGAGCCCACCGTGTTGGTACTGGACGATTCGACCGCAGCGATCGACGCCGGAACGGAACGCGCCATTCAGCGCGAACTCAATGCCGACGCGGCGAACCGAACGACGATCATCGTGTCCCACCGCTTGAGCGCCTTGAAGCACGCCGACGAGATCATCTTCCTGGAAGCCGGACAGATCGTCGAACGCGGCACCCATGACGAGCTGTTGGCGCAGAACGGCAAGTACGCGGCGCTGTATCGCCTGCAGACCACCGGCGAAGAAGACCCGGCACTTGAGGTGACGGCATGACGGCCGTGGATCCGACCCAAAACGGCGGACGCAAATTGCGCGCGGTCGTCGGCTCGCAAATTAGTCGCGACGAAGAAATGTTCGGCGCGGCGTTCGACCGCAACGTCGTACGGCGCTTTATGGGCTATGTCCGGCCCTATCGCGGCGCCATCGTGCTGGCCGTCATCGCGGTCCTGACGTTTACCGCAAGCCAACTGGCGATTCCGCTGATCATTCGTTGGTCGATCGACGAGGCGCTCCTGTCCGAGGCGCGCGGCACGGGGCTCTTGATCGTAACGGTGGCCGTATTCTTTGCCGTGGTCCTGACCAATTATGCCGCAAATTGGCTGCAGGACTGGTTGGTCGGATGGACCGGCGAACGCGTGATCTTCGAACTGCGGCGCAGCATGTTTGCTCATCTGCAGAACGTCGCGCTGACCTTCATGGACCGTACCGAGGTGGGGCGCATGATGTCGCGCCTGCAAGGCGACGTGAATTCGCTGCAGGAATTTCTCGACAACTCGATCACCGCGATCGGCGATCTCGTGTTGTTGCTCGGCATCATCGTGATCATGCTGAGCCTAAATTTCGAACTGGGGCTGCTGACCCTGGCGATCGTGCCCACGTTGTTCCTAGTGCGGATCGTGTGGCTGCCGCGGGCCCGGGCAGCCTTTCGTCATGCCCGCGAGACCAACTCGATCGTCAGCGGCGCCTTGGCCGAAGGCATTCGCGCGGTGCGCACCGTGCAGGCAATGCGCCGCGAGGCGGTGAATTACGATCTGTTCGACATCAAGGCGCGGGACAATCTGAGGGCCCATTTGCGGGCGGCCAAATTCGGCCAGACGATGGTGCCGATCGTCGATACGCTGACCGGTCTCGCGTTGGCGATCGTGATCGTGTTGGGTGGCTCGCTGGTGTTGAACGACGGGCTGGATATCGGCGTGATCGTCGCCTTTATCTTTTACGTCCAACGGTTTTTCGATCCGATCCGGTCGCTGACGATGCAATACAGCATTATGCAACGGGCGATGGCTTCGGGGCAGCGCATCTTCGAGGTGCTCGACGTGCCGCTGGCGATTTCCGACAAACCCGATGCGGTGGCGCCGGCGACCATCGACGGGGCAGTTGAATTTCGCGACGTCACCTTCGGCTACGAGAAAAACCGACCTGTACTGCACAACGTGAGTTTTGCGGTGCAGCCCGGCGAGACGGTCGCATTGGTTGGGCCGACGGGATCGGGTAAGACAAGCATTACTGCCCTTCTCCACCGGTTCTACGAGGTATGGGACGGCGCGATCATGATCGACGGCGTCGATGTGCGGGACTACGCCAAAGAGTCCTTGTCTGATCACGTCAGCATGGTGTTGCAGGACCCGTTCCTGTTTACCGGCACGATCTTTGAGAACATTCGTTACAACAAGCAAGACGCGACGCGGGACGACGTCGAGGCCGCGGCCCGCACGGTCGGGGCGCACGACTTCATCATGCGGCTCCCGCAAGGCTACGACACGATGCTGGTCGAGTTGGGGCGCAATCTGTCGTTAGGGCAGCGCCAATTGTTGAGCTTTGCCCGCGCGCTGGTGGCAGATACCCGCATCTTGATCCTCGACGAGGCAACCGCGAACATCGACAGCTACACCGAACGCCAGATCCAAAAAGCACTAGCCCGGCTGTTGGAGGGGCGCACCGGGATCGTCATTGCGCATCGCTTGGCCACCATTCGAGGCGCGGACCGGATTATCGTCTTGAAGGACGGGCGTATCGTCGAAAGCGGGCCGCACGATGCGCTGATTGCGCAAGAAGGCCTCTATGCCAATCTTTATGCGCTGAACTATGCGTCGTTCGACGACATGCCGGGCGCGCTCGCCCAACAAAACGAAAACAACCGCAGTTCGACCTAGCTAACCCGCCTCTTGCCGGACACGGCGACGGGCGAGTTTTTGCACCAAGTTGGGAGCGACGCCGGGGCGGCTCCAGGGGCAGACCGCAATGCAAATGCCGCACCCGGTGGTGTCGTTGAAGTACGGGACGCATTTGTCGAAGTCGACGTACCACTTGGTTTCGCCGCGCACCAAATGCTTGGTCGGCGTGATCGCGTCGGGCGGGCAAGCCTTTTCGCATACCCGGCAGTTCATGCAGAATTCGTCGGCGCCGAAAGCATCCGGCGCATCGGCGACAAGCGGGACATCGGTCAGCACATAGGCAAGCCGAAAGCACGACCCGAGGTCGCGATTGATGATCGAGCCGTCTTTGCCGAGTTCGCCGAAGCCGCAGGCGAGCGCGGGCGGGATCATCAAGATCGGCCCGGCCTCGGGGCCGCCGTGGGGCAAGCCGTCCCACCCCTTGGTGCGCAACCAGCTCGCGAGGCGCTTGGCGACTTGCGTGCCCCGCCCGTACTGGCGCACGACCTCGGCAATGGAGCGTGGATGGGGCGCGGTGCTTTGCTCGGCGTAGTCCATGGCGACGCCCATCACGACGACCCATTGCTGGGCGATCTCGAACCCCTCGAACACCCATTCCGGGCGCATCGACGTGATGCCGACGAGTTCGGCACCGAGGGCGTGGGCCTGCGCCTTGATCGCGGCGGACCAGTCCGACGGGCGGCGCTGCTCGGGTTCGGTCGCGAGCGGCGCGAGCTTTTCCTCCATGATGGGAATACGGTCGCACCGGGCCTGGTCGATCAGCGGATGACCCGGGAGACCGCGAAACCAGGTTTGCAGAGCCCCAAAGCGGGTACGTTCGGGGTCGTGGTGGTAGATCGGTTCGGGGCGGCGGACGGCGCTCTCGCCTAGCCCGTTGACGGTATTGCCAGAAACGTCGGGAAATAGATCGCGCTGGACCTGGGGGGTGACGTAGGGCTCAGGCGGTGGCTGCCATCTATCGGCGTCGGAGGGCGCCGTTTTCTTATTCACGCGTCAGCACCAAGGTGATCATTCCGCCGGAACGACCTGAGGCGCCGATCAACCGCGACTCGCCGCATGGCTCATTTCTTTTAGCGCCAGCCCAAGTTGCCGGGATTGAGGCGGCGGTCGGGGTCGAGGAGGTCTTTGATTTGGGTGAGGACGGTGTAGGTCTCGGGCTCGAGGGCGTCGGGCAGCCTATAGAACTTGCCGATTTGGGCCGAGACTGCGCCAAGGTCGTGGAACATATCGCGCAGCTCGGTGCGAATTTCCGTCACGGTGGCGCGGGCGTCGGGGTTGGCGGGAATGCCTTCGAACTTGGCGTAGCGTTTGCGGTCGAGGTAGCGCATATGGAACTCGCTGACCTCGTCCATCCAGTAAAACATCGGCTCCAGCAGCCAGAACTGGCCGTTGATCGAGGAGAGATAGGAATGGTGGATTTCGTGAGCGTCGAGTTTTGCTTGGCGTTCGGCGAAGAACGCATCGACCGCCTTGACGACTTCTTGGGCGCGCGACATCGGGAAGACGCCGTGCACCGGCACCCAGCGCTCGCCCTGGAGGCCGAGAAAACCGCGGATCGAGAATGGTTTGGCACGCATCGCGATGGGGATGCTGGGCTCGATATCGCGGCCGCCGTGACCGGCGCAGGCTTTGCGCGCGACCTCCATCGCAGCCTCTGCCGCGCGCTGATCGAAGCCCTCCACGGTGAGGTGCAAGGACCACTTGACGTCATCGTAAGCATCGCGCCCAGCGGCCACGATGCGGGCGGCATCCTTGAGGCCGCGCACCAACGAGCCCGAGCCGCGGGCGACTTCTTTGAGGGTCTCCGCGCCGTCGCGCAGGCTCACCTTGGTGGCGGTGCGGTTCTTGAGCGGGTCCATGCCGAAGCTTTTGGCGGCGACGCCAAGGCGGGAGACGTCGGTCATCGCGGCCGCCATCTCTGACAAGGTCTCGAACGCGAAGGAGCCAAAGGCAACGCCCTCAGGAATGGGTTCGATGCGCAGCGTGAGACGGGTTTTGACACCGTAGGTGCCGGTGTCGCCGAGGAACAACCCGGTCAGATCGGGGCCGTAGTAGCGATAGAACGGCGACTTGGCGCGCGCGATCGCCGAGGACCCGGTGTGCACGATGCGCCCGTCGGCGAGCACGACCTCGATCCCGAGGATGGTGTCCATGCTGCCGGGTATGTTTTGTGAGGCGGCGCCGCCCACGGTGGAATATATGCCCGAGATCGGGCCGGTCAGGACGGTGCGAAACCCGCGCGGGCGGAGTTCATCCATCACCTGCTGCCATGTGACGGCCGGACCGAGGGTGATGTAGAGATCCTCTTGGTTGACCTCGTGAATCTCATTCAGACGCGTAAGGTCGAGCACCATGGTGCCGGATTTTTCGGGCACGTAGCCACGGGTGTAGGAAAGGCCGCCGCCGCGCGGTGCGACCGCGAGGCCGAGTTCTGCCGCCAATTTAAGCAGTGCCGAAACCTCGGCCGCCGAGCCGGGCCGGACCACGACATCGGCAAGCGGGGCGTCCCATTGCACGATATCTTGCGAATAGACCGCGCGCTCGGCTTCGTCGGTGACGACATGATCGGCACCGATCACGGCGGCGAACCGGCCGGCGAGGGCGCTTGTGTCGGTGGCGGCAGTCATGACGTTACCCCTGGGGTTTGAGGAACTTCTGGATCGCTTTGGCAGTGCCTTTGGTGCTGGGGATCGGCCCAAGGTCGTCCACCGGGCGGTCGAGCAAACGTTCGGTCGCGTCGCGGCAGGGGGCGAAGTCGTCGGCCTCGGTGACGCCGACCCACAACGGTACGCGCACCTCGGACAAGCGTTCGCGCGTGGGATAGGCAAAAGCGGCGTCCCAGGCCGGTTTGAACGAGGACGGATGTTTGATCATTTGCACGACTTGATCGTGAATCGCCTCGGGCGTGACGCCGGGCTCGATGAAACGACTGGCGGCGAGAGTCTTTTCGTACCACGGGTAATACAGCCGCTTATCGCGGGTTTGGTGCCAGATGGTGGTGAGGTGATGGCCGTCCCACACCGGATCGGCGGGCTCGGCCCACCGCTTACCCAGACGGGCACGGTCGGGCGCCGACATCACCATCGGGCCTTCGAGCATCAAGCTGGCGACGGCTGCGGGGTGTTCGAGCGCCAAGGCGATGGCCACGGAGGCACCGGCATTGTGGCCGTAGACATGGGCCGCCGGCAGGCGCAGCGACGACAGAACATCGGCCACGACGGCGGCATAGCTCGAGACGCTGTGATCATCGGTGGGATCCGAATCGCCGTGGCCGGGTAGATCGATGGCGATGGCACGGCGCGTTTCTCCGAGTTTAAGCAACAAGTCTTCGAAGTACGTGCCCGAGCCGGGGAAGCGGTGCAGCAGGACAACGGGCGCGCCGCTGTGGTGATCGCCCGCACTGCGAATGGCTGTTTGACGACCGGCGACCGCGACGTAGCGAACGGTCGCCCGACCCGGCAGGTCGGTGACGTCAGGCGCCGGCGCGGGTTCGCCCTTGGCCGGGTATTGCCGGAAGATTTCAAGCTCTTCCATCGCGGCGTCGCGTTTGTCGCGTTTGAATTCCTTGAGCCAGGCCTTTTTCGGCATGCGTTTGAGTGCCGAGAAGATCGAATCGCCGGGACGCGCACCGAAGCAGACCGGCACCGGACCCTTCATGATGTCGTTCACGCAAGGTATGCCTTCATGCAGGAAGGCCGCAGCATAAGGTTTTTGGTAGGTGTTACCGGCGACCAAGATCTCGCGGGTGCCGCGCTGCAAAAACGCGAGGTCGGGCACGTCTTGGTCGGCGCGGTTGGCGCCTTCGTGTTTGTTCCAGGGCCAGAAGACGTGCTGTTCGCGGTAGCGGAACCACCACCACAATAGGTGCGACCCGGCCCAATCGGGCACGATGTCGGCGAGATAGTTTTTCAAGTATTCGTCACGCACCGCGGCAGTGAAGAGCGGGAACCCGTCGGTGATGACGAGCGCGGACCGGCTGGGATAGCGGCGGGCATATTCGACGGCGATCGAAGCGCCGGTGTGGCGGCCGTAGAGCGCGCAGTGTTCGACACCGATGACTTCCAATGTTTCGGCCAACGCGTCGGCCAAATCCTCGATCCGCTCTTGGCGACCGAGGTCGAGCCGGTCGGAAAAGCCTTGGCCCGGCGTGTCGATCGCGATGACCGTGAATTCTTTGGCGAGGATGGGAAAGTGCACCTCTTCGAAGACTTCGCTGGAAACCGGCGAGGCGTGCAGCAACACGATGGCCGGCCCCTGCCCGGCCCGCCGGTAATGGACGCGCCGCCCGCCGACGGTGGCGTAATGCCGGGTGATGATCATGTGTCGTAATCCCCTCTGTTCACGGCGTCGCGCAGCTCGCGGTGCAAGATTTTGCCGGTCGCGTTCCGCGGAAGCGCGTCGATGAAGTGGAATTCCTTGGGTAGTTTGTAGCGCGCGAGTTCGTGGGCGCAGCGCTCTTTGAGTTCGTCGGCCGTGATCGTTTGCCCCTCGCGTAGGACCACGAACGCGGTGACGGCTTCGCCCCAGTAGTCGTCCTTCTTGCCGACAACCGCGACATCGCCGACGGCGGGGTGATGGTGCAAGACTTCTTCGATCTCGCGCGGGAAGATGTTTTGGCCGCCCGAGATGATGACGTTCTTCTTGCGATCGACGAGGTAGAGATGGCCCTCGTCGTCCATGCGCCCGAGGTCGCCCACCGAGCACCAACCGTCGACCAACGCCTCGGCGGTGGCTTCGGGCTTGTTCCAATAGCCGTTGAACAGCCATGCGTTCTTGACCCAAACCTCGCCGACCTCGCCGACGGGAAGCTCCTTGCCTTTGTCGTCGCGGATTTCCAGCCAAACGCCGGGGCCCGGCTGGCCCACGCAACTGTCTTTGCGCAGTTGGTCTTCGGGGCGCAGGAAGGTGCAGCCGCCGGCTTCGGTCGAGCCGTAGGATTCGAACAAGATACCGTCGCCGAAATAATCGACGATTTTGACCTTGGTGGCTTGGGGCAACGGGGCGGCGTTGGAATGGATGACCTTGAGCGAGCTTTTGTCGTACTTGCTCAGGGTGTCGGCCCCCAAATTGAACAGCGCATGGAAATGCGTCGGCACCATGAACATGCTGGTGATGTGGCGTTCCTCAAGGGCGCGGAGCATTACCTCGGGTTCGTACTTCGGCAAGATGTGCGTGGTGCCGCCGAAGAACGGCCCGGCCAACGCATTGATGAACCCGGCGCCATTGTGGAAGGGCGAGGTCGCCAGCGGCCGCGCGGTCGGCGTGTAGCAACCGTAGTTGGCCGCCATCGTGAACAGCATGTGATTGACGCGAGACCGGTGCGACAGCAGCACCCCCTTGGGATGCCCGGTCGTGCCCGAGGTATAGGGCATCGAGAAGACATCCCATTCTTCGAGCGGCACAACGGTTTGATCGCTCGACGCCGCGGCGAGAAGTTTTTCGTAATCGCTGTTGTCGTTGCCGGGATCGATGACGACGATGCGCTCAACCGTATCGAGGTCGGCGGCGAACGCCGCGTCCTGGTAGTCGATGTGGACGAACAGGATTTTGGCACGTGAATCGTTACAAATGTACGAGGCCTCATGCGCGGTAGAGCGAGCGTTGATCATCGCCGGCGCGACGCCGATCTCGGACATGCCGCAGGTGACCTCGACGAACTCGATACAGTTGGCGCACATCAGCGCGACGTGGTCGCCCGGCACCAAGCCAAGTCCGAGCCCGGCGTTCGAGACCCGGTTAATCCGGCGAATCAAGTCGCCGTGGGTGAGCTGTCGCCCGACTTCGGTAAGGGCGAGTTTGTCCGGGTTGTTGCGCGCACTGGTGCGCAGGCCCTCGGTAATCGTGACCGGTCGATAGGATGCCGGGCGTTCGCTGATGGGTCGCGCGTGATTCATGGTGGCCTAGTACCGCGAT
>Ga0181579_10000783_pt1 | contig 26376 bp, 21 predicted proteins | sample 071ome_24_FD_132996 | JGI IMG/M metagenome (GOLD analysis project Ga0181579, IMG submission 132996) | Coastal salt marsh microbial communities from the Groves Creek Marsh, Skidaway Island, Georgia - 071402CT metaG (megahit assembly) | ecosystem: Environmental > Aquatic > Marine > Intertidal... | reverse complement strand
TCAGGCAGACCCAGATCAAGAATCACGACATCAGGATCCTCAATCTCAAATTTTTCGAGCGCGGACGTCCCGTCGGGAGCATCGACGAGTTCAGCATCGGGCCAGCGCAAAGCGAAACAGATATTTACTGCCTCAACAATGTCTGGATCGTCATCTACGACAAGTACTTTCATTAGCTGCCTAACTATCGTGTGAAGTCGACACTATACCAACGGTATGGCAAAGCCAAACTTAGTTTCACTTTCTCCGCTTTCCACCCAGACAACCCCGTCGTGCAGTTCGACAAGCCCTTTCACAATGGCCAACCCTAGACCAACTCCTGAACCGCTGTCGGTGCCTTCATCAACAATCCGATAAAAAGGTTCCCAGATTCGTTCGATATGTGCTTCAGGAATTCCGCGACCAGTATCAACCACTTCGACACACAAGGCATTCAGCAGCTCATCAGACTCCTCACGAGTAACTACTCCTTCATCGAGTCTTGCCTTGCCAATCTCAACAGCTATCGTCCCACGAACCGGGGTGAACTTCATGGCGTTGCTTAGAAGGTGAGTCAGAACCTGTGTAAGTCTGAAAGGGTCAGCAACAACCGGCGGGAGCGAATAATCAATATCAAGCTCAATGGCTACCTGGCGTTGACCGGCGGTAGGTCGGAGGATGTCCATTGCCGCGAGCACTGGTTCACTCGCGTTTATCGGCTGTTTGATCAGCGACAGAGAGCCTGACTCGATGTATCCAACTTCGAGCAAATCTGACGCTTGCCGTTCAAGTCGTCCGATACTGCGCTCGAGGTTCTCTAGCAGGCGTTTGCCCTCTTGTGGGTTGTCCTTGAGTGCGTCAGGGTCTTTCAGCAGACCATACGAGACCCTAAGCGAAGAGATTGGTGTTCTTAACTCCTGAGCAAGAGTAATTATGAAAGCTGCATTTACGAGCGAGCTCGCGCTTTCACGACTGGGTAAATTCGGATCTGGTGCCGCAGTCTCCTCAACTATCGACTGCTCCGAAAGTGGCTCGGACTCACCCGGAGTCTCGGCAGGACCAACGTTCTCCTCTTCATCCACAACCTCAGCGCTTTTTAGTTCATCAGAGTCTGAATCTTCACCGTCTTGTAACTCCACATGGGCTGGTTCAATGTCAGCCTCATCAAGTTGCTGGGGCTCGTCGGACTGAACCTCTGACGATTCTTCAACTACCGGCTCTGCACCTCGCGAATCGTCGTCGATGAGGTCGACGTTCTCGATGGAGCTTGACTCTAATTCAGACAGCACTACCTCAGAATCGGTCGATTCGTCCGGATTAGACTCTGGATTGATTAGGCGTCTTATGAAACTGCCGGGGCGCATCCATACACGCTACACGAATTGAGATCGCTGACCAATGTCAAACGTGTATTTTCGGTCGAAGTACGAATTTAGTTAGGGTACTCAATTACCCTGTATGACCAGAGTTCGCGCACAGCTTCATCGAGCGATTTCCGTCCTGGTTGAGCGACTGCAAGTCGTTGCGGGAGTAGTCCATCCATCAGTGGCTGTGCCAGATCGGCTCTCTTCAAAAATTGACCTAGAACGACACGATCTCCACCAAGAACTACATGATCGATTTTGCCTGGATATTGATCTATCCGTGATTTGAGAATCTCTGAAGCCTCATCAAAAAGCTCTCGAATCCACTTCTCACGGTTGCGCCTGAACCTATTTGAGCTCTGCCCACCTTTTCGGTGCTGACCTTTCACGTATCGACTGCCGGTCTTAGTAATAGCGAGTTGCTCATTCTCCGCGACGCCAACTGCGTAATTCCCAAGTCGCAATAGCACGATCGCCGTCACGCGCCCGGCCGACGCGAACTCCCGAATTTCTTCAAATGAGTTCGTCTCACTCCCAACGCGAATAGGAAATGGCGGTAACAACACCATTCGTGGTTTGAAAGGCTGATCGATAACCGAACTCGAGATCAAAATGATCCCGTTTTCCGATTCGTAGAACGACTTCGGCAGATCACCCCACTCTGCGTCCAGCGTGTACCCAGGGTGTAAAAGCTCGACAACAAACTCCGCTCCCGGCTCGATCTCCATATCGATCAAACGTTCGAGGAGTTCAGAGGTGTGGACTGTCCGTGGCCCAGTAAAAGATGAAGTGGTCAATGCAGATAACCCGTGGCGAAAACTCGAAACAGGTTACCTGAGCACTATTCGGTCCAGGTTTTACCCCGCATTGCGATCGCGACCGGATCTACTCGACCACCTAAACCGTAACCATCGGTTAGCTGGAAGTAGCCCTTCTCGATCTGCTCGTGTGGCTCCATCACCTCGTGCCGCCACTCAACCTCGTAAACGGCGTGTTCCAATGGAAACTTGTAACCAAAAGCCGATGTTGCATGTGCAGAAGCAAGTAGCGAGAGCGGTCCTGAAGGACAATGCATCGACACAGAACCCGGCCAACGCGCTTCAAGCTCTCGTCCGATGAGATACGCCTCAACTGGACCACCACAGAACTTGACGTCTGGCATCACGATGTCAAGAACGTCTTCTTCCATCAGCTTAGTAAACAAACCGACACCGTAACCATGCTCGGCTCCAGCAATCTTTAGCTCAGCTTTGTTGCGAATCTCTCGAAGGTCGTCGGAGTTTGCAATTGGGTCGACCGGTTCTTCGTACCAGCCTGCGCCGGCTTCTCGCAACTCTGGCTCAAGCGCTAGTGCCGATTCGAGATCAAATCGTGAATGACAGTCGACCAACAACGTTCGATCCGGCCCGACAACTGCCTTGGCAGCTCGGATTCGATCCAGACCGTTTTCTGCTTCCCGAGGCAGACCGGTCGAATTGAACGGAGCTCTACATTCATCGAACGGTGCACACTTTGCGGTGGTGAACCCGGCATCCATCGCTCGTTGAGCCATTTCTGCAAATGAGTCTGGTGATCGATCAACGACCCCATTGTCATCCGGCAACATTGATCGATTGATATTCGAATAAAGCTGAACAGTCCGGTCAGAAGTTCCTTCTTGGTCGTAAAGCTCACGAAGGTAGTCAACCATCGGCAGTTGCGCTCGCTGCGATAAAGCATCAGCGACGGCGCATCGAAGACCACTGACAGCGGTCGCGAGTATCTGGTCGTTTTCCAACTGCTCAACCGACAGGTTGTTCAACCGGATCACATCAGAGTCGTCGGTCAGTTGTTGACCTCGTAGCTTGTTGGCAAGACGCGCAACAAGTGGTGCAACGTCCTGGGTCAGCTGGGTGGACGTGATTTCGCCTTGCCCATGCGTTCCCGAATCGTCACTCAGCGTCAAATGCACCCATTCAGTTTTAGCTCGAACGTGGATCGAGTTGAATTCAAGTGCAGTTGGCGTAAACCACTCACCGGCAACCGGCATTTATTTGGCTCCTTATTGGCCCTGAAAACTCAAATTCGCCTGGGCGATTACCGGTTTGGGTTCTTTCGGTACTGTGCGTACTTGTCGTCGTTGATGAACTCATCAATTACGATCTTCTCGCCATCCAAATCATTCGAAATGTTCGCTGCGAGAACTGCCGCAAGCGAGTTGATCGATGAATTGAACGAGTTCAACCGCAATTCAGGCTTGTCTTCGACAATCGAACTTGCAAACGACTGAGCAATACCAAGCGTGCTGTCAGGTCCCATGGCTAGTCCATGTGGACCCGGCGAAACGACTTTGCGCACTTCGTCCATTGAAGGGTTCTGCGCTGGCGGCCAGTCACCGTCGTAGGTGTAGTCGACGAAATCGTCTTCCAGCTTGATCGTTCCGTGAGTGTGAATGATGTAGTCGAATCGACCGTTGTAGAACGAGCGTGCCGGCTTCGTGAACAACAGGTTGGCAACACCACCCTTTTTCATTCCATAGGTCACGGTGTACGCAATCGGGTTATCGCCCTCTGCTTCGTGAAGTTCAGCCGGACGTTCGGTGTAGGTTGCTCGCACCCACTCAACGTCGTCATCCGACCAGTACCGCATGATGTCGGTCTGGTGAATTCCGGCTTCCACGATTGAAGTTCCCGACCATGCCTTGTTCGCGGTCCAAATTCGGTTCGCAGGCCCACCTTGCTCTTCTGTGTGGCTGTGCTTCTTGCTGTGACCTTCAACACCGCCTTCAGCAACCATCGTCATGGCAGCAACCCACTTGTCCTTGAGATAAGCGTGAATGTCGCTGTAGCCTCGGTCGTGTCGCATTTGGAAACCAACCGTGCTGGCAACTCCAGCCTTGGTAATTGCAGTGTCCTGGCTGATGATGTCGTCCAGGAAAAGCGACTGAGGTTTCTCAGCGAAGATTGCGATCCCGCGCTCGGCTGCTCGCTCGATCTCGCCTTTGTGCTGGTTCGGTGGAATAACAAACCAGATAGCGTCTACTTCGCCAGACTCAATGAGCGAGTCAGCGTTGTCGAACATCGAAATTCCAGCAGGAGAGTATCCATCGACGAACTGAGAGATCTTCGACTCTTCCAGGTTGTCAGCGAATGGGTCAGCCAGTGCGGTTACTTGCACAATCTCGTCGGATTGCAGTTGAACAAGTGAGTTCAGGTGCTGTAGTCCACGCTGACCAACACCAACCAAACCGACTCGAAGTGGACCTGCCATTTATCTCGTTCCTATCTAGCGCCATTGGCACCGCCAATTGCGACGCACGTCACAACGCACGTCGCAACCGAAAATATCTGTCACAAACTCTGGAAGAGCGCGTTTGAAAAAACGCCCGCCGAGTTTACACCTGAACAGCATCAATCGAACATTTCGGAATGATGTCTTCGTGTTGCCCTTTGCGCGTCATGGGTGTTCAATGCCAACGCGAGCCCATTCCGGTTCTCCCTCCGGGACTCGGAGGGAGTTACCGGAGCTACCGAGTTCCCCTTCCTTGATGGAAGGGGTCAGGGGTAGGTGGAATGCGCCTCGCGACCAAGGACGCATGTCCGCCCGGAGCTAACGAAAGAGAAGAGATTGGAGATTCAAAGCTGAGTGACTATGTCACGATCGCGATCTAACACATGTCCGCCCGGAGCAAATAACCACACCATGAAAGTCACCGCAGTAACAACACTCTCAGCAAGCCGCTTCAACTACGTAAAAGTTGAAACCGACGAAGGTATAACTGGCGTCGGAGAACTCCACCCCGCTTCAGGAACAGGTGGCACTCCATTCGTGCCAAGGGCTGCGGTCGAATATTGCGCTGAGTATCTCGTCGGCAAAGACCCACTTCACATCGAGCGACACTGGCAGCACATGTTCCGCCGACAGCTCTTCCGGGGCGGATCGGACATGATGGCAGCGATTGGTGCAATCGACATTGCTCTGTGGGACATCAAGGGCAAATCGCTCGATAAACCGGTTTATGAATTGCTCGGCGGTCCGACCCGAGAAAAAGTTCGTCTTTACACCCACCTCGGCGGCTCTTCGCCAGAAGCTCTTGCAGATGAAGCGCGAGCACGGGTTGAAGAAGGATTTACAGCAGTTAGGGTTTACCCATTCGGTGATTTCGGAAATTCCGACTTCGAAGAGGGTCGTGGACTCGAAAACATGTCATTCACGGGCATGCAAAGAAACGCCGTCGAACGAATTGGTGCGGTGAGAGAAGCTGTAGGTCCAGATGTCGACATCATGATCGACGTTGTGAACCGCCTCACTCCAGCGGAAGCGATCGGTGTTGGCCGCGCGCTTGAGCCTTTCAACCTGTATTTCTTCGAAGATCCAATTGAGCCTGAAAACATGGACCAGTGGCAGTGGGTCGCTGAACAACAGCCGATTCCGCTGGCAATGGGAGAGCGTCTGTACACGATCTACCAGTTCATGGATTTGCTCAACCACCGAGGAGCAGCGTTCGTTAGACCTGACCTGTCACTTGCAGGCGGTATCACCAACATCAAGAAAATCGCAGCCATTGCAGAAGCTCACTACGTTGGCGTTGTGCCGCACAACCCGTTGAGCGGTGTTCTGACCGCCGCCTGTGTTCAGTTAGACGCCGCGACTCACAACATCCCGGTTCAGGAATACCCGCACGACGACAACTCAGGCATTAAAGCCGAGTTGATCAAGGAACCGCTAAATCGCGAAGGCGGCTACTTGTTAGTCCCCGACAAGCCTGGCATCGGTGTCGAACTAAACGAAGAGGCCTTCAAACACCACCCACCTCTCCCATACGACCGCCCAGCACTCGTCAATCCTGACGGAGCACTAAGGGAGTATTAGCTAGAACGCTGTCGCCCCGATGAAAGACCTTTCCTGAGCACAGTCGAATGGATTGGGGTCAAACCCGCCCGCCTCCAACGCACTACCCGCATCGGCAAGGCGCACCAACAGTTGTCATTCTGAACTTGTTTCAGAATCACGTACGAACATAAACAACGTCCAATCCATTCCTGAATGTTTGATGGTCACTGCGATGAAAATCAGGGGCGCAGGTTCCCGATGTGCCATCCGCTCATTGACCAGTTCCGCCGATCGTCCGAAACTAATTACTAGAGAGAACGCGGTAACCGGATCGCAACTGGCCTGCACCTATAAAAGCGCGAAAACTCTCTGGCGATTCCAATTCGCCGTGACTCACGGCTTTCGCTGGGAGGAGCTTCGGTGACAAACGAAGTTCTGGTTCTAATATCGTGTACAAGGTTTAAGAACCTCACCGTCAGCAAACGTAAATCGCAACTCCCGCATTTAGTGCGATCTCAGTCTCGACTGAACCGCACACTTAGGATCAACGGATCACAAATGCGAACACAGGATCTGGGGTTTCCGGTCAAGCTACCAGCGCTGGTGCGACCAAACGTCTAATCCACGCTCCACACTTATCACGGTCGTTTCAATACGATTCGACCCACAACAAACTTCCCGTTCTCGAAAACTGACCTAAACCCTCCCTTCCTCGATGGAAGGGAGTCGGAGGGAAGGTGAAATGCGACGCGGCGACCAAGTCCCGAGCATCTCGGGACGCCCGGAGCATAACGAGACCCACTAAACATCCCAGGTGGACGAACTTCCACCTCTAAAACACGTTGCTGACGATAAGCAATGTTCGAAATATTCTCGATCAAACTCGAGGTGCTTTAGCCGCTGACCCTGTCAACGGCTATTGGCGCGCTGGCAAGGTATCAACATGTCGTTAATCGCACCCCGGAATATTTAGCCAAACTGCCCTTATGCTCAATCGATTCGTTGAAGTTTTCCTGGTCGCTCTTCGACTCGGGTTTACCTCCTTTGGTGGACCAACCGCTCACATTGGATATTTCCGAGATGAGTACGTAGGGCGACGAAAATGGCTGCCTGAACAAGAATTTGCCGACCTCGTGGCGCTTTGCCAAATGCTTCCTGGGCCCGCGAGTAGCCAGCTGGGAATAGCGATTGGAACTATCCGGGCGGGTCGAATCGGCGGAATCCTCGCTTGGATTGGGTTCACGATGCCATCGGCTATTGCACTCATTCTGTTTGCATATGGCGTTTCGACTGTCGAGGACGTTTCAGATGCCCCGTGGCTCGCAGGTGTGAAAATCGCCGTAGTTCCGGTCGTTGCCGTAGCAGCTCTTTCTATGGCCAAAACCCTTTGTCCCGATCGAACAACGGCCACTATCGCGATCGCTGCAACTGCGGCGATGCTGCTCGTGCCGGACGCGGCGTGGCAATTCGCGGTCATTGCTGCCGGTGCAATTGCTGGACTCGCAGTTATAAAAACAGACACATCTGGTGCAGAAACACAAAAGTCCTCCAGCTCGCGTAGCTTTGGTGGAGTTCTAATTGGAATATTCTTCGTTCTGCTGATCGGATTGCCGATCCTCTCAGAATCACTGGATGAATTTGAGCTCGAAGTGTTCAGCGGCTTCTATACCTCAGGTTCATTGGTGTTCGGCGGTGGTCATGTTGTGCTACCGCTTCTCGAAGCCGAGGTGGTCGAGTCGGGATGGGTCAGTGCTGACAGTTTCATTGCTGGCTATGGCGCTGCACAGGCTATTCCAGGACCACTATTCACGTTCTCGTCCTACCTTGGTACAGACTCCGGTGTTTTCACTCCTCTGTGGCTCGGCGGCTTATTCGCACTAGGTGCAATATTCCTACCGTCCTTCCTCCTGATTTGGGGGGCATTACCGTTCTGGACTCAACTCAGATCCAGCCAAAGATTCAGAAATGCACTTGCAGGTGTGAACGCCGCAGTAGTTGGCCTCCTCGTATCAGCCCTCTACACACCGGTTTGGACCAGTTCGATCAAAGCGGCGGAGGACCTGGCACTCGCCGCAGTTCTATACGCACTCCTCGCAGTTTGGAAACTACCGGCGTGGCTTGTAGTAGTCATTGCAGCTGGTGGCGGTTACGTGCTCGAATGGCTCTGATTCCCTTTACCTGCGGGTAAGTCTGAGTCAAAATCCGTGACCATCAATCCCGCGAGGTGTGGGATTCTCAAATTTACGTTCACCCAATTCACTAAATGCCAGACTCACCAAACTCCTACGACCTTGTTATCACCGGCGGTCGGGTACTCGACCCTGCCAACAACATTGACTCGAACCTCGATGTAGCTATTTCAAATGGCAAGATTGCGACTGTTGAAGCCAACATTGATACATCAAATGCCTCTCGAGTCATTGATGCCTCTGGAAAGGTCGTCACTCCCGGACTAATCGACCTGCACACTCACGCGGTCGGTGGCGTTCGAATGCCTGCAGGTGAAAACTTCATGGTTGAGCCCGATGTTGCAGGTGTCAGCGCTGGAGTCACGAGCGTGCTCGATGCCGGTTCAGTTGGTGCCTTGAACGTTGGCGGAGTTGTAAATTTTCTCGTTCCGAGCGCAAAAACACGACTTCTAACCTTGATCAACGTTGGTTCAATGGGCGTAGCAAATCTTCCAGAAGTCAAAAGCGCCGAAGACATCAACGTCGAAGCTGGAATTGCCGCGATTCAATCGTCTGGTTCTGTCGTAGGTGTAAAAGCCCGAATGGTTTCGCCAGGAATAACGGCACTCGGACTCGACATGCCCAGAGCAGCCAAGGAAATGGCAGTTGGTGGTGACGGGTTCATGATGGTCCACGTTGGCGACATTGCCGGTCAGGATCCCGTTGCTGCTGATCTCACACCTACTTTGCTCACCGACATTCTCACCGCAGGCGATGTCGTCACTCACACCTTGAGTGGCGCAGTTGGTGCGCTTCTCGCCGACGGTTCGTTGATTTCACAAGCCCAAGATGCTCGTGACGCCGGTGTTTACTTCGACGTTGGAGTCGGTGGAGGAAACTTCTCGTTCGAGTCAGCCAAAGCTGTGCTCGATCAGGGGTTCATACCCGACACCATCAGTTCCGACATCACAGCGATGAGCCGATTCGCCGGTCCTGTCTTCTCGCTCACGGAATGTATGGGCAAGGTTATGTCACTCGGAATTTCGTTTGAGGACGCAATTCGTATGACAACTTCGAAGCCAGCGGAAATTCTCGGACTTGGAGATGAGCTAGGTTCTCTCTCCGCCGGAACTACCGCCGATATTTCAATCGTAGAGTTGGTCGAAGGCGAATTCCTGTTCCATGAAGCATCTGGAAACACAGGTTCAGGCTCCCAGGCGGTGAATCCAGTAATGGCAATCAAAGATGGCGTTCCACAACCTCTAGACCATGGACCTCGACCATGGGGCTGGCTACCGACTCAAGCATAGGAGTTTTCGATTGACTACCCGAGAACAGGTACTCGCTAAGCTCGAAGAACTTCCTCGTTTCAAGCTGTCACATTTGAACACACCGCTGGAGCCGTTTGACCGGTTGAAGCAGGCGCTCATTGACCAGGGCGTGGATGTTCCGAATCGGATGCTTGTGAAGCGTGATGATGTGACCGGTCTGGCGTTTGGTGGCAACAAGGGTCGACACTTCGAGTTCGAGATTGCTCACGTTCTCGAAGAGGGTTACGACACCGTTATCAACATCAACCACTACCACTCGAACCAGGCACGATTCATCGCTGCCGGCTGTGCACGTGCAGGGTTGAAATACCACATCGTTTCGCAAGACGAGCTCGATGCACCGCTCACTGGAAACTTGCTGCTCTGCAAACTGATGGGTGCGGTAATTCACCGAGTTCCATCTGAATACTCACGACAGGTAGCGGAAAAGATTTTCAAAGACGAGGAAGAGGCGGGGCGAAAGCCGTACATTCTTCCTGACGACCCCTTCGCCGACATCATGGGAATGATCGGATTTCTTGAGACTGGAACAGAACTCGAAGTTCAGCTGGAAAAAGCCGGGGTCGAAGGACCTGTTCGCTTCTGGGGCCTAACTGGACGTTCGATCGCTGGTTTGAGGCTTTATGGGAAGAACCGTGGACTCGATTGGCGAGCGACTGCAATTCAATATTCTCCAGGCGAGATTAGCGACTTCAACGAAGTGACCAACAACCGTTCTCAACAAGTTGCTGAAATGTTCGGGTTCGAACAGTCGCTGGAAGACGGCGACCTACAGGTGCTCAGCGACTACCGAGGACCTGCCTACGGCGTACCCGACGACCGAGTTATCGAAGCGATCAAGCTGGTTGGCAAAGCCGAAGGCGTTGTTCTCGACCCCAACTACACAGGCAAGTCAATGAGCGGCCTCATCGGAGAACTGCGAACAGGTCGCGTCAATCCTGAAGAGACGATCTGCTTCATCCACTCAGGCGGACTGCCACAAGTATTCGCCCACGCCGACAAGTTTTTGGACTGAAGCGGGTTGGGCAGGTACTGTCATACTGAACTCGTTTCAGGATCTAATAGCTAGTCGTACCGGTTAGCTGCCAAATCTACCCACTCAGGATTGGCGGCTTCAATCAAGTTCAGCTCGATCCACCGGTGCAACGAATGCCACCCCGATGAAAATCGGGGTCAAACGTCGACCTGCGCACGTCTTTAGTCGTACCAGTCCGCAGCAAGATCGACCCAATCAGGATTAACGGCTTAATGTATTCGAATCAGACACTGAACGCATGTGTTGTCATCCTGAACTTGTTTCAGGATCAGCGGACCCATACCAACCTTCTGCTAAATCAGCCCATCCTGGATTAGCGGCTTCAATCAAGTTCAGCTTCCAACGCCGATGCCATCGCTTTAACTGCTTCTCGCGCGCAATTGCCACCTGAACTTCGTCCGTCTCCTCAAACCAAACAAGGCGGTAGATGTAGTGTTTGTTCGTAAACCGAGAACCGAGTCCGCTTCTGTGCCTGAAAACGCGCGCTTGGATATCACTCGTAACCCCGGTGTAGAGAGTTCGCTTCTCATTGGAGAGTATGTAAACGAAGTAGCGCTTTTTCATCAAATGAGGTTAGTCTTAGCCACCAATCGTGATCCTGAAACAAGTTCAGGATGACAACACGTTCGACCAGATCAAAATACATCTGTCTCACCCGACCCACTTCAAACTAATTCCATGCCTCTCACTCCCGAACAACTGCAATCTCATGTCGACAAGGTTCCTCGAATGGAAATGGCACACCTGCCGACTCCGTTGGAGCGAATGCCGCGGTTGACTGAGCGGTTGGGTGGCCCCGACATATGGATCAAGCGAGAGGACCTGACGGGCCTGGCGTACGGCGGTAACAAAGCACGTCACTACGAGTTCGAGATGCCTCACGTCGCTGAGCAAGGTTACGACGTGATGATCAACATCATGGACTACCACTCGAACAACGCCCGAATGACCGCCGCGGCTGCAAACAAGATTGGAATGCGCTACATCCTGGTCTTGAAACACGCCGCCCACAGAAAAGTCCAAGGGAACTTGCTGATCGACAAGATCCTAGGTGCTGAGCTACATCTACTCGACGAATTCCAGTCAGGCGATGCCGATGGCTACGCAGCAAAGTTGAAAGAAGACCTGGAAGCCGAAGGTCACAAGCCGTACCTGATCCAGGAGCACCTGTTCCCGCGTATCGTCGGAATGGTCGGGTTCGTACAAGCCGGTATTGAACTTCGAGAGCAGATTGAGCGAGAAAATCTCAAGAACGTCCACATCATCGGGGTTGCAGGTCGGTCACTTTGCGGATTGATAATCGCTGCAAAGGCGATGGGGCTCGACTGGAAGTTCACGGGTGTGACAGTCAACTATGACGTGCCTTTGAGCGGGTACATCTTCGAGCACAACAAGGACATCCAGGAACTGCTCGATCTGCCAGTAACCTTTGAGCAAAGTGATATGCGAGTGCTAGATCAGTACGTAGGTGAGGGTTATGGCGTCATGACTCCTCAGGTCGCTGAAGCAATTCACATTGCCGCCCAAACCGACGCAATCATTTGCGACCCGAACTACACGGGGACTGCCATGGCTGCCTTGATCGACCAGGTAGAAGACGGTGGGTTCAGCGAGGATGAAACCGTTGTGTTCCTTCACACCGGTGGATTACCAGCCGTATTCACTTTCGCCGAGCAATTGGCTGCTTTCGACGGTTAGTCAAATCTTGACCTAATCCGTAACGAACTGAGTATCGTACCCTCGTGTATAGTTCAGGCGTGTTTCATAACTGACATACATTGACATGTATTCAGGAGGATCCAGTTGAACCAGAACAATGGTCCAAGGCTCGGAGCGGAAGCTTACTCAAGAGGGCGTGCGATCCAAACCCTTCGAAACGGCAAGAACCCACGACGATCCGAATTGCGATCAAGTTTACCGAAGTGGATCGTAATCGGAATTTTCGTCCTCGCTATTCTTTCCTTCGTGTTCTGGGGTGTTACGGTCTAGCGAGGTAGTAGCGGCATGAATGATCCGAACTTCCGAGCTCGCATGGAGTCGGCGGCTCACGAGGCCAAGATTTACGCCAACAATCCACACTTGCGACCTAAACGAACTTTACGCGGTCAACTCATATTCCTCGCAATCCTGCTAGTACTGGTAGTTGTTGTGATCACCGTGTTGCTGAACATGACACCGACTGAAACTCCGGTTGAATAGTCGAAATCCTTACGATGAACAATCATTCCAACTACGACCCTACCTACACCGCCAAAGAGTTCGCAAAAAGAGTCGAAGAGCAGGTTTACAAGGAAAATCCGCATTTGCGGCCAAACAGACAATTCTATGTCTGGCTACTTCCTCTGGGACTGTTGATTACGGTCGTCATCGTCGCAATCGTGTTTCTTGTGTTGATGGATCCCGCGGCTCAATCGAATTAACGAGAACAAAAAAACGCCGACTCAAATTGAGTCGGCGTTTCTCTTAGTTACGTTTTATGGCTTACGAAGTTACGGAGCTAACTCGCTCAGCTACTCGTGCAACACCCCGTGAGAATCGAGGAGTGATGTAACCCTCGAGAATTCCTGCGCCGAATGCGAAAGCGAACAGAGCCAGCTGACCGGCCATGATTCCGCTACCGCCCTTACCTGCGAGGAATCCGATTCGAGTGGTGTTCTCCTGGTCAGAAACCAATGGGAGTGAGATCACTCCAGCACCGAATAGTGCGAACACTGCCATCGCAAGTACTCCACCAACAAGAGGTCGCGCCAGACCAACCATGAATAGCGCACCTTTATCGGTGTACTCGAGTTGCATGGTCACAGTGCGAAGCAGAACTGAGAACGCACTACCTGCGATACCGAAAATAATCGCAGCAAAAACAATCTCAAGCGGAGTCGACAAGAAAAGCGCATCGAATCCAGAAACCACAATTGTGGTTGCAGACAGCGCTCCAGCGAGAATTGCTAGCCCCGCCATTGGTGCAACTACACGACGCAACATCGTGCGGGAGTGAATCATTTCGTTCACGTTTGCACTTAGCGTTCCAAGTATTTGGTCCCCGTCGCGCAGAACGTCTATTCCACCTGACATCGCTCGATCAATCCATGCTTGTAGATTATCGATCATCTGGGTGTGATCGCTGAGCTTCGCGCTGCGAACTCGGATCATCAGTCGCTCAACCGCAGCGACAAACGGAGCCGCCTCCGAAATCATCCCGCGATCGCGCACCTGGGGGGTGGCATCCTCAGCTTCAAACCTTACTGGTTCAGTCATACGTGCTCCTATCTGGTCGGACCTTGATTCCAACCTGGAGTTGCCAGTCAGGTGAGCGGGCGACACACCGGAGACCGGTTCCGAACGGGTAGCCGCGCACCCTTTTAGATGCCGCAAAAGTAGCACTACGTGCTATTGGGGTCAAGAATTCAGGTTGAATTCGAGATGTACGCGATAGATTTCGTCGCGAACTTTCGGAACTGCGAATCTGAGATTGCTATCCCTGTTTGGCGCGTTCCTCACGCTCACGCAGTGCTCTCTTTGATGAGTACCAGAGCCACAGTCCACCGCCAACGAAAGACAGAGAAACTAGCACGAACAGAGCGGTCCCCCATCCGTTACCACTACCGCTTCGAACTCGCGATTGAACGAGAACCGGCATCACAGTAGAGCCCTGGCCAAGATCTGATTCAACCTCAACGTCAATGCCCCACTGACCGGCCGTCTCAAGATCGAGCTGAGAGAGATAGAAAGTTCGATCTGCCGGGGAGTTGAGGGCAGGTGAATACTGCCGTTCACCTTCATCCGCCGGAGTTCCGAAGACGCGGACGAAGACTTCATGCAAGTCCTCCCCCGACTCAGCATCTCGAACACGAACGGCTACTCGCGTGATTCCGACGACAGGGTTCTCAGGCGATACTTGAACTTGAATTCTGTAGGGCCCGGCGACATCTTCGCCCAAGATTTTGTACCCAACAATCGGCTCTTCTTCTTGCGCCTGGACAGTCGTGGCTGTCGCGACCAGCGCAGCAACAACGACTGCAAAAATCAGTGAAATCTGTCGTATCGAATTGGGCACTCGGAAATCTTCCAGTCGAATTGCGAAGTAATGTCCTCGCATTTGTAGAGAAACACGGGTTAAATTTTGCCTCACACCGAAGAGAAATGGTGAGGAACTTCTGTTGCAGCAATTTGATTTAGTGATCACCGGTGGCCGAGTCATCGACGCAGAAACAAATTTCGATGGTTTCGCCGACGTCGCGATACGAGGCGGTATCGTCGAGCTAATCGAGCCCGGAATCGATCAATCAAATGCAGACGATGTTCTCAATGTGAACGGGAATTGGGTCATTCCGGGAATGATCGATACCCACGTTCACGTCGCCAATGCCAGCGACCTGGGTCGAATACGCGGGATGGGATCGCAAATGGTTGCAGCCGCTGGTGCAACTACCGTCATCGACCTCGGTGGCAGCATGGATGCACTTACAGAGGGAATCAAAGCTCGCGGTTCCGGTGTCAATGTTGCCTCCCTCGGGTATCTCAAACCTGGCGAGACCGTGCCGGAAGGCAGTTTGTCGCAATCAACCGTTCGGGGCATCGTTGAAACTGCGCTCGATGCCGGATCAATTGGGATCAAACTATGGGGTGGCTATTACCCCTTCACACCCGAGGAAACCGGTCATTTCATTGGTGAAGCGAACGACCTTGGTGCTTATGTCGCCTACCACATAGGCACCACTGAGTCCGGATCTCGTCTTGACGGAATGAGAGAACTACCGTCAATCCTTGGTACTGATAGACGAGTTCACGTCGCGCACATCAACGCCTATTGCCGTGGGTCGATATTGCCGGTTGACGACGAAATTCGTGAGTCACTCTCAATCCTTGAATCGCTGCGCGACCAGGTAGTTTCCGAAGTTCATCTTGCGCGACCAAACTTTACGTTGGGTAAGTGTGACTCGGATGGAAATGTTGAGGCAGATGTTTGCCAGAACTGTTTGAGGCTCGAGAACTACGAAACGACCGCTGACGGAATACGTGCAGCGTTGCGAAACGGATATGCGTCTACGGTAGAAGAAACTCGAACTGGACTCGTATTGGTGTCGGGCGAACGCGGTGTTGAACTGTTTGATAAAGGCAACACCGATGTCCCGATGAGTTTTCCAGTAAACAACCCAATATCCGGGTTCCAGCTAACAGCCGCGAAAAACCACAACGGAGAATTCATTGTCGACGCTATTGGCAGTGACGCTGGAGCACTTCCTCGAAATGTAAATATTGAGCAGGGCATGCGACTGGTTAAGTTCGGGGCTCTTGAGCCCATGGAATTGGTCCAAAAACTCAGCTACAACTCAGCGAAAATGATAGGGCTGCCGAATAAGGGTCGCCTTTCGCCCGGCAAAGACGCCGACATCACAGTGATCGATCCAGAAAAAGGTGTGGCTAGCCACGGTATTGTCGGTGGCGAGCTCATCATGCTCGACGGACGCCCGATCGGATCTGGCGGAACGATCCTAACCACAGAACGTGGCAAACGTTCAGCTGAGGCAACCGGCATCGATCATGAAATCATCGACCCGTCCCTGGCGATGATGTACACCGGTCGTTAGTGCGATGACTCCAGTTGTTGATCGTCTATCGCCACGTTCCTGAACGAGAAGTAGATCAAGAAGTCGTAGACGAGCTTGAGACCGCCTCCAAACAACCAGGGTGCCACCGTATACGAACCTGCCCACAGAAAGCCCGTTGCGGTTGAACTAGGCATCCTGCCGATTCCTCTACCCAGGTTCGCCGACCCTGCCATCACCGTACGCTCCTCTGGCGGAACGATTGCCATCATGTAAGCCTGTCTCGTCGGGACATCCATTTCGTCGAATATGCCACGCGCCATCCACAGGAAGACAGCAATCCATACCGCGGGTGAGAACGCAAAAGAAATCAAAATCACATTCGACACGACCTGGGTCCATACGAACGTGTTCAACAACCCGATTCGAGCAGCGACGTAGGGTGCCAACCAGATTGAAACCATGTTCAACGCCTGCGTCCCAATCAGGATCGCTCCGACCGTCCCTTCGCTCATGTCGTACTTTTCGACCATCCACAGTGCGAAGAATGAATCGAAGATCATTCCACCGGCAAATGAGTCGATTCCGAACAACGCAGACATTCCAAGCACCGGACGCTTTGCCTTGGATTTGAATGGATTTACAAGCTGTTCGCCACTCGGGAGTTTCGATTCAACTGCAGAAGAAAGTCCAAGGTAAATAGCTGCGTTTACCAGGTTGATACCGAGATAGATCGCTAGCAGCACTTTGTAGGCATCGATTAGCTCCCAACCTCGAACACCGATCAGGTACGTCGCAATACCAACGAGTGCACTACCAATTGCACGACCACCAGCTGAACTGATCGAAAGATTAGAGAACACCCGGGTTCGGTTCGCAGGTGTAGAAACTTCAGTGAGCGACTGTTGTTCAAGTTGAAGACTCGGTCCCCAGTGCATTCCACTTCCCGCGTACGATCCAAAGAACGATGCAACTCCTATCAACCAAACGTTCTCTGTCACCATCAGCACGATGATCATGAGTCCGGTTAGTAGGGCAATAAAAGCAAACCAAATCCGGCGCGAAATCCAGTTCGCTGTGAACATAACCGCAAGTGACAGAACGAACCCACCTACCAGGCTCGCTCCCAGTACCAACCCAATTTGAGGAATAGATAGGCCAGTTGCGGAAAGGTAGATCGCCATGATCACGGCGATGAGTCCTCTTCCCATGTCGCGTAGTCCTCGACCTGCATAAACGATGTACGCGTCGAGATTAGGACGACCTTCGACCTGGAGTGATTGTTCTGGAGTGGACTGCGTCATTGCTCGGCGAACAGTAGCAAAACCCCTGTTCAAAAAGCTTCGGGCAAAAGACAAAAAAAGAAGCGCCCCAGGGTGCATCCCAAGAGCGCTTCTGCGTTTTCGCTATTCAGTTAGCTGAGAACACGAAGATTATTTCTTCGGTCCGCCACCTTTTCCTGAGTTGCCTCCGCCGCCGCCAGAGTTACCGCCTCCGCCACCGGAGTTACCGCCGCCCTGGTTACCAGAGTTTCCTCCGCCACCGCCAGAGTTGCCACCTCCACCACCGGAGTTACCACCGCCCTGGTTACCAGAGTTTCCGCCACCGCCGCCAGAGTTACCTTTGTCGGAGTTACCTCCGCCACCACCGGAATTGCCTCTGCCTGAGTTTCCTCCGCCGCTACCACTACCGTCTGAAGGCGGTTTTCCTGGACCACCGGCATCCTTGTTCCGGTTGTTCTTGGCGTTCTCGGCTTTGCCCTTCTTACCTTCGGGGGCATTGACGACCGTTCGTTCGAGGCGTTCGTTACGTCGTGCCTCAGCCTCAGCCTGTCTCTCGGCAAGCCGTTCGGCAAGCGCTTCGTTTCGTTCTGCCATTGCAGCAAGTCGGTCTTCGACTGACTTCTGGCTTGCAGAACCACGAACTTCTTTTCCGCCACCAGCTTTGCCTCGGGTGAGAAGACATACGTCTTCACCTTCGGTACCTACGGCATCTCCGTCGACAGTTTCCTCATTGCCCTCTTCATCGAGAACCGTTGTGGTACCTGTGCCTGTATCAGTCACAACAACACACTCGTGTTTTCGAGTCGACTTCGAGGGAACGATCGTTATTCGTAGCGCAGTCACGTCCTGTCTGAATGACGGAGCAACAGGTTTTGGACCTGGTTCTTCCGTGTCAGTACCGGTGTCGTCGCCGCTATCAGGCGGAGTTGTATCCACATCCGTGCCAGTGTCATCACCTGAGTCAGGTGGAGTCACATCAGGATCCGTTTGAGTGTCACTAGACGTGTCCGGAGGCGTTACATCTGGGTCAGTTGATGTGTCGTCCGAAGTGCTCGGAGGCGTTACGTCTGGATCAGTTGATGTGTCGTCCGAAGTGCTCGGAGGCGTTACGTCTGGATCAGTTGATGTGTCGTCAGGCGTGTCAGGAGGAGTTACATCTGGATCAGTTCCAGTGTCGTCGCCTGAGTCCGGCGGAGTGACGTCATCGTCGTCGTCGTCCTTCTGCTTATCTGGAGCTTTGTCCAGAAGAACACCTGCGCGGTCACCAACGGCAACGTCATCCCACGAAATCTCTTGTCCTTTGGACTTGATAGTGGCGCTACCCACGTTGATCGTCACGTTGCCCCATTTGGTCTCAACGACGAAATCGGAATCGCTTTTTGCAACGATGGTTCCGGTCACACCTCTACGGGTCAACTGACCTTGTGGAACGTGGTCATCGTTGCTGGTATCCGCGGAAGCAGTCGACAGTACCGTCACATACGGCAATGTCAGTGCAAGAACGAGGAGTAACGCTATTGGTCGGTAAAGTTTGATCATTGCTTTCCCCTCTACGCGGCCGGATCGTAGATTATTACGAGCACTATGCTGGACTGATCGCCCGCCGCTGTACTCGCTACAACTTCAACAATATTGGGACCTTCGTCCAGTGTTACGGTCGATCTGAACTCACCGTCTACCGCAACGTCGACGAAATCGTCATTTACGGATACGAGAGCATCAACCGTTGTCCGTCCAACAATCTCGTATGTATCTGTTCCCACGACATCTTCGCCGTCAACGGGTTGCAGGATGTCCAAGAAGAACTCTGCAAGAGCATCAGGCGTTGCCGTTGGAACAGGAGTTGCGGTTGGTGGCACCGGAGTTGCGGTCGGAACTGCTGTAGGAACAGCAGGCCTGGCCGTCGGCGCAGGAGTATCTGGCCGATCTGGCTTCTCAGGAAGGTCGACTGGACGAGATCCTTCTTCACCCGGTTCCCCTACATCAAGCTTGATGACCGGTTTGAACAGAAATCCCTGACGCTGACGATCAACCAGTGATTCATCTACGTCAAAATCGAGACTAATAAACGTCGTGGTGTCTTCTTCGAGTTCAAACGTGCCGACTAATCGAATCGTGTCACTCGGGACTTCCGCTATAACGATCTCACCGTTTTTCTCGATTTCCACTTCAGGAACTGAGAGTCTCACCTGGGTGTAACGTCCGACCGGTAAGTCGGCTTCACCGAGAATGGCCTCAACACCTTCAAGTGCTAGAAGCTCAAAAGTGATTTCTTCGTCAATCACCGTCTCCCATCCAGAACCGTCTACTGATACCTGAACATCGTCAGTAGTTACGTAGACAGCCGTAATCGAAGGGTCCGGGGCATCTGTGACTCTTACCTCAAGTGTTCCAGTCCCGGAACCACCTGAAGAGCCAGAAACCGACGTGCTGGTCGCCGAAACTCTTGTCGGATCCAGCGCGGTTGTAGCCGCAACTGTTGGATCTTCATCACCACCACCGCTACACGCGACCGCGATCATCGATATCAAAGCGAGAGCCGTGACAAGAATTAGTCTGAGTTTTGAACTCTGTCGAATCATATTTTCTCGCCGTTAAACAAAAAACTCGGTGAGACACGCAAACTGTCCACGAATCGTGGAAGACTCACATATTAGTCCACAGTTTGTTCTCAGCGCTCACCGAGTTCGGTAATAATCCGTTTACTAAGATTACTGCTGCATTACGAATGAGTAAAATCCCCGTTCATATTGCAGATTATTTCGGTACGGAGCGAGAGTTGGTATCAGCACAGCAGTTCGACACAGTCATCAAAGGCGCAAGAGTAGTCGACCCAACAAATTCAATTGACGGGACACTTGACCTCGGCATTCGGCACGGCAAAGTTGCCCAAATATCTGAGCACATTGCCCCTGAGAACGCGGATGACGTGATCGAGGCTGGCGGACTGATCGTTATGCCAGGGCACATCGACACTCACGCTCACCTATCCAGCCCGTTCAACACATCTGTGGATCGAGCATTCGGACACGCCATGCTCGTCGAATCTGGCACTACGACGGCAATTGATCTAGCGGGTGACCCAACAGCAATGTCGAAAGGCATGCTGGCTCGCGGTGCTGGAATGAACGTCGCTTCTCTGATGGGTCTCGTTCCACACAGCACAATCCCCGAAGACGACCCTCGCCCAAATGTGTTGAGGGATGCAATTGCCGACGTAAAAAAACGAGGCGGCTACGGTGTAAAAATGCTCGGTGGCTATCACCCGTTTACACCAGAGGTTTCATCCACCGTGGTTAAGGAAGCGAACGAGCAGTTGGCTTGGGTCGCTTTTCACGTAGGTACGAAGGATTCCGGTAGTGACATGACTGGTCTTCGCGAAGTTCCAGAAATTACCGGAAATGGACGCCTACACGTCGCACATATCAACTCGTACACGCGTGGAATGATCGATGAACCACATGAGGAGGTTCGAGAAGCTCTGGCAATGATCGAGTCGATGAAGTCGAACTGGATCACAGAGGCATATCTCGCCCAGGCAAACGGTACGAACGGCAAGTGCGACGAAGAAGGAAATGTTGTTTACAACGTCGCACAGAACTGTTTGAAAGCCCGCGGCTACCCGACAACTGAGGCAGGTGTTCGCCAGTCGCTACTCGACGGCTACGGGTCAGCACTTGTCGAGCGTGGCGGACGAGTTGTGCTGGTTACCGGACAGGAAGCTGTCGATATCTGGGAATCAAAGGCAACAGATGCCTCGCTGAGTTACCCGGTGAACCCGCCAACAAGTGCATTTAGTCTCGCAACAGCTCGATATGACGATGGATCTTTCGTCGTCGATGCAATTTCGACTGACGGTGGCTCACTCCCACGCAACGTTGCAATCGAGAGAACAATGGCACTTGTGAACTTTGGAGCGTTGAGCATGGACGAAGCCGTGATCAAGCTGAGTTACACGCCTTCACGTATGCTCGGACTGCTAAACAAAGGCCATTTCACTGAGGGAGCCGATGCAGATGTCACTATTGTGAATCCTGCAACAGGCAAAGCCACGATGTCCCTTGTTGCTGGTGAACTCATCATGTTGAACGGTCGAGCTATTGGAAAAGGTGGCACGTGGCTCGTTCTCGAAGACGGCAAGCAAGCGGCTGAGCAGTCTGGACTCCCGTACGAAGTCGTGAATCTTGAAAACAGTAAGTTGTACGCGGGTTGGAACTGAGGAATTTTCAATGACACTCAAAGACCGAATTGGAGTCGATGCAGGCAAAACCAAGCTCGAAGATGCAATCCAGTGGGCAGCAGACAACGAGTTCTACTACCTTGACTTCAACGCAGATGCAGGTCCGAACCACATGGATACATGGACTCCTGAACGATCCAAAGAGGTTCGTGAAATGTGCGAAGCAAACGGGATTTCGATCGGACTCCACACCCTTTCGGCTGTAAACATCGCCGAGTACTCGCCTTATGTTTCTCGCGCAGTTGATGAGTACCTGAGAGGTTCCATTGATCTTGCCAATCAGCTCGATTGTGCCTGGACAGTTGTCCACGCCGGGTATCACTTTTCAGGTGACGTTCCGGAACGAACAAAAGCATCGATTGAAAGACTAAAGCGGATCGGCAAATACGCATCCGACACTGGTCAGAGAATTCTTCTTGAAAACCTGAACTTTGAACCGGAACACTCTGAAGTCCACTACATGGCTCATACAGTCGAAGAAACCCGCCAATATTTCGACGAAATTCCGCCAGAACATCTTGGTTGGGCATTCACAGCCAACCACTCTCACCTCGTGCCAGATGGTGTAGACGGTTTCATCGACGCATTTGGAATCGAACGGATCGGAGAGGTACGACTCGCAGACAATCACGGCGACTACGAGGTCCACCTGATTCCTGGCGAGGGAACGCTCGATTTCAAGAACCTGTTCACTCGTCTTGAGTCCGCGGGCTACACCGGGCATTACTCGATGGCCTACGGTAGCGACGCTGAACGCGTTGTATCCCGCGATCACCTGAGTTCTTTGATCTAATACCTAGCTCAAAACGGGAACGGTTAGATGTACAAGCACGTAGCGATATCTGACGAAAATTCACTCTTCCCTGAGGGAGCAACCACTCACGGTCGATCAACCCGAGCACCTGCAACAGGCACTCGAGGCATGGTCGCTTCTGCCCATCCCTACGCATCTCGTGCCGGTCTCGACGTCCTTCAAGATGGCGGCAATGCGGTCGACGCTGCTGTAGCGGTTGCGACGACCCTGAACACTGCCGAGCCTTATATGTCCGGTGCTGGCGGTATCGGCATGGCGATGATCTATATCGCCAAAGAAAACCGAACTCGTATTTTGAATTTCTCGGGACACGCACCAAACGCGGCGCAGCCAGAAATGTACGACAAACTCAACGCCGAAACAGGACCGATTTCGCCGTTGGTTCCCGGGAATGTCTCTGGCTGGATGACCATGCACGAGGAATACGGAAAGTTGCCTCGGGCTAGAGTTCTGAGAGATGCGATTGATTACGCCAGGGACGGCATTGCACTGTCCCCGTTCAATGCCTCGATGGTTGAAGAGAATTTGGTTCGAATCGACCAGTTCGAGACATCGCAAAAAGCGATAGTTGTTGAGAGAGAACGACTTAGTGCGGGGTCTGTTTTCAAGCAGCCCGATCTTGCTGACACATATTCGCTGATCGCTGAAGGTGGACAGAAAGAGTTCTACGAAGGCTCACTTGGTGACAGAATTCAGCAAGGAATTCAAGTGTCAGGCGGGATTATTAGTCGTGATGAACTGGCTCAGTACCGGGCCTATTGGCAGGAACCGCTCTCCACGAACTACCGGGGATTCGAAGTTCGTACCCCGCCACCCAACTCCGCCGGATACCAGATCCTCGAAACACTCAACATCCTCAGCCACTTTGACGATCTTCACTACGGATCTGCCGACACGGTTCACAAACTGGTTGAAGCTGTTTACATCGCGGCGGATGATCGCGCCAAATACTCAGGAGACCCTCGATACGTCGATATTCCGCTTGATCGACTGCTCTCCCCTGAATACGCAGAAGAGAAAGCTGCTGGAATAAATCTTCTTGAATCTGGAGGTCCGCCTACTGAACGATGGAACCGTTCTCGCGTGGATCATCCACCAGCTGGCGTAAAACCTGAGTTTGCGAGTGGTCTCACTACCCACTTTGCTACCGCCGATTCCGAAGGAAATGTTGTAACCGTTACGCAAACCCTCGGTGGAGCGTTCGGTTCAGCTGTTGTTGCTGGTGACACTGGTGTGTTCATGAACAACATGTGCAAGTGGTTTGATATCGAAGCCGGAACCGACAGTCCGAACATCATCGGTCCGGGTAGGCAACAAGATTTCTGTCTTGCACCGGCGCAGGTGTTCCGCTTGGACAGCGATTCAACTCGAATTCACCTGTCGCTCTCGACTCCTGGTAGCTGGGGCATTCTGCACACAACTGCTCAAATGATTCACAACCAGTTAGATCACGGAATGAACGTTCAGGAGGCGATCGAGGCACCAAGGTTCCGCTTCTATGACGACGGAATGTTGTTGTTGGAGAACCGGTTCCCTCGAAGGATCCGGGAAGACCTTGCGAGGCGCGGGCATCGTGTTCATGTTGCGCCCGATTGGCACAACGCAGTTGGTGGAGGACAGGGGATCCAGTTCACAGAGCACGGATCGATGCTAGGTGGGGCCGACCCAAGGCGAGACGGGGTTGCGCTGGGTTATTAGTCCGTTGGCTTCGAGCGTGACGGGGTTATGGCGCGATCGTGACGATGTCACTCAGCCATAAATCTCCTATCCCTAGCCCTTTGCAGTCCGGAAAGGGAACCACCTCGTGATAATGGTGAGACAATTGTCGAACGATGGCTAAACCCAACAATCACATTCGCGCCAGCTACGGCAATCTTTCCGAATTCCCGAAGATGGTATTCGGGGTCATGGGTTCAGCTGGCGGTGAACTTGCAGAGGACTCCCGCGACAAGATTTTCCATCTGGGTGCTGAAGTAGGAAGACGCGGATACACACTGGTTACTGGTGTGGCGCCGGGACTGCCGCACGACTCTGTGCTCGGCGCAAAATCTGAAGACGGCCTGGTAATCGGAATTTCACCTGCCCAGAGCTTCACAGAGCACATAGACCGCTATTCATCACCAATTCGGGGTTACGACATGATCGTGTACACCGGAAGCGGTCTGATGGGGCGTGAGATAGAAAACATTCGAAGTTGCGACGCAGTTGTGATCGTCGGTGGACGTTCCGGGACACTCGGAGAATTCGCTATTGCGTATGACGAGGCGAAGCTAATCGGAGTCCTTGAAGGAACTGGCGGAATAGCCGACCACATTGACGAACTCGTCCAGGTGATCAATAAGGACACCGGAGCCAAGGTAATCAGCAGTTCTGATCCAGTTGAACTAGTTCGAATGCTTGAGAATGAGTATGTAGAAAACGTACTGCCGAGCTACCTTGAATTGATCGAAGATCACAACCCAGATGGGGATCTTGAGTAGTCAGTAACAGCTGAGCACTCAAGCTGAACTTAAACTCCCCCTCACCAGAGGTCCCTCCAACATGGTCGGGACGCGTATTAAGGGAAATATATGAGCGTAGTGAAAATTAACGCGATTGAAGTTGGTCCAGATCGAGGACCTGAACTCGAAAAACGGTTCGAAGCTCGTGCAAAAGAAGTTGAGCAAATGCCGGGTTTCGAGGGATTTGAGCTACTTCGTCCTGTTGAAGGCGAGTCTAGGTATTTCGTTTACACGCGCTGGGAATCGGAAGAAGCATTCCAGAACTGGGTAAACAGCCCTGCATTCCAGCACGGTCACAGGCAAGCCGCAGCCGACAAGAGTCCGCAGCCGGTCGCACATGGCTCGTCGTTGCTTAGCTTCGAGGTTGTGCTGAAGGCGTAGTGATGGTCGATGAGTTTCGAGATCCTTAAACAAGTTCAGGATGACAACAAAAGTTCGGAACTCTCCCTTCGGTCGGAATGACAACAAAAAAGCCCCGGAATGACTCCGGGGCTTTTCTGAATATTTACTTTCGTTGGCTCCGAGCGGATATACGTCCTTGATCGCGAACGTCGCAGTCTCCCACCCTCTGACTCCCTCCCATTACGGGAGGGGGAACCAGTCGCCAGCGACCTAGCGCTGTACTCGGCCTGAGGTGTCTCCACCAGCTACTGCCATTACTTCCTTCACGCTAACGAGGTTAAAGTCACCGTGGAAAGTGTGTGACATTGCCGATGCGGCAACAGCGAAATCAAGAACCTGTCGGGAATTCCATCCGTCCTGATTCAGTCCGTAGATCATTGCTGCGCAGAACGAGTCACCACCGCCAACACGGTCGACAATTCGAACCGGGTACTTCTTACCAACGAGAATCTCGTCACCGTCGAAGTAGATTGCGCTCCAGTCGTTGTCATCGGCTGACTGGCTTTCACGCAAGGTGATCCCAACCTTCTTGAAACCGAATTTGTCAACGAGTTCCTGAACAACTGGTCTGTAGGCGTTAGGGTCGATTTCACCTGTAGTCACGTCAACGCCTTCAGCAGCAACACCAAGACACTTCTCAGCGTCTTCTTCGTTTCCAATCGAAACATCTACGTGCTTCATCATCGGAATCATCGTTGCCTGCGCTTCTTCAGGCGACCAGAGGTTCTTTCGGTAGTTCATGTCAGCACTAACCGTTAGACCCATCTGCTTAGCTGCAGCCGCTGCTTCTTCACACGCGGCAGCTGCGCTCTTCGAAATTGCAGGAGTGATTCCGGTGAAGTGGAACCAGTCCTTACCCTGGAACACCTTCTCCCAATCAACTTCGCCAGGCTTGATTTC
>Ga0181579_10000779_pt1 | contig 26477 bp, 25 predicted proteins | sample 071ome_24_FD_132996 | JGI IMG/M metagenome (GOLD analysis project Ga0181579, IMG submission 132996) | Coastal salt marsh microbial communities from the Groves Creek Marsh, Skidaway Island, Georgia - 071402CT metaG (megahit assembly) | ecosystem: Environmental > Aquatic > Marine > Intertidal... | reverse complement strand
TTCTTCGTCGCTAAAGTCGAAATTAATGCATTCAAATCGAGATTGAATATTGTCTGGAATCTTATTGAAATAATTACATGTTGCGATGAACCTTGCACTCATATGAAATTGTTCGATTGTACCACGAAGAGCTTTCATATATTGATCAGATACTCCATCGAACTCGTCGAGTATTACGACCTTTAATTTTCGTTCACCGTCGAGCAAAGATAAGGTCGAGCAAAATTCAGATATTTTATTACGAACGGTATCTACACCAGTTTCGCTCGAACAATTAATATACAATGATGGATGATCTTTTGCTAAGATCTTGGCCGATGAAGTTTTTCCACTTCCAGGACCACCATAAAACAAAAGGTTTTGATATACACCTTTATCTAGTTTCTTAGCAATTCTTTCTGGTACAATTAGATCTGATAATTCTTGTGGCCGATATTTCTCAGTCCACAAAAGTGCTTTGGTATGCGACATAAAATGTTTATTAGTTATATGCTTTCGAGTTTGCCTAGTTTCAATAATTGCATTTTGAACATTTCTCCATCACGAACATATCCTGAGATTCGAAGAACTCGACATTTATGTCCTTTAAATTCGATCTTTTCGTTCAGTGTAGGAGATTCGCCGATTGCGATAACAATAAAGTAACCATCATCCTCGGTACAAGAAATAATTTTTTCTAGATTCATATTATTTGTTTTTGATTCGTTCGAAAGACATTACGGTATTGATAACACCTAAGAAGAATGCAGCGAAGCAAAATGCCATTTCGTTAAGTTCGCCTGCAAAATTGATGTAATTAAGAATAGAACCGGTAGCGGTCATGTAGGCGACAACGAAAGAAGCGATTGCGAATAAGAAATACTTGATGTTCAATTTGAATGAAATTTGCATAATTGTTTTGTTTAATTTGTTATTACTAATATAATAAAAAAACTTGGAAAAAAAAAATTTTTGGTCAATTATTTTTCAAAAAAGTTAAATTTTTTCGATTAGCTCCAATCTTTCTCATAAGTATACCAATGGTCACAACTTCCTGAATAATCGAGTGCTTTAAAGATCCACTCGTTAGTGGTATCGATATCTAAATTATTCGCATATGCTAAGCAACGCATTTCGATAAGCGGTTGTTTATCTTCGTTTTGGCTGTATCGATCGATTCCTAATGATTGGGATACTGCGCTTTGCATTTCTCCCATGATAACGAGTGCAACTCGTTCATTGTCTTGATAACGACGCCCAGCCATCCACCCGAGGCCTTGATCCATTGTTTTGAAATATTCGGACCATTCCTTAGATTCCTTTGCTTTGGCGATAGAATCGGTTAGCTTTTCTTTAAAGCCTTTCGGAAAGTAATTTGAATTGTGGCCGGTAAAGCCTGATACTGAAATTTTTACTTCGTAACTCATGTTTTGATGATTTATTATTATATGATGAAATTATGCAATTGATTCAAGGAAAGTAGAGTATACCTTATCGATATCGACCTCTTGTTGAATATCATCACCGAAGCGATTGATAAGATATTTAACGAAGCGAATTCTATGATTTGCTTGTTCGATGTTGAATGATGTTTCGATTAATGAATCGGAAAGATGAGATTGAATAACGATTGATAAACGTACCATAATTTGTAACTGTTTTAATTTGTTATTACTAATATAATAAAAAAACCCGAGATAAAAAAATCTCGGGTCAATTATTTTTCAAAAAGTTATTAACAATTTAGAACTTTGGAGTATCCGGTACATATTTAGATGCCATTTCCATAAATGGTTTAATAACTATTGATACCAAAGCTCCGCCTATGGTTGCAAATGTTTCTTCATCAATAGCAATGATAGGTGCTTTATCAGTAGGATCGCCAACCGCTGGCCAAACATATTCTCCAGCACCATAGTTGTAAGTTACCCAATCTTCATTATTAGTATCTACTTTATCTTGTCTAGCGATATGACGAGTTAAAAGTACTCGATTCAAATGAACTCCGGCTTCATGCGAGATTTGCTCAACAAGCGCAGTTAATGCGCCAACCTTTTCAGCAGCTCCTCCCATTCTAGTCCCATTATTCCAGAAGTATATGTCCTTACCGCCATTCATAATATTAACCATACCATAAATAATTGCGTCGTCTTTACTTTCTTTACCGGATTCGACATCTCTTTTAACTTCTTCTTCAGGAATACCCATAAATTTTTCTACATCTTTACCTAAACTATAAACTCCTGTAGAATATTTAGAAAAGGCCATTGTAAAAGAGTCCTTAATAGTCGTTCCTGTTATCGTTGAATCCGGGTGTTCGACTTTAATAGAAAAGTCAAATTTTTTTGCTTCTGTATTTTCATCTGAAGGAGCATCGGTAACTGTCCATTTTGCAATATAAGTTCCTGGATACGACAATTCGAAAGAATTGCTGCCTATATCTTCAGTAGCCTCAAAAACAAATTCATTAAATGATGGAATATTTTTCATTTTTTATTTTATTTTTCGAATTCTATACCTCCATACACTTCACCAATAGTACTTTCAGGATCATATTCACCCGTAAACTCAGTGGCTTTAAACGCTTTTGATGGACTAACAATTATGCCTAACCTATCCATAAACGAACGATTCGCTAAAGCCGGTGTACTTTTATCTTTTCTATCAACTACTGATATATGAACATGCGGTACTAATTTTCCTGCAAATACTATATCCTTTTCAATAATAGGTCGCTTTTCAACCTTATCGCCAACTACCGCATTTGCGTATCCAACTATTTTATCTTTAAATTTCTTTCCGTTAATTTCCCATTCAAGATACTTGCCTTTTTCTTCAGCCTTATCACCATGTATAGTCATAGATTTAGATCCATTGCCTGTGTCCATTTTTACAACCATTTCTCCAATTCCGGGAATTGTTAAACATTCGCGGAATCCACAGTGTATCGTCGGATATGTCCAATTTGCTTTATCTAAAATATAATCTAGAACAACACCCATTACCGGAATACCAGTAGCCTCAGTTATACCTTTAGTTCCTGGTGAAGCATTGACTTCTAATATATATGGCTTTTTAGTTTCTTTGTCGATGATTAAATCAACAGCACACCAGGTACAATCAACCGCTTTTGCTGCACCTTTAGCTATTTCTTCCATTTCTTGAGTTAACTTAATCTTTTTAACTCCTCCACCAATTGAGTAATTAGTTCTAAAATCCTTTTTTGCAGCAGTTCTCTTCATTGCCGCAACCACTTCAGATTGTTCCTCTCTAGGACTGAAGAATTTTTTAGAAAGAACGTGAATCCGAACATCGCCATCAGCAGGAACTTTTTCTTGTAAAAGAATTTCGTTCTTGCCACTAGCTTTCCAAAGTGTTTGTAATACCGATTTTAAAGATTCGTAAGAATCTACTTGAGAAACTCCAATTCCTTGAGATCCGGAAAGCATCTTTACAATAATAGGAAACTTACCGCCGATTTCTTTCAATGCATTATCAATTCCATCAGGATCAGAAACAATTGCGTTTTTAGGAGTAGGTAATCCATTTGCTTCAAGAATACGGTTAGTTGTATTCTTGTTTTCACAATTCATTATTGACTCGATTTCATTAACACAAAAGAAATTGTAAGATTCTAAATCTTCTACTAATTGTCTTGTATATGTTGATGAAACTACACCGCGTCTATTAATGATAACTGTATTCAATCTATTGATAGAAAATGGTTTTGTTTCTGCATCACCAATTTTAATATCGTTTCTCTTATTAACATATTCTTTAATATATGCAGTTGATGCATCTAAAGCAAAGCATGGAACACTACGCTTAGCACATTCCTTTTTGATAGTCTCTACCGTCGTTGATTTACTATCTAAGTTAGACAAAACCACGACTTGAACTGAATCAAGAGAGAGGGCTTCGGTAATCATCTGAAAGTTTTCGAAGTGTCTCATTTATTTGTTATGTATTTTAAGAAGTTCTTTCTATCTTTATTTATCAAACGTTTGCAATGTTCTGTGAATGCTACTGAATTATTTAATATCAATTCACTTACGATCTTACCGTTGTTAGTATATGTATCATAGCAATCTTTGCAAGTAAAATTCTTTACTGAGAAATCATCCATTTTTGAATTGATTTCTTTTTGACAAAATGAGCAATTCCAAGGAATTATTCGTATTTCATCCTGTAATCGCTTTCTTGGTTTTACTTCTAAATCCGTAGGATCTATGAAGTATTTGCTTTTGTTTTTAATTCTCGATTCTCTATCAACTATACCAAATAGTATATTAACAAACTTATCATCTTCACAGGATTCCTTAATGAATTCGTATTTCTTTAAGGTTTGTTGATAAAGAGGTTTAAGACCTTTTAGAACGATTCCATGCTTAGTTGGATTCTTTCCTGGCTTAGATCGTTTGATTTGAATCATTATATGCTTTATAGAATTTAGACCTAAAAGATTCGTTAGTAGTATCCGCCTTCTTTTCTGGCTTATCTTCTTTCACTTTAAAGTTTTTGTCCGTTAAATTGATTTCAGGATACATTGGATCTTTTGGATCGTCTAATTTAATTTTGTAAACTTGTGGGTCTCCAGTTCTCATCGGTAAATCTCCTTCCGGTTCACGCTCGTTTTCTTTGAATACTTTAATTATTTCGCCTGTTGCACCATCTAATTGACCCATATCCTTATTTCTCATGTCAACTAGTACAACCTTTTTACCTTGAAGTGTATTACCTTTATCTTCTTTTGCCTTACCAGAATCATCACTCTTTGTTTTGGCAGGTTCTTCTTCTAATAATTCTTTTCTCGTTTCAACAATGATATTATATTCGTTTAGCAATGTATCTATATTACGTTCGAGTATAGCTAAACTAAATTTGTAATATGCAGATTCACCGAGCTTATCTTTCATTTTACGAAGTTCAACTTTCTTGTCGTTGAATGCCTTTATATTAGCTTCAACCGATTCTTTCTTTTCAGCAGGAACCTTCCCTGATTTGATTGCTTCTTTTGCGCCTTCGATCTTTTGGTTTATTCTTTCGATTTCTGAATCAATGGCTTCTTTTCTTTTAGCAACATCCTTCTTTTTATCCTCAGCCTCTTTTGCATCTATTTCGGCTTGTTTATCTTTAACTCCTTGTTCTGCTTTATCAATATCGCTATCCGATGCGTCAACTTTGTCTGTTGCTGCTTTTTCAGTTTCTTCGCCCTGTTTCATTCTTTCTTCAGCATCTCTTTCTTGTGCATCTAATGCTTTTTCTTGTTTTGCTTTATCTTTATCACTAAGCATATCATTTGTGGTTATTGCATCTCGCTTAGCCTGTAGTACTTCTTGATCGTGTTCTGCTTTTATTTTCTGAACGTATCCTTTAGCGAAACCAAATATCTTTCCTCCAAGGCCACTTGCCTTTTCACCGCCACCACTGGTTCCACTTATTCTATCAGCATCCTTTGTAGCTTGTTCAACTTCAGCGCTTAATTGTTCTTTCTCCTTGGTGGCCTGTTCTTCGGCTTGTGCCTTTTCTTTTTCGCCACCTCTAGGTTTTCCTTTTTCTTTTATGTCTTTAAGCTCATCGTCAAAGCTAGAAACCTCATCCTTTAAGGCTTGTTTTTCTGCCTTCAATGCTTTAACGTCGTTATTTTTACTAAGCTCGTCTTTAATATCGCTTCGTTGTTGTAAAAGTTTTTCGAGATTACCTTTGATTTTATCTACCTCCTTTTGAGCAGCTTCCTTCTCCGGATTTTCTCCGTCTTTAAGCTGTTTAATTTGATCAGCTAATTTTGCTTTTTGATCTCCTAATTTTTTATTCTGAGAATCGTCTGATTTTAATCCTTTTCGTTGATCTTCAATTTTATCTATTTGTTTTTGAAGCTTTTCAACTTCCTTTTCTATTTCCTTTGGATCTAAAGTCGCATCTTTAACCTTTTGCTGAGCTTTTTGTAATTCGCCATCCTCTCCGCCAGATTCTTTATTTTCTGCAGGTTTTTCACCCTCTTCATTTACTGATTCTTCCGTTGTTTCCTTTGCGTCTGTTTTCTGTGTAGTGTCTGCAGTTGTAGTGTCTGCAGTTGGAGTTTCTTCAGTTGGAGTTTCTTCCTCCTCTTTTGGTGCTTGAGTAGGGTCTATTTCCCGTATCCCTGCATTAACATCTTTTAATTTCGTTTTAAGATCAGTAGTTTCTTTTTCTTTATCTGCGTCAAAGTTATCTAGCTCGGTTTTCTTTTCTGACTTTTTCGCTTCGATTTCTTTAGTCTTCTCTTCGACTTCTTCTTTACTTAATTCAGGTTCGAATTCTCGTAACTTATCTGCAAGATCTTTATCAACGGTTATCTTCTCTAATTTTTTATCTCTAACTGCTTCCCATGCCTTTCTAATTTTCTTTTTCTTAAACAAGAAACTTATATATGCAGCCAAAGAAGCAGCACCAGCGACTGCAGTGACACCGGCAGTTTGTATTCCTTTACTGATATCGTCATCCCAACCTTCTTCATTTAAGTAATTTTCATTAAGGGAAAGTGTTTGGTCAAAAGACTCAAATCTAGATTCTTCTACTAATCCAGAATTTATCATTAATTCTTTTAATAAGTTGTAGTGTGATTCGCATAGTCTAGCACTATTTTGATTGCTAATAAGCAATAAATATCTAACCATCTCATCGAATTCAGGATCTGTAACTTTTTGTAAATCTTCGTAGGTAGCTAATCTCCGAAGTCCTATAACCGTTTCATTTATACGATTGTATTCTTCTCTTGATAATAAGTTCATTTCTGCAGAATTTGTTTTATATTCTTATATATTCGTACAAAAAAACAAAAGGTCTCCCGAAGGAGACCTTTTGCGTATAATCTATGTGTTAGTTATGATTAAACTAATTGTCCAACCTCACTAGCGACACCGAATGTCAAGTACATAGTTTCAGGGTGGAATCCAGCCTCAACTAAAGCGTAACGAGATTTTACAGCGATTTTTGGCGCCATAGTTCCCTCAGCGATAGTTTGTACAGATTCAGCCATTAAGTAAGGCATGAATACAAGACCTGGAGAGTTTCCATCACCTTTTCTACCTACAGTTACTCGAGTATCACTCCAGCTCATGTAAGGATCAACATAAACCGCTAATCCAGCCAAAGTACCAATTGGGTACAAAGAACCAGTTTGTTGGTTAATGGTGTTAGCCATTGGAGCAGGAACGAATCCAGCAACATCTTGAAGAGCAGATCCAACTTGGCCGTTAGTCACTACGAAAGTAGCAGGACCACGACGTCCACGGATAGCGATCAAGTTAGCAACAGCCAAGACCTTAGACATGATTTTTCTCTGACGAGTGTGAAGGTTCTCAGCAGAAGATTGGTAAACTTCAGAAGCAGGAACTGAAGGATTGTATAATCCAGTAGTACCGAATACCGCAGCACCATCAGATCCTTTAGAATCTAAAGCAGCTAATCCAGGGATAGCAGAGTAGTTAGCGGCAGAAGTTGCACCAACTGCTAAGTTAAATTGAACACCTTGAGTTTTGTATACGTTACCGTGGTTAGTGTAACCAAGTCTACGTAATCTTTCAAGGATGTTTTTGTTGATGTCTTGAGTTAACTCGTTGATAAGCACTGATTCAACTTGTGCAACAGCATCGATACCGAATTGCTTCAAGTCTTGAACTTGCTCACGAGTTACTGCAGCAGCAACTTGGTAAGTTTTAGCCTCAACAGATTTGTTGAATAGGCTCAAGTTCATTACGTTATCTTGAGTAGACTCACCTTCTAATCTTGACATAGGCTCAGAAGAACCATCCCAGGTATTAGAAGAGAAACCGATTACGTGATCTTCAAGAGCTTTTACTAAAGCAGGAGCGCTAGATACAGTAGCTCCAGTAGCAACACCGCCAAGAGCGATAGTAGCACCAGTAGCGAAAGCAGAAGCAACAGTTTTACCAGATCCGAGAGAATCAACTTTCCAGATTTCGTATCCGTCAATTCTTGATTCACCTACGAAGGTAACAGTTGCATCAGCAGCACCTACCGAGTAAGTAGTACCAACAACGAATGCAGTACCAGGAGCGGTAGTATCAGCTTTGATGATAAGTGGCATATCAGGTGAAGTTCCAACACCAGATAAGAATCCACCAGTTTGTCCGACAGTAGGTACTTTACCTCCAGCGTACACAAAATCTAAGTAAGTCAAGATTCCCATAGGGCCGTTCATAGGAACAACCGGTACAAGATCAAGACCAACAGTTTGAGCCGCAACTTGCATTGCAAGTGGAAGAAGAGTGTAAGGCTTATCGCCAGAACCTGTAGTTTGAGTATCGAATGCAGTTTGAGCACCTGGGTTACCAGGGAATCTAACTGACCCCATACCATTTACAGAACCAACAGTTGCGTAAGAATTGTTCTCATACAACTCGTGGTTATGGCAATATTTTGACATCCACTCTAATTTACCTTTGTCTTCGATTCCGGTAGTAGACTCAATAATAGGAGCCCATTTACCGAAGATTTCAGATTCATTAATTAAGTTCATGATTGTCTTAATTTTTTTAGGGTTTATTTGTTAAAGCGTCGTTTAAGTCCTTCTGTAACAGTATCCATGTAAGTGTTTGGAGTTTCATACTTTGAATCGTCTTTCGATTCGTTCAAAGATTTTTCTTCAACCAATTGCTCAGATGGATTGTGTGAACGTAATTCTCTAGTTGCCCAGAAGTGATCGATCTTATACTGAGTATCGAGATTTCTCACAGATGCTTGAGCTTTAATCGCAGTTTGTTGAGATTCATTTAATGACTCCCACAAGCTTTGATATTTGCTCGGCATATTTTCTAGCCAATCTAAAGTCTTAACAGGCTCAGCGAATACTGACTCCCAAATAGATGATGCATCAGCAGATCCAAACCAAGATTTTGACTCATAAGCTCTAATAACTTGCGTTTTAGTCTCATCATCAAATCCTTTAAATTCGTTTCTACGTGATTCATTCAAGAAATTTAAGAAGTGAGTGTTAGCAGACGTTTCTTCCACTTTTTGCGTCTTAGCGGATTCGACTAACGCTTGAATTTTATTTGATAGTTCGTTTTTGAATGTTTCGTTTTCAGTTACAATTGTTTCTTCTACAGTAGTTTCTTCAGATTCATTAATAGGCTCTTTTGAAGTTACCTCAACCTCAGCCTCATTTAATGACTTAACAATATAATCAGTATATTTACCTAAGTTTTCTACGTTTTCTTTAATATACTCGCTATATGAAACCGCAGCATCGATACCTTCAACCAAGTAGTTTTGATAATCGATTACTTTGTCTACGTTTTCGTTAACATAATCTTGATATTCGAAGCGACTGTTTACATTTTCAACTACATGCTTAGAATACTCAATATTTTGATCGGTTTTAAGACCAACATATTCAGCATAATCTTTTACTCTAGTAAGATTTTCAATGATGTAATCGTTGTGTGAAATTAAATTGTCAACGTTTTCGCTCACCTTCTCAACGTAAGAAGATAATTCGTTAACTCTCTTAGCAACCGTTTCGGTATATTGAATTAAATCAGGAGTTTGGTTACCTTCCGTGATCTTTTCCATATCACCTTTAAGAGATTCAAATTGCTCTTTGATGATTTTTGAGTATTCGTTAAAATCCTCGACGGAAACGAAATTACCTTGTCCCTCATTAATGGTTTTCATATCTGTAGAATTTTCCATTGTTTCGAGTTCTTTTTGTATTTCTAAGTTGTTATTTTCTATATATCCTTGCAATTCAAAGATTTGTACATTATCGTCGTTCTCGAAACCATAAGCTTCATTAACTCTTTTGAGTTCGGCGTTTTCAAATCCAGGATCTGCCACTAAATCGTAAGTAAATAACTTCTTGATTTTAACGTGACCATTATTCTCAACCACACCAGCAGCTCTACTTGAAATATGAATAGGAATACCTCCATCAACAAGAGCTTTAGCTTGTTTTCCAGCCTCAGTATCAAGCAAACGGATTTTACCTTTTACTACCTTATTGGCTTTATCATAAGTGATTTCTTCTATTACGTGTGATACGTTTTTTAATGAGATGTCAAATTGCTTAGGGTGATCTAATTCACCAAGCAACTTGCCGTTTTTAATCTTCTCTTGAAGAGATTCAATGTGAGGAATTAATTCCTTTTCATCATAAATTCGGTTATTCTTATTCTTCTTACCGATTTCAGAAAAGGTACCTTCCAAAACATATTTTTCGTCGGCACTTGCTTCGAGGATCGATGTTGATCTTTCGAGTACCAATAATTTTGGTTGATCCATTGCTAATAGATTATTTTAACTTTTTATTATATATCTGTGTTCAGTTTTACAAATGACATTACATGCCATCCTCGTCTTGTGCCATTGCATCAAGTTCTTCTTGCTCTTTCTTCTTCATTTTTGCATTAGATCTAATATCCTCTTCACTAAGATCTAAGAAACGTCTAATTAAGAATTCAGATGAGAAGTATTTAATTTCGTTTCCATTTGGATCGTAATCAACAAGTCCATCCTTCATTGTGGTAATAAAGTCAATTCTCTTTTGTAATAACTCCATTTCCTTCATTTCTTCGAAGACATTATACTTGTTAAATTTAACACCAACCTGAGACTTAAACGAATCATCGTTCATTAAGTCAGGATAATCTAATGTCATTTGAATCCAAAGGGGTTTTACTACGATTTCTTGGAATACTGATCTTAAGCGATTAATAAATCTACCGAATTTAATTTCGTCTCTTGTAAGTCCTTCAGCATTGATTTCCCATGATGGCGGATTTTCAACATCGAATCGGTTCATAGGAATTTTAGAAACTCGGCGTAAATTTTCTTTGAAGTATTTTAATGAATCTGTATCTGAAAGATCAGGACCATCACCGCCGATTGTTTCGATTTGTGGAGAACCAGCGTCACCCTCAGGTAACCAATATTCTTTATTAAATGGCATCATCGGACGACCATTAGTTTTTAATTCACCACTATCATAATCAAAATCAACCTGTTCACGATAGTTTTGCATCAAAACACCGAGAGATTGTTTTGCTCTCGTTTTCGACTTACCACCGACAGGAATAATAAATTTAGTTTTGAACGATGAATTAACAACTGCCCAAATAATTCTAGAATGCTCCATGATACGAAGCAAGTTAAACGAACGAATAAGTCTCTCAACGTAAGATATTCGAGTTGGCGAATTCATGTTAGCATAGGAAATGTAAATGATCTGCGAATCATATAACATCCTTGCTTTTCCAGGAACATCCTTAAATTGTTTCCAAACTCTTTTACCTTGATCGTCGATTCCTGGTTCTAATGTGATCGGATCTAATTCCTTGAATCCGATAACGTTTCTCTGATCATTATCATATATTATCTCAAACGCTAGATAACCATCAACTAGCCATTTCCTAAAGTATGACCAAGCGGTGATATCGTTATTAAAACCAAAGTATTGATAAATTCTCTTGAAATTAATTGAAATGGCTCCTCGAATTTCTTCAACCTTTTCGGGTGCTAATAAATCATCATCAAATAAAAGGGGATCACAAAAATAATTCTTGCTATCATAAACAACACACTCATCACAAAGTGTATCTAAAATTTCTTCTATTTCATCTTGAACCGCGAATCTTCTAAGTTCTTCTCGCTTTTTTGGATATGACTTATCAAATATTGATATTGATTTTTTGAGTGCAATATCGGAAAGTGCAAGGTTTGCAAAAAGCGCATAATCATCATAATCACCACCAACTAAACCTCGTGGATCGTATGTCCAACCGAATTGATCCTCAACAATACCAACGGCTTGAGAATTACGAAGCACCATATCGTCGTACTTCATTCCAAAAGAACTGAGTTGTTTTAGGGCATTAGATGCAATAAACCTAGGTCCATTTGCACCATCACCTCTTTCTACAAATCCTGCCATTTCTTATTGTTTTTTATTAGTTTATATATTTACTTCTTTTTTCTCAACTTTTGGATGTATTGCTCATATAAAGTTTTAACATCGTTTTCTTGTATACCTTCATAATCATTCCAATTAATCATAACCGCCCTAATCCAATCTTCATAGCATACCACTGATACTTCTTGCATTCGATTATAGTAATATTGACGGACACAATGTCCTAATCCCCATTGACCTAAATTTCTTTCTAATAATCTAAAATCTATATCAACTTGATCTTGTTCGTTGGCTCTTCTCCATTTATTACCACTCGCTGCATTAATAATATCGCCTTCATATACTCGGAATATTTCGCCAACCATCCAATATCTAGCGACTTTAGGAAGGAAATTAATATTAATACCAACTTCTAATCCTTTTGCGTTTTGTCCTAATGATATAATCATTGGAGACTTATCAAAATAAGATAATCGATCTTTAGTAAGAGGATCATATCTAAAATGATATAATTTACCCCATGTCAAATTTTGGCCCGATACTGCTTCGACGTAAGTTGAATCTCTATCAACTAAGGTTTCATGAAACCAGTCATACGCATATTGGGCAGCCTTTTGACGACCGCCATATTTCTTTTCCCATAATTCAACATAGGCTTGAAAATTACGTTTTATCTCATCCAATTCCGGTAATTCTGCAAAAGCTTCTCCTCTAATAAAATCTGCCATATCTTATTATTTTTTGAAAAATGATTCAGTCACAACTAAAAACTTCCAACCCCTTTTATGACACCAATGCTCTGCGAATTGTATTTTACACATATTCGTTACATACATTTCGTATGCATATTTGTAATTTGCAACCGCCTTTTTTGTTTTTCTTTTTGGTGGTGTTGGTTTTTGTAATTGTGCTGATGGTTTAACTTCGATGAGATACTCGTCACCATTATCCAGTTTCATATAATAATCTGGGAAATATGAGTGTTCTCTCCCATCGAGACTATTTATGTATTTGATCTTTACTGGTTCAGATGACCATTGTAATATTTGTGGATTGGACTCACAATACATACAAAACTTTCGTTCCCATGAGGAACGATAAATTATTGGACCTTTGCCAATGTATTTCTGACATTCGTTAATCGGAAAATAACCTTGACTAAATCCTGAATTCTTCTTAGGTTTGTTGTTCTTAATATTCATAGAGAATAAATACCACCGTCATCAGAAGATCCTGTTAGACTTATGGTTCCAGAATATTTCTTTGGGTGTAATTTATTCCAGCCTTTAGCGTATCCTTTCTTTGCTATTTGTGTATAATATGCAAACGCATTATTAGACTTTTCTGGATTAAATCTATCCCAATACTTAAATAAATCTAATTGTGCGAATGCTAAACAATCTAATCTATCTTCTGGGTTTTTGTATTTAAGTTTTCGTATTGCTCTTTCGGATAATAAGATTAACATTTCAATCGCTTCGGGAGTTAGTTTTCCTTGCTCCTTAGATTTGATAATCTCAGCGACTAAATCTTTATTTCGTAAATATACTTTTGCCATTTTCTTCTTTTAATATTAGTTATATGCCGGCAATCTGTACAAGTTTCAAATGGAGCCCCGAAGGACTCCATTCAAAATATATAAGGGTTCAAGGTTGGTTTAGATTTCTACCGAAAGATATTTCTTCTGAACTTCAATAATTTCATTTGAAGGAAGAATAATACTGATCATATCTTTAGTACCAGCTTGTGTATATTGTCCAGCATTAACTTGAACCTTAGTTCCAGGTCCATAAGTCTTAACCTTCATTTTAATTTCACCGGGTACATAATCTGCATCAGAAGCTTCATGAACCTCAACATTCTTTGTTTTGAACATTGTATTCAATTTAGCTTTTTCAGCCTCAAGTGCATCGCTAAGAATTTTCTTAGCTTCTTTAATCTCATCCATTTCATCTAATCCTAATTCAGAAATTTTAGAGATTTCGTTTTTAATATAATCGATACGCTCGTAAATGTCGTTTTCTTCCTTTTTGCGAGCTTCTTCGATTTTTGCTTCGCCTTCAAGTAAATCCTTAACGCTGTTTGTAATATCATAATCAACGAATTCCATTACCAAGTTAATTGCATCGGTAGTAGTTTCAGGCTTAACTAAAACGTTTTCGTTCATATATGAATTAATCTTGTTAACATAAACTCCATTATCAGTTTTGAATACGTTAACTTCAACACCTTCATAAACATTTGACTTAATAGTTTCTACAAAATCTAATTCGAACAATTTGTCAGCAGAATGTAAAGCATGCTCTAGAACTTTAATAGTTCCATATTCACCCGCTCTAAATTTACCGGTTGCCATCAATGCAGATGATAAATGATTTTCATCGATTTTAGCACCGTCTAATTTAACTTCTTTGGAGATGGTTCCATCTTCGTTTTCGTTGACTATAATATCTACGATACCATTATTCATTTTCATTCTCAAGCCTTCCTCTGTGAAAGTAAAGTTTTCAGCCAAAGAAACTAAAGAGGCAAACTCATTAGTAAGTTCTTCTTTACTAGCAACTCTGATTTCACCACTTTCGTTCATCGCATAAGCACGATTTCCAACAGCAAAAATAAATTCACCAGATTCGTTTTCAACGATAGGAGAAACAGGACGCTTATTTGTAAATCTATGATCAGTAGTTGTATTAACTCCATTCACAGTTTCAACCAAAGCAATTAATTCCTTAACACCAGGTACCCAAGAGTGAGTAGACATTTTGTTAGGAAGTCTTTTTCTCAATTCACCTTCAGAAAGATCTTTCATTTCTTCTAATGTGTTGATAGCAGCTGAATAAGTTCCTTTATTTCTATCTTTGTGTAAGTATTCTAAGGTGTTTAACACACCAAAAGAAACCTCGTTTTCTAAAACGAAATTTCTTGATTCTGCGATAAATGAATCGACTTGAGATAGCCAGTCGTATTGCTTCATTTCTGAAACACAGTCGGCTAAAATTGAATAGTCAGATCTAAGATCTAATTGACCGATATACTTTTCAACGATAGATTTAGAAGAACCATTGCGCTCATCTAAAGACTCGTATAAGTTTTCTAGTCTAGATCTCAAATTGAGATTTTCTAAAACTTGTGACATTTTGTTCTGTTTTTTTTATTAGCAAATTTAATTATATATCTTCAGTCTTTTTCAAGATATTAAGCGTATTTCTTCTGTAAAAGCTTTTTCGCAAGCTCTAAATTAGCTTTATCTTTAGGACTCAAAAGTTTTCCGGCTCTATTGATGTAAAACATTAATCTACTCATAGCTTGATCTAAATCTTCGCTATCTTTATGTAGAACATCTGCAATCTTAGCAGCAGGTTCTGTAAATAATCCTGCAGGTGGAGTCCATTTAGGTTTAACATCAGCACTCCATTTATCATCAGCCTCTTCTACTTTAGATTCATCAGCAGGTTCTTCAACCTCGATCTCATCACCAGTTTCCTCATCTTCAATATCTTCTTTATCGGTTTCTTCTTTGCCATCGGCATCTAATTCAACCTCTTTAGCTTCACCCATTAAGATATCCTTGATTTTATCAAGTTTTTCTTTATCTTTCTTAGCGGAAGCAACGGCCTTTTCTAAATCACTCCCATCTTCTTCCTTTTCATCAGATTCAGGGGCCTCATCATCAGGACCTTGAAATTCATCTTCGTCACCATCGGCAAGATCATCGATCATATCATCAATATCTTCACCATCGCCTTCAACTTGAAGCGTTTCTTTATTAAGTTTCTCATCGACTTTTTCTTTATCTTCTTCGTCGATTTGATCGCTACCAGCAAGACCTAAAAGGAATGCAGCGGCTGCATCTTCAAAAGTTTTCTTTTTAGCTTCATTAACAGATTCGCCTAATGCATCTAAAAAGTCTGATTCAATTTCCTCTCCATATCTGTCATCATAAATAACTTTTAAATCATCTATGGTGACCTTACCTTTGTAATTAGATTTGATATCGTCTATTATATCTACTCTATCGCCTTTCATAATATCTTCACCAAAGGCGTCTTTGTAAGCGGATATAATATCTTTTATCGTGTATTTTTTAGCTTCATTAACTTCTGATTCGTAAACTACAGCTCCATCAGGCATATAAGAATAAACCGCATAGGCAGGAGCACCGCCTCTTCCGATCGTTCCAACGACCGCAATTGCATCTTCATCAGGATCCATTTCATCGGCAGCAATTCCACTATCATCAAAATCGTATAATTCGCTTGCTTTACCAACGCCAACAACAGTATAAGGTTCATCGTTATAGTCCAAAGCAACATTACCTGGCTTTACTTTATTAAAAGGTCTAATTGTTCTTCTTGCGTTTTTATTAACCTTAGCTTCGTTGATTTGTTCTTCGGTAGCTTCCATTAATGCAATTTCAGCATTCTTAACAGCATCTTTTAATTCTTTGTCGCTAAATTCAATATTTGAATCGGCGCCGGTTCCTTGAGCAGTTGATTTGAAAATGTGAATAGGTCCAACCTTACCTTCATACTCGTATTCGGCTTGCCAAACATCTAAACCTAAATCTAATAAAGCATATCTTGCTCCTTTAGTTAAATCTGATTCTTTGCGAATCATTCCTTTAAGTTCGTTTGACTTTACCCAATTAGGAAAGATTTCTTTGCCTTTGAATTTTTGAGCTTCGTTAACCTCATCATCTTCGTTTAATTCAGAAAGAAATTTGTTTGCTTTTTCTTCGAAGGTTGCTTTTTTAGCGGCTTCATTTACTTTCTTTTCGCCAGTAAATTCAGCACCACCATACTTAGACATTGCATTATCAATTCTCCAAGGCTCAACACCGAGTGATGTTAAGTATGAACGAATGATCGATTCGTTTTTTCCTTCACCTAAAAGTTTTTGAATAATTGGATCGAGTGATCCAGGTCCGAAGTAATTATAGTTGCCTCCGATAACTAAATTTTCATTGACAAATTCGTCAAAATTTTTCAATTTGCTCATCGTACGATTTTATTTTGTTTATATATTTATCTCAAAAAACAAGATTATTTGTTATGATTGGGTTGCACCACCATTTGGTGGGAATGTGTCTTGATTAGTTACTGGCCATGTTGGACCATAACCTCCTCGATTATCCGTATTGGTTGGATCTACTTGAGTTCCGGCTTGATTAGGTCCATTTGATTTTGCAGTATTATTTTTGCCTGCATTATATCCTGGTTGGCTTGATGAATTATTTTCAGTAACACTTGAATCGGAGGAGAAAGGATCTATACTTTGAATTCCTCCAGGACTAGCAAAATTAACAGAAGACTCAAATCCTTGCATAACTCTATCTGCAGGAATTTCTGTGTTAGCAGCACCAACAAATCCTTGTTCTGCATTTTTGAATATTGGTAAGAATGTTTGAACTTCAATAGAGAAAGTTACCTTCCATTCCTTTTTATCACCGAACGAATATTCAATAGGTCTTTCTTTCGAATAATCTTCAGGTAAAGCTGCGACTGCTGGAATTCTAGTTCCGTCTATATCAACTTGAAATACTTGATGTTTATAGAATATTTCGATTGCTCTTTGTATGGCTTTAAATATATCTAAATTTGTATCAACATAAATATCAACAGTGAAAGGCAATTTTAAAGGAACCATAAAGACTTCAGCGCTCTTAGTTTTAAGTGTACCATCTTCTTGCACTCTTTGATAAAAGGCTCTGACAAATTTATTAGTCATAGATCCGGCATCAATATTAACACCGTCTAATTGAACTATGCCTCTAGGTATTTGATTATAGAAAGATTCGGCTTTAACATTATCGGTACCACCTGCAGAAACAGTATTCATGAAAGTATCCATCAAGAATCTTTCATCTCCAGTAGTACTAAAATAAAAAGGTATGTTAATTTTCTTACGTTCTGTTTGGCTAATTCTATTATACCAATACATTTTATTATTAAGCGTCGCGAGAACACCGATCAATATATTACGTAGAACTACATCACTTTTGTTAAATTCTAAATCGTAAAGTTGAGACATTTAGTGAATTAATTTTCTATTCTCTTTATATATCCATTAGGTAATGGCTTCTAGATTTAGTTTAGAGAATCCACCTTCTTTAAAGGCTTCTGCTTTAATATCAAAAAGATTAACCGGTAATTCAGAGTGATTAATTACCCAAGTGTTTAATCCTGTATCTTGAACCGTATCTTTAAGGATCGCAATTATTTCGTGTATACCTCCACCGTCAATCGAAGAAAATATTTCATCTAAGAAAAGTAAGTTAATTGAAGGATATCGAACTTTAAGCAGCTTAATCATTGCAATGATAATTACGAAGTCTGATTTCTTTCTTTCACCTGTACTCATTGTATTAGGATTAATTTCTTCTCCCAACGAAGTAATGATACAATCAAATTTATCGTCAAATCTAATTCGATGAGGTATATGCATCTGTTTTAACATTGAATCTATTGATGCATTTAAAGGTGGTAGTATTGTTTTTAAGGCTAAATTCTTAACACCATCTTCACCTAAAATAGTTTCTACTACTTCAAGAAATTTATCTTCGTTTTCTTCTTTGTATTTTTGAGAAGATTTTGATTTGGTCTTTTTAGTGTTTTCTGTAATAAGTTGTTTTAAGTATTGAAAGTCCTTTTTCTCAGATTTAGAGATGATCTGATCTAACTCATATTTATATTGTGAAGTTAATGTTTCTAGTCTAACAATACTGTCCTTTGATTTGCGAATAAAATCTTCGCATTTGTCTAAGTTCGTTTGTGCCGATGCTAAATCCTTTCTAATTGTTGTTAATTCGGATTTGTTAACCTTAGCATCATCAACTAATTGATCTTTAATTTTATGATGATGTTCTGTATCTAAAGCGCTTCCACATGTCGGACATTGTTTCTTTTCAAACAAATCCAAACGTTTTTTAATATCTCGTAAATTATTGGTAATTGTTGATTCACTAGATGATTTCTCTTGAACTATCTTTTTTAACTCAATATATTTATTATTCAATATTTTCAATTTCTCTGATGTATCAGAGTGTTTTGTCTCAATAACCGAGAGTTTATCTTGATACTCTTCGATTAATTTTGTTTGATCTACTCGCTTTTCCTTTTTAAGCAATTCGATCTTTTCGTTAATTGATGTAATACTATCTTCAAGAATATTTAATTCATCGTAAAGTGTTTGAATAGTTTGACGAACTTCTTTTCTTTTTTCTCGAATAGATTCTCGCATTGCATTGATAACAGTAAAACCAAATAACCTATCTACAATATTTCGCTTATCACCTCTAGACATAGTTAAGAATGATTTGAAATCATTGACAGATAGCATAATTATGTTTTTGAAAACTTGATATGGAATATCTAATAATTCGGTTTCCATATAATCTTGAACATTTTTATTACCTGCCTGATCATATGGTTTATTATCAATAAACAAATCAAAATAATTTGGACTAATTCCTCGTTTAATAGTAACATTTTTTCCTTTGCATATCATTGTTAATGTTACTTCCATGCCTCTATTGATTCGGTTCGCTAGATCTCCTAAACGTTTACCTTCAACTTTACCGTACAATGCATATGTGATTACTTCTGCAATTGTACTTTTACCTGCACCATTTTGACCAACTAATAAATATAACATTCCATCTCGATCAAACTCGATTTTAGATGGAATATTGCCATATCCATTAAAGTTTTTCCATTCTACGCTTGTTATTCTCATTATTTGCTGGTTTGTATATAGACCTCTTTAAGTAATGATAAGATTTTTGTTTTTGTAGCTTTTTCCATGCTCATACCTTCAACAAATTTCTCACATAAATTATATGTGTCTAATGTTTTATCGTAATCTATGTCGTATTCTGTTAAATTATCGTTTTCATCTAATTCAAACGGTATAACATCTAATTTTCTAGAAACTTTACTCAATTCATCAATCAACGGTGTTACTTGATATTTCATCAAATAATCGTTAGGAACATAAACATCTACGAAATTGTTGTTAGCCGCATCAATTAATTCTTGCATAGTATTTTCCAATGCTTTGTTGATGTATATTTTAACAAATTTAGATGAATATGTATTTTCGTAAAATTCTTCTTTACCGGTTTCAAAGTCTATACAAATAAATCCCTTTTTATTATTTGCATCTGATCGAGTCATTTGATATGGATTGCCTACATATCGAATGTTTTTGTATTCTTGTGCTAGATGAATATGTCCGGTGAATACCTTTTTGAATTGTTTGCATTCAGTACTAGCTAATCCTTCACCAGAATGGCGATATTTATCGAACTTAGCACCTCTAATTGTAGTATGACAAAATAGGTAATCAGCATCACTTCCGCTCACAACCACCTTTTCATCTGCTTCAGATTTTCTCCAAGGCATTAACAAAGCGGTTGCATGTTTTGTTTTTAGTGTAGCCGGTTCTTTTAGGATGGTTGTATTAGGAAGATATTTAAGTGTATCTAATGATGTGACTTCGTTTGTATTCTTTCGCATAATATCATGATTACCTGCAATCACATATATACCATCCTTAAATATTTCTGAAAATTGTTCAAATAAATTAAGAGTCTTGTTTAAGACTAACAAGTTAACGCTTTGACGATTATCATAAACATCACCACAATGAATAAGAATATCGCCATCTTTGTAGTTTTCTTTTACATGCGGTATAAAGAATTCTTCAAAATATAAAGTCATTCTCTCTAACCACTCTACGCTATTGTTTCTAGCACCAAAATGGGTATCGGATATAATCCATGCTCGTTTTGCCTTTCCGTTAGCTATTATCATGTATATTAAAATAGTGGACCGCCAGTCTTTTCTTTAAGAGAGCCTCCGTTTCGTAATTCTTCAATTAGTTCCTTCTTAAATGTATTTGATAATGAGTCGTAAAATTTATTCGAGTTTATATCAAAATAATCTTGTACAACCGAAAATAATTGTACTTTAGGAAAGCCACCAAATTCGCTAAGGACGTATGAATAAACTTCATTGATTTGCATTTTGTTTAGCTTTTTAAAGTTTCCTTCTTTATCCGGTTTGTTATAGCTAGTAAATTCGCTTTCATCTAAAAAATTAGATACCACTTCGTAGATCATATTGTACTCAATATTCTCTTCAGAAATTTGAGATCCATAACCATCGGCAGGTTGAAAACTAATTGGAGTTGTGTCTAAATCAGTTGATTCGTAATTGTTGTTGAAGATTTTATCTTCCTGTAAATTTGACGTTCTGTCTAAATCCGGATCAAAATTTTCTTCTTCGTTGTTATTTTCTTCGTCTTCCCACATATATTTAATTTAATTAAGTTAATGATGCAACGATCTCATCCGTTTCACTTAGTCTCATATACTCATAATTAATGGTATAACGACATTTACTATTCTTTCCTTGACCATTACGCATTTTAAGAAGTTTTAACCAATATTCATTTTGAAGGTGCATTGATGAATCTTGGATAATACCATACATAACATCGGCGGTGTGAGATAATCCTGCAGATTCTGCAATATTTCCCATTGTAATTTCAGAAGAATCATAACCACTACGATTAATTTGAGTTGCAGTGATTATTAACCATTCATTCCTTTGTGCCATTGCTCGAAGATCTTCGGCGATTTGCTTGATCTTCATGTATGTATTTTCGGAATTTGGATTCCGGTGATTTGCTAATATATTAATATAGTCAACAATAATGACTTTTAATTTAATTCCTTTTGAATCTTCAAGTGTTCTTAAATATGCTTCAAGATCTGGAACTGTTGCTTGTGATGTAGGAAATTCTTTTACATACAAATTTCCTGGTGGAATAATAGATCCTGAAAGTGATGCAAGTTTTTTCTTAACTTTATTCGGATCTTTTGCAAAATCTCGATATTTCGAAATGCCGATGTTTAATAAGTTAGATCCTAAACGTTTAACCACATCACCATCGGACATTTCGGCAGATATAAAAGCAACATCATGACCTTCTTGAATATATCTAACCGCATCATTCGCTAACCAAATAGACTTACCGATGTTTTGTTCACCTGCATAAACCACCAAAGATTTTAAGGTATAGCCACCGGCAGTTCGTTGATCTACCCAATTATGAGTAGTTGTAATTTTACTTTCATCAGCTGGTTTGTGTGATTCTGGATCGAAAAAGTTAAGTCCTAAAGATTCATCAAATACAATTGAATTTCGTTCAACGAATAATCCTTTAGTTTTATTAACAATGTCTTTAATATTTTGTGGAGTGACTTTAACAGTTTTAACATACTCGATTGTATCTAAAATTGTTTTATCTAAGTTCTTCCATAGAATCCATGCTTCGGTAGTTTCTTTAATCCAATCTTCGTCGTAAGTTTTTAAGTTTTGATTGAATACTAAATCTACTAATGAGTCGGTTAATCGTTCTTTAAATTTCGGATCTTTGGTAAGTAGCTTTAATTGTTCCTTTGATGGAGCTTCTTTAAATCTTTCATGAAATGTTTGAGATACACGATACATTAGACCTAAATCTTCGTTTTCGAAGAAATCAGACTTAATTGATCTAAAGTACTTAGGATTGTCTAATGTGTATAAATAGAAGACCTTTTCAAATTCTACAATATCAAGCATAATTATCTTTTATTTATTATATAGTAACTTGTGTGTTTAGTTTCCTTAAAGACTTTAATATTTTCGGTTTCTAACAAGTTGTTTATCAAAACGTTAGCAGAATTTGGTAAGTCTTTTTCTTTGACTAATGAGCTAGTAAATATAGTCTCACCTACATTGTCAAGGCCTCTATAATCATGAATAAAAGATTTTCCACCTTCAAGATGATACCACATATCGGCAATGGCAAAGAGATCCTCCATTGAAGGATACTCCTTGTCATCTTTGTAAGTGCCGATGATGTATTTTACTTTAAAATCATTCTTCGTCATTAGATTCCATTATAGATTCTAGTTCATCTACTAGATTCTCGTTAACACCATATGAAAATGATGGCTTAATAATTTTCTCATCTAAATCTCGTAAGACATCTTCAGGAAAACCTACGTTAGAGAACAATTCTTGAATATCGATTGAATCATCATGATGCCTAGCTACAAATTTTCTAGCAGTATCTCTAGGAATGAATGCTAATTCTAATCCATTCTTTTTAGATGTCCATATAGTTTCCTTAGCAGCTTCTAAATCCTTTTCACTTAGCTTTTGCTTTTCAAGATCTTTTGCTTGTACTATATTACCTTTTTGAATTCCGCAATTTTCCCAAGAGATATAATTCTCAAGCCCAATATATGGATTCATACCTTTATCAAAATGAATAATAAATTTAATAGGCATTGGTTTAGCAAACCTGTTCTTATTTGGTTTAGCAGTCACCACAATACCGGCTTTTTCGCTGCCTTCTTTTAATTGAGCTTTACTCAAAAATAGAATTATAGATGCGAAATATTCGGGTCCTGTACCACCACCTGCTGTAACGATAGGGATAAACGATTGACCACTATAGGTATGATTAGTAAACAAGAAAGGAATCTTTGATTCTGCTAATTGGGTGCCGAGAATACGGAAAAGAGACTTAATTGTTTTTGCTCTAGTCATATCGGCTTTATCGCTCCCGCTCATTGCATCATCTATTTCTTTTTGTGAAGCAAGATTCCCAAGTGAATCTAAACAAACCATAACCTTAGGAGTTTCAAGTCCTTTACGCTTTTGTTCATTAATGATGTTAACTAAGTTTGTGATAGATGTTCTAAATTCTTGAATTGTGTTACATGGTTCATAACGAAATTTAGTCGGATCAATTCCAAACTTATTAATTACATCAATATCAACTGCAGTTTCTGAATCATAAAAAATGATTTGATAACCCATTTGTTGAGCTTGCTTAATAACATTAAGCATTAAAAAAGTTTTACCGGTTCCACTAGGACCAGCAAAACAAACGGATCTATTATTTGGAATACCTCCAAAAAGAGATCCTGACAAACAAGCATTCAAAAGATAATTTCCAGTTCCAATGAATTCATCGATTTTTGAAAATGTGCTTTTATCGATAGTATCACCATAAAGTGAATGTTTACCTAATGCTTTGTTTAAGTCGTCGAAAGTAAATTCTTTTGCTTTAGTCGCCATATTTATATTTTATTTTTTGCATTTACATGTTACTTCGTATGGTGATGTATACGGATCAGAACTACCAGGTACTGGTGTTGGTGACGTATAATAAACATACTGTGGTTGATACGTAACATTACATTCGCAAACAATTTCAAAGGATTCATATCCTTCGAATGCAGCTGTAAAATCTTCAACCGTTAATTTAGATCCAAAATTGTGGATCGTAATAGTTTTCTTTTCTTCGTCTACTGTGTATTTCATAATTAAAACAAGGATATTGTGTAGGCTAAGCTACGATTAAGTCTTGGCATTCCTGATGGAATAATGATTCTATTAAGTGGTTCGAGGATAAACATTTCAAATTGTCTATCAATATCGATTTTAGGTGCAACTTGATAAGGATAACTTCCTGGCAAATAACCAAATACATCACAAAATTGATCAGCGGCATAATACCATCGAATTTTATCACCAGTTTTAATCATATCAAAGTTATTCTTGTGTTTAGAATTATTGATAAGATAATTATGATGTGCACCTGCTCGAACATGAATTGGACATCCTTTAGCAATTTCAAATTCATTTGTGTCATTGATAATGAATTTATTGTAATCGCCAATTCTTCGATTAGATGATATTTGTTCAATATCTGCTAATTGAAATTCTTTCTTAATTTCTTTAAGAACTTGAGTTAATCCACTGATAGCATCATTATCAAGTTTATCTTTTGAAAATAAGAATTTAACTAGATCTGTTAGTTTATCTCGACAAAATGCAGGTGTTGATGATTGAATAATTTCAAGACCTTTTGTTGAGATATAAGAACCTGGTTCGAATGTCTTACCGTCTTTCCAAATGATATTTTGAACGTATTTCTTTTTCGCTACCCAAATAGCATTTTCAGCGACAGTTTCTAATTCAAAATCAAGGAAGTTATCTGAGTTATATGATTCTGCATATTTTTGTAGAACCATTTGAATATAATCAGCTAATCTATGTTCGTTAATTTTAAGAATAAAATCCATAACGGTACCTTGCCAATTGCAAGAATCCATTACTTCTTCGAAAATAATATATCCAGAATCTGTATCTGTATACTTCCAAACATTTCGAGTAAGTGGCTTTACTTCGCCGGTTATTCCCATGGCTTCGTGAAGTTTTTTATCTTTGTGCCAAAACTCTTTGAAGTATTTTTCTACATTCTTTTCTGTATGTTTAATTGCATCTTGACCTTGTAATGTAACGGTCTCTGCAATTTCAGTGCTACGAAAATGAAAATAATCATTTGCGAATGCACCATAAATAGAGTTAATTGCAAGTTTGATGGCCTGTTCGAGGTTGTAATTCATCAAACTCTCATGTTCCATCGATTTTATTTTCGCTTCTAATTCTGTCATTACGCTTTGATTGCAAGGTTAAGTGCAACACGTGTTTGAGAATCTTGCGAATCGAGTAGAAGTTTATTTTGACATACGGTTACTTGATAGGATTCTTTATCAATCCTAGAAAAGAATGATTTGAACAAATCTACTTGATTGTGAGATTCTGTTACAGTGTCGTCGATAATAATATCATAGGTATCACCAGCAACGTGAACACCTCGATTATCTGAATATATTCTAAACAATTCATTTTTATCGAGTGTGATAAGATTGTTTAGTTTAATAAGATTTTCTTGTGAAAGATCAAATTGATATATTGAATTATCTTTACCAAATGCAGCTGCAACTTGTGTTTCGGACATTGTTGTAAAACCGAGTGAAACATCGGCACAATGAAGAGTAATTTCTAGTACTCCATCTCGAATAACAAGTTTTTCTGCAAAGTGTTCATCACCTTCTTGATAGTAGTGAAGTGTACCTCGAAGATTATGAACATCAAAGAAACGCAAACAATCAATCAATTTTTGACCTGCAAAGAAAGAGATCTTGATTGGCTTATCTGGCGCTTGTTCGAATTCAAAAACTTCGTTGGTTGGAGACAAAACTATTTTAGCCACATCTTTAGTTGGTAGATATGAATTTGAAAAAATAGTTTCCTCGGTTAGATTCAGATATACGGCCGAATCCATGAGCAAGAGCTTCTTGACTGTGTTAGTAAGAGGTCCTGGATAAATTTTTGTAATCTCTAACTGCATACGTTTTTTATTTAATTATATGCAGCTAGAGATTTTTAGTTTCACATTATCCTTCGCAACTTATACATTCTGGATCCATTGCTTGGGCAGCTATATCTCCACGAAGTACGGATTCAGTTCTCATGTAATAAAGAGTTTTGATGCCTTGTTTCCAGGCTTCCATGTGAACTTGATTAATCCATTTTGGAGTTGCTTCTTTAGGGAATGCAAGATTAAGCGAAACGGCTTGATCGATATATTGTTGGCGAACTCCGGCTTGTCTTACGAGTTCTAATTGATTGATTTCTTTAAAAGTCTTAAATACATCTTTAATTCGATCATATTCAAC
>Ga0181579_10000776_pt1 | contig 26485 bp, 20 predicted proteins | sample 071ome_24_FD_132996 | JGI IMG/M metagenome (GOLD analysis project Ga0181579, IMG submission 132996) | Coastal salt marsh microbial communities from the Groves Creek Marsh, Skidaway Island, Georgia - 071402CT metaG (megahit assembly) | ecosystem: Environmental > Aquatic > Marine > Intertidal... | reverse complement strand
TGCAGGACCGGGCACGACCCCGGATGCCATTAATGTGCAGCGTATTTTCGAGGAAGTCCGTATCAAGGATGCCGATTACATGGTGATGGAAGTCTCATCCCACGGTCTGGCCCAGAAGCGTGTGAACGTCAACGAATTCGATATAGCGATATTCACGAATCTCAGCCGCGATCACCTCGATTACCACGATGGTATTACGGCCTACGGTGACGAAAAGCGCAAAATGCTCATGCATCCCATCCTGAAGGTTGCTGTGATCAATATGGACGATATCTACAGCGCCAAGATTCTCAACAGTCTTGCCAAGACAGTGAAATGCTTTACCTACAGTCTGCACAATCCCAAAGCAGATGTGTTTCCCCGGGCGCTTGAATTCAGGCGCTCGGGCTTTTCTATAGACGTGATCACGCCATGGGGCGAAGGCAGTTTCAACAGCACCCTGGCGGGCTCGTTCAATGTCAGCAATATCCTCGCGGTGCTTACCACCGTGATGGCCGCCGAATCCGGGAAGCCGGGTTTCGACTTCAACCACATCCTGGAGAAAGTGGCGGCCGTGACGCCTGTGAAGGGGCGCATGGAAATCCTTGGCGATCATCCGGTTTCAGTAGTGGTCGATTATGCCCATACCCCTGACGGGCTGAAGAATGCCCTGTCAGCGCTGCGCCAGCACTACAAGGGCGAAATCTGGTGCGTCTTCGGCTGCGGCGGCGATCGCGACAAGGGCAAGCGTCCCCTGATGGCGGAAATCGCCGAGCAAATGGCGACCAGGGTAATCATCACCGATGACAATCCGCGTACCGAGGATTCCGGGGCCATCATCAGGCAAATACTCACCGGCCTGAGCGATGACGCCGATGTGGTCGTCGAAAGCGACCGTGCCAAGGCTATCGATTATGCCATCAGCCATGCGGCGGAAGGTGACGTGGTTCTGATTGCCGGCAAGGGGCACGAGGAGTACCAGGACGTGGGCGGCAATCGCATGGTGTTCAGCGACGTAAAACAGGCGCGCGTCAGCCTGAACAGGCGTTTCGCCGGCAAGAGCGGCAGGGATTGAGGCAAGGGTACAAAAAATGATAGGCACGATGCGCTTACAGGAAATTCAGGAGGTCACCGGGGGCATTCTCTCCGGTGGCGATGCCGAGTTTTCCGCCGTATCCATCGATACCCGCACGCTGCAGGAAAATGAATTGTTCATTGCCATCAAGGGGCCCAATTTCAATGGCAACAGGTTTGTCGGTAAGGCCGAGGAACAGCACGCCTGCGGTGCCATCGTCAGCGAGGCGGTGGTCTGCGGTATTCCCACGCTGCACGTGGCAGACACGCGGGATGCCCTCGGCAAGATCGGCGCACTCAACCGGGACCGGACCTCGGCCTGCGTCATCGCGCTAACCGGCAGCCAGGGCAAGACCACAGTGAAAGAAATGACGGCATCCATTCTTGCCTGCTGCGGTGAAGTCGTCATGACACGTGGCAACCTTAACAACGATCTGGGCGTGCCCCTGAGTCTGCTGAAGATCGAGCAGCACCATGAATTCGCGGTGATCGAAATGGGCGCCAACGGCCCTGGCGAGATCGCCTACAGCGTTTCCCTGACGCGGCCGCAGATCGGTCACATCACCTGCATAGCCGGTACCCACCTCGAAGGTTTCGGCGACCTGGCCGGGGTTGCCAGGGCCAAGTCGGAAATCTGGCAGGGCATCCGGGAGGGCGGTACCGCGGTGGTGAATCTGGATGATGGATTTGCCGGGCAGTTCATCAAGCAACTGGAGCAGCAGGCAGGGGGGCGGCGCATTGTTACCGTCAGTGCAAAGGGCAACACGTCGGCCAATGTTTACGCTACCGCGGTGAAACTCGATGCCATTCGGGGCGCCGCATTCACCCTCAATGCGGCATCGGGAACAATCGATGTCAGCCTGGGTGTGCCCGGCTTCCACAACGTGGGCAATGCCCTGGCTGCAGCCACCATGGCAATGGCAGCCGGCGCCGGCCTGGATGCCGTCAAAACGGGGTTGGAAAGATTCACGCCGGTCAAAGGCCGTATGTGCATTGTCGATGGTATGCAGCAAGCCACAATCATCGACGACAGCTACAACGCCAGCCCGTCCTCGTTCAAGGCGGCCATCGACGTGCTGGTGTTGAACGCGGGCACGACCATCGTGGTCATGGGCGACATGGGCGAACTGGGCACCGATGCCGAACGCGGCCACCGGGAAGTCGGCAGGTATGCGCGCGATCGCGGCGTGGACCATTTCATCGCGGTCGGCAATCTCAGCAGGCTGGCGGTGGAGGAATACGGCGACGGCGGCATTTTCCTTGATGACCAGGCGCAGTTCGTCGCCACCATCCTGCCGTTATTGAATGCCTCGGCAACAGTGTTGGTAAAAGGATCGAGAAGCCAGGGTATGGAAAAACTCGTTAAACAGATCCAGGCGGAGGCGGCATGATCATGTCATTCCGGTTTGGGTCGCTTGTCGATGGGGAGGCACGAATCTCATGCTGCTGTTTCTGACCGAGTACCTGTCGCAGTTCAATTCCGGGTTCCGGGTGTTCGAATACCTGACCACCCGCGGAATATTCGGCATCCTCACCGCACTGGCCCTGTCCCTGGTCATCGGACCCTACATGATACGTCGCCTGAACTACCACCAGATCGGCCAGGTGGTGCGTGATGACGGGCCGGAAAGTCATCTCAGCAAGGCAGGCACCCCCACCATGGGCGGTGCGCTCATCCTGATCAGCATCATCGTCAGCAGCCTGCTGTGGGCGGACCTGCGCAACCCCTACGTTTGGGTGGTTGTCCTGGTGACCGGCCTGTTCGGTGCCATCGGCTGGGTGGACGATTACCGCAAGGTGTTCGAGAAGAACCCGAAAGGACTGGCGCCGCGGTGGAAATATTTCTGGCAGTCGGTGATCGGCCTGGCAGCTTCCATCTATTTATACAGCATTGCCATGGATGCGGCCGACACGCAGCTGTTCGTGCCGTTCTTCAAGGATTTCGCACTGAACCTGGGCCCTGTATACGTGATCCTGTCCTATTTCATGATCGTCGGGTTCAGCAACGCGGTGAATCTCACCGACGGCCTCGATGGGCTGGCCATCCTGCCTACCGTCATGGTGGGCGCCGCACTGGGCATCATTGCCTACCTGACCGGGCACTCGGAGTTTTCTGCCTACCTGAATATTCCCTACATCGCCGGTGCCGGGGAACTGGGCATCTACTGCGGGGCGCTGGCCGGTGCAGGCCTTGGTTTTCTCTGGTTCAACACCTACCCAGCCCAGGTCTTCATGGGCGATGTAGGCGCGCTTGCACTTGGTGCGGCGCTGGGCGTGGTGGCAGTCATCGTGCGCCACGAAATCGTACTGATCATCATGGGCGGCGTGTTTGTCATGGAAACACTTTCCGTCATTCTGCAGGTGGCATCGTTCAAGCTGACCGGGAAGCGTATTTTCCGTATGGCGCCACTGCATCACCATTTTGAACTGAAAGGCTGGCCGGAACCCCGCGTCATCGTCCGCTTCTGGATCATTACCGTGATCCTGGTGCTGGTGGGACTGGCCACATTGAAACTACGTTAAGGCTTACGGGCAGGAAAAGGTCGCACGTGAATACAGAGCAGGCCAATGGAAAAATGAAAGTCGTAGTCGGTCTTGGCCAGACCGGGCTTTCATGCGCCCGCTACCTGGCCAGCCGCCAGGAAAAGTTCAAGGTGATAGACAGCCGACAGAATCCGCCTGGACTGCATCAACTGCAAGCCGAGTGCCCCGATGTTGAACTCGAATTGGGAGAGTTCAGGGAAGCAACACTTTTGAATGCTGCCCAGTTGATTGTCAGTCCAGGCGTGGACCAACAACTCCCCGCAATTCGCAAGGCGATGCAAAGCGGCGTACCGGTGACAGGTGATGTCGATATCTTCGTCCATGCCGTGGCGGCGCCGTTGATCGCCATCACCGGCTCTAATGCGAAAAGCACTGTCACCACCCTCGTCGGAGAAATGGCGAAAGCCGATGGTGTTGACGTACGGGTGGCGGGCAACATTGGCTTGCCCGTGCTTGACCTGCTGCGGGAGCCGCCTGCCAGCCTGTATGTGCTGGAGTTGTCCAGTTTCCAGCTTGAGACCACCCATGACCTGGGCGCCGAAGTTGCCACCGTGCTGAACCTGAGCCTGGATCACATGGATCGCTATGAGTCGATGGATGACTATCTCGAGGCGAAACGCCGCATTTTCCAGGACTGCCGTCAGGCGGTGATAAACGATGACGATGCCGCCAGTCAGGCCGATTTGCCGGATGCGGTCAAGCAATGGCACTTCAGCCTCGATGAGAAATCGACCAGCGAATTCAGGGTGATGCAGTTTGACGGTGAGCGCTGCCTGGCATTCAACGGGGAGCCGCTGCTTCCCGTCAGTGCATTGAAGATCGCCGGTGATCACAACGTGGCCAATGCCCTGGCGGCACTGGCTCTGGGGCATGCCGCGGGGCTTTCCATGCAGGGCATGGTCTCTGCGCTGAAAACGTTCCCCGGCCTGCCGCACCGCTGCCAGTGGGTGGCCGAGAAAGGGGGAGTGAACTGGTACAACGATTCCAAGGGCACGAACACCGGCGCCTGCATCGCCGCCGTCAACGGCCTGGGCGGGAAGGGCAGGATCATCCTGCTTGCCGGCGGGCAGGGCAAGGGTGCGGACTTTAGCGTACTGCGCGGACCGCTGTCGGCGCATACCAAGCTGGCCATCCTTTTTGGCGAAGATGCCGCAAAGATCAAAGCCGCGCTCGAAAATGCCGTGGTCACAATGACAGTGGCCTCGATGGAGGATGCGGTGAAGCTGGCAGACGAAAAGGCCGATCGCGGCGATGTTGTCCTGCTTTCGCCGGCATGCGCCAGTTTCGACATGTTCAGGAATTTCGAGCATCGCGGTGATGTATTCATGCACTGCGTGAAGGAGTTGCACTGATCATGCAGGCGGTAATGCAACATCAACACGATAGCCGGCCCTACTTTGGTGACAGCTGGCTGATTATCCTCACCCTGCTGTTGTTGATTTTCGGGCTCATCATGATGACCTCGGCTTCGGTGGAAATCGGGGAGAGCCTGTATGGCGACCCGTTGTACCACTTCAAGAAACAGGTCGCCTTCATGATCATGGGCCTGGTGGGTGCAACGATCCTGCTGAATATCCCGCTGGCCTGGTGGGAGCGCGGCGGTCACGCATTGTATGCCCTCGCGCTGCTGACACTCATCATGGTGCTGCTGCCGGGTATCGGCCATACGGCAGGCGGCGGCACGCGCTGGATAAACCTGGGCTTCATGACTCTGCAGGTCTCCGAACCCGCCAAGATATGCATCGTATTCTTCATGGCGGGCCTGCTCAGCCGCTACCACGACTACATCTGCGGCAGCCTCAGGGGTTTTGCCATGCCTTTTGTGCTCATGGCCTTGCCGATGGCCCTGTTGCTGCTGGAACCGGATTTCGGCGCCGTGGTTGTCATTATGTTCGCTGTCATGGCCATGTTATTCCTTGCAGGTGCCCGGTTTTGGCATTTCCTGCTGGCGGCAGCCATGGTGGTTTGCGCGGGTGCCGCACTGATCTTCACATCGGCCTATCGCATGCGCCGCGTATCGTCCTACCTGCAGGCACTGAAGGATCCCTTTCACGAGGACATCGTCTTTGATTCCGGCTATCAACTGGCGCAGGCGCTTATCGGCTTCGGTCGTGGTGAATGGCTGGGCATGGGGCTCGGCAACAGCATTCAGAAAATGTATTTCCTGCCCGATGGCCATACCGATTTCATCATCGCGATCATTGCCGAGGAATTGGGTGTGATCGGCGTGCTGGTGCTGCTCCTTTTGTTTGCCGCCTTTATTGCTCGGGCCCTGATCATTGCCCGGCGCAACGAGCGCAACGGCAATTTCTTCGCCGCCTACGCGGCCTACGGCCTGGCCTTTATTTTCATCGGCCAGGTGGTGATCAACGTGTCCGTCAATATCGGCCTGCTGCCGAACAAGGGCCTGACACTGCCATTCATCAGCTCCGGCGGTTCGAGCCTGCTGACCTGTATCGCGATGGTAGCCCTGCTGCTTCGCATTGATATCGAGGACAGGCAGTCGGGCGGCAGAAAAACGTCGTTGAAGGTATGACACAGACATGATGGCAGCAGCTGACAACAGAAAAATACTCATCATGGCCGGAGGCACCGGTGGTCATGTGTTTCCTGCATTGAGTATTGCCCAGCACCTGTTGTCCAGGGGCATCCAGGTGGAATGGTTGGGTACACGCAACGGGCTGGAAGCATCGGTCATTCCGGCTGCCAACATACCCCTGCATTTCATTTCCATTGCCGGCCTGCGCGGTTCCAGCCTCGGGCGCCGCTTGCTGTCTCCCTTGGTGATTCTGGTCGCGGTGCTTCAGTCCATGCTCAAGGTCGCGCAAATCAAGCCGGGTTGCGTCCTGGGCATGGGCGGTTTTGTGACCGGGCCCGGCGGCCTGGCAGCATGGCTCCTGCGCAGGAAGGTGCTTATTCATGAACAGAATGCCATTGCCGGTTTGTCGAACCAGCTCCTTTTCCCGTTTGCCTCCATTGTCATGGAGGCCTTCCCCGGCTCTTTTCAGCGCAAGCAGGATATGACCCAGAACTGGTTGTTGAAAAAATTCATCAGGCCCGGCAACACCATCGTCGTCGGCAATCCCGTACGCCGTGACATTGCCGCCCTGGGTGCTGAGCCCCTGGCGAAGGCCGAAGGGCGCCGGCTGCGTGTACTGGTTATCGGCGGCAGCCTCGGTGCCGTGGCGATCAACAGGACGCTACCTGCCATGCTGCAGCTCATACCCGAGAACGAACGCCCGGAAGTACTGCACCAGTGCGGGAAAAGGAACGTGGATGAAACCAGGGGGCTGTACCGGACCCTGGATATCGTACCCGGCGAGCAGATACGCGTGGAGCCGTTCATCGATGACATGCAGGCGGCCTACCGCTGGGCCGACATCATCATCGCGCGGGCCGGCGCCATGACCGTGGCCGAGATCGCCGCCGTTGGCCTGGCCTCGATCCTCATTCCCTATCCTTACGCGGTGGATGACCACCAGACGCAAAACGCCGGTTACCTGCAGCGCGCGGGTGCCGCGGAAATCATTCCGCAGGACGAACTTGACGAGCATCGGCTGCTGACAGCACTGAAGAAATTCGGTGATGACCGCGAGACGCTACTGGCAGCCGCACGCAACGCCCGCCAGGCCGGCGTGCCTGATGCAACCGAAAAGGCCGCAGCCCTGTGCATGGAGGCATGTCATGCCTGATGCGTCTCTGAACATAACCCGTGGCGGCATGATCCCGGAAATGCGGCGTATCCGCAGGATCCACTTCGTCGGCGTCGGCGGAGCGGGCATGAGTGGAATCGCCGAAGTGCTGCTGAACCAGGGTTACAGCATCAGCGGCTCGGACATCAGCGAATCCTCCGTTACCGAACGACTGGCGACGCTTGGCGTGAAGATATATATCGGTCACAAGTCAGCGAATGTGCAGGATGCGGATGTTGTCGTGGTCTCAAGCGCCATCGACCAGGGTAACGAGGAGATAGTCGCTGCCATGGAAAAACGCACGCCCATTATCCGCAGGGCGGAAATGCTGGCCGAGCTGATGCGCTACCGCCACGCCATCGTGATCGCCGGCACCCACGGCAAGACGACCACCACAAGTCTCGTCGCCACGCTGCTGGGTCAGGCCAATATGGATCCCACATATGTCATCGGCGGCATTCTCAACGGCGCCGGCACCAACGCCAAGCTGGGTGCGAGCAACATCATGGTGGCGGAAGCCGATGAAAGCGACGCCTCTTTCCTGCACCTGCAGCCGATGGTCGCCATCGTCACCAATATCGACGAAGACCACATGGTCACCTACAACGGCGACTTTGAGAAACTGAAAACAACCTTTATCGAATTCCTGCACAACCTGCCGTTCTATGGCTTGGCGGTACTGTGCATCGACGACCCGGTCATCCAGGAACTGCTGCCCAGCATCTCCAGGCCGGTGCTGACTTATGGCCAGTCCAGCTTCGCTGACTTCTGCATCAAGGATGTAGAGCAGAAAGGCATGGTCACCCGCTTCAAGGTGAAGCGCCCTGACCGTGACGGCCTGCTCGAGCTGACCCTGAACCTGCCCGGCCTGCATAACGTGCTGAATGCCACCGCTGCCATCGCCGTTGCCACGGACGAAGGCCTGAGCGATGAGGATATCGTCAAGGGCATCGAATCGTTCAGCGGCGTCGGTCGCCGTTTCGACGTCAAGCCGCCCATGAAGCTCGCAAAGGGGGAGGTGATGCTGGTCGATGATTACGGACACCATCCCACCGAGGTCGCGGCCACCATCCGCGCGATACGCAGTGGCTGGCCGGAAAAGCGCCTGGTCATGATTTACCAGCCGCATCGCTTCAGCCGCACGCATGACCTTTACGACGCTTTCGTGGACGTGCTCTCGGAAGTGGATCTGCTGCTGATGCTCGACGTGTATTCCGCCGGCGAACAGCCGATCCACGGTGCGGACTCGAGGAGTCTGTGTCGCAGCATCCGCCAGCGCGGGCAGCTGGATCCCGTTTACGTGAAGGACCAGGGCGATATCAGGAAAGTACTCAATGACCTCTTGCTCGATGGCGACATCCTGCTGACACAGGGCGCCGGCAGTATCGGCATCCTTTCCAGGGAGCTGGCCAGGGATGGACTGGGGTATGCATGAGCAAACCGGCGACAACCCAGGTTACGACAATGAGGGCTTCGGCAAAGTGGCGGTTCTGATGGGCGGCAATTCCGCAGAGCGGGAGATTTCATTAATGAGCGGGCAGGCGGTGCTGGCCTCCCTGCTGCGCAGCGGCGTGGATGCCACGGGGATCGACGTTACCAGCCGTGCTCTGCCCCAGGCACTGATGAGCAGGGCATTCGACCGGGTAATGATCATGCTGCATGGCAGGTATGGCGAAGATGGCAAGGTTCAGGGGGAGCTTGATGCCCTGGGCATTCCCTATACCGGCAGCGGTGTGACGGCTTCTGCACTGGCCATGGACAAGATCGAGACCAAGCGGGTCTGGCTGGAGCGGGGGCTGAATACGCCGGCATTCGCAGAGTTGAACGACACTACCGACTGGCAGGGCGTTATCGATGAACTCGGCACGGTCTTCGTGAAACCTGTAAACGAGGGCTCAAGCATCGGTATTTCACCGGCAGATACCGCGGATGCACTGAAGGCAGCCTATGTGCATGCCCGTCAGTACGACGACAAGGTAATTGCCGAGCAATTCATCGATGGGCCGGAATACACCATCGGGATTCTGGCTGGCCGGGTGCTGCCGGTCGTGGGCATGAAGGCAGCGTCGAAATTTTACGACTATGACGCCAAGTATTTTTCGAACGCAACCCGCTACTTCTGCCCCTGCGACCTTGATGCCGCTGATGAAAAGGCACTTGGGGACCTGGCGAAGCGTGCCTACGACGCCGTGGGCTGTACCGGCTGGGGTCGGGTCGATGCCATGCGCGATGCAGACGGTACTTTCTGGCTGCTGGAAGTGAACACGGTGCCGGGCATGACCGGCCACAGCCTGGTGCCGATGGCGGCAAAGGCTGCCGGAATCAGCTTCGACGAGCTGGTGCTGGAAATACTGGCCAGCAGTAAAACAAGGACGGGTGGCTGAACATGGAAATCTTCACGCCCGGCAAGAAACCCAATCGCAGGCGCAGCGGCGCAAGCACACGCGCAGCGCAGCGCCCCGTTCGCCGGATCAGGCCGGCGGACGTGCTGAAGGTGGTCTTTGTCGCCCTGCTGGTGGCTGCGGGCGCCTGGGGCGCCCTGAGTACGCCGAAGGTGGTGGAAAAAGTGAGCAGCCAGCGCGTGGAGCAGGTGCTTATCGAGGGCGAGGTCAACTACGTGTCGGAGCAGGATGTGCTGGCTGCGGTAAACAGCTTTATCAGTGAGAGTCTGTTGCTGGTGGACATGGTGGAAATCAAGAAAGAGCTGGAGTTAAGGCCCTGGATCAGGAGCGTGACAATTCGCCGTGAGTGGCCGGATACGCTGGTGCTGAACGTGACGGAAGAACAAGCCATTGCGCGGTGGGGTGAAAAACGCCTGCTGAACCAGGACGGCGCCATTTTTTCACCGGACAACATCGTTGGCCTTGAGCAACTGGCCATCCTGACAGGCCCAGACGATTCCGCCCGCAAGGTCATGGAGCAATACCAGCTGTTCAGCCAGCTGCTGTACCAGAGGGGCTTGAAGATAGCCGAACTGTCACTCAGCGATCGTGGCGCATGGCGCCTGATGCTGGGCAACGGGGTGCAGGTGAATATCGGCAAGGCCGACGTTATGCCCAGGATGCGCCGCTTGGTGGACTTTCTTGATCCATTTTTTATGGAGCACATGGTTTCAGTTGAATCGATTGATCTACGGTACAAGAGCGGTATCGCCGTGAAAAACAAATCCATTACAGGTGAAGAGGTGGTCTCGCTATGACCAAATTTCAGAATATGAACAAGAAGGAGTTGCTTCCCATGAGTAACCCAAGCGGCGGAAACATGATTGTCGGCCTGGATATCGGTACGTCCAAGGTCGTGGCGATCGTCGGTGAGATCAATGCCGAGGGCGGTCTCAATATCGTCGGCATCGGCAGGCACCGTTCCCGGGGACTGAAGAAGGGCACAGTGGTCAATATCGAGTCCACGGTACAGTCCATCCAGCGTGCAGTGGAAGAGGCCGAGCTCATGGCGGGTTGCCAGATCCATTCGGTCTACGCGGGTATCGCGGGCAGCCACGTACGCAGCATGAATTCTCACGGCATCGTCGCGATTCGGGATAAAGAGGTGTATCCCGCCGATATCGAGCGAGTCATCGATGCCGCCCAGGCCGTCGCCATTCCGGCAGACCAGAAGGTCCTTCATATATTGCCCCAGGAATACATCATCGATTCCCAGGAAGGGGTGAAGGAGCCGCTGGGAATGTCCGGCGTCAGGCTGGAAGCAAAAGTACACCTGGTCACTTGCGCGACCAATGCCGCTCAGAACATCGAGAAATGCATCAAGCGCTGTGGACTTGAAACCGACGAAATCATTCTCGAGCAGCTGGCATCCAGTTATTCGGTGTTGACTGAGGATGAGAAAGAGCTCGGTGTGTGCCTGGTGGATATCGGTGGCGGTACTACCGATATCGCCATATTCACCGAAGGCGCCATCAGGCATACCGGGGTTATCCCCATCGCCGGTGATCAGGTGACCAATGATATCGCCATGGCCTTGCGCACGCCGACAGACAACGCCGAGGAACTGAAGATCAAGTACGCCTGTGCCCTGAGCCAGCTGGCCAGCGCCGACGACATGATCAAGGTCCCCAGTGTTGGGGATCGGCCGCCCCGGGAGCTATCCCGCCAGGCGCTGGCCGATGTGGTCGAGCCGCGTTATGACGAACTCTTTCACCTGATCCAGGCTGAGATCAGGCAAAGCGGATACGAAGACATGCTGGCAGCAGGCATGGTCTTCACCGGTGGTACCAGCAAGATGGAAGGCGTGGCTGAACTGGCAGAGGAAATATTCCATATGCCGGTGCGCATTGGCATGCCCACGGATGTGAACGGACTGGTGGATATCGTCCGCAACCCGACCTATTCGACCGCGGTAGGGCTGCTCCTGTATGGCATGCGCCAGGCCCAGGAACGGGAAGGCAGCACGGTACGTGAACCGGGCATCACGCTGTTCGAGCGGGTAAAAAACATTTTCAGGGGTGAGGACTGACACTCGTCACTCAAAACCGGCAATCAATTTTTAACTACAAGGTGGACTATCCCGAGGGGGTATTAAGATGTTTGAAATAGTAGACAATATTGCACAGAGTGCAGTCATAAAGGTGATCGGAGTCGGTGGCGGCGGCGGCAACGCTGTGCAGCACATGCTCAAGAACACCATCGATGGTGTCGAGTTCATTTGCGCCAATACCGATGCACAGGCGCTGGAAAAAATGGATACCAGGATGAACCTTCAGCTTGGTGGTGCCGTAACCAAGGGTCTTGGCGCAGGTGCCAATCCGGAAGTCGGCCGCCAGGCCGCGCTGGAGGACCGTGACCGCATCCGGGAGATCATTTCAGGTGCCGACATGGTGTTCATTACTGCCGGCATGGGTGGCGGAACCGGTACAGGTGGTGCACCGGTAGTGGCCGAGATCGCTCGCGAAATGGGCATCCTGACCGTGGCCGTCGTCACCAAGCCGTTCCCGTTCGAAGGCCGCAAGCGTATGGCGATCGCCGAGCAGGGTATTCGGGAACTTGCAGAGCATGTTGACTCTCTAATCACCATACCCAACGAAAAGCTCATGGATGTGCTGGGCAAGGGTTCCACGTTGCTTGATGCATTCAGCGCCGCCAATGACGTATTGCTGGGTGCGGTGAAAGGCATTGCCGACCTCATCATGCGTCCCGGCATGATCAACGTGGACTTTGCCGACGTCAGCACCGTGATGTCCGAGATGGGCATGGCCATGATGGGTACCGGTTATGCGCGTGGCGAAAACCGTGCGGTTGAAGCGGCAGAGGCGGCCATTCGCAGCCCGCTGCTGGAAGACGTCAACCTGCAGGGTGCCCGCGGCATTCTGATCAACATCACGGCAGGTGAGGACCTGACCCTGGGTGAATTCAGCGAAGTGGGCGACACCATTTCCGAGTTTGCCTCTGACCAGGCCATCGTCGTGGTGGGAACGGTCATCGATCCGTCACTGAAGGATGAACTGACCGTTACCGTGGTCGCCACCGGACTCGGCGGCATGCAGATCGAGAAGCCGACCAAGGTGGTTGACAATACGGTCAAAAACCACAGGAACGCGGACTTCAACAACCTGGACAAGCCGGCCATACTGAGAAAGAAAGAGGCTGCCAGGATGAAGGCGGAAGCGGAAAGCGAGCTCCAGGAACGCCGCCCCTTGCCGAAAGCCGTGGGCGCGGAAACCGACATGGATTTCCTCGATATCCCGGCTTTCCTGAGGAAACAGGCGGACTGAGTGCCGGCTCCCATGAGCCGGCGGGGCTGCATGAGCAGGAAAGTGGGGCTGCTATTGGTGAAAGTGGCGGATTTTGTTAATATTCGCCCTTTCCGGACAACCGGGCAGCCTCGCCTGCCGGGTAACAACAAGCAGCCTCAGCGGTTACTGCTGCAAACCTGGAGTCATCCCGGGTATGCACAGAGTCATGGTAATCGCACTGGAAAGCGAAGCAGCGATACTAACAATGGACGGAAGAGCTTCGGGGGAGAGCGGCAAGTATTTTCTTCAACCGAAGTGAGAGTGAGAACGAGCATTGATTAGGCAAAGAACGCTAAAGAACGTCACCAAAGCGACTGGAGTGGGTCTGCATACCGGTCAGAAAGTCTACCTGACCCTGCGTCCCGCACCCGTTGATACCGGCATAGTCTTCTCCCGGGTCGATCTCGACCCAGCAGTCCTGATTCACGCCGTTGCAGAAAACGTGGGTGATACCACCTTGTCATCCACGTTGATGAAGGGCGATGTCCGGATTTCCACCGTCGAGCATCTCATGTCCGCCATGTCTGGCCTGGGAATTGACAATGCCTACGTCGAAGTCAGCGCTTCCGAAGTGCCCATCATGGACGGCAGTGCCGGTCCGTTCGTCTTCCTGATCCAGTCTGCCGGTATCGAAGAGCAGAATGCTCCCAAGAAGTACATTCGCATTACCCGCGAGGTCACCGTGGAGCAGGGTGACAAGAAGGTCAGCCTGAAACCCTTCAACGGCTTCAAGGTCGGCTACACCCTGCTTTATGATCATCCCGTTCACCGCAAGTACACCAAGGAAGCCTGCGTCGACTTTTCCAGCACCTCTTTCGTCAAGGAAGTGAGCCGGGCACGCACGTTCGGCTTCATGCACGAATTCGAGGAACTGAGGAACCGCAACCTGGCTCTCGGCGCCAGCATGGACAATGCCATCGCCGTGGGGGATTACCGGGTGCTCAACGAGGACGGACTGCGGTACGAGGACGAATTCGTGAAGCACAAGATCCTCGACTCCATCGGCGACCTCTACCTGCTCGGAAAAACCCTTATCGGTGAATTCCGCGGCTACAAATCAGGGCATGCCCTGAACAATGCCCTCCTGCGCAAGCTGATGACCGAGAAGGACAGCTGGGAGATCGTTACCTTTGATACAGAGGACGCTGCCCCAATCTCTTATCTGAGACCTGTTTTTTCCAGCTAAATATGGTCTAATCCGGCCTGTGTTCGATCATGTCGGCCTGAAAGCCGCATGATTACTGGGTTTATGCGACCCAGCCAATATGTCCGCGGAACAATCTGCGGATAAATCTGTATAGTCTGTATAGTGCCTAGATTGTGTATAGAAAGTAACCAGATAGCATTGCATGAAAATAATCATCGTTGACCAGAAGCACGGCGATACCAAATCCCTGGTACTCAAGGGATGGATGCGCGTCGCCCTTTCGGTATGCCTTCTCGGTGTACCCGTGGTCCTTGGCTATTACGGCTATCATTTGTCGGCTACCCGCAATGCCGACTTCTACAAGGATGAAGCCACCCAGGCCTGGATGGATACCCTGAAGTCCCAGAAAGAGGATATCGACCAGATCCGCCAGGATACCCTGGCCCAGCTTGAAGCCCTGACGTTGAGAATGGCCAACCTGCAGGCCAGGCTGCTCAGGCTGGATGCCCTGGGCCAGCGCCTTACCGAAATTTCAAACCTGGATGACGGCGAATTCGATTTCACTCAGCAGCCCGCCCTTGGGGGGCCGGCTGACATGGAAGCCGAGGACGTTGCCGTTCCGGATTTCCTGCGCGCCCTGGACAACCTGGCCAGTGAAATCGACGACAAGCAGCAGCAGCTTGAGCTGCTGGACTCGCTGCTGGCAGAACAGCAGATACAGACCGAATCTTTCCTGTCCGGCCGCCCGGTCAACCGCGGCTGGATATCCTCCACCTACGGCCGCCGCATCGACCCGTTCACCGGCAAGCTGGCCTGGCACCAGGGTATCGATTTCGCGACCGGCCGCACTGGCGTGGATGTGAAGGCTGTGGCTGCCGGCGTTGTCACCTATGCGGGTGACAAACAGGGTTACGGCAACATGGTCAAGGTGAATCACGGCAACGGGTATGAAACCCTCTATGCCCACAACGAGAAACTCCTGGTCACGCCGGGTGATATCGTCAAGAAAGGCCAGGTAATAACCCTGTCCGGTAACTCCGGCCGCTCCACGGGACCGCACGTGCATTTCGAAGTTCATAAAAATGGCCGCGTCGTGGATCCCTCGTCTTACGTTCATCGCACCAGCCGCTAATCCCCGTTTCAAGCCCAGGCCGTCCCGGTAATACCCAGGCGATGGTCACTTGAGTGCCGTGAATCCGGCCTTATTTCTGTAATATCGACTAATCAAGATCCAGAGCTATGCTTACGAAAATATTTGGCAGCAAGAACCAGCGGGAGATCAAGAAACTCTCGAAAGTGGTACTCCGTATCAATGCCTTCGAGTCCGACATGCAGGCGCTGTCCGACGCAGAATTGAAGGCAAAAACCGCAGAATTCAGGCAGCGTTTTGAAGCGGGTGAGACCCTGGAGCAGCTGCTGCCGGAGGCCTTTGCCGTGGTCCGGGAAGCCGGCGTGCGCGTAATGAAGATGCGCCACTTCGATGTCCAGTTGATCGGCGGCATGGTGTTGAACAACGGCAAGATCGCGGAAATGCGCACCGGTGAGGGCAAGACCCTGGTCGCGACGCTACCTGCTTATCTTAACGGCCTGACAGGCCGGGGTGTACACCTGGTGACGGTGAATGACTACCTGGCCAGGCGTGATGCTGGCTGGATGGGACCCCTCTATGAATTCCTGGGCCTGTCCGTTGGTTATGTCGTGCCCGGACAGACGCCGGAAGAAAAACGTGCTGCCTACCAGGCCGACATCACCTACGGCACGAACAATGAATTCGGTTTCGACTACCTGCGCGACAATATGGCCTTCCGCCTGCAGGATAAATTCCAGCGCGACCTGGTTTTCGCGATCGTCGACGAGGTGGACTCCATCCTCATCGACGAAGCGAGGACGCCACTGATCATTTCCGGCGCGGTACAGAACACATCCAAGCGGTACCACGATATCAATGCCCTGGTGCCCCTGTTGAAGAAGGCCGACAAGGCACCTGACAAATCCATGATCGAGCGCCGCATTGAAGGCGAAGACGAAATTGATGGCGATTTCCTGGTGGACGAAAAGAGCCGTCAGGTGGAGCTCACTGACAAGGGTCACGAGAAAGTGGAGGGCCTTATGGTCAGCCGCGGCCTGCTGCAGGAGGGCGAGAGCCTCTATGCGGCCACCAACCTGACTCTGCTGCACCAGTTGTCTGCGGCCCTGCGCGCCCATTACCTGTTCCACAGGGAAGTCGAATACATCGTCCAGGACCAGCAGATCGTCCTCATCGACGAACATACCGGCCGCACCATGCAGGGCCGGCGTCTTTCAGAAGGCCTGCACCAGGCCATCGAGGCGAAAGAAGGCGTCCCGATCCAGAATGAAAGCCAGACCCTGGCATCAACAACATTCCAGAATTACTTCCGTCTCTACGAGAAGCTTTCCGGCATGACCGGTACAGCGGATACGGAAGCCTTCGAGTTTCACCAGATCTACGGGCTCGACGTTGTGGTCATCCCGACCAACAAGCCGATGGTTCGTATCGACGCCAATGACCTGATTTACCTGACCACCCAGGAGAAATTCAAGGCGATCGTCCAGGATATTGTGGAGTTCCGTGACAAGGGAGCGCCGGTGCTGGTCGGAACGGCGAGCATCGAAACGTCCGAGATCCTGTCGAAATTCCTGAACAAGGAAAAGATCAAGCACAACGTGCTCAACGCCAAATATCATGAAAAGGAAGCGGAGATCATCGCCCAGGCCGGACGGCCCGGCACGGTGACAATCGCCACCAACATGGCCGGTCGTGGTACCGACATCGTACTGGGGGGGCGCTGGGAATCCGAAGTCGCAGATCTGGACAATCCGACTCCTGAGCAGGTGGATAAAATCAAGACCGAGTGGCAGAAACGCCACGACCAGGTTATCGAGGCCGGCGGCCTGCATATCGTCGGCACGGAGCGGCATGAATCCCGCCGTATCGACAACCAGCTGCGCGGCCGGGCCGGGCGTCAGGGCGACCCGGGGTATTCCCGTTTCTACCTGTCGCTGGAAGACAACCTGATGCGTATCTTTGCCTCGGACCGCGTCGGCAACCTGATGCGCCGCCTGGGCATGGGTGAAGGCGAAGCCATCGAACACAAGATGGTGACCAACTCCATCGAGAAGGCCCAGCGCAAGGTGGAAGGCCGCAACTTCGATATCCGCAAGCAGCTGCTTGAGTACGACGACGTTGCCAACGACCAGCGCCAGATCATCTACCAACGCCGCAATGAGCTGATGGAGACCGATGATATCGGTGATGTCATCAGCTCCATGCGGGAAGAAGTCGTCAACGACCACATTTCGCTTTACATCCCGCCGCAAAGCATCGAGGAGCAGTGGGATATTCCCGGGCTGGAACAGTCGCTGGAAGGGGAGTTTGGCGTCAAGTTGCCTGTGCAGAAATGGCTGGATGAGGACAATACCCTCTACGAGGAGAGCCTGCGCGAGCGCATCCTTGCGGAAGTCGTGAAAGCCTATGAGGAAAAATCCTCCATGGTGGGCGACAATATGCGGGTCTTCGAAAAGCAGATCACACTGCAGATCCTGGATACCCTGTGGAAGGAACACCTGGGCCAGATGGACAGCCTGCGACAGGGCATCGGCCTGCGCGGTTACGGTGGCAAGAACCCGAAACAGGAATACAAACGCGAAGCCTTTGCCCTGTTCGAGGAGCTGTTGCGCAACCTGCAGCATGAAGTGATCAAGTTCCTCAGTCTTGTGCAGATCAGGCAGAACGAACAGGCGGACGCCATCGAACAGCAGCGACTGCAGGAGGCGCAGAAACAGCAGACCACCCAGGTGCACCGGGAAGCCAGCGCCTTGGCCCAGGCCGGCGGGGATGCCGGACAGCAGCCGGAACAGCAGGCGGCACCGCAGGCACCTTACCAGCGCCAGGGTGAGAAAGTGGGCAGGAACGATCCGTGTCCTTGCGGGTCAGGCAAGAAATACAAACAGTGCCACGGAAAGCTTAACTAACGTTAAGCGGATACAAGATACAGGATACAGGATACAGGGGGCGGACTTCAGTGAAATTGGATGGATCGCCCTTGTATCCTGTATCTTGTATCTCTTCTAACAAGAACACTGCACAAGAATACATCCGTTAACCTGAAAGAAACCTGAAAGGAAATACAAAGCCATGGCAGTCGGTAGCGGTGAACTCGGCACTCTCCACCCGGTAAAAGGCATCACCATGGCGGCAGTATCCGCCGGCATCAAGAAGCCCGGCCGGCTCGATTGCGTGGTGTTTTCTCTGGGCGATGAAGTAACCGTAGCCGGCGTGTTCACCACCAACGCCTTCTGTGCGGCGCCTGTGACTGTCTGCAAGAACCATCTTGCGCAAGCCGCTCCCCGTTACTTTGTCATCAACACCGGCAATGCCAATGCGGGCACCGGCAAGCAGGGCATCGACAACGCCTTGCAGGTCTGCCTTGAGGTAGCCGAGCTCAAACAGCTTCCCGTGGCGGCCATACTGCCGTTTTCAACCGGTGTGATTGGGGAGCAGCTGCCGGTGACGAAGATCATCGATGCCATTCCCCACGCCCTGGACAACCTGGTCGAAGACAACTGGCTTGAATGCGCTCGCGGCATCATGACTACGGACACGCGGCCCAAGGCGGCATCCGTACAGCTGGATATCGAAGGCAAGCCGGTCACCATCACCGGCATCGCCAAGGGTGCCGGCATGATCAAGCCGAACATGGCGACCATGCTGGGTTTTGTCTTTACCGATGCGGTCGTTGAAAAGGCTGACCTGCAGCGCTATCTGGACAAGGCGGTCAACCGGTCCTTCAATCGCATCACGGTGGACAGCGATACCTCCACCAACGATTGCTGCATGCTGGCGGCCAGTGGTGCCAGCGGGATTGCCGTGGGCGCGGATGACGCCAGGTTCCAGGCAGCGCTTGATAAAGTGTTCATCGCTCTTGCACAGGGCATCGTGAGGGATGCTGAAGGCGCCACCAAATTCGTCACCGTGCGCGTGGAAGGCGGGGCGGTGCCGGAGGAATGCCTGTCACTGGCCTATACGATTGCGGAATCACCTCTGGTGAAGACCGCACTGTTCGCCTCGGACCCCAACTGGGGCCGCATCCTTGCGGCGGTCGGGCGAGCCGGCATTCAGAACCTGGATATCGGCAAGGTGGCCATTTACCTGGGCGACGTCTGCATTGTCGAGGCCGGCGCTGTGGCACCCGGGTATACCGAGGCGGCCGGGCAGGCGGTAATGGACAAGGAAGAAATCACCATTCGTATCGTACTGGGCAGGGGCGATTGCATCGACACTGTCTGGACATGCGATCTTTCCCACGACTACGTCACCATCAATGCCGAATACCGCACCTGACGCTGTCGTTCATGTTGCCGTTGGCGTGGTAGTCAACCCGGCGCGTGAAATTCTCGTTGCCAGGCGACACCAGGACCAGCACCAGGGCGGGCTTTGGGAGTTTCCCGGCGGCAAGGTCGCCCCGGGTGAAAGCGTGCAGCAGGCACTGAAGCGTGAATTAAGGGAAGAAGTGAATATCGTCGTGCGAGAATGCGCCAGCCTGCTGAAAATTCACCACGACTACGGCGACAAGCGGGTACTGCTGGATGTCTGGTATGTACACGTATTTGCCGGCGATGCCAGGGGCTGCGAGGGGCAGCCGGTCAGGTGGGTATCGGTGCCGGAGCTTGAAACATTGGAGTTCCCTGCAGCCAACCAGGGCATCGTTGCAGCCGTCAGGAACCTGTTGGCCTAGGATTCTCCGGGTCCTGCGAAGTCATCCAGCCTGAAATCTTCCGGGCCATCTTCCACAGGGATGCTGTTGCGTTCCGACGCCCAGTCACCAAAATCGATCAGCTGGCATTTTTTCGAACAGAACGGCCGGTAGGTATTTTCCTCCCGCCATGCCACGATTTTCTGGCAGGTGGGGCAGTTTACCTGGCGTATGCCCGTGCTTTGCTTGTCATTCATCGGAATTGCCTGTTTCCATGATCATCGTGTTCCAGCCATGAACCCTAACACATCTTCACGCATGCTGCCGAGCGTCTCCAGCTTGCTGCGGCGTGTACCTGTACGTATGTTGTTGGACGTTGTTACATCGGCGATTGCCCGGTCGATGTACTCAAGCGCCTGGTTGTAATCACCCGCATTGATCAGTTGCACGGCCAGTGTAAAGAGCACACCCGGATCACCTGAATTGGCATAGGCCTGTTCCATCAGCGCCCTGGCGCCGGCACTGTCCCCCCGGCCACTGCGAAACCTGGCCAGTTCGAACTGAAACATGCCCCGGTCGTAATCACCGGACTGTGCAGCCAGTCGTTCGATCAGGTTTTCCAGGAAAAATTCACCGTATACCGGGCAATTGCCCTCCTGTTGCAGGCGGACTATCTGCTGCACCGGCGAGACCAGGTTGCGATTCTCTGCAGACAATGCGTCGGCCTGTGCGAGCAGCTCCGGTTCACCCGATGCATTCACGGCTGGATTTACACAGGCCAGTATCATCAGGTTCAAAAGCAGGTGAAAGCTGCTGGTGGAAGCCGCTGTTTTTTCCAGTACCCCAGCCGCAAGCTGTTCACCCTCACTACCGTATTGTGCAAGCTGCATGGCATAGAATTCGGCATTCCTCGATGTAGCCGGTTCGGCTTCATACCAGCGTTCCGCCAGATACAGCGGCTGGGTCCAGAGCTGGCTGATGCGGGCCGTATTCGAAGCCAGCAGCAATAAATAAAGCACGGGAATGGCCACACGCAGTCTCGGATTCAGCAGTGTGGCAGGCAGCCAGGCATGGTATGCGTACACCAGGGCGAAGACGAAGCCGTAAAACGCGAGGTAATTGCGGTGATGGAAAAACAGCTCAAGCGCAAGCACGGATGACTCGACGAGATGGCCGGAAAAGAACCACAGTACGGCGAAGAGCCATATCCTGTGGCGTCCGGGTCTGTACAGGACCAGCGCCAGCAATCCGATCCAGGCTGCGATGGCGATGAAGGTAGCAAGAGGACTGAACAGGGAGGTCGAAACCGGGATATCGTGAAAGATGCCCGTGGCTCCGGTTGTCGGTAAAAGCAGTACCGCCAGGTATTCCCACAACACGCGAGCCTGGGTCAGCAGCCGCTCGACCATGGTGAAGTCGGTATAGTCCGCATAATCGGTTTGCAGGCGATCGAGAAAAGCCAGGGGCAGGAGCAACAGGATGACTGCCGGCAACCACAGGCAGGCGGCACGCCATAGCCTGAGCGTCCGGCCGGTTGGTATGTCATGCAGGAGGGTGTACTCGAGCACCAGCAGGTAAAAAACCAGGGTCGGGGCATTTTCCTTGCTGAATAATGCGAGCAAACCCGTCAATGCCAGAGACAGCGTGAGCAAAGCCGAGCGCTGAGTGTCGCTTTTTACCGCACCAAGCCGGAGTGCCACGTGGCCGTAAATGCCCAACAACAGGAAAAAATTGGACAACAGGGCCATGCGCTGGACGGTGTAAAGCACAGTGGACGTATGTACCGGTTGCAGCGCCCAGACGAGCGCGGCTGTGGACGCCACCATGGCGGCGAGATGTCGTTCTCCGCGCAGGTGCATGGCCAGCCGGAAGCTGCACAGATACACGAGAACGGCGCTGAGAGCATGGATCAGGAGGTTTATCGCCTTGAAGGCTGCCGGATCGTCCGGCCAGGCGGCGGCCTGCAGGGCGAAAGTGAATAATGATACGGGCCGGCCGGTTGGTCCGGCCTGCCCGGCAAGCACGAATTCCCGGAAGTCGGGACTGGACAGCGAGGCCTCCCGGATATGCACCAGTGCATCGAGGTTGGGGCCGTCGTCGAAGAGAAACAGGCTGCCCAGGCCCGGCCAGAAGCACAGGCCGGTTGCCAACACGATGAAAGCGATGTGCAGGGCACGATTGTCCAGTAATCGGACCATGGCGGGACGTCAGGCCGTTGCCATTTTCAGGTAGGTTTCGTGCAGCCTTCGCACGTGACCGGCGAGCGCAGACATGTCCTTGCTGTTGTCGATGACATCGTCGGCCCTGTCGAGCCGCTGCCTGCGCGTGGCTTGGGCGGCCAGCATCTGCTCGGCGAGTTCCCTGGATATGCCGTCACGCTGGCGCAGTCTTGCCACCTGGGCATCCTCCGGTGCGTCGACTACCAGGACTCGGTCCACGAAATCATAGGCACCGGATTCCACCAGCAGCGGTACCACGACCATGACATAAGGGGCGGAACCGGTTTCGACGCGTCGCCGGATTTCCTCACGAATGGCCGGATGCATGAGTGCCTCGAGCCAGGACTTCGCGCCAGCATCGTGGAAAATCCGTTCGCGCAGGGCGCGGCGATCGAGGCCGCCCGTGGCGTCAGCCAGGTCCTGGCCGAAATGCTCGAGGATCTGCGGGAGCAGGGGGGAATCCCTGCCTACCAGGTCCCGGGAGATTTCATCGGCGTCGACAATGTCCACGCCGAATTCCCTGAAGAGATTGCTGACCGTTGTCTTGCCGCTTCCCGCGCCGCCTGTCAGTCCTACGGCAAAGCGCTTGTTGTGACCGGTCGCTGGCATGAGTGTGATTTCCGCTGCCTTTTACATGATCAGGCTGTAGTAAAAGCCCGTGATTTCATTGCCCCAGATCAGGGACAGGAAGCCTGCACTGGCGAGATAGGGTCCGAAGGGGATGGGGATATTCCTGTCACGTCCGAGTATTCCAATCAGGCCGATGCCGATCACGGCGCCGACCAGGGACGACAGCAGTATGATCATCGGCAAAGCCTGCCAGCCCAGCCATGCACCCAGGGCTGACAGCAGCTTGAAGTCGCCATAGCCCATGCCTTCCTTGCCGGTGAGCAGCTTGAACAGCCAGTACACACCCCAAAGCAGCAGGTAGCCGGCAATGGCACCATACACGGCATCCTCCAGGGACACGATAAGGCCGTTGCTGTTGACTAGCAGGCCAAGCCACAGCAGGGGAAGCGTGATGTCATCGGGCAGCAACTGGTGGTCGTAATCGATCATGGTCAGGGCAATCAGGCCCCAGGTGAGCAACAGGACCGCCAGGGTGAGCAGGGTGAACCCGAAATGGTAGGCAACCAGTCCGGTCAGGAGCGCCGTAACCAGCTCCATCACAGGATAACGTGGGGAAATCGGCGCCTGGCAGTATCGGCATTTGCCTCTCAGAACCGCCCAGGACAGAACGGGAATGTTTTCCAGTGCAGAAATTTCGTGCTTGCATTGCGGGCAATGGGAATTGGGAACAGCCAGGTTGAAAGGTGGTTTTTCGCCGGAATCGGTGTTGTCACTGATTTCCAGCAGGTCCCGGCATTGCGCGGTCCATTCCGCCTCCATCATCAGAGGCAGGCGGTAGATCACGACATTGAGGAAACTGCCGACGACCAGGCCGAAAGCAAAGGCAATTGCCGCCAATACAACTGGATTGGCGGCAAAAAATTCAGCAAATGTCATCGGGGGGTAGTGCCGTTATACTACTGCACCGATCTGGAAGATGGGCATATACATCGCGATCATCAGGCCGCCCACGAGGACACCGAGTACCGCCATGATCAACGGTTCCATCATCGAGGTCAGACCGTCAACGGCGTTGTCGACTTCTGCCTCATAGAAGGTGGCGCATTTGTCGAGCATGGCGTCCAGGGCACCGGACTCCTCGCCGATGGAAACCATCTGCAGCACCATGATCGGGAACAGGTTGGTGGCCTTGATCGAGGCAGTCAGCTGCTGGCCGGAGGTAACGTCATCGCGGATCTGCAGGGAAGCCGTTTTGTACACGATGTTACCGGTGGCGCCCGATACCGACGTCAGTGCATCGACCAGTGGTACACCGGCGGCAAACGTCGTGGACAGCGTACGGGTGAACCTGGCGAGACAGGATTGCACCAGGATATTACCGATGATCGGCAGCTTCAGGGAGAGGCGCTCAACGGATTCACGGAATTTCTTCGACCGCAATTTGGCTTCCTTGAAGGAATAGCCGGCGACGCCGATACCAGCCACGATATATATCCACCAGGCGATCATGAAATCGGACAGGCGCATGACGTACTGGGTAAACAACGGCAGTTCGGCGCCAAAGCTGGAGAAAGTTTCCGCGAACTGGGGCACCACCTTCACAAGCAGGATGCCCGTTACGATGGCGGCCACGACAAGTACGGTGATCGGATAGTTCATGGCTTTCTTGATCTTGGATTTCAGCGCCTCGGATTTTTCTTTGTAGGTGGCGAGCCTGTCGAGCATGGTTTCCAGGGCACCTGACTGTTCGCCTGAATCGACCAGGTTGCAGAACAGTTCATCGAACTGGCGTGGATACTTGCGAATGGCATCGGCGAAATGGTTGCCGGCGGAGACGTCGTCGCGAATTGAGAAAACGATCTCGCGCATGCTGGGATTGTCGAGCCCTTCACTCACGATCTCGAACGACTGTACCAGCGGGATACCGGCTTTCATCATGGTTGCCAGCTGGCGCGTGAAAATGGCGATATCCATCGGCTTGATGGCTGGCTTGCCGGTGCCGAAGAGGGGCTTGGGTTTCTTTCTGACCTTGGTCGGCTTGATACCCTGCTTGCGAAGCTGGGCCTTTACCGTGGACGCGTTGGTACCGGAAATCTCGCCCTTGGCGTCCTGTCCCTGCCAGATGAAAGTGGCCTGTTTGACGGCTGAGTGTGCCGGAGCTGCCATAACTGTTACCTCGTTCGACCCTTCAGGTCATTCGGTTGACTTCCGCAAGACTGGTCAGCCCCTGGGCAGCTTTCTCCAGTGCCGACCTGCGCAGGTCATTAAACCCTTTATTTCGCGCTAACTCTGCGATCTGTATCGAATTTCCACCGGCCATCATAACACGGGAAAATGCTTCGGTAATCGCTACCGTTTCATATATACCCACCCTGCCGCGGTAGCCGCCGTGGCAGTGATTGCACCCTGCCGGGGCAAAAAGCCGGGCTTCGGGAATTGAGTCAGGGGAAAAACCCTCTTGAATCAATACGTTGGAAGGCAAGTGTAGCGGTTTTTTACAGCGTGTACAGAGCCGCCTGAGCAGGCGCTGGGCAATGACCAGGCTCAGGGAGGTCGCCAGTTGATAGGGTGCTATGCCCATGTCCACCAGGCGTGAGAGGGTTTCCGCGGCGCTGTTGGTATGCAGCGTGGACAGGACCAGGTGACCCGTTTGCGCAGCCCTCACGGCGATACGTGCGGTTTCCAGGTCGCGGATTTCACCAACCATCAGAACGTCAGGATCCTGTCTCAGGAAGGCGCGCAGGGTTTCGCTGAAACCGAGTCCGACAGCCGCGTTCACGGAAACCTGGTTGATGCCGTCGAGGTGAATCTCCACCGGATCTTCCACGGTGGCGATATTGCGCTCGGCATTGTTGAGCAGGTTGAGGCCGGTATACAGCGTCAGGGATTTGCCACTGCCGGTCGGTCCTGTCACCAGGATCAAACCCTGCTGGCGATGCAGTGCCTGGGTATAAAGACGCTTCTGTTCCGCAGTGAAACCCAGGCTGTCCATGTCGAGATTGTCAGGTTGCGGATCGAGTACGCGCAGGACGGTTTTTTCACCCCACAGTGTCGGCAGCGTGCTGACACGCAATTCCATGGCCCGTGCACGTGACAGCCTCAGGCGGAAGCGGCCGTCCTGAGGCAGGCGCTTTTCGGCGATATCCAGCCTGGCCATGATTTTCAGCCGGGCACCGATTTTGCCGGTAATGGCCAGGGGTGGCCGCGCTATCTCACGCAGCATCCCGTCCTCACGAAACCGGATTCGGGCGGTGTGCTCGTAACATTCCACGTGAATATCAGAGGCTCCGCGGCGAATGGCGTCGGGAGGCAGCCGGTTGACCACGCGGGTGACGGGTGTGTCGCCCGCGTTGCCCCCGGCATCATCCGCAGGGGTGCCGGCATCCTCTTGAATCGGTATCGCATCGAAATCCAGCTGCGACAATTCCGAAGCACGTCCTGGCGCGTGGCAGGTGTCGAGCAAATCCTGCAGGGCACGATTGAGCATGGATTCCTCGACTACGACAATGTCGGTCTTGCAACCGGCCTGGAAACTGAACTCGTTGAGACCATGATCCTCAGCCGGATCGGAGACGCCCAGCCAAAGCGTTGCGTCCGGTTTCAGCAGGGGCAGGGCGCGATACCTGCGAATGAGTTCAGGGGATACCCTCGGCAGGGTGCGGGTGGCGGGTTGCAGCGCATCGATATCCACCAGGGGCAAGCTGAAGTGGCGAGCCGCTGCGGCAGCGATGCTCGAGGCGTCCATGAGCTGATTGTCGACCAGGTACTTCACCAGGGGTTGGGCATGGGCTCGCGCACTG
>Ga0181579_10000775_pt1 | contig 26491 bp, 23 predicted proteins | sample 071ome_24_FD_132996 | JGI IMG/M metagenome (GOLD analysis project Ga0181579, IMG submission 132996) | Coastal salt marsh microbial communities from the Groves Creek Marsh, Skidaway Island, Georgia - 071402CT metaG (megahit assembly) | ecosystem: Environmental > Aquatic > Marine > Intertidal... | reverse complement strand
GCCATCGTCGGGTGCTTTTAGGCTATGCCGCTTTGCGTTGCGGTCTTTTCTGGCCGCCCGACGCGCCACCCTTTTTGTCGATCGAGTAATGAATCTCGGGGTCGAGATAGCTGTTCATCCGATCTTGGATGTAGCGCGGGCTGCGGTGCTCGGCCAACATCGCAAACCCTTCCGTTACCAGGAAGTTGCGGAACCGCAGGATGCCGGCCTTTTGCTCCACCTTACTGGCGGCAGGCGAGAAAATGAGCCGTTGCATGATCACGCCATAGAGCGTGGTGACCAGCGCGAGCGCGAGCCCCGGTCCGAGGCCTTCGGGGTCGGAGACGAGCTTTTGCAGGATGATGATCAGGCCGATCAGCGTTCCGATCATGCCGAATGCCGGCGACACCGAGGCCAGCGTTTTGAGAATGCTGGCGCTGACCATCTTGCGCTGCATGGTGCCGTCGGCGGCGGCCGACAACATGCCGCGCACTTCGTCCCCCGTGTAACCGGTAATCACCAATTCGACGCCGTAGTTCAAGAAGTGGTCTTGTTGCTTGGCAGATTTGATCTCGCGTTCCAGTGCAAGAATGCCGTGCTTCTTTACCAGGTAGCCCCAGCGAATGATTTTGCCGGTCTCGACCGTCAGCATGGCGCGATTGACCTTCTCTTTGACGAGAAGCTGGCCAATTTCCTTCAACGAAAGGAGAACGTAGCGCGCTTGAAAGCCGATGAACCCGGCGGCCAACGTGCCGCCGATCACGATCATGAAGCTCGGCGCACTAATAAACGCGAGGGGGTCCCCGCCGGAGAGGAATACGGCGCCGCCTACCAGTCCCAATCCAAACAGCAAGCCGATAATTGTTGGTATCGACATCTAGCAGACCCCCGATCGTCCTTGTCGTATCGCGTTAAAGGATCGGGAGACTATAGCGCAACAAGCCCTTGCGCCGGAACGCTTTTGTCGGCGGGCGGACCCCTGAGCCGCGAGAATCCGGCCGTTTAGGCCGGATTCCTGGGCCGCAATGGTTAACGCGGTCGCTTAATAGCGGTAGTGGTCGGGCTTGTAGGGGCCTTGCTTGTCGAGATTGAGGTACGCGGCCTGCTTGTCGTTCATGACCGAAAGGCGGGCGCCCAGCTTTTTCAGATGAAGCGCGGCGACCTTCTCGTCCAGTTCTTTGGAAAGTACGTAGACCTTCTTCTCGTATTTGCCGGTGTTGTTCCACAGTTCCTTCTGCGCCAGCACTTGGTTGGTGAACGAGGCGCTCATCACGAAACTCGGGTGTCCCATGGCATTGCCGAGATTCACCAAACGGCCCTTCGACAGGATAATCAGCTTTTTGCCATCGGGAAATTCGACTTCGTCGACTTGCGGTTTGACCTCTTCCCACTTCATGTTCTTCAACGCGCTGATCTGAATTTCGGAATCGAAATGACCGATGTTGCAGACGATCGCGTGATCTTTCATTTCTCGCATGTGATCGAGGGTGATCACATCGACGTTGCCCGTCGCGGTCACGAAGATGTCACCCAATGGGGCGGCATCTTCCATGGTCACGACCTCGTAGCCTTCCATCGCGGCTTGGAGGGCGCAGATCGGGTCGATCTCTGTGATCAAGACGCGGCACCCCGCGCTGCGCAACGATTGCGCCGAACCTTTGCCGGTGTCGCCGTAGCCCGCGACGACTGCGACTTTGCCGGCCATCATCACGTCGGTGCCGCGACGAATGCCGTCGACGAGGCTTTCTCGGCAGCCGTACAAATTGTCGAACTTCGATTTCGTCACCGAGTCGTTGACGTTGATGGCCGGGAAAAGGAGCGTTCCCTTTTTCTCCATTTCGTAAAGGCGATGCACGCCGGTGGTTGTCTCTTCGGTCACGCCGCGGATGGCATCGCCTAGCGAGGTGTACCAACCTGGTTTTTCGGTCAGACGTTTTTTGATCGATGCGAAAAGAACCTCTTCTTCCTCGTTCCCGGGATTGTCGAGAACCGAGGAGTCCTTTTCGGCTTCGCGCCCGAGGTGGACGAGAATGGTTGCGTCGCCACCATCGTCCAGGATCATGTTGGGGACGCCACCGTCACCCCATTCGAAAATCTTGTGGACGTATTCCCAGTATTCTTCCAGCGTCTCACCTTTCTCGGCAAAGACGGGAATGCCACGCGCTGCAATCGCGGCCGCAGCATGGTCTTGGGTCGAGTAGATGTTGCAAGACGACCAGCGCACGTCAGCGCCCAGTTCGACCAGCGTTTCGATCAGCACGCCGGTTTGCACGGTCATGTGAATGCTGCCGGCGATGCGGGCACCTTTCAGGGGTTTTTGGGCCCCGTATTCCTCGCGAAGGGCCATCAAACCGGGCATCTCGATTTCCGCGATGTCCAGTTCCTTGCGCCCAAAATCGGCAAGCGAGATGTCTTTGACTTTGTAGTCGGTGAATTCGGTCATGTTGGCTCCGGCGCAAAAAGGGCCCGCTACCGGCTGTTTCCGGGACGCAAGGCGGTTCCTAGGCGAATTGAAGCCGCTATATATCAGCCATTCCGGAAGAAATAAAGATATCTTTATATCGTGATCTTTATTTTGGTTCGTCGAACCGAGCCGCGACCAGCGCACCTAAAGCATCCAACGCCTGTTGCGCATCGGGGCCTCGGGCGGCGACCGTGATGGAAGACCCCTGACCGGCAACCAAAAGCAAAAGGCCCATAATGGAGCGGCCGGGAACGGTGTGCTCGTCGTTAGATACCGTTATCTCGGCGGCAAATTCCCCCGCGGTTTTGACGAAACGCGCCGCGGCTCTGGCGTGAAGACCGCGTTCGTTGCTGATCGTTAGGGCGGTAACGATCCACTCGTCACCGTCAGTCATGACCGGCGGGCGCGATGGCGCGGCGAATGTGCGTTCGACCGGTTTGTTCGACCGCGCTGGCCGTCGCCTTGATGTCGCTGCTGTCTCGAGTTGTTAGAAGTTTCAGGAGCATCGGCAGATTGAGCCCGCCAATTACCTCGACCCCGGGCCCGCTCATTTCCGCGATCGCCAAGTTGCAGGGCGTCCCGCCCATCATATCCGCAACGATGATCACGCCGTCGCCGCTATCGACATCGACCACGGCTTGGTGAATGCGTTGGCCGCATTCGCCGACTTCACTATTCCAATCGAGGCATACGGCGCTAACGCCTTTTTGAGGGCCGACGACATGCTCCGCTGCCGAAAGAAACTCCTGCCCGAGCCCTCCTTGCGAAACGATCACGACGCCGATCATCGGCCTAACCGCGTGCGGTGACGACGTCGCGGTGACGCCGCGTTACCGCGTGCCCGGCGCCTTCGAGGACATCGGCAAGCCGCTCGGCAACAAAAACGGACCTATGCTGGCCACCGGTACAGCCGATGGCGATCGTCAAATAGGTCTTTCCTTCCGCAGCGTAGCGTGGGACCAAATCCAACAAGAGTTCGTCAAGGCGACCCATGACGTCATCGAGTGCGGGGTCTTCTTCGATGTAGCGTGCCACGTCTCTATCCATGCCGGACAAAGGTCTTAATTCAGGGACGTAGTGAGGATTACGCAGGAAACGCACGTCGAATACAAGGTCCGCTTCGCGCGGGAGTCCTTTTCGAAACGAAAACGACATCACGGTCGCGGTAAGGGCGGGGCCTTCTTCGATCGTAAAGTGGCCCGCGAGCACGCGGCGGACGTCGGCACCGGTCATTGTGGAAGTGTCGATCACCAAGTCCGCGTGCTCTCGAAGCGCGCCGATAATATCGCGCTCGAGCCGAATGCCGTCCCGTACCGGGCGATCTTCAGCTAGCGGGTGTCTTCGCCGGGTCTCGGTATAGCGTTGCGACAGGACGTCGTCGTCGCAATCCATGAACAACAGCGATACTTGGATGTCGTCTCGTGCTGAGAGCGGCGCGAGACGTTCCATAAAGTGCTCGACATCGAAGTCGCGCGTACGAATATCGATCCCGGCGGCGATGGCGCCGTGCCGCGTCAGCACGGGCGAGGACTCGGGCGCGAGAAAAGTCAGCAGGAGGTTCAGCGGGATGTTGTCCATCGCCTCGTAACCGAGGTCTTCGAGGACTTTCAGCGCCGTGGACCGCCCAGCACCAGAGATGCCGGTCACCAATAGAACCTTCAGCGGTGAGGTCGCGGATGTCTCTTGGTCAGGCATCATTCAGCGCCGAGGTTTGTCGCCCCGCCGTGCTCCATAACCTCAAGGCCATGCGCACTTTGGCGGGTGCCGAGGCCTCGAAAGCCGCCAACGCGACAAGCGGGATATCGATCCCATCCAGCTGACACGTCGTGCGGTGAGGCAGTCGGGCCACATCCGCACTCGGTCCAAGGTCCGCCACCAAGGTTACGCGGGCGCGAGGCGACACGCGTGAATCGTCGAGATCGAAAATGCCGAGCCCTCGGACTTCGATTTTGCGTGACAGCTGCGCCGGTGGGGAGGCGATCAATTCGCCGCGCACCGCCGCGAGTTGCACTTGGTCGTCCGCAACCAATTTGGCACCGGAGTCGATCAAGCGGAGGGCGAGATCCGACTTCCCGGCGGCGGAAGGCCCGCGGAGCAGGACCGCCGCTCCGTCTATGTCGACGCATGTTGCATGGACAACAATCATGGCGCGGCGAGCCTGCGCCCCGCCCTATGAGGTGTCAACGGTCGACTGCAGGACCGGCAATTCGATTGTCACGCGCGCGCCGGCCGGTTGGCCGTCTTCGGCCAGGATGTTGTCGGCGCCAATCCGGCCGCGGTGTGCTTCGATGATCTGGCGCGAGATGCTCAGGCCGAGCCCCGAGTGCCTCCCGAAGGCTTCGCCATCCGGACGTCGGGTGTAAAAGCGCTCGAAGACCCGGTCTTTGTGTTCGTCGGCAAAGCCAGGGCCTTCGTCCTCGCACACGATGTGCAACGCGGTGTCGGTTCGTGAAAGCGACAAAGTGATGGTCGATCCCGGAGGGCTGAACGAGCGCGCGTTATCAATCAAATTCCGCATCACCTGGCCCAAGCGATCTTCGATTCCTAAGGTCAGAAACGGGCCCGCGCCGGTGACGCCCAAGGCAAGGGCCGTATCGCCCGTTTTCGTGGTGGCCCGGTTTACCTCGATGATGGCTTCGAGCAATCGCCTAATATCTACGGGCTCCATCTGAGACCGCGAGAGTTCCGCGTCGAGTCGCGAGGCATCGGAAATGTCGCTCAATAGGCGATCGATTCGCCCGACGTCGTCGTGAATGATGTCAAGCAATTGTCGCCGCTGTGCGTCGTCGCGCGCGACATCGAGCGCTTCGACGGCGCTGCGTAAACTGGTCAGAGGGTTCTTGATTTCATGTGCGACATCCGCGGCAAAACTTTCGATCGCATCGAAGCGTTTGTAGAGAGCGGTGGTCATGTCGCGGAGCGCGCCCGATAGTTCGCCGATCTCGTCGGCGCGTTCCGAGAAATCCGGTATTTCGATGTCGCGTCCGGGCATGCCGCGAACACGGTCAGCAGCGGCAGCTAGCCTGGTGACCGGGCGGGCAATCGTGCGCGCGAGATAAAGCGACAATGCGACGGTGATCGCAAACGCCACGCCGGACATTTGCAGGATGGCAAGGCGAAAGTCCCGCACGCTGGCATCGATATCGGTGGTGTCCGCTGTCAGCATGAGCGCGCCGAGTATTCTTTTGAACGCCTGGATGGGAATGGCGACGGAGAGGATGACCTCTCCGTTCCGGACGCGTTGGACGGCGGCGGCCTCGCCCGAGAGGGCCGCCAACACCTCTTCGTAGTCGGTGGCGGACTGCTCGCTACGTTCGACATAAGCGGGCAGACGCGGGCCGCCAGTGGTGCGAAGCCAGACGTCGACCGCGCGTTCGTAGAGTCTTTCGAGGGGTGACAAGGTCTCGACCGGCGGCAGTGGTGCGAACTGCACTTCCCGACCGGCACCGAGCAGGCTGCGGCTGTCGGCAAGAAGCGTATTGGTTTGATCGAACACGCGCGCTCGTTCTTGGGTGGGCTCGATCAGGCGGCGCAGGAGTTGGCGGGTGGTCCGCGCATCGAGAGCTGGTGCGTCGGGGTTGGACTCGAGAGCGGCTTCACCTAACGCGCCGGCGATGATCTCGCCCTCGGTCTGCAGCGCTGCGATCTTGGCGTCGATTAGGCCATCACGAAACTCGTCGAGGTAAAAAAGACCGCCCACCAACAAAAACAATGCCAGCACATTGAGCGCCAAAATCTTTGTCGTGATGGAGCCCAAACGGCGCCGCTTTCGCGTTTCAAGACCCGCCTGTGCCGCGCCGCTGTCGACGTTGTCCGCCGAAGTGTCGCGGTCATGGGTAGAGCTGCGCGATCCTGTGCGATCGGCGGACACGATATTTATTTCTCGCGGAACCGGTAGCCCAGTCCGTACAGCGTTTCGATCGAGTCGAAGTCGTCGTCGACATCGCGAAACTTTTTGCGCAGTCGTTTTATGTGGCTGTCGATCGTGCGGTCGTCGACATAGATCTGATCGTCGTAAGCGGCATCCATGAGCTGGTCGCGGCTTTTCACGTGCCCCGGCCGGTTCGCCAACGCCTGTAGGATTAGGAACTCGGTCACGGTGAGGCGCACTTCTTTGTCGTGCCAGGTGCAGGCGTGTCGCGCGGGGTCCATGGTCAGGGGGCCACGGGTAATAAGGTTGCCGCTGCCTTGGTCTTGGGTGTCTTTCGCCGGGCCGCCATCGGCACGCCGAAGGACGGCGCGAATGCGCTCCAAAAGGAGGTGCTGGGAAAAGGGTTTGCGGATGTAATCGTCCGCGCCCATCTTCAGCCCCAGGACCTCGTCGATTTCATCGTCCTTTGAGGTCAGGAAAATGGCCGGGGTCGCATTGGTTTTGCGCAACCGGCTGAGCAATTCGTGACCATCCATACGGGGCATCTTGATGTCGAGGATCACGAGATCGGCCGGCTTGCGATTCAGCCCCTCGAGTGCTTCTTCGCCGTCGGCATAGGTGTTCACCGTGAACCCCTCCGCTTCAAGCGCGATCGAAACGGAGGTCAAGATGTGCCGATCATCGTCGACAAGTGCAATTGTTGCGCCCACGCCGGTCCTCGAAAACTTAGATAAAGCGTTTCTGTATGAGACCGAATCTAGGCGTTAGTGGGGCGAAATGCCATGAACCTGCCTAGAGGCGGGCGAAATCCCGACGCGACATCGCCAAAAAGCGCCACATCAACGCCACCGTCGCAAACGCCACGCCAACAAAAAGTCCCCCCATCAACCCGGGGGCGGCAAATCCCTCGGAAAAAGCCAGGACTGCGCCGATCGGCACCATGAGGATCCAACCGCTGACAAACTGAACCCCAGTCGGAACCCAGACATCGCCGATTCCGCGAAGCGAGGCCATTAGGACGGTCTGCGCGCCGTGGAAAATCAAAAGGAGTCCCGCCACCTGGAAGACCGGGGCGGCCAGCACGATGATGTGTTCCTCGCTGACGTAGAGCCGGGCCATCGATTGGGGGGCGAGAATGAAAACCACGCCCACGATCGCCATGACCACAACCGCGAGCCCCGTGCCGGACCATGCCGACAGGATGACGGATCGTCGGTCGCCGCGGCCCACGGATTGGGCGACACGTACGGCGGTGCCGGCGCCGATCCCAATCGCGACCATGAAGACGAGGCTGATCAAGGAATTGGCCGTCTGAAAAGCGGCAAGCGGCGCTTTGCCGAGCAAACCGGCGAGAATCGTCATCGCGGCGAACGCGAGCGCTTCGAAACCGGTGGCGAGGCCCATCGGAAGGCCAAGTCGGCGCAGCGTTTTGCCTTGCGCCCATAGGCGCTGGAGCGGGCCGATCAAGGCGAACTGGCGAAACCCAGGATGCAAGAGGACGAAACCCAGCATGACGACCATCATCAGGCCGCGCACGATGGTCGTCGCCAATTGCGCTCCCTCGGCACCAGCCGCCGGCGCGCCCCAATGGCCGAAAACGAAGATCCAGTTCACACCGATATTGGCGACGACCCCGGCGATGGTGATGACCATCGCTGGGATCGTGCGGCCCAGGCCCTCCAGCAGGTTCACCATGCCGACCCAAACCAAGTAGAAGGGCAGCGACACGGCGAAAACCAACATGACGCGTCCACCGCCCTCCGCGAGCTCGGCCGATTGACCCAGAAGCCGCAGCAGCGGTTCGCCGAATACCGCAAACGGGATCAGGAGCGCCGATATCAGCAGGCTGTGGAACGTGATCACCCGCCAAAGCACGCCGATCCGGCGGGCATCACCCGCCCCGAAAGCCTGCGCGGTGAGGACGGGCGCGCCACGGAGCAAGCCAATGCCGACCATCATCAAAAACAGCTGCGGTCCGCTGGCGATACTGAAATAGGCCAGTTCGTCGACGCCGGCGCGTCCCGACATGATGGTATCGACGACAACCACCGCGACGAAACCGGCTCGGGACACGACCACGGGCGCGCCAATGCGGACGGTTTGCCAAAGATGCTGGGCGAGGCGCGGGGTGGGGTCGGTCAACGGGGTCCGGAGGTGTGGGGTTGCCAAGGGTTGGTGCCCTTGAGCCTAGGATGTCCCATCATTACGGTCCCATCCGTCTGGAGGCAACGCACCGCACCGTGGAAGACGGCACTATTCAGATCATTCGCCGCACCGTCCGCGGCGCGTTGACCGCGTCACTCGGCACCTTGGGACGAACGACGCCGTCCGGTCCTGGTGCGCCCTACGTGTCGCTGGTTCAGGTCGCCACGCGGATTGATGGCGCGCCGCTCCTACTTCTTTCGACGTTGGCCGAACACACCCAGAATGCGCAGGCCGACGCCCTGGCGAGCCTTTTGCTCGACGGGACGCAGGGGTTGGGTCGTCCCCTAACCGGCCCGAGGGTGACGCTCCAAGGCACATTGGCGGAAACCGCGGACCCGGCCGCGCGGCGCCGGTACCTTGCCCGGCACCCAGAAGCCGCCGAATACGTTGGGTTTGCCGACTTTGCGATCTACCTCTTCGAACCCGAAAGCGCCCATTTAGTGGCCGGTTTCGGCAAGATCGAGTGGGTGGCGTGGACCGACATCGCCACACCGCCGAACCCGGAGGGTGATCTGGCCGAAGCCGAGGAAGCGATCGTCGATCATTTGAATGAGGCGCATCCGGATATCGTCGCGGCCCTCGTGGCGCAAGACGGCGGGCCCCCAGGGCCATGGCAGGTGACCGGCTGCGATCCCGAAGGCTGCGACCTGCGTTTGGGGGCCGAGTCCCGTCGTATCGAATTCGACCGTCCTGTAGCTTCACGAGAAGAGGTTCGCGCCGCGTTGGCCGGACGGGCCGGGACGATCGCCGCGGGCTGATTTATCCCCAACTAATGCCCCCACCGGATGCCTAAGCTGTTGCGTGCGATTCGGCGGCTATCTAGGTTTGAACACCGCAGAAAAAGGCGCAGGAGGTCTGGGTGCGCAGCCTTGACGACATCGGAATTCACAACACCGGATCGGTTCACTGGAACTTAGCCGCACCACGACTCTACGAAGAAGCCATTCGCCGGGGCGAAGGTAAGCTCGCCGAGGGCGGAGCCTTGGTCGTGCTGACCGGTGTCCACACCGGGCGATCGGCCAAAGACAAGTTCATCGTGCGGGAGCCCGGCAACGAAGCGAACATTTGGTGGGGCGCGGTCAACCAAGACATCGACGTCGCCCATTACACGTCGCTGCGTCAGCGGATGTTGGCGTATCTGCAGGGGCGCGAGCTGTTCGTTCAAGATTGTTGGGCTGGTGCGGATTCGCGCTATCGCCTCGGGGTCCGGGTCGTGACCGAAACCGCGTGGCACAATCTCTTTGCGCAAAACATGTTCATTGCGCCGACTGCGGACGAACTAGTGAAATTCGCGCCCGAGTTTACCATTATTCAGGCGCCTGGCTTCGAAGCCGATCCCGCCATCGACGGCACACGTAGCGGTACGTTCATCGTCGTCAACTTCGCCGATCGGACGGTCTTGATTGGCGGCACGTCCTACGCCGGTGAAATCAAGAAATCGGTTTTTTCCATCCTGAACTACCTGTTGCCGGAAAGCCGTGTGCTGCCCATGCATTGCTCGGTCAATGTTGGCGCGCAAGGCGACTCGGCGGTCTTTTTCGGTCTTTCGGGAACCGGCAAGACGACGCTTTCGGCAGACCCCAACCGCCGTCTTGTCGGCGACGACGAGCATGGTTGGAGCGACGACGGACTGTTCAACTTCGAAGGTGGCTGTTACGCCAAGGTCATCCGGCTCAGCGCCGAAGCTGAACCGGAGATTCATGCGACGACCAGCCGATTCGGCACGGTCCTCGAAAACGTCGTTTTCGACGACACCGCCCGGACGCTCGATCTCGATAGTGCGCAACACACCGAAAACACCCGCGCGTCCTACCCGATCGAGTTCATCCCCAACACGATTGATTCCGGCACCTCCGGCCAACCGCGCAACGTCATCATGCTGACGGCCGATGCCTTCGGCGTGCTGCCGCCGATTTCACGTTTGACGCCCCAACAAGCGATGTATCACTTCTTGTCGGGCTACACGGCGAAAGTCGCGGGCACCGAAAAAGGCCTCGGCAACGAACCGGAGGCAACGTTTTCGACTTGCTTCGGTGCGCCGTTCATGCCGCGCCACCCTTCGGTCTACGCTACCTTGCTGGGCGAAAAAATCGTCGTGCAAAACGTCACCTGTTGGCTGGTCAACACGGGCTGGACCGGCGGCGCCTATGGGGTCGGCGAGCGGATGTCGATCAAGTACACGCGGGCGCTCCTCAACGCTGCGCTTCACGGCGGCCTCGACACCGTAACGTTCGACATCGACCCGCACTTCGGACTGAGCGTGCCGCAGGCCTGCCAAGGCGTGCCGTCCGAGGTGCTGAACCCATATAACACCTGGTCGGACAAGAGCGCCTACGAAAAGACCGCCGCCAATTTGGTCGGTCGGTTCGAGCAGAACTTTGTTCAGTTCGAACAATACGTCGAGGACGACGTCCGCGCCGCGGCGCCCCGCGCCGCAGCATAGGGGCGATAGGGACTCGGCCAAACAAGGCGGCATTGCGCCGCCGACGCTGAACGAGAGGGGCGTTGCGCCATGCTCATCCGCCTCGCTGACTTAGCAGAAACTCAGGCGTTTGCGGCTCGGCTGGGTCAGTACCTTGAGAAAGGCGATCTGGTCGCCCTTCATGGCGAAGTCGGCGTCGGGAAAACGGTCGTCGCGCGGCAAATCATTCGTACCCTTGGGGCTCGCCCGAACGAGGAAGTTGCTAGTCCGACGTTCAACCTAGTGCTGGTCTATGCCTTTCCGCACGTGACCATCTGGCATTTCGATCTCTACCGCATCAATGCCCCCGAAGAGACCTGGGAACTTGGCTTGGAAGACGCGTTGGCCGAAGGGATTGGGTTGGTCGAATGGCCCGAGCGGTTGGGAGATTACTTGCCCGACGATCGGGTCGACATTTTTCTGCGCTATGACGGCTCGGGGCGCGCGGTCGAGGTCGAAGGTCGGGGTGCATTTGCCGACCGTGTGGCGGCATGGCGGTTGACCGCATGAACGCGCGCACCCAAGCGGCCGCCGCATTCGTCCGCGCGGCGGGCTGGGCGGATGCGACGATCGAACCGCTGAGTGGGGATGCATCCTTTCGGCGGTACTTTCGGGTTGCCGCGGGGTCGCACCAAGGAATCTTGATGGATGCGCCGCCCGATCGCGAAGACGTCGGACCTTTCCTGCAGATCGGGGCGACGTTGCGCGCATTTGGCTTTGCCGCGCCGGAGGTCTTGGCGAGCGACGCCGCGCAAGGGTTCTTATTGCTTGAGGATCTAGGTGACGATCTTTTTAACGTCGTTTTGCGCGCGGGCGAGGACGAACGACCGCTCTATGATGCCGCCGTCGACGTGTTGCGCGACCTTCATCGTCGCGACGTGCCGGAAGGGGTGCCGGTGTTCGATGCGGCGCGAATCCTGCGCGAAGTGTCGTTATTCGTCGAATGGGCGCTGCCCGCTCTTCTGGGCGAAGCGCCATCCTCTCAGACGACCGATACATTCGAGGAGCTGTGGCAAGACGCCATGGCGCCTTTGCTGGTCGCGCGTCCGGTCCTTTGCTTGTTCGACTATCACGCGGAAAATTTGATTTGGTTGCCGCAACGCCAAGGGTTGAAGCGCGTGGGCCTTTTGGATTTCCAAGACGCCGTCGCCGGGCCGCCGGCCTATGACTTGGTTTCGTTGCTCGAAGATGCGCGGCGCGACGTCTCGCCGTCGGTCGTCGCGCATGAATTAGCGCGTTACCTAGATGACATGCCGCGCGATCAGCACGACCTTTTTCGCGCTAGCTATGCGGTGGCGGGTGCCCAACGCAATACGCGCATCCTCGGGGTCTTCGGACGATTGTTCTTGCGCGACAACAAGCCCGGCTATCTTTCGCTGATGCCGCGCGTATGGCGTCATCTGGAGAACGATTTGCAGTCGCCGAATCTGAAATGTCTGCGCGCGTGGTTCGATGCGCAGGTGCCTGAAGAACTACGTCGCTTTGCGCCTGATCCCCAGACGTTCGTTGCACCATGACGAACGCGGTATCTTCGGCGATGGTGCTGGCGGCCGGTCTTGGCCGACGTCTAGGCGACATCGGTCGGCGCACCCCGAAGCCGCTGGTTCGAGTCGCCGGCAAGGCGCTCTTGGACCACGTTCTCGACGAACTTGGGGCGGCAGGGGTCGGCACCGCGGTGGTCAATATTCACCACCTCGCGCCGCAGATGCGGGACCACCTGAAGACGCGCCCTCCGACCCCCAAAATCGCAATTTCAGACGAAACCGATCTCTTGATGGATACCGGCGGTGGAGTCGCCCAGGCTTTACCGCTGATCGAAGGTGACCCCTTCTTGGTTGCCGCCAGCGACTGCATCCGGCGGGGTGACGCCGTGAAATCGTTGGTCGACGCCTGGGAACATGCGCGCATGGACATCGTCATGCTCCTCCACCCGCGCGAGACCGCCGTCGGATTTGACGGCGCGGGGGATTTCTTTCTCGGGGCCGACGGCCGGCCGGTGCGTCGTGGTGACGCCGCTCAGGCACCATTCGTATACGCCGGGTTGTTTCTCTGTCACCGGCGCATCTACGCCAATACCCCTGCTGAACCTTTTTCGAACAATCTCGTTTGGGATCGCGCGATCGAGACAGGTAGGCTTTTTGCCGTGGTCAACGAGGGCGGCTGGTTTCACGTCGGGACGCCGGCGGCAATTTCGCTTGCCGACGAGGCGATCGAGGACTAGGTGGCGCGCGATCTTCAGGGGGACCTCTTCGGCGACGTCACGGGCGCGTCGCTCGCGTCGGCCCGCGTCCTGTCGATCCCCGCGGGTGTGCCGTTTGTCGACTCGCTCGCATCGGGGTTGATCGAACGCTATGGCGACTCGCCCGGATTGAGCCGGGTGAGGGTCTTGGTGCCCACGAGGCGTGCGGTTCGTGCCTTGCACGACGCGTTTCTGCGTCAAAGCGGTGGGCGGCCGATGCTTTTGCCGCATATTCGGCCCATCGGCGACATCGATGTCGAAGAACTTGCGCTCGATTCGTTGATCGCCGAGGCGCTCGGTCGCGAAGGCGGCGCCGTGGCGTCGATTCCACCGGCCGTGCCGGGCGTATTGCGTCAGTTGTTGCTCACGCGGATCATCATGTCGTGGAGCCATCGCTTTGGTGCCGCGCCGCGCGAGCCGGGACATGCCGCGCATCTTGCCCGCGAACTTGCCCGCCTGATCGACCAAGTGCACACCGAGAATTTGTCGTTCGACGGTTTGCGCGGATTGGTCCCCGACGACCTCGCACATCACTGGCAAAAGACTCTCGAGTTTTTGCAAATCGTCACGAAGGAGTGGCCTGCAGTACTCGCGTCGCTGGGGTACATCGATCCCCCGGCGCACCGCAACCGACTGCTGAGCGCGCTTGCCGATCAATGGCGGCGCGAGATGCCGCAGGGCCCGGTCGTTGCGGCAGGCTCGACAGGTAGTATCCCGGCGACCGCCGAACTGCTGGGCGTTGTCGCGACGCTCCCGAACGGAAGCGTCGTGCTGCCCGGGCTCGACCGTCACCTTGACGATGCAGCGTGGAAGATGGTGGACCAAACCCATCCGCAGTTCGGCATGAAGCAGTTGCTGGAGCGTCTCGGTGTGGCGCGCGCGGATGTCGGCAAGTGGGGCGCGATGACAAGCGGTGCGGTCGAAGCACGGGTCCAACTACTGTCCGAGGTGATGCGCCCCGCCGATGCAACCGATCAGTGGCATCGCACCCGGGTGATACACGACGGCGCCTTGCAAGGGCTGGTGCGGATCGAGTGCCCCGGACCGCGCGAAGAAGCCGGCGTCATCGCTCTGGTGATGCGCGAGGCGTTGGAGACGCCGGGCAAGACAGCGGCGTTAGTGACCGCAGATCGCGCGCTGGCACGCCGGGTTGCCGCCGAGCTGCAGCGTTGGAACCTAGCGGTCGACGATTCCGGCGGCGTGCCCCTCGGTCAGACGGCGCCCGGCGCGTTCGTGCGGCTGATCTTGCGGATGATCGCCAACGATGTGACCCCGGTGCCCTTGTTGGCTGCGCTCAAACATCCCCTGGCGGCCGGCGGAGAGGCGCCGGGTCGGTTCCGGGCGCGGGTGCGCCAATTGGAGTTGGCCATCCTACGTGGTCCGCGACCGGGATCGGGGTTCAAGGATCTGCATATCGCGCTGGGCCGCGGTAAGGACGTCAGTGACTTCAAGACGTGGCTCCGCGGAATCGAAAACCTGGCCAAACCGCTGATCGCCGCTCTGCGCCAGCGCGAGGTCCCGCTCCAAGAGGCGATCGAAGCGCATCTGAGCTTCGCCGAAGCGCTCGCGGCGAGCGATAGCGAAACCGGCGCCGAGCGGCTTTGGCAGGGCGATGCCGGGGAAGCACTGTCTGACCTGTTCCGCGAGGTCATCGACGGCGCCGGCGGATTGCCACGGGTTCGCGGGGTCGACTACCCCGATCTAGTCGACGCGTTGATGGCCGACCGGGTGGTCCGGCCTCGGTTTGGCGGTCACCCGCGTCTCGCGATCTGGGGTCCGCTGGAGGCGCGGTTGCAACAGGCCGACCTGTTGGTTCTGGGCGGGCTCAACGAGGGCAAGTGGCCGCCGGAAACCGAAACCGATCCCTGGCTCAGTCGCCCGATGCGGCAGCGGTTCGGTTTACCGCTGCCCGAGCGCCGAATCGGTCTGTCGGCGCACGACTTCGTCCAAAGCGCATCGGCGCCGGAGGTCGTTCTTACGCGCGCCTTGAAGGTCGATGGCACCCCGACCGTGGCGTCGCGTTGGTTGTTGCGGCTGGAGACCTTGGTCGGACCGCCGCAGGAGGCCGAGGCGGCGCGGGCGGCACGTTATGTCGGCTGGATGCAGCGCTTGGATTGGGATGGTGAGGCACGCCCGGTGGCGCCCCCGACATTTGCGCCCCCCGTGGCGGCGCGCCCGCGCGAGTTTTCGGCGACCGATATCGAGTTACTGGTACGCAATCCCTATGGCTACTTTGCCAAGAAGGTTCTCGGTCTGCGGCCGCTTGATCCCATCGACGCGGCCCCGGGCGCCGCCGACCGGGGTTCTTTCATTCACGAGGCGTTGGACGCATTTGTGACGGCCTATCCCGACGCCTTGCCGGACGATCCGATTGCGGTCCTCCGGGAGCTCGGCGAGAAAGCATTCGGCGATACCTTAGACGAACCGATCGTGGCGGCGTTCTGGTGGCCATGGTTCGAGCAAATTGCCGAGTGGTTCGTCGGCTTTGAGCGCCAACGCCGGCAGACAGCGAAGACGGTCGCGAGCGAGGCGCGGGGCACCTGGACGTTTGAGGGACCGAATGGCCCGGTGACCATTTCGGCCAAGGCCGACCGAATCGATCGGCTGGCCGACGGCACCTTTTCGGTGATCGACTACAAGACCGGCGCCGTGCCGCGGCAAGAAGACGTTAAGTTGGGGCTCAGCCCGCAACTGCCGGTCGAGGCCGTCATCGTCGAGGGCGGCGGGTTCGAGGGTGTCGACCCGGCGCCGGTCTCGGAACTGGCCTACTGGAAATTGGGCGGCGCCGCGCCCGGCAAACTTCACCCCATTCGCCTTGATAAGGACCAAGGTGAGATGGCCGACCTGATCGCCGAGGCGCGCAAAGGGATCGAGGCGATCGTTGTGGCCTTCGACAACGCCGATGTCCCCTACCTGTGTCGCCCTCGCCCGTTCGCCGAACCTCGTTTCGACGACTACGAACACTTGGCGCGATTCAAGGAATGGGCGGCCGAGGGCGAGGCCGACGGATGACGGCGGTTCCAAGCCAAGTGCGCCGCGAAAAGAGCCCGGCGCAATTTGCCGCCGGCAATCCGACGCAAAACGTGTGGGTCGCGGCATCAGCCGGATCGGGTAAGACGAGCGTTCTGGTCGACCGGTTGCTTCGGTTGTTGCTGGAGGGTGTGCCGCCGCATCGTTTGTTGTGCCTGACCTTCACGAAAGCCGCCGCGGCTGAAATGTCGGATCGCCTGTTTCGCGAGCTCGGGCGATGGGCCGTGCAGAGCGACGAGGACCTAACGGAGACGCTGCAGGAGACGACTGGTGGGCCGGTTGACGAGACCCGGCGCGATTTGGCGCGGCGATTGTTCGCTCGCGTCTTGGAGACACCGGGCGGTCTGCGGATCCAAACCATTCACGGGTTTTGCGAATCGCTCCTGGCGCGCTTTCCCCTTGAGGCCGGGCAGCCGCCCAACTTCGACGTACTCGACGAACGGCAGGCTCTCGACTTGCTGGCCGGCGCCCGTGACGGGGTGCTGCTGGAGGCCGACGAGGAGGAGGCGCTCGGCACCGCGCTGACCACGATCAGCGACCGGATCGGGGAGCTTCGATTTCTGGATGTAGTGAACCGGTTGGTTGGAGAACGGGGCCGGATCGATCGTCTGATCGCGCGCCATCGCGGCGTTCAAAATCTAGTTGCGGCCACGTTTGCGAAACTCGATGTCGAGCCGACCGAGACCGAAGTCAGTGTGATCGAAGCGGCTTGCGATGGCGGATTCAACGAGCCCGGCCTACGCGCCGTTGCCGATGTGTTGCTGCAGGGCTCGAAAACGGACGTTAGTCGCGGTGAGACGTTGGCAAGCTGGCTCCGCGCGAACGTCGAAGATCGCATGGATGGGTTCGATGAGTACCTCGGCGCGTACCTCACGAACGACGGGGCCGTTCGCAAGACGCTGATCACCAAAGCCTCTAAGGCGCGAATGCCGGATGCCGAAGAAATATTGAAAAAGGAAGCGGCGCGCATTCTCGCCGTCTCGGACCGCCGCAAGACCGTGAGCGTTGCCATCGGCACCGCCGCCTTGCTCGAACTAGGCGATGCCATCCTAACCCGCTACCAGGACGCCAAGCGCGCACGCAATGCGTTGGATTATGACGACCTGATCTTGCGTGCCCGCGCACTTCTCACCCAGCGTGCGATTGCTCCCTGGGTTTTGTACAAACTCGACGGCGGCATCGATCACATCTTGGTTGACGAAGCCCAAGACACCAGCCCGGAGCAGTGGGAGGTGGTCTTCGCGTTGGCGGAAGAATTCTTTGCCGGGGTCGGGGCGCGCGACACGTTGCGCACCGTTTTCGTGGTCGGCGACGAGAAACAATCGATTTACAGCTTCCAGGGTGCCGATCCGAAGGCGTTCGAAGAGATGCGCGGATTATTCCAAGAACGGGTCGCGGGCGCGGGCACCGGCTGGCAAGAGGTGCCGCTGCTGACCTCGTACCGGTCGGTCCCGGTTGTTTTGAAATTCGTCGACCGCGTGTTTCGCGACGAAGCGGTGCGCGAGGGCGTCACGTTCGAGGATGACTGGCATCCCCACACCGCTTTCCGAGACGGCTTTGGGGGGCTGGTCGAGGTATGGCCGACGATTACGGCGTCGGATCCCGAAAAGATCCCGTGGGATACGCCGCTTCAACAGGTCCTGGCGTCTAGCGCCGAGGCTAAGCTCGCCACCCGGATTGCCCGAACCATTAGGCGCTGGATCGACGAGGGCGAGATTCTTGTTGCCCGCAATCGTGCGATCCGACCCGAAGACATCATGATCTTGGTGCGTCGCCGTGGGCTCTTTTTCGAAGAGATGGTCCTGGCGCTAAAGAAAGAGGGCGTTCCCGTTGCCGGCGCCGATCGTATGATCCTCACCAAACAATTGGTGATTGAGGATCTCGTTGCATTGGGCCGGTTCGTCTTGTTGCCCGAGGACGACCTGACGCTGGCGGCCGTCCTCAAAGGGCCGCTCTGCGGTTTGGATGATGCGGCGCTATTCGATCTGGCTGCGGGGCGCGAGAAAGCTACCTTGTGGTCGACACTACAAGAGCGCGGCGAGGATCATCCGAAGTTCCGGCCTGTGCGCGATTTCTTGCGCCATGTGATGAATCTCGCCGATCACGTCACGCCATACGATTTCTATGCAGCCGTCTTGGGGTCGGGCGGCCGTCGGAAGCTATTGGAACGGCTGGGCCGCGAAGCCGAGGACCCCATGGACGAGTTCATGTCGCGCGCACTTGCTTTCGAGCGCGATCACACGCCCTCGCTGGAAGGTTTCTTGCGTTGGATCGAGGTCGATGAAGCCGAGGTTAAGCGCGATCTCGAACAAGCGCGCAACCAAGTGCGGGTGATGACGGTGCATGGCGCCAAGGGCTTGCAGGCCCCGGTCGTGATTTTGCCCGACACCTGCACGTTGCCCCTTGAAGAAAGTCCGTTCTTTTGGACCGACGATACCGACGAGGCCTTGCTGCTTTGGCCGGCACGCAAAGATGCCGACGATGCCCAATCGCGCTCCGCACGCGAACGCACGCGTCAGGACCGTGATCGCGAATACCGGCGGCTTCTTTATGTCGCGATGACGCGCGCTGAGGATCGGCTCTACGTTTGCGGCTGGGAGACACGCAGTCGCCGCGCGGCCGGGTGCTGGTACGACATGATGCTTGCCGCTGCAGAGGACCTTGGTACGCCGATCGATATCGATTTGGGCGACGCCGGCGAGGCGCAACAGGGTTGGCGCTACGAAGGCGCACAGACCGTCGAGGTCGCCGCCATGCCCGAGCAACAGGACTTGCCCTTTGCCGCCGTGCCGCTGCCGGCCTGGGTCGCGCAAGACGCCCCGCAAGAGCCGTATCCGCCACGCCCCTTGTCCCCGTCCCGGCCGAGCGGGGACGAGCAAACGGTGCGCTCGCCGCGCGACGAGGATGCTCTGCGGTTCCGCCGCGGCAATGTCATACACCGCTTGCTTCAGTTCCTACCGGAGGTGCCGCGGGACCGCCATGCCTCCGTTGCGGCCGCCTTTGTAGGCCAGTCGGGCTTTGGCTTCGATGCCGCCCAACAACAGGCAATCGTCGACGAAACCGTTGGCGTGCTGGCCGACGCCGAGTTCTCCGTAGTCTTTGCCGAGGGATCGTTGGCCGAAGCGCCGGTTGCCGGGGTGGTCGGCGACACCGTGGTTTCCGGCCAAGTGGACCGCCTTGTCGTGACCGATAACGCGGTCTTGATCGTCGACTTCAAGACAAATCGCCACCCGCCCGAGACCGCGCGCGACATCCCGGGCGGCTATATTCGGCAAATGGCCATGTACGTCGCAGTATTATCGCGGGTCTTTCCCAACCACGAAATCCGTAGTGCACTCCTGTGGACCGATGGGCCGCGCTTGATGCCGATCCCCATGGAGTTGTTGGGCGGAGACGCACCTTGACCCTCTTTCGGGGCGTACCTAAAGTTTAGGACAAGCCCTTCGCGGCACCCCACACCCGAAACCAAGGACCTGTCCCATGCCGACAACAAAAGTCACCGATGCCTCTTTCGAAAGCGATGTGATCAATGCAAGCGGCCCGGTGGTTGTCGACTATTGGGCGGAATGGTGCGGCCCCTGCAAGCAGATCGGGCCGGCGCTGGAAGAGATTTCCAACGAAATGGCCGGGCAAGTGACCGTTGCCAAACTCAACATCGATGAGAACCCCCAGGTGCCCGGGAAGTTCGGCATTCGGGGCATCCCAACGCTGATGCTTTTCAAGGACGGCAAGGTCGCCTCCACCAAGGTCGGTGCACTGCCCAAGAATAAATTGGTCGAGTGGATTCAATCCGAGATTTAGTCTCGAACGAAATCGCGGAAAAAGGCGGCCCGGTGCCGCCTTTTTTGTTTTAGGCCACTGTTTCGCCGTTCGCACGTAGCACGCTGCCCGCGAGGTACAGCGAGCCACAGATCAAGACTCGGGCCGGGTTTTCGAGCCGACCGATTTGCCGAAGGGCGTCGGCAACGCTGCCAGCCCCGTGCGCCGTAAATCCGGCCCGGTGGGCGAGAGCGACGAGCTCGCGTGCCGGAATGGCTTTTTCCTCGCCCGGGATCGGCACGCACCAGGCGGTGGCCGCGCCGGCACGTAGGTTTGCCAGAAACCCTGCAGGGTCTTTCGTTTGCATCATGCCGATGACAACGTAGGGCGGGTGCCCGTCATGGTCGTGATCAGCAAGCCACTGCGCTTGAACCTCTGCCCCGGCTGCATTGTGACCGCCATCGAGCCAAAGTTCGGCCCCCTTGGGCAACAAATCGCGGAGTGGGCCGGGACCAAGGCGTTGCAGGCGGGCGGGCCACGACGCTGCCTTGAGGCCACGCTGAATGGTCGCTAGGTCTATGGCCTCGTCGTTCAATAGCCGCGCAGCAACGGCCGCGACGGCCGCGTTGATTTTTTGGTGGGCCCCGGGGAGCGCGGTCGTGCTGAGGTCGACGACGAAGTCGTCGAAGGTCGCGGTCGGAGGGGGACCGGCGTCGTAGCGCCAGTCACGCGCGTGCAGGACAACTGTCGCACCGGTCTTCCGGGCGGTTTCGACGATCGCGGTCTCGGCTTCGCCTGGCTGCGGGGCTACCAAAACCGGGACGCCAGGACGCAGGATGCCTGCTTTTTCTCGCGCGATTTCGGCAAGCGTTTCGCCAAGGAAGCGTTGGTGGTCGTAGGAGATCGGCGTGATCACCGAAAGCTGCGTGGTCTCGCTGACGTTGGTGGTGTCCAATCGTCCGCCGAGACCCACTTCGAGCAGCACGTAGTCTGCCGGCTCGCGCGAAAACGCCAACAGCGCGGCGACCGTAGTGATTTCGAAAAAGGTGATGGGGTCGTCGCCGTTTGCAGCGACGCATTCGTCAAACAAGCCTTCGAGCACATCGTCGGCGATCAGTCCCGACGGCAAGCGGATGCGCTCGTTGAAACGCACGAGGTGTGGCGACGTATAGCAATGCACGCGCCGCCCCGCCTGGGCCAGAATGGCGCGTAAGAAGGCGACTACCGATCCTTTGCCGTTGGTGCCCGCGACGTGCACCAACGGCGGCAGCGCCTTTTGCGGATTGCCCAAACGATCGAGCAGCCGATGGATCCTATCGAGCGACAGGTCAATGGATTTGGGGTGCAGCTGCGTGAAGCGCTGCAGATAGTCGTCAATTTTCAAGTCGGTCGACTTAGGAAGCGCTGTTGTCTTCGACCCCTTCGTCCGGCGCCGCTAGGTTTTGGGCGCTGGGATTTGGGCGCATCAACAGGTCGAGAACCTGGGTCAGCTTGTCGCGCAATTGGTGGCGATGCACCACCATATCGATCATCCCGTGCTCGAGCAGGAACTCGGCACGTTGAAAGCCATCCGGTAGTTGTTCGCGGATCGTCTCTTCGATCACACGTGGTCCGGCGAAGCCCACGAGGGCGCCCGGTTCAGCGATCGAAATATCGCCAAGCATGGCGTAGGAAGCGGTGACGCCGCCGGTGGTCGGATCCGTGAGGACGACGATATAGGGCAAGCGCGCTTCGCGGACCATTTCGACGGCAATGGTGGTCCGCGGCATTTGCATCAAGGACAGAATGCCCTCTTGCATGCGGGCACCGCCCGCTGCGGCGAACACGATCAGTGCGGCTTCTTGCAGCACGGCGAGCTGCGCCGCGGCGATCAACGCTTCGCCCGCCGCTAGTCCCATCGACCCGCCCATGAAGGCAAAGTTCTGGACGGCGACGACAGCCTTTTGGCCGCCGATCGTGCCGTGCGCAACGACGACGGCTTCGTCCTCACCAGTTTTGGCGCGGCTTTCTTTCAGGCGGTCGGTGTACCGCTTTTGGTCGCGGAATTTCAACGGGTCGGTCAGAACCGGCGGCAATTCGATCCGTGTGGCGCGGCCGTTATCGAACAAGGCGTCAAACCGTTCGTTGGGGCCAATCCGAAGGTGATGGTTGCACGAGGGACAAATGTGCTGGTTCTGCTGAAGGTCGCGGTGAAAAAGCATTTGCCCGCAACTGGGGCATTTCGACCACAGGTTGTCGGGAACATCGCGCTTGCGGGAAAATGCCCGCATTTTCGGGCGGACGAAATTGGTAAGCCAGTTCATAGACGGGTCAATCTACCATTCTCGAGCGGGTCGGTCACTTGTCGCGAGCGCCGTGGACGCCGGCGGCGAGATCGCGAACCAAGGCGATGGTTTGGGCCACGGTCTGTGTGGTCGCGCGACCATTCTTATCCAAACTCGATTCCACGGTGCTGACGATGGCCGAGCCGACGACGGCGGCATCGGCGGTTCGCGCGATCGCGGCGGCTTGGTCGGGGGTTCGAATCCCGAAGCCAACGGCGATGGGCAGGTCGGTATGCTGGCGCAGGCGGTCGACGGCATGGCTGACTTGATCGGCATCGGCGCTTTTGGTGCCCGTGATGCCTGTGATCGAGACGTAGTAAACGAAGCCGGAAGTGTTGTTGAGCACCGTCGGCAAGCGCGCATCGTCGGTCGTCGGCGAGGCCAGGCGAATGAAGCTTACGCCGCGGGCCAGTGCCGGCAGGCATAGCTCGTCATCGTGTTCGGGCGGCAGGTCGACGATGATCAAGGCGTCTACGCCGGCGGCAAGCGCGTCATCCAAGAACCGTTCAGGGCCGTAGCTGTAGATCGGGTTGTAATAGCCCATCAGAATGATCGGCGTATCCGGGTCGTGCCGCCGGTGGTCGGCGACCAACGACAACACATCGACCAGGGTGGTCCCTGCTGCGAGTGCGCGAAGGCTTGCGGCCTGCACGGCAGGGCCGTCGGCCATGGGATCGGAAAACGGCATCCCGAGTTCGATAATGTCGGCGCCCGCTTCGGGCAGAGCCCTAAGCAGCGCCGCGCTGGTTTCGCGATCCGGGTCGCCTGCCGTAATGAACGGCACGAAGGCCGCGCGGTTCTTTTCGCGCAATCGGGCAAAGCACCGGTCGATACGATCGCTCATGTCAGGTCGACCCCGAGCGCGTCGGCCACGGTGAACACGTCTTTGTCACCTCGGCCGCACATGTTCATCAAGATCAGGTGGTCCGCGGGCAGCGTCGGCGCGACGCGCATGACGTGCGCCAGCGCATGACTGGGTTCGAGAGCTGGAATGATTCCTTCGAGTTTGCTGCACAGCTGAAACGCCTCGAGCGCCTCGTCGTCGGTTGCAGAAACGTACTCAACTCGTCCTTGCTCCTTGAGCCATGCGTGCTCCGGCCCGATCCCCGGATAGTCGAGTCCGGCCGAGATCGAATGTGCTTCGGTGATCTGGCCGTCGGCGTCTTGAAGAAGATAGGTGCGGTTGCCATGCAGTACACCGGGCCGGCCCGCCGTTAAGGAGGCGGCGTGTTCGTCGGTATCGACACCCCTGCCGGCGGCTTCGACGCCGACGATGGCGACATCAGGGTCATCGAGGAAAGCGTGAAACAAACCGATAGCGTTGCTGCCGCCCCCGACACAGGCGACGAGCGTATCGGGCAGCCGGCCTTCGCGTTCGGTCATTTGCGCCCGCGCCTCGCGCCCGATGACGGACTGAAACTCGCGCACCATTTCGGGGTAGGGGTGCGGACCCGCGACGGTGCCGATGATGTAAAAAGTATCGTCGACGTTGGCGACCCAGTCGCGCAACGCTTCGTTCATCGAGTCCTTAAGCGTGCCCGAACCCGACGTGACCGGGCGCACCTCGGCGCCCAATAACTTCATGCGGAACACATTGGGTTGCTGGCGGGCGATGTCCGTTTCGCCCATATAGACCACGCAGGGCATGCCGAAGAGCGCGGCCACGGTCGCCGTCGCCACGCCGTGTTGACCGGCGCCGGTTTCGGCGATGATTCGGGTTTTCCCCATGCGCCGTGCCAGCAGAATCTGACCCATGCAGTTGTTGATCTTGTGCGATCCGGTGTGGTTGAGCTCGTCCCGTTTGAAATAGATCGTGGCGCCGCCGAGATGCGCCGTCAGCCGGTCGGCCCGGTAAAGCGGGCTCGGGCGGCCAACATAGTCGCGCAGGTAGGTATCGAGCTGCGCGCGGAAGGCCGGGTCGGCTTGCGCGTCGTTCCACGCCTGCTCGACGGAGAGAATAAGCGGCATCAGCGTTTCGGCGACGAACCGGCCGCCGAACAGACCGAAATTGCCGCCCTCATCCGGCCCGGTGCGATAGGAATTGGCGCTTGTCATCAAAGATCTGCCGCTGTCGCTAGAAATTGCTCGATTTTTTGGTGATCCTTCACGCCGCGTGCGGATTCAACGCCGGAAGAGACGTCGACGAAGCGGGCTCCCGATACGGCAATTGCTTCTGCGAGGCACGCCTCGGTAAGTCCCCCGGACAAAAACCACGGTCTTGAAGTCCCAACGTTCGACATTAACGACCAGTCGAACGCGTGCGCGTTGCCGCCCGGCAACGTATCTCCCGGCCTAGGTTTGGCGTCGAACAGCAGCATATCCGCGACCTCATCATAACGGTCGGCGCTCGCGACATCGCCAGCGTCGAAAACGGCAATCGCTTTGATCACGTCGCAACCGACATTGGCGCGGATGTCGGCGACGCGCTCCGGCGTTTCCTTACCATGCAATTGGATCATGTCGGCATCGAGCGCGCCGACAATTGTTTCTAATGAGTCGTCCGTTGGGTCGACCACGACCGCGACCTTGCGTACCGAGGCTGGCACCCGGCCAGCCAATGCGCGTGCCTTGGCCGGGTCGATCGCGCGAGGGCTGGGCGGGAAGAACACGAAACCAACAAACTGCGCCCCACCCTCGACAGCCACATCGACGCTTTGCGGTGTCGACAGGCCGCAGATTTTAACGGCGACCGGCATCACGCGGCTTCGCCGGCTAGCTCGGCCGCGATGGCTTGCGCCGCAGCGGCTGGGTCGGGTGCGTTGGTGATGGGGCGACCGATGACCAACACGTCTGCGCCAAGTCCGGCAGCTTCGGCCGGGGTCATCGTGCGCTTCTGATCTCCCGTGGCGCTGTTTGCGGGTCTGATACCCGGTACGACGAGCTTGAAATCCGGGCCGCACTCGCGACGCAACGCGGCAATTTCCTGGGCGGCGCACACCACGCCGTCGAGACCTGCCCTTTGCGCCAAAGTAGCAAGCCGCACGACCTGGTCCGCCGGCGATCCATGAACGCCGATGTCGGCCAAGTCGCTGGCATCGAGGCTGGTCAGGACGGTCACGGCTAAGACCCAGGGCGGGGTTTCGGATTCTTGCGCGGCGGTACGGGCGGCTTCCATCATCGCGCGCCCCCCAGCGGCGTGGACATTCAGTATAGCCGGCGAAAGTGCTGTCGCAGCGCGCACCGCGCCTGCCACCGTGTTGGGAATATCGTGGAATTTCAGGTCGAGGAACAGCGGCGTTCCCTCGGGAATAACACGTCGGACGCCCGCCGGACCGTGCGCCGTAAAAAATTCTTTTCCGATCTTCAGGCCGCCGACATGGCCCTTGAGCGACTGGGCCAACGACGCCGCACGGTCGACATCGGTGGTGTCGAGAGCACAAAAAACGGGATTGGGATTGGACATGACGCCCCTGGGGCTAGGTCTGCTGCGGCTGTTTAGCACCGCGTCCTGATGGTGGCAAACCAGGGTCTAGGGTTTGCGGCTCTTCGTGGTTTCGAAGGCGAGGGTGGCGGCTGCCCAATCTTCGATCGCCGTCCCGACGGATTTGAACATGGTGATGTCCGTATCCTGGATGCGCCCGCGAACCTCGCCCCGGCATAGGTCGACGAGGTCGCCCAGAATATCGGTCTCGGCAATGATGCCTTGGGCGATCGGGAGCAGGATATCGCCGGCCTCGGCAAAGGCGCCCTCGCGAGTGTCGACGAAGATTCGTGCTCGCCGGACGGTATCGTCGTCGGTTTCTCGCATGTCACGGCGAAAGGCACCGACGACATCGACATGCGCCCCCGGCTTGAGGGCCGCACCCGCAACAAGGGGGGTCGGCGACATGGTGGCACAGCTAATGACGTCCGCTGTTCGCATCGCGCCTTCAGGATCGCGCACCGCGCGCGCCTCAAATCCTTCGCGTCGTAAAATCTCGGCGAGGTCTTCGGCTCGTGGCGCCGTGCGGTTCCACACGTCGATTCGGTCGATGGGGCGGACAGTCGCGTGGGCCCTGGCAAGGTGATGCCCCAAAGTGCCGGCGCCCATCATTAGAAGGTGACTCGCTCTAGGGTGCGCCAAGTGGCGTGCCGCCAACGCGGAGGCCGCTGCGGTGCGGCGTGCCGTGATTTCGGGCCCGTCCAGGGTCGCAAGAGGTTGGCCCGTCGTCGCATCGAT
>Ga0181579_10000764_pt1 | contig 26609 bp, 23 predicted proteins | sample 071ome_24_FD_132996 | JGI IMG/M metagenome (GOLD analysis project Ga0181579, IMG submission 132996) | Coastal salt marsh microbial communities from the Groves Creek Marsh, Skidaway Island, Georgia - 071402CT metaG (megahit assembly) | ecosystem: Environmental > Aquatic > Marine > Intertidal... | reverse complement strand
GCTCGCATCGGGCCGAGCGCGTAGAGAAAATCCCCGAGCGCGCCGAGTTTGATAACGAGAATTCTTTCCTCGGACACGAGCGCCCCTAGCCCCCCTGTGGCGTGAGGCCGAGAACCTCGCAATAGACCGCGAGGGTGCGCGCGCACATATCCTCGCGCGAGAAATGGGTGCGGGCATGAGCGATCGCCACATCGGACAGTCGGGACCGGTCCTCCTGGCTCATATTCAAGGCCTCGCGGATGCCGTCGGCGAGAGCGTCGGCGTCCTTGGGCTTCACGAGCCAGCCGGTTTGGCCCTCCAGCATGGATTCCGCGGCCCCGCCGTGATTGCTGGCGACGACCGGCCGGCCCATGGCCTGCGCCTCGATGATCACCCGGCCGAAGGGTTCCGGGTCCAGCGACGCCGACACCACCACGTCGGCCAGCTTATAGGCCGCCGGCATGTCCGTGCAGTTACCCACGAGATGGACATAGGGCGTCAAGCCATGCCGGGCGATGCGCGCTTCCAGCTTGGCCTTGTAGGCTTCCTTGCCTTTGTGGTCGCCGACGATCAGACAATGAAACGACTGATCCTTAAGCTTCGCCAGCGCATCGATAAGAAGCTCCTGGCCTTTCCAACGCGTGACCCTGCCGGGCAGCATGACCACCGGCACGCCGTCGGGCAGGCGCCACTCGTTGGTCAGCTTGATCATTCGTTCGGCGGAGACCTTGTCGGGATCATGTAGGCCAAGATCCACGCCGCGCGGAATGACCCTTAACCGATCCGCGCCAAGTCCATAGCGCCTGGTGATTTCCTCGGCGATGTAATGCGAGATGGCGATTACCCGATCACCCCGGCTCATTACCGCGTTGTATACTTTCTTCAAGGGATTGGAGTCGCTGTAACGACCGTGAAAGGTGGTCACGAACGGTAGGTTCCGCTTGCGCGCCGCGCGCCAGCCGATCCACGCGGGCGCCCGGGAGCGGGCATGCAGGATATCCACGTTGTTCTTGAAGGTGAGGTCGACCAGCCGGTCGAAATTCGCCCGCCATTTCAGAGGGTTCTTGGCGCCGATGGGAAGGGTGATATGGGTCGCGCCGGCGCGCTCCAGCTCGTGAACCATCGGCCCGCCACCGGAAACGACGATCGCGTTCCAACCCGCCGAGATCAAGGCCCGGGCCACATCGACCGTGCCGCGCTCGACACCGCCCGAACGCAAAGCCGGGAGAATTTGCATGACCGTCGGCGCCTTGCCGTCGGGCGCGGGGCGGAAAGCCTCGAAATCACCGCCGGTGCTGTTAGGATCGGCTCCGCCGACCGGGCGTTCCGGCATGGCCTCGATTGGCGCCTCGTTCACTGGCGTTTCATCCGTGTCGCTGTTTCTGGCTGAAAGACTAGCACAATGACCGAAATCCCTCACGATTCACCGGATCGGATACCGTCGTTTCTTACCAAGCCCGACGGCGCGCGACTCGCATACCACAGGACCTCGGGAAGAGCACCGGGAATCGTGTTTCTCGGCGGATTCGCCTCGGACATGACGGGAACCAAGGCTCTGACTCTCGATGCCCATGCCAAGAGCCGGGGACAAGCCTTTCTTCGGTTGGATTATCAAGGGCATGGCCAATCCTCGGGCGACTTCGCCGACGGCACCATCGGGCTTTGGCATTCCGATGCGCTGGCGGTCATCGACGCCGTGACCGAGGGGCCGCAGATTTTCGTCGGCTCGTCCATGGGCGGCTGGATGATGCTGTTGACCGCCGCGCGCCGACCGGAGCGGGTCGCGGGCCTGGTGGGGATCGCGCCGGCGCCGGACTTCACCGAGGATCTGATGTGGCCGAACTTCACCGACGAGGTCCGTGAGACCCTCGAACGCGACGGAATCTATCAGCGTCCCTCGGAGTACAGCGACGAGCCGTATACGATCACGATGAAGTTGATCGAGGAGGGGCGAAACCATCTCCTGTTGCGTGAACCGCTGGTGGTGGACGGGCCGATCAGATTGTTGCACGGCATGGCGGACCCGGATGTGCCGTACGAGTTGTCACTTCGGATCGCCGAGCATGTTACGTGTCCGGATGTGCAGGTCCGCTTGATCAAGGACGGGGACCACAGGCTATCGACCGAGCGCGATCTGGCGATCCTGACCTCGACGATTGATGATTTGCTGGACGCCTGATGAAACGTGCTTTTGTCATCGCGATTGCCGTCTTGGGGGTGGCGGGGGTGTATCCTCTCGATTTGCCGGCGCAACAGCGCGAGATCGATCATCGTTTAGAGTATGAGGCCTGCCTGGCGCTCGCGGACGAGAATCCAACCGAGGCCTACCGGAGCGGGCTTGCGTGGTTCAAGGCGGGTGGCGGCCTGCCGGCAAGGCATTGCGTCGCGGTTTCACTGATAGGGCTTGGTGATCATGAGGCGGCGGCAACCCGTTTCGAGACCCTCGCCCGCGAGCTGGCCGAGAGCCAGGTGGATCTGCGCGCCGAGATGCTCGGACACGCGGGACAGGCGTGGCTGCTCGCCGGGCGTCCGGTCAGGGCCTCCCAGGTTCAGGCCGCGGCGATCGCGCTACGCCCCGCCGACCCGACGCTCCTGGTGGATCGCGCCGTTAGTCTCATGACCGCCAAGCGTCATGCCGCCGCCATCGTTGATCTGAACCAGGCTCTGGCCATCGCGCCGGATTTCGTGGATGCCTATCTCTATCGCGCCACGGCGAAACGGTATTCCGGTGATATCGGTGGCGCCTGGATCGATGTCAGCGATGCCTTGTCCCTGGAGCCCGGTCTTCCCGCGGCGCTGCTGGAACGAGGGATTCTGAACCAGCTCGATGGTGACGACCTGGGGGCCCGCGAGGATTGGCTGGCGGTTATCTCGACCGCGCCACGCAGCACCGAGGCGGATGCCGCGCGGGCCAGGATCGAGGCGATGGACGTCAATCAGTAGCTCATGCGGCCCTGGAACGGCACGCCGGTGGCGAGGCTGATAAGATGACCCGCCAGAACCACCACGGCGACAACGGCGGCCATTTGGATGAGCGTCAGAGGGATAAGACTGACCTCGCCCGGAATATTGTCCCGCTCCTTGCGTTGCTTCCAATTCGCCCAACCGAGTATGGCGCCCGCGACGACCATGCCGGTCAAGGTGGTGGTGAGATCCATGATTGACCCTACCGGCCCGGCATAATCCTTATTTGTTCCACTTAACCTCGCCGCCGGACTTGCGATATGCCTCGATCGCGCTATCGAGCGCGTCCAACTCCTCGCAGCCGGTCGGGCACGCGCGGCGAAGAATGGCGGCCATTTCCTCGGCCTTTTCAACCTGATCGGTTTGCAAATACAACTCACCCAGATACTCGTTGGCACCGAGATGGAAGGGGTGAATCTCCAACGCCTGTTGATAGGCTTCCAGCGATTTCTCGAAATTGCCGAGTTTACGGTGCACGAATCCCGCTTGACTCCAGGCGTCGGCGTTTTCAGGGTCGCGGTCGAGAGCGCGCATATACGATGTCAGAGCCTCGTCGAAGCGCCGCTCGATAACCGCGGCATCGCCCTTTCGGATATCCGGATCGTTGCCCTCGGAACTGTTTCCACCGGAAGAGAAGGCAACCGCTTGCATCGACAAGGGCGCCGCCAGGAAAAGCAATGCCAAGGCGACGATCACAGCGCGCGCGCGCTTTGCGGTGACAATCATTCGCTAAATCCATTCAATCCGGCCCGTAAGGCGGGACATTAAGCGAGACTATGATCTGATCGCGATGGCCCGCCGCATCAAGTGTTTTTTCGGTAACCTCGTCTCACTCTGGCGCGATGTGGAGTGCCTAATCCCCGAGGAACCACGGGTTGGACTGGCAATACCGGTGGCAAATCGTCGTCCAGGGCAGGGCCAGACCGAAGTAATCCTTGGATGGTTCGGTCTGGTTGCGCGCCGGCGCTTGGGCCTTCAGTTTGGCGAGGAACCGTTCGGTGATTCCTCGAAAAGCCTGATCGGTGGTGGTGGACGGTGCGAATCCGCCGCGCAGGCGCGCGATCATCTCCTCTACCGCCCCAACGATCTCTTCGGGGGTGTTCTCCTCCACCCGGACCTGGTGGGCGTCATATTCCTTGGCGGTGGATAGTCCCGTGATACCGCGCTCCAGGAGGTCGTGATACCCGATCGGATGCCCGGTCTGCTGGTCAATATAGCGTTTGAATTGAATAACATCGCGTGGATTGAAGAAAGTCTGTTGCTCGAGGATGCCGTTAACCAGGAGCACCGGGGTGCCGAACGCGAGCGCCGGACCCAGCGGGCCGGAGGAACAACAGATCGCGAACCATGCCTTGGCGAGCAGAAATACGTCCATGAAGTCCTCGTGCTCGGGCAAGGTCGGAAGGTCGACAAATTTGGGATGCGAGATATCCATTGCGCTGGACGCCTTGTCGCCGAGCCGAAACACCCAGACGCCGTCCTCCAAAAGCCGGTTCACCGCCGGCACGTAGTTCGCCGGGGTGGTGTTCCGAAAATCATGATACCGATGGCTGGAAAGATAGCTTCCCTCGCGCATGTGGAGCGCGACCACGCGATCATCCGGCGCGACCCCGAGAGTGTCGAGGAAGCGGGTTCCCGCGGCGTTGATCTCGGGCGGAAGGTCGAGATGACGCGGATCACCGCCGGCGCGGACATGCCGCCAAAAATCCTTCAACAGCTCGGGCGCCGAGCGGAGTTGCACGTAAAGCGGTCCGTTCTCCATGCGCGGCGCGTCGAAATGGCCGAGCTTGACGATCAAATCATTGGTGGTTTCCACGAAGTCGACCAGAGCCGAGGCCACGGCATGAGGCGCCTTTCCGTAGGGGAGTAGCCGCCGGTCTCGAATGACCACCACGATCTGGTCGAATTCCGCGCCATACATGGCCCTCAGCGCCCATGGTTCGAGCACCATATGGGCGAAGCGCGATGATGCCGGCATGATATGGACCAGGGTATGTTTGCCCGATTGGAGTTTCGGCGCCACCAGCTGGATCAGGCGCTGGAAGGTTTCAGCCGAGAAAACCCGGCGGCTTTCCTCCAGATCAAGGATCGGTGGGGCGTCAAAGGCTTGAGGCGTGTCCGACATCAGAACGCGACTCCGAGAAACCATGGATTGGTCCGGCAATAGGATTGGCAGATATTGGTCCAGGGCAATGCCAAGCCGAACGCCTGGTCCAAGGGAGCGGGCTGGTGAGGACCCGCGTCGTCGCTTTCGAGCTTTGCGAGGTAAGCCTCGCCGACGCTCCGGAAACTCTCGTCCAGGGCGGTTTGAGGTTCAAATTTTCCGTTCAACCGGTCCACCATCTCGCCGGCGGCGTCGAGGATCTCCTCGGCTGTGTTTTCCTCGAGCCTCACCCTTCTTTCCTCGAATTCCTTGGCGAGCGACAAACCCGCAAGCCCGCGATGGAGCAAGTCGCCATAGGGGATCGGTTGGCCGGTTTCCTCGTCGACATAGCGCTTGAATTGAATGATGTCGCGCGGGTTGAAAAAGCTCTGCTGCTCGACGATCCCATTGACCAGAACCACCGGCGTTCCGAAGGCGAGCGCGGGTCCCAGGGGGCCGGAGGAACAACAGATCGCGAACCAGGCTCGGGCCAGCAAGACCACGTCCATGAAGTCCGCGTGATCGGCGCGGGTGGGAAGATCCACGAAACGCGGGTGGTTTATCTCCAGCGGCGTCGACCCCTCGTCCCCGAGACGGAAAACCCAAATGCCTTGCTCAAGAAGTTTGTTGATTGCCGGCTTGTAGTTCTCCGGCGTCATGTTTCGAAACCCGTGATAACCATGACCCGGGAGATAGCCCTCCTCGCGCATGTGCACGGTGACGAACCGATCTTCGGGCGATAGGCCGATCTGTTCGAGAAACCGGTCCGCTTCTCGCTCCATCGCGGCGGGGAGCGCCAGATGTTTCAGCGCTTTTCCCGTCCGGACGTGACGCCAGAGATCGCGCAGCAGGTTCGGCGCGGATTGAAGATACACATGAAACGGCCCCGCCTCGTGAGACGCGCCGTCGCAGTGCCCCAATAGAGGTATCACCTCGTCCGGGGTTTCCACGAAGGTCACGTTTTCCGACGACACCCGATGCATGCCCTGGCTATGAGGGAGGCGGTCCCAATCGGGAATGACAACGAGGATTCGGTCGTGGTCGTCGCCGAACAGGTTCGCGAGAGCCCAAGGCTCCAACGCCATCTGCGCGAACTTTCCCGAGGCCGGTAGGACATAGACCAAGGCGCGCTTTCCACCTTGCATATGAGGTAGGACGAGGCGTAGCAGCGCGACCAGCGTTTCCGGCGAGAATAGCCGATCCAATTCGGCTTTATCGGGAACCGTCATGGCTTGCAGTGACGGGGAGGGATCGGTCATTCACGGGGACCCGGTGACACATGGTTGTTCTCGCATGGTACCCCAACTTCGGGGCCGGCCCCACCGTTTACCCTTAAACGCGCGCATGGCGCCCGAGGTGTCCGGCTATTTGACGTTCTGCATGTACTCGCCAAGCAAGGCCGCCATCGCGAAATGTCCGAAATACCGTTCGAACATGTCGTCGAAGGAAAGCGCATCGTGTCGGGTCTTCTGGTAGATACGCGGAATCCCGAACATGTCGACGCGGTTCTGAACGTCGAGATGGCGGACGCGTTCATAGCCAAGTTCCCCGAGTACCTCGTCATAGCGCAACTGATGCCGGTTCGGTTTCACCCTGTGACTATCGCGAATATAAAAATAACCGCCTTCCCGAAGCACGCGGTTGGCGTGGGAAAGTAGCCAGGCAATGCCGGAAGGGCTCACCTCGTTCAGCATGAAGGTGGCGGTTATCAGGTCGCGTGACCGATCGGGCAAGGCGCCGAAATACCAGGATGGCACGTGCGAGACTTTTCCGGTGCCCGAAGCCTTGGCGATATTGGCCGCGACCGCATCGGGCGAGGCGCCGAGCGCTTCCTCGATGACGGGGTCGTGGTAACCGGTGAAATGGGCGCCGAGATAGCGATAGGTGTGGCGCTGAACGTTGTAATAGAAATCCGAGGCCTCCACGCCCGTGTAGCCGCCGCCGAGATGGAAAAGACTGTAAAACGCATGGGACCCGAAACCCGGCCCGATATCCAGATGCGCGGGCTCGCCCGCGAGGTCGGCGGCGTATCGCTTGATGAAGCTGTAGTCCTGGGCGCGGGTTAGCGCGGTGACGTGAATATAGTTGGCGTACTCCTCAACCAAGCCGCCCATGCCCATGCGGCGCATGAACTCACGGAGTCTTTCGGACAGATTTTCGAAGACCTTTTCGTGATCGTCGGTGCGCACGTCGTCGAGGGTCGGATATTCCTCGTAGTAGATCGAGAGCGCCTGAAGGACGGCGCCGGGACCGTCCATGAACAGGGTGCTGGATTGCTGTTGCTTGCCGTCGACCCAGATGAAGGGATGACCGATACGGTTCCAGCGGTCGCCGAGCATCCATTTCTGTCGGATCAGGGCGCGGTTCAGGGAGTCGAGAACGTCGTTCAAAGTCTAAAACCCGAGAAAATGGCCAAGCCGCTCACCTAACCACTCGTCGAGGGTGATCGGCAAGGCGCGTTTTCCAATCGGGCAAGCCGCGCCGGGTCAGCCGTAGCGTTGTTCCAACCACGGGTCACCCTGATTGTGATTGCCGTGGGACTCCCAATATCCCTTGAGATCTCGGTCGGCGAACATCATAGACCGTATCCATTTGGCGCTTTTCCAGAAGTATCGACCCGGTACCACCAGACGCACGGGAGCCCCGTGTTCGCGGGTAAGCGGCGCGCCTTGCCAATGGGTCGCGAGCAAAACGGCGTCGTCGTCAAGAACCTCGATCGGCAGGTTGGTGGTATAGCCGTCGAAGCCCCTGATGATCACGAATCGCGCCTCGATGCGCGGTTTGACCGTCGAGAGGAGATGGCGAACCGGCACGCCGCTCCATTCATTGTCGAATCGCGACCAGAACGTCACGCAGTGAATGTCGTTGACCCGTTCCTCGCGGGGCTGACGCGACAGCGTGTCCCAATTCCAGGTCACGGGATGATGAACCGCCCCGGTGATCGATAGGGACCAATCCTTCGGCGTCACATGCGGCTGAACGCCGAGGTCAACCACCGGAAAATCCCGGACAAGATGTTGGCCGGGTGGGAGCCGGCGGGTGGCGGGGCTCGTGCGTTCTCCGGCAAGTCCCTTGCCTTCGCCGGCCCAACGGGTTTTGACCGCGCGAAGCTTGGATGGTGCTTCGGGCGTGGCGGGCGCCGAGGGTTCGCGGCACCGGCCCGCCATTGCTTCGAAGGCCTCCATCTGTCGGCGCTTGGCCGTATCGTCGAGCATCTCGATCTCCGTATCGCGATAATCCGAACATAGGCCGTCAAAAGCCGTGTCCAAAGGGCTAGGGAGCGTCTAGGTTCGTTAATCGCGTTGTCGTGATCCTATAAACTTTCGCCGGGCCGCGCCATGTCCGACCCCAATCTTTCCCTCCGCCCGTTCGGCGTGAACGATATCGATACGCTGAGAGCTTGGCTCGACGCGCCACATGTTAGGCGATGGTGGAACGCCGACCGAACCGATGGTGTGATCAGCGCTGCCATGGGGGGGGAGACGGAGACCGGTGCTTGCATGGTGGAGGATGACGGCGAGGCGTTTGGCTATATCCGCGGATACCCCGCTCTGTCGCATCCAAACGGCCTCTGGTTCGGGATTGAGAATGTGACCGACAAAACGATGGCCTTGGACTTTCTGATCGGGATGCCGGATAGGGTGAACGGGAAACTTGGCCGGGCGATGATCCGGGCTTTCGTGATTCGGATATTCGAGGACCCGGCGGTGGACCGGATCGTCGCCGACCCGGCGCGCGACAATTGGCCGGCGAACATCGCGCTCAAGCGGGTCGGTTTTCGTGATCGCGGCGCCATCAACAAACCCGGCGTCAATGCCATGCTGCTGACCTTGGCGCGCGGCGTTTTCAAGCCCTGAGATCGTCGATCAATCGCCGGGCGAGGCGACGGACCGGCGCCTCCCAGCCCTCCGTGCCCAGGCGCATCTCGATCCGCACGCTCGGATACCAGGGAAGGGCGCCGGTACCCAGGGTCGGCCAGTAATAGCCATAGGTCGCGGTATAGCTCGGCATGCCGAGGATGCCGGCGAGATTGAGCGCCGCCGTATAGGCGCTGACCATGCCGTCGCAAGCCTTGAGAAGCGAGGCGATATCATCCAGGTCGTTCATCGGGTCCAGGTCTGGCGGGCGGATGATTTCCACGCCGTATCGTGCCTCGATGTCACGCAGATCGGGCTCCGGGTCATCATATTGCAGAGTGACGAAGCGGATACTCGGGATTTCCATGATCGGGGCGAGGCTTTCGATCGGCGGGTAATAGATCTCGCCGCGATCCCGCCGACTCATGGACCGCCAGGTCAGGCCATAGATGGGGCCGTCGAACTGCTCTCGCAGGTAAGCGCTCCAATGGGCCACGCGGTCTGGATCGGCGGCGAGACCGCGTGGCGCGGCACTGAAATCGGAAAGACCTCGGCGAAACAGCCGCGGCAGGGAGCCTGCATGGACGTGGCAGTCCGCCCGCTCACCACCCCCTGGTCGCGCGGCGTTGTCGTCGAGCCGTTGGCGCCGCGCGCGAGGCACAAACGCCAAGGCGGGAAAACTCCGTTCGAAAAGCGGAATGAGGCGAGAATCACATTGGATCGTTGCACTATCCAACGCACCGCACGACAGGAGAGTATCCAAATCCGCGAAGCAGGTGGCGAATAGGAGTTCGTCGCCGAGCCCCTGTTCCGCGATCACAAGAAGATCGCGTCCGGGCGGCGACCCGTTCGACCAGAGAGGGCCTGGATACAGGCGGCGAATTGGATCCGGGATCTGTTCTGTCCGCGTTTCGTACAGGCGCCAGCCCTCGACCAGATGCCCGTTGCCCAAAAGGTGGGTGGCTTGATTGAAACGCAAGCGGTGATCGTCGGGCGCGATCAGACAAGCGCGTGCGCCATGGCGGATTGCTTCCGTGCTTGCGCCGGATTGATGTCCGCATTGCGCGAGATTCGCCGTCGCGTCGGCCAAGCCAGGCTCGAGAATGGACGCGCGCCGCGCCTGGTCCAGGGCGCGGTCTATCGCGTTGTCGTCGAAACTCACCGCCGATAGGCCGGCCCAAAGGCGCGCCGAGCTTGGATGCCGCGCGACCCCGTCCTTGAGCACCGCGCGCGCTTCGTCCCGGCGTTTCAGGCCACGCAGGTGATTGCCGAGATTGCCGATCGCCTCGATATAGGTCGGGTCGAGCTCGACGGCGCGGCGAAACCCGATCTCGGCGTCCTCGTCCAGACTCTGGTCGGCGCGCAGCAAGGCAATGTTGAACCAGGCGCGCGCCGCGGTATCGTCCAGCTCGAGCGCGGTGATAAGCGCGATATTGGCCTCCGAGGGGCGCTTGGCCGCGCGGGCGGCGGCGCCGTACTCGATCCATGACACCACATGTTCGGGTTGAAGCCGGGTCGACGCTCGAAAAGCGGTAACCGCCGCTGTAGTGAGGCCGAGCCGGTCCAGCAATTGCCCAAGATTGAACGCGGCACTCGCCGTTGTGGGGTCCAGCAACGCCGCGCGGGTTAGAGGCCGCCGTCCGCCAGCCAGATTCCCGGCTTGGGCGCGCGCCAGACCGAGATTGGCGTGGAAGTCGGCCCGCGCCGGATCGATCTGTATCGCGCCGGTAAACAGGCTGGCCGCGGCCTCGAAGGCGCCGGCTTGCAGCGCCGCCATGCCGCAGAGAAAGGCGGCATCCGCGTTCCCGGCATTCGCCGTCAGAATGTCGCGATAGGCGGTAATCGCCTCGGCAAGCTTACCCGCGCGATGCAGCGAGAGCGCGGCGCCCAGCGCCGGATCGCGCTCGGCGGCGGCAAGAGCCTGTTTCACGGCGCGTCGCCCGGTTGGCCTTGAGCGACAAGCTCGACCAAGGCGTCGCGCACCGGCTCGAAGCATGTCGACCACGGCTCAAGCACGCGCTTTGGGAAACTTCGCATCGATGGAAAGCCAGGGAAATGATCCGTGCCGAGCCGCGTGAAATTGGGGCTTAGATGCACGACCCAGGTGGGTTTACCCAGCGCTCCGCCAACCCAGCTTACGGTGCTGCTGGGGCAGATGATCAGATCCAGTGCCTGGGAGAGCGCGAAGATCGTCTCGAAATCGTCGGAAAGATCCGCGTCCTCGAACACGGCGATCTCGCATCCCAACCGAGCTTGCGCTTCGGCGATTTCCTCGGCCCAACCATTGCCGTATTGCATCGAGATAAACCGCGCGCCGGGTACCTGGAACAGTTCGGACCAGTCGTCCAAGGTGGTGTAGTGAGTGTTGCGGAAACGGCTCAACTCCTTGCTTCGCCAAGAGAAACCGACCTTGAGTCCAGGGCCGAGCGCCCCCAGGCGGGCGCGCCAGTCCTCAACCCGTCCCGGGTCCGCGCCGAGATAGGGACCGACATTCGCATAGGCGTCGAGACTGGGGCGAAAATGCTGGAACAGGCTGCCGGATTCGATCGCGAGATCAATGGGCGGGTTCTTGGGCAGCCACCCGTAGTCCTGCACCGGTTTGAAGCGATCGCCGCTTCTACGGACCGGCTCGACAGTTGCCTCGGGAAACGAGCGCCGGAAGACATCAACCAGCCGCGCGTCGCATTCCAGAACACATTTCTCGGCGGCGGCGATCGCGTCGCGAAAACAACTGGCGAAGAGGATCTCGTCGCCGATGCCTTCCTCGGCGGTAATCAGTAGTCTCCGGCCCGCGAGTGGCTCACCGGCCCAACGCCGCGGGCGGCGGCGATGCTCGATCGCGTCCTTGGCTTGAAGGCGGGCGTCACGCAACACCCAGCCCTCGTGAACGCGGCCCGTGGTCAGCAACTGGATCGCCCGGCGGCTCCTTATCTGTGGATCGTCTGGTGTGAGCCGTAGCGCCCGAGCGGAATGCTGCAACGCCGCCTCGGCGCGATCCTGGAGAAAATCCACCTCTGCCATGCCCGCGTGCGGCGCGGCATAGCGCGGTTCGGTATTGATGGCGGCGGTGAAACAGCGCGCGGCGCGTCCGTAGTCCGGCTGATTGATATAGAGAAATCCGAGGTTGTTCAGGGATTCAATCAGGGCCGGGCTGAGCGCGAGTGAGCGCTTCAGCGCCAACTCCGCTTCATCGAGGTGCTGAAGGTCCATCAGGCTGGTTGCCAAATTGACCCAGGCCTTGTCCGATAGCGGCATCAAGCGCGCGGCGTCGCTGTGCAATTCCACCGCCTCGCCCGGCGCGCCGGCGGCGCGCTTGGCGTTGCCGAGATTCATGCGGGCTGTTCCGTGGCGCGGGTCAAGCCGCACCGCCTTGCTCAAGGCGCGGATGGAGTCACTGGTTCTGCCGCGGGCCAAAAGAAGCGCGCCGAGATTGGACAGGGCGTCGGTCATGTCGCTGTCGAGGGAAAGGGACTGCCTGTACGCTTTCTCCGCCTCCGCCAAGCGGCCCACCGCCTCCAGGGCCTGGCCCAGATTGCTGTGGAACTCGGGACGCTTGCGAGATCGCGCGATCGCCTTGCGGATCAGGGTGACGCCGGCTTCGGAATCTCCGGTCTGGTGACGCGCGACCCCGAGCAGATGCAAGGCGTCGGCATGACCGGGATCAATCCCGACAATCGCCTCGTACAGTTTCATCGCCTGGTCGATCTGGCCGCCTTGATGCAGAGCGAGAGCGGTTTGCAACCCCTGCCGCAGATCAGGCGCGTTCATGCCGGTGCTCAAGCCTTGAACCCCTGGATCATGTCGGCGGCCAGGGGCTCGCCGCGTTTGATGTTCCGTGTGGCCAGGGCGCCCAAGACCGCCTTCAGATGCCGCGGCGCGAGGCCGATATTTGGGCGGATGGAGCGTATATTGTCAGGTGTAAAGGGCTCCCCGGCGCCGACATCGGCGACCACGTACAGGCTTCTGCGCGCGATCAGCATCCCTTGCTCCGCCTCGCTTGGGCGATAGTTGGGTCGGCCCAGGGCCGCGTGGGCCGCGCGGCTGTCATCGACCAGACGCTTCAGCTCCTCGGGCTCCAGCGAGAAGGCGCTGTCGACGCCGCCATCGGCGCGGGCCAGGGTGAAATGCTTCTCGATCAGTACCGCGCCTTGGCCGACGGCGACCCCGGCGGCGAAGGTGTCGAGCGTGTGGTCGGACAATCCGACCGGCGCGCCGAGCCGCCTGGACAAATCCCCGATGGTCGAGAGATGCGCCTGTTCCAGAGGCGTCGGATAGGAACTGACGCAATGCAGGATCAGAATTTCTGTCGCCCCGGCGCCGCGGGCTGTCGCGGCCGCGGTTTCGATCTCCTCGAATGACGCCATGCCCGTGGAGATGATCAGAGGCTTGCCGGTCGCGGCGCAGGTCTCGATCAGCGCCAGATCGACGATCTCCGGCGAGGCGATCTTGTAGGCCGGCGCGTCCAGGGACTTCAGTAGATCAACCGCGGTCGCGTCGAAGGGCGCGGAGAAGATCGTGATCCCGATTTGGCGCGCGTGTTCAAAAAGCGCGGGATGCCAGTCCCAGGGCGTGTGGGCCTCCTGGTAAAGCTCGTAAAGACGCCGACCGTCCCAAAGCCCACCCTCGAGCACGAAGCCCGGCCCGTCATGGTCGATGGTTATCGTATCGGCGGTATAGGTCTGCAGCTTGACCGCGTCCGCGCCGGCTTGCTTGGCGGCATCGATCAGCCGGATCGCCCGATCGATCTCGCCATTGTGGTTGCCGGACATCTCGGCGACGATATAGGGCGGATGGTCCGGTCCAATCGGACGCCCGTCGATACTGAACGATGCCGCCATGGTGATGTCCGCTCCGGAGGTCGCTGTCGAGACACGAAAGTGTGCAGGATTCGTGATCATGAAGATAGTAGAGCGCCTTCATTCGATAAACCCACCCGCGCGCGGCATTGGCGTGGGCGTTCCCTTGCCGAGGCGTCCGCGGACGACCGAGCGAGTGATGCAATGACGATTGGGAGGCTTTTGATCCGGGCTGATGCTGGAGCCGGGGTCGGCGCTGGGCATCTGATGCGCTGTCTTGCGCTGGCCGAGAGCTGGATCGAAGGCGGCGGCGGCGTAACCGTCGCCGTGCCTTCGAATGTTCCGGAGGGGCTCGCCACCCGGGTCGCGTTGGTCGGCGCTGATATGGAGCGCGTTCCAGCCGACATGGAAGATGCCGACTGGTTGATCCGGCGGTCGGCGGCTCTTGGGGCCTGCTGGATCGTCATCGATGGATACCGCTTCGACACCGACTATCTGGCGGCGGTTTCAGAGGCCGGGACGCCGGTTCTGGCGATTGACGATGACGCGCGCCACGGGACCTATCCGACGCGACTGGTCCTCAATCAGAACCTGCACGCAAGGCTCGGGGATTACGACGGTAAGACCGAGGCGCCGTTATTGCTCGGTCCGTCATACGCGTTGATTCGCTCGGAGTTTCGTTGTGCCGAGGATTGGGAGCGGAGCATTCCGGACGTCGCGGGCAAGGTCCTGGTGACTCTCGGCGGGGCGGATCCGGGTGGTCACACTGGGCGGCTTGTCGAGGCGTTTCGCGTGCTCTCGTCCCGCGACAGCGCGCCCTCGCCAAAGGTTCGGGTGGTTGTCGGCGCCGCGAACCCCCGGTTAAAGGCCTTGCGCGAGGCCTTCACGACCTCGCCGGAGGTCGAGATTCTGAGCGATGTCCGCGACATGGGAAAACAGATGCGGTGGTGTGACCTGGCTTTGTCGGCGGCCGGCTCGACCGTATGGGAGCTCGCTTTGTTCGGCGCGCCGATGATGCTGGCTACGGCTTCCAAGGTCGAGGAGCCGGTGGCGCGAAGCCTGGCCGAGGCCGGCGCGGCCCTGCATCTCGGTCGGCTCGCTGATTTGGATGTGGAGGATCTCGTGGCGAGTCTTGGTCAAGCGCTCGCCGACGCAGCATTGCGAAAGCGGCTTGGTGACGCGGCGGGGGGATTGGTTGACGGTCGGGGCGCCCGCCGGGTGGTCGAACAGATGCTGGCTATCTCACCCGGCCCGGCTTGACCCGGTCGAGACGCCGTCTCACTCTTGGCGAGGCCTTTTTCCAGATCTCGGAGACCGTCATGCGCTTTGGCTGGCTAACCCTGTCGCTTTCGCCGTCACCGGAGGAGGATTCCGCGCGAATCGCGCAAATTCTGGAACAGGTCCAGGAAGTCGAGCGTCAGGGTTTCGAGGACGCCTGGCTGACCGAGCATTATTTCACCGGCGAGAGCGTCTACAACGACGCGATCCTCTTCGCTTCCGCGTTGGCCATGAAGACCAGCCGCATCCGCATCGGTTTCGCGGTGGTCCAGATGCCGTTTCATCATCCCGTGCGTCTCGCCACGCAGCTCGCGCTGCTCGATAACCTGTCCGGCGGTCGGATCGATGTCGGTGTCGGCAAGGGGACCGTCTACAACGAGTACGAATTCGTCGGCCATGGTCTTCGCAGCGGTGATTCCCGCGAGCGGATGGAGGAAGCCGTCGAGATCCTTCGTCGGTGCTGGTCCGAGGCGCCGATCACCCATTCCGGCAAGTTCTTCCAGTTGGAGATCCCGGAGATCCGTCCCAAGCCGGTTCAGCGACCGGGCCCACCCTTATGGCGTAGCGTGATCTCGCCCGGTTCCTTCACCGAGTGCGGACGCCTTGGCCTGCCGATCCTGACCGCCCGGCTGCCGGTGGAGCGCATCAAGGAGCGCTGGGACCTCTATCGGACGGGGTTGGAGGAGGGCGGCCATGACGAGGCGACCCGCGAGCGGTTGCTCGATCAATCGGCACTCTGGCGCAATGTTTATGTCGCGGATTCCGACGCCCAGGCAGAGGAGGAACTGGCGGAACTGCTGACCCAGACTCGCGAGCATATGATGCATGTTCGAAAGTCCCTCAATCCCAGCGATTTCGTCATTGATCCCGCGACCCTGAACGCCTGGACCGACCCGGATGTCTCGCATTCCGAGGGCGTCGCGATGGCGATGGAAACCGGGTCGATATTCGGCACGCCCGAGCGCGTGCGTGAACAGGTCGCCGAATTGCGTGATGCCGGGGTGCGGCATCTGCTGTGTCAAACCGGCTTCGGCGACATGGCGCATGAGCGGGTCATGACATCGATCCGCCGCTTCGGCTCGGAGGTCATGCCGGCGTTCAAGTGAGCGGCGCGGGTCCCGTGCTACAATGAACACGCCCTGATTCGCCCGGAGCATACCCTTGAGTACCCTCGCCGTCGTACAGGCCCGCATGACCTCGACCCGTCTTCCCGGCAAGGTGTCGCTCGAGGCGATGGGCCGACCGATGTTGGCCTATCAGCTTGAGCGGGTCGCCCAGGTTCCCTCGATCGACGCCATTGTGGTCGCGACAACGACCAATGTCTCTGATGATCCCGTCGAGGCCTTCGCGCGCGAGGGGGGCTACGGCATTCATCGGGGCTCCGAGCATGACGTACTTTCCCGGTTCGCCGGCGCCTTGGCGGAAAGCGACGCCGAGAATGTCGTGCGCCTGACCGCCGACTGCCCGTTGACCGACCCGGACGTGATCGAACAAGTGATCCAGCGCTACAAGACCGCCGATCCCAGCTGCGACTACGTGACAAACGCGATCCCCCGAAGCTATCCGGCGGGACTGGACGTCGAGGTAATCGGGCGCGCGGCTCTCGAGGCCGCCGCGGCCGAGGCGCGCGACCCTTACGACCGCGAGCATGTGACGCCGTTCCTCTACCGCAATCCCGAACGGTTCCGTCTTTTAAGCGTGGTCCTCGAACCCAGCCTGGCTTGGGAACGCTGGACCTTGGACGAGCCCGGCGATTTCGAGTTGATCCGCCGGGTTCTTGAGGGGCTTTATCCTACCAATCCGGATTTTCGGATGCGGGATGTTATCCGGATCTTGGACGAGAACCCGGACTGGCGGGCGTTCAACGGTTCGGTGAGGGAAAAACCCAGGGTCGTCGAGAACGTTGTTTTCAAGGGGGAGTGATCCATGGCCAAGGCGAATGAAACCCCACAGGAGGCTTTCTGGGCCGGGTCTTTCGGCGATGAGTATATCAACCGGAACCGAGACGCCGAGGCCTTGGCGGGACGGACACATCTCTGGTCAATGATCCTGGGCCGGGCCGGCGGCATCGGTTCGGCGGTGGAATTCGGCGCGAATATCGGGCTTAACATTCACGCGCTGCGCCGGTTGCTGCCCAAGGCCGAGCTTGCCGCGATCGAGATCAATGCCGAGGCCGTGGCGGCGCTGCGCCGGATTGACGGGCTTGCCGTGCATCACGGCTCGATCCTGGAGCCTCAAGTCGACCGCCGCCGCGACATCGCGTTCACCGTGGGCGTGCTGATACACATCAACCCCGACGCGCTGCCGGCGGTTTACGACAACCTGCACGCCGCCAGCGATCGCTATGTCATGGTCGCGGAGTATTATAATCCGAGCCCGGTCACGATCCCGTATCGGGGCCATGGCGACCGGCTGTTCAAGCGGGATTTCGCGGGCGAGATGCTCGATCGGCACGCGGATCTGCGTCTTGTCGACTACGGTTTTTGCTATCATCGGGACGCGCATTTCCCGATGGACGATATTACCTGGTTTTTGATGGAGAAGGTCGGCTCGTAGCGTCGCGAGAGCGGTGACTGGCGCGCCTTGGCCTTGAATCGACCGCCGCGCGCCAGTCCGGCTGGGCCGTCTGATTTGGGGGGCAGAGGGTGGCCCAGCCGATCCGCCGATGCGCTAACATTCAGATGGTAACGCGCGGCTTGAATTCAAGAGTGTGTGGGGAGACCAAAGTCAGATCGCGCCGTGGTGGAGCGGTTTGTCAGACCTCTCGGCCGAGTAGATTATCCTCGTAGGGAAAACTCGTTAGCCGCGCGATACCTGTTTCGGTCACCAGCACCTGTTCCTCGAGCTTGACCCCTTCATGGCCTCCGACCTCGCCGATATAGCTCTCGACGCAGAAGCACATGCCGGGCTCGAGAACACCGTCGGTGCCGTAGCCGTCGAACTGATCGAAATGCACGATCCTGGGGAACTCGTTGCACATGCTGACGCCGTGATAGAGCGAGCCGTAGCGTAGCGTCATGCACGATTCCGGCACCGTCCAGGCGATCTCCGAAAGTTCGCGAAAGCTCATCCCCAGTTTCATGTTGGCGAGATTGGTCTCGATCTGTTCGACCGAAAGGCGGTAGAGCCGGCGTTGCTCGTCACTCGGCTTGCCGGGGCCGCAGAACAGGCTTCGCGAGAGGTCGGCGCACATCCCGAACGGGCCGGCCAGATCGGTGTCGTAGCTGACCAATTCGCCGGCGCGAACCACCCGGTCCGAGGATTCCTGAAACCAGGGACAGGTCCGGTCGCCCGAGGCGAGGAGGCGGGTTTCGATCCATTCTCCGCCCATCGCGATATTGACCTCGTGCAGCTTCGACCATATCTGGTTCTCCGTGGCGCCGGGCCGGACCGCGTCATGCATCGCGGCCATGCCGGCCTCGCAGACCGTGATCGCGTGGTTCATGCAGGCGATCTCGTCGGGTGACTTGATCTCCCGCGCCAGTTCCATCAACGGCATGCCCTCGTCGACGGACACGCCCAGCGTCGCGAGCTCGCTAACCCCGAGCGGGTTGATCACGTCCGCCAGCAAGCGGGTGTTGCCTCCGCCATGAGCCTTGACCAGATCGGCGATCTCCGCCGCCCATTCCCTGGCGCTTTCGCGATAGCGTTGGCCACCTCCGAAGAAATACCAGGGCTTGGTCGGGCGGATCTCGTCGACGGCTTCCAGCCCGGCATTCAGATGATCGGCGTTCTTGTATTCGAACAACACGATCGGCCCCTCGGTCGGGATGAAGCAGTACCGGGCCGCGTTATGCATGGTCCAGACCGTCATGTTGCGGCTGCCGGTGGCGTATCGGATGTTGATCGGGTCGTAGAGCACGATACCGGCGACATCGGCCCGGCGGAGCTTTTCGCGCACCCGTTCAAGTCTGTAGCGGCGCATGCGCGTCATGTCGGGCTGATAGCCGTGGGAATCGTCCAGGGTCGGTGACGGCGCGTAGCGCGCGGCGAGCTCTAGCGAGTGGGCGTGGGCGGGATCGGCGGTCATGAGGGTCCGGGCCAGTCTGTCTATCGGAACGCTATCCTGCGCTCACCGGCGTGGGGGGCTCTACCCTGAAACCGCCACCCGCCCCGGATTGGATGGCGCGACGGGGACAGGTTGGTGGTTTTTTGGTGCCGCCGAGCCTCGCGCAAGGAGTTTGGGGTCGGAGACATCTCGCGTTACACTGGAGACGAGATGGGAAACACGCCAGGAGGCCCGCCATGCTGACCGAGGCTCAGGTCGCGCAGTATCACGAAGACGGTTATGTCATCCCGGATTTTGTCATGCCGGATGACGTCATCGAATCCATTCAGACGCGGCACGCGGCGCTCCTGGAAAAGCATCCGGAGTTCCGGGACTATTGCCCGGCGATCCTGCAATATGACGAGGGCTTCGCGGATTATTGCCGTAACGACGAGATCCTGGACATGGTCGAACAGGTTATCGGTCCGGATATCGCGCTCTGGAATTCGAGCTTTTTCGCCAAACCCGCCGGTAACGGCAAGGCGACGCCCTGGCATCAGGACGGCGAGTATTGGCCGATCCGGCCCTTGGCCACCTGCACCGTCTGGCTGGCGGTTGACGACGCGACGCCTGAAAACGGCTGCCTCAGGATCATCAAGGGCAGCCACAAGAACAAGGATTTGCTCAAGCATGAGACCAATCCGAGCGATAATCTGACCCTGAACCAGGAACTGCTCAAAACCGAGTATGACGAGTCCAAGGCCGTGGACCTGGTTCTGAAACGCGGCCAGATTTCCCTGCATGACGTGTTTCTGGTGCATGGCTCGGAGCCGAATACCTCACCGAACCCGCGTCGCGGCATGACCATGCGCTTCATGCCCACCACAAGTGTCTTCGACCATCAACTGGCGCGCGAGCAGTATAAAAATATGCGGGTGCCCGACCACTCGGAGCGCCGGATCTACCACATGCGCGGCGTTGATCGATCGGGGCGGAACACGCTGATTTATCAATAGGTTTTGCCAGGCGTCGCCGGCCTAACCGGTTGCCGCCGCCGTTTCCATGATCCGAGCCGCCAGGTCTCGGGCTCGCGCCGCCTGTTCCTCGGCCATGCGCGCGCAAAGACCTGTGTATTGCGTCGGGTCGAGCATGACGTCGATCTGATCAGCCGAAAGATGCGCGGTGAAACGCGGGTCGGCGGCGAGAAGATCACTGAAACCGCCGCCGAGACTGGCGGCCTGGGCGGCGTCGTAAATGATGTCATGAGCCTCCTGGCGGCCCACATGCTCGCCCAATGCCAGCATGATCGGCTCGGCCATGATAAGCCCGTCGGTCAGATCGAGGTTGGCGCGCATCCGCTCGGGCTTGAGCACCAGTCCCTCGGCCAGGATACGGACCCGCTCCAGGGTATCGCCGAGGAGGCCGCAGACTTGGTTTTGCGCGTGCCGGATCATCAGGGATGTCTGCCGGTTCGCCTCGTGCTCGGTCATCACCGTTTCCAGCGCCAGCGGCACCATTGCGCGGATCTGGGCCGCATAGGCCATGATGTCCTGGCTCATATGCGGGTTGCGCTTCTGAGGCATGGTGCTGCTCCCGACGGTGCCGGGGGAAATCGGCTCCTCGACCTCGCCGAATTCCTGCTTCATGCCCGTATAGATCTCGTTGGCGAATTTGCCGCAGCTGGAGGCCAAGAGGGCCAGGAGCATGATGTGCTCGGCCATGTGATCCATGATGCTGCGCGCGGGAACGGCCATGGGTTTCATGTCCAGATGCCTGGCCATGCGCGCTTGAACCTCCAGGCCTTCATCGCCGAAGGACGCGACAGTGCCGGCGGCGCCGCCGAGAAGCGCCTGGAAAACCCGGGGCTCGCACTCACGCAGCCGCTCCACGTGTCTGGCGAACTCGTCGATCCAGATCGCCACCTTCAGGCCATAGGTCGCGGGTACCGCGTGCTGGCCATGGGTGCGGCCGGGTAGGGCCATGTCCTTGGACCGCTCGGCCAGATCGGCCAAGGGACCAAGGATCGCCGCGATCTGCCGCAGGAAAACCCGATGGACCTTGCGAAGCTGTAGGAGGTCGCCGGTCTGGGTGATGTTCTGGGTGGTCGCGCCCCAATGGACATAGTTTCCGGCGTCCCCGTCGCAGATCCGCGCCAGCTCCCAGACCAGGGGCACGAGGGTGTGGCCGGTCCGGGTGAACCCTTCCGTCAAACGATCTCGATCAAAGAGCGTTAGATCGCATTTGGAGGTGATCTCCTCCGCCGCTTCGGGTGGGATCATGCCCAGTTCCGCCTCGGCCTTGGCCAGCGCCGCCTCGACATCGAGCCAGGCTTGCCAGCGCGCGTCCAGGGTAAGCAATGCGTTGACGCCCGGATCGGGCACGCGGTGCGAGGTTGGGTTGTCCTTGGTCATGGCGGAGCGACTCCATTGGGGGCTTGATGCATTTACTGAACCGGCGGTTTGCGCGGATGCCGTGGCATTGGGTGATCTAGAAGGAATTGGGTGCAACCGAAAAGGCTCGCGCCCTGGCGCGCGAAGTTGCCTAGTCCTTGTCCGGATGGCGTTTGCGCAGCAGCAGGCGGATCTTTCCGTCCATGCAGAGCTCGTCGCGTTGGTTGTGGACGGTCGCGCAAAGCACGATCACGCCGGTGCTCCGGTTCGGTTCCAACGCGATGGTCTCGAGTTGGGGGTAGGTTGTATCGCCGCGGAACACGGGTTTGCCGAAATTCGCCTCGATACCGACGATGCCCATGATGGAATCCTCGACCAGGAACGGGAAGTCGCCTGCGCCCGGCGCCGCTTGGATGAGGACGTGCATGCCATGGGCCAGCAGGTCGGGATAGCCATGCGCCTTGCAGAACTCAACGTCATAGTGGATCGGGTGGTTGTCACCGCTCGCCGCCTGGAACGCGGCGAAGATGCCCGAGGTCTGGGTCCGCGAGGCGATATAGAAAGTCTCGCCGATCTCGAAATCCTCGAAATAGCGTTGGTCCTTGAACTTACGGCGTTCCATCCCTGGGCTCCCGGCTGCTTGATGTATCCGGCGCCCATAGAAAAGCTTGCCGCGTCGTCGCGCAATCCCGAACGCGATGAAACCATGCTAGGGCTGGGCAAAGGCGGTCTTCCGGCTGGGAGTGGGGACGGGCGCTAGGCTATCATCGCGCGTGAAACAGTGCCGGAATCACCATGACCGAGATCAGGCCTTTCAGAATCTCCATACCGGATTCGGACCTTGACGACCTGCGACGTCGGATCAAGGCGACCCGGTGGCCGGATGCCGAGGTCGTCGAGGATTGGTCCCAGGGCGTGCCGCTTTCCTATGTTCGCGAGGTCGCGGATTACTGGGCAGACGGCTACGACTGGCGGCGAGCCGAGGCGGCGCTCAACCGGTTCCCGCAGTTCACCACCGAGATCGATGGCGTCGACATTCACTTCATCCACCAGATCTCGCCCGAGGCGGATGCCTTCCCCGTGGTCATGACCCATGGCTGGCCCGGCTCGGTGGTTGAGTTTCACAAGGTAATCGAGCCGTTGGCGGACCCGGCGGTTCATGGTGGTCTCGCGGGGCAGGCTCTTCATCTGGTTTGCCCGACACTCCCCGGTTATGGATTTTCCGGAAAACCGACTGTGGCGGGCTGGGGGATCGAGAAGATCGCCGAGGTTTGGGCGGTGCTCATGGATCGGCTCGGCTACCGGCGCTTTGGCGCCCAGGGCGGTGACTGGGGCGCGGCGGTGGCCACCCAGATCGGGCGAAACGGCGGCGCCTGCGCCGGTATTCACCTGAACATGCCGATCGGCGCGCCCACCAAGGCCGCGCGCGAGAACCCGACCGCCGAGGACCGGGACGCGCTGGCCGCGTTCAAATACTACCAGGACTGGGATTCCGGTTACTCGAAACAACAGGCCACGCGGCCTCAGACCCTCGGCTATGCCTTGACCGATTCGCCGGTCGGGCAGATGGCGTGGATTCTCGAGAAATTCTGGGCTTGGACGGATTGTGACGGCCATCCCGAGAACGCTCTTGGCCGCGATGAGATGCTGGACAATATCATGCTCTATTGGCTGACCGGCTCGGCGGCATCCTCGGCGCGGCTCTACTGGGAGAGTTTCGGGAAGAGCCGCGGCAAGGCCAAGGTCGAGGTACCGACCGGCGTCGCCGCGTTTCCCAAGGAGATCTTGAGGATGCCGCGGGAGTGGTGCGAGGATCACTACAACATCATCCACTGGACCAAAATGGATCGCGGTGGCCATTTCGCGGCTCTTGAACAGCCCGAGGCCTTCACGACGGATATCAGGGCGTTCTTCGCGACCATTCGGTGAACGAAACGCAATCAGGAGACGGGGGGAGAGGCATGGTCGGAACCGGCGTGCTGGCGGTCTGGAACAACCGGATCAAGGAAGACGAGGACAATTACGAGAATTGGTACCAGAACGAGCACCTGCCGGAGCGGCTCGGCGTGCCCGGTTTTATTCGTGGACGGCGGTACCAGGCGGTGGTCGGGGATCTCGAGTTTTTCACCTGGTACGAGGTGGCTTCCCCGGCGGTGTTGCGTTCCGAGCCCTACAAGAAGTGCCTCGCCAATCCCACGCCGTGGACTCAACGGATCATGTCCGGCACCTTCACCGACGCCAGCCGAACCGTGTGCCGACGCGAGGTGCTGGCCGGAGAGGTTTTCGGCGCGGCGGCGGTGGCGATAAGGTTCGCCGAGGCGCGAGACGCGGAGAGCGTGCGCGAGGCGATCAAGGGCTTGAGCGAGACCGCGAGCCTCGCGCGCGCCGAATTCTGGACCTCGGACGAGCAGCCCGGCGAGGGCGCGATGGCGGAGGAAGCGATCCGCGGCCCTGATGCCAAGATCGCGTCATGTTTGTTGCTGGAGTTCCTCCGCGACCCGGACGCGATGGCCGCGGCCGATCGATTGAAGGCGGTTTTCGGCGACGGGAACATTGGTGTTTATCAGCTGCTGTGCGAGCGCGGGGCCGTGACCTAATTGTTCGAGCCGATTGGCGGCGGGTGTCGGACGCGACATTCTTTGCGTCACGTCGGACATAGGGTTTTACGTAGCCGGGTGGAATGAGGCGCACATCATGCCCAAGACACCGCAACCGGCGCGTGGCTGGGTTCAAATCCGGTTACCAACATTATGTACGGTCGATCAAATCGGTTATCAGATCGGACGTGGCCTTGAATGCCGCCTCGCGGTCGCGCTGTGTTAGCGGCACCAGTTTGACTGACGGATAGAACGGACAAAAATTCTGTCCCAATCGAGAATGTCCCCAGGGTTCGGTCAATTGAATTGTTTGGACGCCGAGTGCTCCAGCCAAATTGGCGTTGATGTTGTCAATGGATACGACGAGGTCCAGTGCCCGAATTAGGCTCGCGAGGTCATCCAACTCATTGAAGATGTCGATGCCGTCGATCGGATTTAGCGAACAACCCAGCGACCTGTTTATCTCGCCAATTTCGTCACGGTCGCAATCATATTGAAGAGAGATGAAATGCACGTCCGTTCGGTCTAGAACCGAGTTCCATTCGTAGATGGCCGTTTGATACAAGCCGGCGGCATTGTAGGACCCGGTCCGCCACGAGATGCCAACCACCGGACGTCCCGGGAATTCGCGGGCTAACACATGCTTCCAAAACATTGTGCGTTCCGGATCCGCGCGGAGATAGCCGTCATGCCGAGGGAACTGGCGGACTGTTGATCGAAAGTACCGGCACGCGCTTCCGAAAGGGGCTTGTAGATCAATCGAAGCGGTCACCTCGGGCGAATGTGGCCAATCGGAACGGCTAATCACGGTTGCTTCGGGAAACGATCGCGCGAACAATGCTTTAAGACGCGGGTCGGATACAATCACGACGTGTCCCGCGGCTGCTATGACATCCGGAAACGCGTTCGCGTAGAGAATTTCGTCCCCCGGGCCCTGGTTGCGCCAAAGAATGATCGTTCGATTTCGTAGGCAATCGCCGCGCCACATAGGCTGTGGAAAGGGATGCACGCCCTCTCGCAACTCGCGTTTCTTGGAGGCTTCGTAAAGCCACCAACCGCGGTTGAGATCCCCGAGGGCCAGGTAAGTGAAGGCGAGGTCTCCCAGCACGCCACTCAGTGGGCGTAGGGATTCCAAGGCCTCATCTTCGGCTGTTAGGCTCGTTCGCCCCGCCACTAGTTGCATCAGCAGGTCCAATTCCCCTCGAAGCCGGTTCGGTTCCACCGATCCGATACCTTTTCCGTAGGCCTTGACCAGATTCTCGATCCATTTATCCACCGCCGGCGGAGCGGCGGTGAAGAACTCGACGAGCCGCAACCTCGGTAGAAACTGGGCGAGTCGCGCATCGCCGATAAACTGCCTCAGCATTGGAAAGTCGGCCATGGAGAACCAAATCTCCGCGTCGGGTAGAGCGACTTCGGTCGAGGTTCCGACCGTACCCCACACATCCTCGAGCGACAGCACGGTCCAGTCCGGCAGGCAAATTCGACGCGCGATATCAGAGAGGACGTCCAACGTGGTTAGCGTGCCGAGCATGACGATCGGTCGACTTCCGCCGGTTGATGGGAGGCTGACCCAATATTCTCCCAGGTGAATGACGAAACCCCGATTCAAGAACTCAAGCCTGGCCGCCGGGGAAAGGCCTCTTTCCTTGATAGCCGGCAACTGGAAAGAGCGTTCGAAGTCTTCGCGGGCCAGCCCCGCGATATCCGCGCGTTCGGAGATCCGACACACTTGTTCGTTGAGGGGGTCTTCATGACCCGCGTCCAGCAGGTCGCTCAAGAAACGACGCCTGCCAGCCTCGTTGTAGAATATGTTGAGTTCCAAACCCTTGGATTTTCGGGCTGCGAAATCAGCTAGCGCAACCAGGAGATCGTCGCGACACCTGATATCGCATTCGGGGAGTTCCTGGGCAACGAGCGTTTTGTTGGCGTGCAAGTAAGACAGTTCCAAAGCCGGGCGGTTCCGTCGAACCGCCTCTATGACAATGCTACTTCCCAGCGACAGGAACACGTCCGCGGCTCGGATTAACGCCATTCCCGGGATGGTCCCGGATACGATCGTCACTCGGTCTGGAGAACAACAGTTGCTCGCCAGGGAATCGGCGGTCATGGCGAAACGACGTCGGTCGTCAGCCCGCAGGTGGCGACGAGGATGATCATGCAGGATCAGCCGAAGACCGTCGATGGACAGAATCGCATCAATCGTTCTAGCCATCTCGGCGTCCCAGACGTTGTAGATGGAGTCGATCAGGAACAGGACTACATGGAGTGAAGCATCGTTTGGAAGCGATGGACACGGATAGGGAAGGGAATCAAGCTCGTTGACCCAACGATGGCTATAGCGCGCGCTCCCGACGATATCGGTAGTCGTGGGGCCATCAATTGGCGCGACACTTAACCATTGCTTGTGGGCGAACCGATTTGAAAAAATGTACCCGTTGTAGAACGGTTCGACCGTACGCTTCGCGAGGTCGTCGAATGTCAGCAGGTCGGTACGTTGAAGGAGGTTCAGTACAGCACCCTCTCCGTGGGGCAATCCCAGGAACGGCACGTTGAAACCGGCAAACGCTTGTCCGAATTCACGATAAGCGAATTCTTCCGAGCCATCGGCACAGGC
>Ga0181579_10000761_pt1 | contig 26629 bp, 24 predicted proteins | sample 071ome_24_FD_132996 | JGI IMG/M metagenome (GOLD analysis project Ga0181579, IMG submission 132996) | Coastal salt marsh microbial communities from the Groves Creek Marsh, Skidaway Island, Georgia - 071402CT metaG (megahit assembly) | ecosystem: Environmental > Aquatic > Marine > Intertidal... | reverse complement strand
CACGTTGAAGCTGCCGATACTGCCGATATTGAGCTGACTGAACCAGATTTCCTCGCGGTCAGAGGTCATAACCAAACCGTACAAAGCCGTGCCCGTAGTCGCCCTGTCCAGGACGGGCGGCGCCATGAAGTGGTCGATGGCGCCGGTATCAGGATCCAGGTAGCCCACGGCGTTGTTGACGATGTCGGAAAACCAGACCAGGCCGTTGTTGTCTGTCAGCAGCGTATGTTCGGCGCCGAAACTGAGGTCATGGATGCCGGTAGGCGTACCATCAACGGTCTGCATGCGCCAGGTGTCCCAGGTTTCATCATTCACATCGAGATGGCCGACGACACTGGTGATGAACGGCGCCACCCACAGGGAGCCGTCCGCTCCACGGTGCAGTGAGTGAGGGCCGACCGGGGTATCGGAGGGCACCTCCAGCGATGAGGTATAGCCGGATTCGGGGTCGATCTTCACGATGGCATTCGACGCCACATCCGCTGCCCACAACTGCTTCGGCTCGCCTAGCAGCAGGGCCTCGCGAATGGCGTTGGGCCTGGGCACCTCGTATTCCATGATCGCCGTTTGCGGCGTGACTGCTAGCGGTGCGCCCCAGTCATAGCCGCTGACACTATCCATGCGGTCGGTGAAATTAGCGCTGAGATAATCGATGACCCGGGGACCGTCTCCCACCTCGTAGACCCGGCTGGCATCCGGCGGGCCGGCTTCGGGGCCGCGGCCGAATTCCTCTGCAGACAGGAAATTCATGTACTTGACCAGAGCATCATAGCTGGCATGCCTGATGGCATCGCGATCCGCACCGGGTATGTCGGCTATAGCCGCGGCGTAATGGCGAAACTCCGGGGAAGGCACCTGGTGGCAACCCACGCAGTCAAGCACGAACGTGGATGTGGTGTCATGGTCGGCCTTGTCCTGCAGCCAGGCCGAAGCCGGAGCGGAAGCTGCCTGGTTGTCCGTGGCCCGGGCGATGACCGTCAGGGAGACACTGCCCCCCTCTTCTTCTTTGCTGGAATCCACCAGTTCATAGCCGAGTGCACGAATGGCCACCTGGAACTCGCTGCCAGGGCGGTAATTGGCCTGGTCGGGCAGGCTGAAGCGGCCGTCAGGATCGCTGAATGCAGTGACATAGGTCGGTCCGGGCCATGACGGCTCAAGCGTCACCATGGCACCAACGACCGGGCTGCCGTTGATATCAACAACACTGCCAGTGAAGGTGGCGGCCTGGGCGCCCATGACGGTGAGAAGAATAAACGGAAGCAGCAATGCCCGGCTTGCATTTCCGGGCGTCATAACATTTTTCATGGTGCTGTTCATAACACGCTGCCCTCTTGTTTTTCTGTTTTGGCCGACAGGTGATGCGGGAATCGTTTTACCGACCGGGCAGCGGCCAGATCATGTTGCCATCGGCATCCAGGTATCCGAGGGACTTGAGCTTCCTGACCGTGGCGGCCCCGGAACGCTGCGGTGAGGAGCCGTTGAGATTGGCGGCCGGGGTGATGCCCAGTGCATCGAATGTACCGTCGGCGATGTCTATCATGTCGGTGTAGCGGAGATTGGACTTGAGCGGGCCATCATTCACCTGTATGGCACGGGGCCACAGGTGGTTTATGCCGCGCACGTGACGCCAGGTCAGCAGATGCAGCCGGTCGCCCACGGCGAACTCCTCTTTACTGAAACCGTAGGCAATCATGACATTGATCGGATGGCTGTTGATGATCCAGGTTTTACCCGTCTCACCGGCCGGCAGGTCCCCCCCGGTAACCTCGATTTCAATCTGGACATGCGGATTGGCCCAGCGGATATCGGTAACGACGCCATCCACGACCATGAAATCGGAGCCGAAGGGTCCGTACTCAGCCTGGGTGTTGTGATGAGCTGAAGCAGGAATGCCGAGCCCCAGCATGAGAATGAATATGCCTTTTTTCAGAAGCGACATCGTTGTTCCCCTATACCTGTGACCTGCAGAATACATGTTATCCTGCCCCTGTTGCAGGCCATTTGCCGGCCCGTTGACGACCCTTCGGTGTGGCATCATGCCGATTGAAACTTGCCGAATGATGCTATCACAGCGATTTGGAAGGGGTAAACTGATGGATTTTCAGGGAAGGCTCAAGTATCCTTCGCGCCTTTTCCAGAACACACGCCACAGTCCCGCAAAGCCAGATTAATGACTGCCCACGTTTGTTTCACCATGGACAACCTCGGTGACGCCGCCGATCTCGGCAGGGGTGTCATCCGTGAGCCGCGCAAGCCGGGTGAACGTCCCGCCCTGGAAAAAGGCTTTCCCGCCATGCTGGAGCTGTATCGCCGCTTTGGCATTCCCATTACCCATTTCGTAGAAGGCTGGGCAGCTGAAGCCTACCCGGACTATATAGAGAAGGACCTGGCCGATGGCCACAGCCTGGGTATGCATGGCTGGCAGCACGAATTGTGGTCTTCCCTGGATTACGACCGTGCCATGGATATCGCTACCCGCGCCACAGAGGCCATCTCCCGGGCCGGTGCCCGGCCCCATGCCTTTCGTGCACCGGGCGGCAAACGGACCCGCTTCACCAGCGAGATTCTAACCTCGCTCGGTTACACCATCGATTCCAGCCTTTGCCCTTCAGGCCAGGACGGCGGCGCCGTGGACAGGCTGAGCCGTACACTATGGTCGGCCCCCTACGAATGGGTCGGCGTCGATGCCAGTCACTGGCTGTGGCAGAAAAAGGCCAACGAGGAAGTCGGCCGCGACTGGCGCAGGGCCCTGGATCGCAGTGTCGAGACCGGCAAATACATGCTGTTCATCTGGCATCCCCATGTCATGGGAATCGATGCCGATCGCCTGGACGTCGGCACACAGATCCTGGAGTATGTGACCAGCAACCCCGCTTTCGAAATCGTCACGCTGGACAAACTGGTCACCCTCTACCGCGGCACCTGATACCACGGCCCATTTCCCAGCGCGAAAACGGTACAATACCGGTCAGTTCACTGTCCGGGAGACCCCCTTGCTGCGCAGACTCATCAGGTTCACCGGATTCGGGCTGGTACTGGCCATCGTGACCGTTGGCAGCCTGCTGGTGATATCCCCCTTTTATATCTACGACGTCTTCAATCAGGAATTTCCGATTGCCCGCCTCGAATTCACCCGTGCCGGAGACAATGCCTGGAACGCTTGGCTGAGCCGCGGTGATTTCTGTACGCGCGAGGAATATCTCCTGCGCGGCGACCAGTTCCAGGTCGATGCGGGCTTCGTGAAGTGGAAAGGACCTGCTGTGCTGCTGGGCTTCAGGCCCCGTTACCGCCTGGACAGGTTGAGCGGACGCTTTCGGGACGTACAGGCGCAAAATACGCAGCCGGGACTAGCCCATGACCTGGCACCGGACATGCTGTTCGACTTTTTTGACGAGAATAACCGGGAAGCGACGGATGGCTGGCTGATCGATACTTCCTACGGCTCATCCGTTTACTATGCTATCGACCCCCTGCTTCGCTACACCGTTTATGCTACCGAGGACGGCCTGATCCTGAGAAGGACGGACATCCTGGAAATGGACAACGATAACGGCCTGGTGATCGAAATCAATGAAGGCTGCGGCGACAGCAGCCAAGGGGCCCGTTCATTGTTCCTGAAGCTGAACAGCCTGCTCGGCGCCTATTGAACGATAACGTCCTCGTTCGATGAACAACGCGCCACCTGCAGCCTGTGCTGGCGCTGGCTTTCCTCGCCGGATGTGCTTTGCCCCCCTACCCACTTGTCCATGACCAGGCAGGCAACGACATCACCGGCGACATTCAGTGACGTGCGACTCATGTCGAGAATGCGGTCGACACCCATCAGCAGCGCTATGCCGCTCGGCGGAATGCCGACAGTGGCAAGCACCATGGACAGGATCACGATACCGACGCCAGGGGTCGCCGGTGAACCGATGGATGCCCCCACGGCAACGACCACCAGCAGCATCAGTGCGCCGGCATTGAGGTCGATGCCGTAGACCTGGGCCAGAAAGATGGTAGCCACGCCCTGGTAAAGGGCAGTGCCGTTCATATTGATGGTGGCGCCCACCGGGATGATGAATTCGGCAATGGACGGCCTGACGCCGAAGCGGTCCTCGACCGTCTTGATGGACAGGGGCATCACCGCTGCGGAACTTGATGTGGAGAAAGCCAGCAGCATCAGTTCACGCATGTTGCGCACGAAGGTCAGCGGCGTTACCCGCGCCATCATATAAACGAGTACCAGGAACAGGCAAAACACCAAAAGCAGGCCGCCGATCACGGTCAGTACATAGATGGCCATGCCCAGCAAGGCCTCCAGGCCGATACGCGATACCAGTTGAGCCATTAGCCCAAACACGGCATAGGGCGCCAGCACCATGGCGCCGCGCACCACGGTCATGCACACCTCCTGCAGCGAGCCGAGAAAGTCGAGCAACGGGCGCGCCCGCTCCGGTGTCGTCATCAACAGGGCAATGCCGAAGATGACGGCAAAAATCACCACCTCCAGCATCTGGCTTTCCACCATTGCATTGAGCGGGTTGGCGGGAAAAAGGTTGATCAGGGTCTCCGGCAGCTGGGCAAGGTTGGGCGCGCTGACCTCACCGGCGACTTCCTCCTCGATATCGATCTGGTAACTGTCCAGCAGCGAGGCATCGATATAAGTGCCGGGCTTGATCCATTGCGCGAGGGCGATGCCTGTCGCGATGGATACCGTAGTGGTGCATACAAAAAAGATGACTACCGAAAACCCCAACCTTTTCAATTGGTTAACGTCCTCGGTGGAGGCGAGTCCGCGAATGATCGAGGCAAACACCAACGGCACTACGATCATCTGCACCAGGATGAGAAACAGCTGCCCCGGAAACGCCAGCCAGTTGCCCGCCGTGACCGCATGCTCAGGCTCCAGCAGGCCGGTCGTGGGACCGAGCAGGATGCCCGCGAGAATGCCGGCGGCCATACCGAGCATCACCTTCAGCCACAGGCGACCGGCAACCAGCTTGGAGAGATGGCCGCTGAGGAATCGCAGCGGCCTGGGAAAGAGGCTTTCAACAGCTTGCATATTGACAGGCAGGGTAGCGTGTGGACGCGTAAATGTCTTGATACAGGTTAATTAAAATCAGCTTAATTCCATTATCATAGCCCCTTATGTTTGCATTCGTGAGTATCCTGATAGGTGGCCTCGGCCTGCTGCTCATTGGCATGTCGCTGATGACGGACGGCCTGAAACTGGCCGCGGGCAACACGCTCAGGGATATTCTTGCCCTGTGGACAAACAGCCGCACCCGCGGACTGTTTTCTGGCTTCCTGATCACCGGCATCGTTCAGTCATCCAGTGCTGTGACGGTAGCCACCATCGGTTTCGCAAACGCTGGCATGCTCAGTCTGGAACGTGCCCTGTGGGTCATCTTCGGCAGCAACGTCGGCACCACCATGACGGCCTGGATCGTTGCCTTGATCGGGTTCAAGTTCAATATCGATGTGCTGGCGCTCCCGCTCGTCGGCATCGGCGCCATCTTGAAGTTGACTGGTGCGCAGACCCGGCGCGCCTCCCTGGGCCTGGCCCTGGTGGGGTTTGGCCTGCTCTTCATGGGTATCGATACACTCAAATCGGCCTTCGATACCGTCGGCAGCGATTTCAGCCTGCCGGCGATTGAAAGTATATCCCTGCTGGCCGTGGTCAGCTTCGTCGGCATCGGTTTCCTGCTCACGACGCTAATGCAGTCCTCGAGCGCCGCCATGGTGGTGGCACTGAGCGCCGCCGAAAGCGGCATGGTTCCCTTCAACGCCGCAGCGGCCCTGGTCATCGGCGCCAACCTCGGCACGACCACGACCGCGATCATTACAGTGTTCGGCGCCACACCCACGGCGAAGCGGGTGGCTCTGGGCCATGTCTTTTTCAATGTCATCACCGCCATGGTGGCAATCCTTATCCTCGGCCCCATGCTGGCCATGAGTGCCGCCGTCCAGAGCAAGTTCGGCCTGGGCTCCTCTCCCGCCATCTCGCTTGCCCTGTTCCATTCCAGCTTCAATATCCTCGGCGTGCTGCTGATGTGGCCCCTGTCGGGCACGATGGTCGACATGCTTTACCGGTTTTTCCAGACAGAAGAAGAGACCGAATCCAAGCCGCAATATCTGGACAAGAGCGTGCTGGCCCTGCCCTATATCGCCGTTGACGCGCTTGCCCTGGAACTCAGCCGCATCGCCACCATGACCATCCACCTGGTGCAGAAAAGCCTGCGCGCCGGCACCAGGGCCGACGCTGCCCGTTTCACGGTCATACGCAAACTGGCCCGGGAAGTGGGAAGCTTTGCTGCCAATCTGAACAAGACCGAACTGACCCCGTTCATCTCCGAAGCACTGCTCTCGCTGATGCATTCCACGCAGGAATACATGCTGACCGTCGAAATCGCCGAGGATATCGTGACACTGCGGGAATTCCCGGCCAAGTTTGCCGAGAAGGATTTCTTTCCGCAGCTCGACGCCTTCATCACGGCCGCCGACAAGCACCTGGATGCCATGACGCCGGACAACACGCCGGAAGCCATTAATAACCCGGACAATTACAAACAGGTGGAAACCACATACGACACGCTCAAACAGGTCATCCTGATGAGTACGTCTTTCGGCAACCTGGACATGGCGGACATGGATGACCTGCTGCAGTATGCCAATCAGGTGAAGCGGGCTTGCCGGCACTTGTGGAAAGCCGCACGCCGGCTGGCAGTGGTCAGGGAGTCGCTGCAACGCAATCCGGACAACCAGGTACAGGAATCCGCTGTGACGGACAAAACCAATATCGCCATTCTCCAGGACACCGCAGAGAACCTTGCAGAACCACAAGCGCCCAAGGTCGAAGAAAGCGCCTGACGGCCAGGGCCCCGTTCGCTAGAATAAGCGGATGCCACTAGTCAGGCCCGAACAACTCCTTTCCCAACTCTCCAAGCAGCAGCAACAGTTGCCAGCAGTCGTCTGGATATGCGGTGACGAAACGCTGCTGGTCCAGGAGGCGTGTGACAGCGTGCGCCGGTTCGCCCGGGAACAGGGCTTCACCGAGCGCGAGGTTCATGATGCGAACGCCCAGTTCAACTGGAGCGTGCTGGTAGAAGCCGCCAGCAGCCTGTCCCTGTTTGCAGACAGGAAGCTCATCGACCTTCGGCTGCATTCCCCCAAGCTCGACAACGAGGCAAAAGCGGCCTTGCAGGCCTATGTGGATGACCCGGGCGAAGACAATCTGCTGCTGATTACAAGCGCTAAAATCGAGAAAGCGACCCTTTCGACCAAGTGGTTCAAGGCCATCGAATCCAGGGGCCTTGTAGTCCAGGTATGGCCAGTCAATGCCCAGCAATTGCCGGGCTGGATTGCCAATCGCATGAAACAGGCAGGTTTGACAGCGGACCAGGACTGTATCGACATTATCGCCCATCGTGTCGAGGGCAACCTTTTGGCGGCCGCGCAGGAAATCGACAAACTCGCCGTCCTGGCAGGAGACAAGCACCTGACCCGGGAAATCGTCGCTCGCGCCGTGGCAGATTCATCGCGTTTCAGCGTCTTTGCCCTGACCGATGCAAGCCTGGCGGGTCATTCGGGCAAGGCACTCAATATCCTCAACCACCTGCGTGCGGAAGGTGACGATCCCCTGAAGATCCTGTTTTTCCTCACGCGCGAGATCCGCACACTCCTGCGCATGCAGGCCAGGATTCGCCAGGGCCAGAATATCAACGGTGTCATGCAGGCGGAACGCATATGGCAGAACCGCACAGCCATTGTGAGTACTGCGCTGCGCAAACACTCCGGGGAAAGCCTGGAACAACTGCTGCTGGACGCACGCCTGGTGGACCAGTCGGTGAAAGGCATGCTCAAGCGCAGGCCCTGGGATGAACTGACGGGTATCGTGCTGAAACTGGCCAATCCGTCACTTCATTTCCTGCCCGCCTGAATCTTCGACTTTTTATTCAACTACCGGAAAGCGTTTTAGCGTTACTGCCAAGGCAGCGTTGCGAGGATTGGGCGGAGTTTACGTTCGGGTAAATGCCCATCAAGCCGAGCGGCTTTAACGAAGGCAGGGGCGCTAAAAAAATTTCCTATAGCTTGGATTGCTGGTCGGCGTGATAGGAGGAGCGCACCAGGGGCCCACTGGCGACGTGGTGGAAACCCATCTGCGCCCCGATGCGGGCGTACTCATCGAACTCATCCGGATGCACAAAACGCTCCACCGGCAAATGGTCGCGTGACGGCTGCAGGTACTGGCCGATGGTGACCATATCGATATTGTGGGCGTACATGTCTTCCATTACCTGGATCACTTCCTCTCTGGTTTCCCCAAGCCCGACCATGATGCCCGACTTGGACAACACTTCAGGCGCCATGGCCTTGTATTTCTTCAGCAGGTCCAGTGACCACTGGTAATCGGAACCCGGGCGGGCTTTCCGGTAAAGACGCGGCACGGTTTCCAGGTTATGGTTGAACACGTCGGGCCGCGTCCGGTTGAGGATGTCGATGGCGATGTCGCCCCGACCCCGAAAGTCGGGTACCAGGATTTCCACCTTGATGCCGGGATTCAACCGACGGGTTTCCGCAATGCAGCGGGCGAAATGCTCGGCGCCGCCGTCGCGCAGGTCATCACGGTCCACCGAAGTGACCACCACGTACCTGAGCCCCATTTCAGCAATGGCTTCCGCCAGTTCCAGGGGTTCGTTTTCCATCAGGGCATTGGGCCGGCCGTGAGCAACATCGCAGAACGGACACCGCCGCGTGCAGATGTCTCCCATGATCATGAAAGTCGCCGTACCGCCGCTGAAACATTCACCCAGGTTGGGGCAGGACGCTTCCTCGCAGACCGAACTGAGCTTGTGCTTGCGCAGCGTAGCGCGAATGCGTTCTACCTTTTCATTATTGCCCAGGGTGACACGTATCCAGTCCGGCTTGCGCGGCAGTTCCACGGTGGGAATGACCTTGACCGGAATTCGAGCCACCTTGTCGGCACCGCGCAGTTTCTCACCACGGACGACGGGTTTCGGGTTCTGTGTTTCTGACATGGTTACAGTTGCCTGTGTTGGAATTTCGGGATTATAGCAGACTGGACGCCAGCGCATGCTGGAGGCGCGCCTGCACGTCGGCCATCAGGTCGACGGGAGCATGGTCAAGCTGGTCCTTCAATTGCGTGACTCCAAGACCCGGATAACCACAGGGGTTGATCCGGGAAAACGGCTCGAGATCCATATCAACGTTCAGGCTCAGGCCGTGGTAGGAGCAGCCGTTGCGAATACGCAGGCCCAGGGCGGCGATCTTGTCATCGCCAACATAGACGCCCGGTGCTCCCTTGCGGGTATGGGATTCGACGCCGTACTCACCGAGCAATTCGATAAGCGCCTGTTCAATGATGTCGACCAGCTGGCGGATGCCGATACCGCGACGACGGATATCCAGCAGGAGGTAGGCAACGAGCTGGCCAGGGCCATGGTAGGTCACCTGGCCGCCGCGGTCGCATTTCACCAGCGGAACATCCCCCGCATCCAGGACATGTTCCACCCTGCCCGCCTGACCCAGCGTGTATACCGGCGGATGCTGCAACAACCAGCATTCGTCTGCCGTGGTTGCATCGCGGGCATCGGTGAATGTTTTCATGGATTCCCAGGCTGCCCGGTAATCCTGGCTCCCCAGATCCCTGAAAACGAGCGTTTGGGGAGAGCCTGTCACAGGCCGGAGTACCCTAGAGCACCATGGCCGTGCGGCCACTGGCTTTCAGGTCATTGAATATAGCTTCGATCTGCTTTTCACCATGCGCCACGATGATCACATTGACCGCCAGGTACTTGCCATGGCGGCTGGGTCGGAAGCTGATGTCCTCGTCCTTCAGGTCGGGGGCGTGCACCCTGATGATGCGGATGATCGCGTTGCTGTAGTCATCCACATCCTCACCGATTACCTTGATGGGATAACGGCAGGGATATTCGATATGTGGCGCTTCTTCCTGGTTCATGCTGGTTCATGCTGATTCAATGCACAGTCCCGAATCAGGAGAACAGGCTGAGGAAAAACAGGTGCAGGAAATCCATGATGCGCTTGATGAAACTGCCGCGCTCCACGGCCTCCATGGCAACCACCGGTCCGTCGAAATACACCATATCACCGAGCTTGACGGTGACCTTGCCCAGGACCTGTCCAGCGGCGATCGGCGCCCTGAGGGTCTCGTCGATTTCCATCACGGTCTCAAGGCTGCCTTCCTGGCCGCGGGGAATGGTGACGTAGACTTCGTCAGCGATGCCAATATCGACGGCATTGGCCTTGCCTGACCAGACCCGTTCTGTCGAAAGGACGGCATTGTCGGTGAAGAGCTGGTGGGTCATATAGAAGCGGAAACCGTAGGTCAGCAATTTCTGTGATTCCACGGCCCGGGCATCCGTGCTGTCAGTGCCCATGACTACGGCGATCAGCCGCATATCGTCCCGCACGGCAGAGGCCACGAGGCAGTAGCCCGCTTCATCGGTATGACCGGTCTTGATACCGTCGACGTTGCGGTCGCGGAACAGCAGGCTGTTGCGATTGGGCTGGCGGATTTCGTTATAGGTGAATTCACGCTCTGCATACATGGCGTAATGTTCTGGATATTGCTCAATGAGCGCCTTCGACAGTATGGCCAGGTCGCGCGCTGACATGGTGTGGTACATGTCCGGCAGGCCCGAGGCATTCATGAAATGGCTATTGGTCATGCCGAGCAGTTCGGCATGCTGGTTCATCAGGTCGGCAAAGGCATCCTCACTGCCGGCTATATGCTCGGCGATGGCGACACTGGCATCGTTGCCGGACTGGATGATCATCCCGCGCAGCAGGTCCTCGAATCTGACCTGGGTGCCTTCCTGGATGAACATCTTCGAACCTTCCATCTGCCACGCCCTGACGCTGACATTCACCATGTCGTTCAGGTTGATGGTGCCCTGCTGCAGTTCATGGGCCGCCACGTAGGACGTCATGATCTTGGTAAGACTGGCAGGCGGCAACGGGATGTCGGCGTTTTCCTCAACAAGGATATCGCCGGTCATGGCATCGATGAGGATGTAGCTGGAAGCGGTGATCTGGGGCGGCCGCGGAATAATGGTCTGCTGGGCCTGAACCTGTGCAGCAGCTACTGACAGGACAAGAATTGCGCTGGCAAAAACCCTGGCGGTGAATTTGGTCATGCTCGGTAGTATTGGAAGTGAGTTGTACATGGCTTTTGGCTGATTCCCCTTGTCTCTTGTTTCTTCTATTGCCTGACCCTGAAAGGCCGGCCCAAACCTGCCGCCATGATCGCGCCGATCAGGCCCTGCAGGTCCATTGTCTCATTTACCGGCCCCAGGCGCACTCTGTGCAGCAGGTTGCCGGTGTTCACATCTTCGTCACTGCGGATAAAAACCGGCAGCGAGGTAAATCCACTCACGGTGGCCAGCAACTGCCGCGCACTATCGATGCTGCTGAATGCACCCACCTGCAGGAACTCCTCGCCGGCATCCCTTTCGATTCTTTCGCGTTCCTGCAGCACTTCATTCTGCACTTCAATCTGCGCCTGGGGCGCACTGCTGTTCTCGGTCAGCAGCAACGGCTGGCGATCGGTCGGCGTCACCGTCGCCGGTACCAGCGCCCTTACCCTGACCCGGGCCGTACCCTTGTCTGCATAATCCAGGGTTGCCGCTGCCGCATAGGACAGGTCGATGATGCGTCCATCGTGAAACGGACCCCGATCATTCACCCTGACGATGACCGACTTGTTGTTGTCCAGGTTGGTCACCTCGGCAAAACTCGGAATGGGCAGGCTCTTGTGCGCAGCGGATAGGCTGAACATGTCGTATATCTCACCATTGGACGTCAGGTGGCCGTGAAATTTCCTGCCGTACCACGAGGCCATCCCCGTTTCCTGGTAACCCGCTTCGGAGTTCATGACATGGTACGTTTTACCGTTGACCTCATAGGGGCTCTTGTTGCCGGCAAGTGTACGCGTAACCGGCACGGGCATTACTGGTTTGATTGCAGACAGGTCGATAGGTTCAAGTTCCGGGCTGTCATTGGCCATCTCGTAGCGGCCGGAACCCGTTTTTTGGGGGGAGGTTGGGCTTACACAGGCTGCCAGGGTAGCAGCCAGGAGAAGTAGTACGATTCTGGTCAATGCCGACCAAGGCGTCACTTGTCTTATTCCACTCCGAGAAACAAATCAGTAGTGCGCATTATACCCGAGGAATCCTGATTAAGGGATCAAAGTCTTGTTGTGCGTATGGATGGACATGAGAATCCCGAATCCGACCATCAGAGTCAGGATGGAGGTTCCGCCAAGGCTCACCATGGGCAGCGGCACACCTACCACCGGCAGGATTCCGCTCACCATGCCGATGTTCACGAACACGTATACAAAAAAGGTCAGGATGATGCTGCCGGCCAGAAGGCGGCTGAAAGTGTCCTGGGCCATGGCGGCGATATACAGCCCCCTGCCGATGATGCTGGCATATAAGGCCAGCAGGAACAGCAAGCCTGCCAGGCCGAATTCCTCGGCGAGGACGGCGACGATAAAGTCGGTCTGCCCTTCCGGCAGGAAGTCCAGCCGTGACTGTACACCATTGAGCCAGCCCTTGCCGTAGACACCGCCGGAGCCGATGGCAGTCTGGGACTGGATGATGTTCCAGCCGGCGCCAAGCGGGTCGCTTTGCGGATTCAGGAGGGTCTTGATGCGCTGCTTCTGGTAGTCGGACATGTAGAAGATCCACAGCGCCGGGCTCGAGAGGATGCCGGCGCCCAGGATGGAGAACACCAATTTCCAGCGGATACCGGCCAGCAGCAAGACGAAAATGCCCGACACGGCGATCAGCAGGGCCGTACCCAGGTCTGGTTCGACGGCGATAAGCGCGGCCGGCAGCATGACCAGTATGAATGACCAGAACACGTGCTTGAACCTGGGCGGCAGTGCGCGCCGGGAAAAATACGCCGCGATGGTCATCGGCAAAGCGACTTTCATGATTTCTGAAGGCTGGAAACGCGGCAGCAGCGGCAGGTCCAGCCAGCGTTTCGCGCCACCGCCCGTACTGCCGAAGAAAATTACCGCTACCAGCAACGCCAGTCCGCCCAGATACATCCAGCCCGACCAGCGCTTCAGGATGCGCATGTCGACCTGGGCAACAAGACCCATGGCAATGATCGCAACTATGATGAAGGCAAACTGGCGACGCATCAGGACAAGGTTGCCGTCAGTGGCGCTGTACAGCACCATCAATCCGAAGCCAAGGAGGATGACCAGTGAAACCAGCAGGGGCAGGTCGATGTGGAAATATTCCCAGAGACTCTTGCGCCGGCCCAGGCCCTGGCCTATGAATCCGAGGTGTCTTACAAAATCAGGGCTGCTCAAATGTTCACCGCCTGTTCAGGGCCATGGCCTGGTGACCTGAGTGATTACTGGTTGATGGCAGCAAGGGGCAGCTCATTTTGCCGGACGGGCAGAACTTCGGCGAAATCCCCTGGCGCCGGTTCATCGTGTGTCTCGCCTTCCTCGTGCAGTTCCTCGGAAATCTGGGGATAGCGGTATTCCGGTTTCAGTTCACCATCTTCCAGCAGGTAGGCATCCAGTATCTGCCGGGCAATCGGTCCGGCCACCGCACTGCCGCCTTCCCCGTGTTCGATGAATACGGCCAGGGCAATTTTCGGGTTGTCGATGGGAGCGAAGGATATGAACCAGGCATGTTCACGGTATTTCTCAGGCACCTCGTCGGCACGATCATATTCGTCGGGAATGGCCACCACCTGGGCGGTGCCGGATTTGCCAGCCATGCGGTATTTCACCGGATTGCCGTCGGCGATGTATGGGAAGGCTGTACCGTAGGTGCGATATTCTGTGCCGTAGCCCCTGTTGACGACCATTTCCATCGCCCGGGCGATGAAGTCCCAGTGCTCCGGGTTCTTGATCTCGATATCCGGCAGGAAGCCGCGCTGGTCGATGGGGGTACCTTCAACGCCTATCTGCTTCAACACCGCCGGACGATACCACTTGCCCTTGTTGGACATCAGCATCGCGGCCGTGGCGAGTTGCAGGGGCGTGGCCTCGGTATAACCCTGGCCGACGAACGAGTTCAGGGTTTCACCCGGATACCAGGGTTCACCCAAGGCGGCCCGCTTCCACTCCCGCGACGGCAGGGTGCCGGTGCTGGCGGACGGCAGGTCGAAACTGACATTGCGGCCAAAGCCGAAACGGAACAGGAAATCATGAATGCGGTCGATGCCCATGTCGGTGGCAAGGTCCCAGAAATACACATTGCACGACTGGTAAATGGCACGCTGCAGATCGACCGTGCCGTGTCCCGACTTGTTCGACCACCAGGTCCAGTCGTAATGGCGGTGCTTGTCCAGCGTGTAATAACCCGGATCGTATACGGTGTCTTCGGTTGTGCGGAATCCTTCATTCAGCGCGGCAAGACCGATGAAGGGTTTCACCGTGGAACCCGGCGCATACTTGGCCACCGAGCGATTGAACAGGGGCGTACGAACGGGATCATTGAGTTCGGCGTACTGCTTGCGGCTGATACCGCGCACAAACAGGTTCGGGTCGAATGCCGGCTTGCTCACCATGGCCAGGATACCGCCGCTTTCCGGATCCAGCGCAACGACAGATCCCCGGTAATCCCCGAGCGCCTCAATAGCGGCCTGCTGCAGCGAACTGTCGAGGTTAAGGACGATGTCCTGACCGGGCACCGGGTCGGTGCGCTCGAGCACTTTCATGATCCGGCCGAAGGAATTCTTTTCAACGGTTTCGTAACCGACCTGCCCGTGCAGGATGTCTTCGTAAAAATTCTCCATACCCATCTTGCCGATCTGGTGGGTACCGTTGTAATTGACGGGATCCAGGATCTTGATCTCTTCCTCGGTGATACTGCCCAGATAGCCGACAACATGGGCAAAGGCGTCGCCTTGCGGGTAGTGGCGCACAAGTTCGGCGTCGACACTGACGCCAGGCAGGCGAAACTGGTTCACGGCGATACGGGCGATTTCCTCTTCGTTGAGGTCGTAACGAACGGGCACGGCCGAATAGGGCACACCGCGTGTCTTGAGCCGGGTCCGGAACTTGTCCACTTCATCATCCGTGAGGTTGATGAGGGAGCGAATGGTTTCAAGCGCCTGGTCAATATCACCGGCCTGCTCTTTCACCAGTGACAGGGTGAAGCTGGGGACATTCTCGGCAAGCAAAATGCCGTTGCGGTCATAGATCAGGCCGCGGGTGGGAACGATGGGCTGGATGCGGATGCGGTTACTGTCAGACTTGGTGGTGTAGTAATCGAATTGGTTGACCTGGAGATAAAACAGCCTGGCCAGGAGAACGAGAATGAGAAGGAAGGCGATTGTGCCGCCGACAAGGATTCGCGACAAAACGATTTGCCGTTCGAGTTGGTGATCCTGTAGCGTAATCTTTTCAGCCATAAGCGATATCACGCGATATCAAATTGTGCCATTTTGCCAGGGCTTGCCCTGGTACGGATTGCGCCTGATTTTTTTCCTGATCACTCTCGGTGATACGGGTGCCCGGCCAGCACGCTCCAGCACCTATATACTTGTTCCGCAACGACAATTCTAACAATAGTATGCGGTAATGTTAAAGCGGACAGCGACCATTTTTCATCCGCTGCTGCCAGGCATTCCGGGGATAAGCCGTCCGGGCCACCCACCAGCAGGGCAATATCCCTGCCCTGCCCCATAACCTGCTCGAATTTCTGCGCCATGGCCTCGGTAGACCAGGTTTTGCCCTTCACATCCAGCGCCACGATGAACTGGCCGTCGGACAGGGCATTCAACAGCGCCTTGCCCTCCTTGTCGCGCAGCCTGTCAATGTCTGGATTAGCCTTGCTGCGCCTGGCCAGCGGAATTTCCGTAACGACCAGTTCAAAACTGCGCGGCAAACGCTTCCGGTACTCGGCGACACCGGTATCAACCCAGTCCGGCATTTTCGTGCCGACAGCAACAAGGTTGATTTTCACCTGCCATGCTCCGCAAAACCGTCGCGCATGTCCTGCATCACTCCGCTGATGCCGGCGTCATGCTCCAGAGCGATTCCAGGTCGTACAACTTCCGTGTCTCTTCCGTCATGACATGCACGATCACATCGCCGAGGTCGATCAGCACCCAGTCGGATTGCCCTTTACCTTCCATCCCGGTAACTTTTCCACCTGCTTCCTTTACCTTTTTCTGCACTTCGTCCGCCATCGAATTGACATGGCGCGAAGATGTGCCGGTGACGACGATCATGTAGTCGGTGATCGTCGTGATATCGGATACCTGCAGACAGGCGACATCCCTGCCCTTCATGTCATCAATTGCTGTTATCGCGATATCTTTCAGTTGTTCGGCATTCACGCATTATTCTCCGCAGTGTAGAGCCCGTTGGTTTCAATATAATCGGCAACAGATGTGGGCACCAGGTCGTCGATGGGTTCATGGCGGGAAACTCTTTCACGCACCATGGTCGAGGAAATATCCAGCATGGGCATTTCCAGGGTAAAAATTTTGCCGCACATCGATTGTTTCAATTCATCGACAGATTCAACCTTACGCACCCGCACTTCCCCTGACAATTCCCCACCAGTTTCAGCAGTCGCACCGGGCCGGGCGGCAACCACGATGTGGGTTAACCCGAAGATCTCACGCCAGTGGTACCAGGTGTGGAACTTGTTGAACGCATCCTGGCCCACCAGGTAATACAGGGCCGCTTCAGGGTTTTCCCTGCGGATGGCCTGCAGGCTGTTGAATGCGTAGGAGGGTGCGGGCTCCAGGCATTCCCGATCGTCGACGACAAGGCCGGCATGATCCTGCAGGGCCAGGTGCAGCATGGCCAGGCGATGCACGGCAGGCGTCAGGTCGTTGGCGCGGTGCACAGGTATTCCGCATGGCAACAGTGCAAGCCGGTCCAGTTGCAAACGTTGTTGGGTACCCAGGGCGATATTCAGGTGGCCGTTGTGAACCGGGTCGAACATGCCGCCCATAAGGCCCAGTCCGGATACTGGCGGGGAAGTGGCTGCCACCTATTTGCGCAGGTGCCCGTCACCCAGGACGATGTATTTCTGCGAGGTAAGACCTTCGAGTCCTACGGGACCGCGCGCATGGATCTTGTCGGTGGAAATGCCGATCTCGGCGCCAAGACCATACTCGAAACCGTCGGAGAAACGTGGCGAGGCATTGATCATGACGGAGCTGGAATCGACCTCACGCAGGAAGCGGCGGCCGCGCGCGTAATCTTCCGTCACGATAGTATCGGTATGTTGTGAGCCGTAGGTGTTGATGTGCTCGATCGCTTCATCGATGCCGCCAACCACACGTATGGACAGGATCGGGCCAAGATACTCGGTGCGCCAGTCTTCCTCGGTCGCCTCGAGCGCGCCAGGCAGGATGGCCCGGGTTTTGTCACACCCGCGCAGTTCTACGTCATATTCACTGTAGACCTGCTCCAGCTGCGGCAGGATGGTCTCGGCCATGGACTCCGCCACCAGCAAAGTCTCCATCGCATTGCAGACGCCGTAACGGTTGGTCTTGGCATTGAGGGCGATATTCACCGCCTTGGTGGCATCTGCGCCATCGTCGATGTAGACATGGCAGATACCGTCGAGATGCTTGATCACGGGAACCCGTGCATCGCGACTGATGCGTTCGATCAGGCTCTTGCCGCCGCGAGGCACGATCACGTCGACGTATTCTGGCATGGTAATCATTTCCCCGACAGCCGCCCGGTCAGTGGTACCGACCACCTGGACAGCGGCGGCGGGCAGGCCTGCACTTTCCAGTCCCACACGAATACAGTCGGCTATCGCCTGGTTGGAATGGAAGGCTTCGGAGCCGCCGCGCAAAATGGTGGCATTGCCCGACTTCAGGCAGAGGCTGGCGGCCTCCACGGTGACATTGGGACGGGATTCGTAAATGATGCCGATGACGCCAAGTGGTACGCGCATCTTGCCGACCTGGATGCCGCTTGGCATGAAACGCATATCGGTGATCTCACCGATGGGATCCGACAGGGCCGCAACCTGCCTGAGCCCTTCGATCATTTTGTCGATCCGTGCTTCGGTCAGCTCCAGCCGATCGAGCATCGCCGATTCCAGGCCCTTTTCCCTGCCAGCGGCCAGGTCACGGGCATTTGCCTCGATCAGCACAGCACGGGTGCCGTCGATGGCAGCCATGGCAGCCAGCAGGGCAGCATTCTTCGTGCCCGTATCCGCCGCTGCCATGACGCGGGAAGCCGCACGGGCATTCTGCCCCAGCTCCTGCATTTGCAACTTGATGATGTTCTTCGCTTCGGTCATGACCCGGGCCGTAAGTAATTGAAGGAAGGTATTATACCCCACTTGCCGGCAACGGACATTCAGGGGTTGATCAGGTCCAGGATGGCCCTGTCATCGGCAATAAGCCTGAGCTTGTCGGCACGACTGAGCTTCTTGATGCGCGCCTCCAGGCGGGAGGCTTCACTGCGGTCCCTGGCGGGCAGCCGGTAGACCAGTTCCAGCGGTCCTTTCCCACGCAGGCTTCTTGCCCCCTTGCCAGCGCCGGCATGCTCGGCCAGCCGTCGGTCGACATCCGTGGTGATGCCGGTGTAAAGCATGCCTGCGGCGGTGCGCAGGATATAGACATGCCAGTCGGATTTCATCCGGTTTTCTCCCTGCTTCTGTACTGCTTTTGACGCCATTTAAACTGGAATTTTTTCTCATTTCCCTGTATAAATTCGCCCCTGAATTTTTCAGGGTGCGCAATCCGCATCCCTTTATTGGCTCCTTACTGGTTATTGGCTTTTAACTGGCACTACCGGTTCCCAAAGGTACTACCCTCACCATGTTCAAGATCCAGACCTTCAATCAGATTTCTGACAAGGGCCTCGTGCGTTTTCCGAAGCAAGAGTATCAGGTTTCTTCCGACGTGGCGGAAGCCGACGCCATCCTGGTGCGCAGCGCCAAAATGTCCAGGGACAACATCAACAGCAACCTGAAGGCTGTTGCCAGGGCCGGTGCCGGCACCAACAACATTCCTGTTGAAGATTACACCCGTGAAGGCATCGTCGTATTCAACACACCGGGCGCCAATGCCAATGCGGTCAAGGAACTCGTGTTGTGCAGCCTTCTGCTGGCATCCCGCGGCATCCTGCCTGGCATCAACTGGCTCAACAACCAGTCGCCTGACATGGAGTCTGGTGAGCTGTCGAAACTGGTGGAAGCCGAGAAGAAAAACTTCAAGGGCATGGAACTCAAAGGCAAGATCCTGGGAGTCGTCGGCCTTGGCGCCATCGGGGCGCAGGTGGCCGATGCCGCCATCCAGCTGGGCATGAAAGTGCTGGGCTACGACCCCGCCATTTCCGTGGACGCGGCCTGGCGCCTGGCCAACCAGATCGAGAAGCAGGAAAACCTGACATCGCTGATCTCGCGCTCGGACTTTGTCACTCTGCACCTGCCCGTCCTGGAGACCACCCGCAACCTGATCGACCGCAAGGTCATCAACTATTTCAAGTCCGGTGCAGTGCTGGTGAATTTCTCGCGCGATGCCATCGTTGACGAGGTCGCCCTGCTTGATGCCTTGAACACCGGCAGGCTGGGATGCTACGTATCCGACTTCCCCACCCCGGGGCTGCTCGGCAACAGGAAAGCGATCCTGATGCCGCACATCGGCGCCAGCACGGACGAGGCGGAGGAAAACTGCGCCATCATGGCAGTCGACCAGCTGCGTGACTTTCTCGAGAACGGCAATATCCGCAACTCGGTCAACTTCCCGTCCCTGTCGCTGGAAAAATCCGGAGGTCACCGTATCGCCATCATCAACGAGAACGTGCCCAGGATGCTCGGCCAGATCCTGTCCATCCTGGCGGACAAGGACATCAACGTGATAGACATGCTCAACAAGAGCCGCAACGACATCGCGTACAACCTGATCGATATCGAGTCTGCTCCCAGCGAGGATACACTCGAAGAAATCAGGGCCATCGAACACGTCATCAAGGTCTGGCTGGTCTGAACCCGCCCGACCCACAACCAAGACCAGCAGAGCTATGAGCAAACAGGTATACAACTTCGGGGCCGGTCCGGCGATGCTGCCGATCCCGGTCATGCAAAAAATCCGCGACGAATTCCTCGACTACCGCGGCATGGGCGTATCCGTCATCGAAATCAGCCACCGTTCAAAGGAATTTGACGAAATCATCAACCGCTGTGATGAGCTGGTGCGGGAAGTCGCGCACCTGCCCGACAATTACCACATCCTTTACACCCATGGCGGCGCCCGCATGCAGTTTTCGGCCGTCCCCATGAACCTGCTGCCGCTGAAGCCGGCACACAAGGCGGTGTACAGCGAGACCGGCGAATTTTCCCGCCAGGCCAATGTCGAGGCTGCACGCTTCGGCAACATCATCGTCGCCAGCAGTGGCGCGGACAACAACTATGACCGCCTGCCGCCGTTCTCGCGCGACATGGTGCCCGATGATGCGTCCTATGCATATATCACCAGCAACAACACCATCTACGGCACGCAGTACAGGGAATTTCCCGACATGGGCGACATACCGCTGGTGGTCGACGCAACCTCGGATATTTTTTCGCGTCCCATAGACTTTTCCAGGGTCGGCCTGATGTTCGCCAGCATGCAGAAGAACCTTGGCCCCGCCGGCACTGCACTGGTACTCATTCGCGAAGACCTGCTCGGTCACGCCATGGAGCGCACGCCGTCGCTGATCGATTACACCACCTACGACAAGTCACACTCACTGGCCAATACCAACAACACCTTTGCCATCTACACGATGTGCCTGGTAATGAAATGGATGAAGGAACAGGGCGGCGTGGAAGCCATGGCTACGATAAACGCCGAGAAAGCCGGGTTGTTGTACAAGGTCATCGATGACAGTGATTTCTATGCCGGCACCACTTTCAGGGATGACCGTTCCAACATGAACGTCACCTTCACCCTGCCGGATGATGACCTGACACAGAAATTTCTGAAGGATGCCCTGGCGAACGGGCTGTATGCGCTGAAGGGACACCGCGCGGTCGGTGGTATCAGGGCGTCTATCTACAACCCGATGCCAATCGAGGGTTGCCAGGCCCTGGCTGCCTTCATGGCCGAATTCGAACGCGTCTCTGGTTAACGACTTTGGTTAACGACTTTGGTTAACGACTTTGGTTAACAACGCTGGTTAACGACGCTCGTTAACGACGTTGGTTAAGATCTGCGGATCGACGATCTTCCAGCAGGCTGATGTTGTGCCGGATGGTCTCATGGACCTGCGTATTGTCCTGGTCCGCCAGCATCAGCGCCGCCTGGTAATCCATCAGGGCCTCGTCATAGCGCCCGCCCACGAATTTTGCCGTCCCGCGGTTGTTCACCGCTGACCACTTGCCGGGCTCAAAGGCCATTGCCGTCGAACAGGCGGCAATGGCATCCTCCACCCGCTGCAGGCTGGTCAGCACCGTGCAGTAGGCATTCCATGCATAGTAGTAACGCTCGGTTTCATGCTTCAGCGCGACGCGATCGACTTCTTCCAGGTAGGCTTCCGCCTGCCTGAGGGCGTCGGCTTTCCGGCCGTCATTGAGGTACTGGCGGATGGTTTCCACCTCGTCGGGCTCATGCAGCATGAGCACATCGGACGGGATCGCCTTGGACCTGAGGTTGGTACCGGTGCGTGCCGTCTGCGCCTGCAGGGACTGGGTAACCAGCAACCCGGCGCAAAGGCCGGCGACGGTGAGTGAAAGTAATCGGTTTTTTATGTCGAGCTCCTGTATCCGCAGTTCACGGATGCCGGGGTAGGTTTGGCGGAACACGCGCTATATACCCCGAAAAGTATAATCCTGCCCCCGGCACCTGACAACGCGACCCTGCCTGGTCAATCCTGTCACTGACAGGACAGGATTCCAGGGAGAAAACTTTCAGGTCAGAAACGCAGGGTTTTCGTGTACTTCAGGACGATTTCCGAGTTGTTGGAGCTGAGGTCGGAGAACACGCCCTCGGACTGGAAATTGTAGTTCACCACCAGATAGAGGTCTTCCCCGGCCTGCGGGTTCCAGCGCAGGCGGCTGTTCAGGCCGACGATGTTGGAAAAGTTGTCGTACTGGAGCAGGTTGATCCATGACCACTTCGAATTGAAAGCATAGTTGGCATTGGCAGAGACGATGCGCACGTCGAAATCGCCGCCCTGCACCGGCAGGCTGATGTCCTGGTAGTTGTAGTTGATGCCCAGGTTGATATGCTGATTTGGACGCCAGTCGATGCCGGCACGGACCTGAGTCCTTTCGCCGTTGAAGTAATCGCCCACGCTGTAATTGAGACTCGGTGACAGGGAACGCTGGTTGGATCCGCGAATCTCGCCACTGAAGCCACTGAAGCTGTAATCACCCGCCGGAATGATGACCCCGGGACGAATGGCGAAGTCGCGGCGAAGGCCTTCGCGGTTGTACCAGGGGCCGATCCCGATCTGGTCGCCGCGGTTGGTGTTGATGCCGAGGGCGCGCCAGAACCAGTCCTGACTCTGCATCTCGCCGGTATCGAGGAAACGCGTGTAACCAAAACGCATGAAGGAGAACAGGCTGCGAATGTTCTTGTTGGCCGGCGTGAACTTGCGGGCCACGCCGCCGAAACCGATGCTGTCAACGCCGGTGTTGTTGGCGAAACCCAGCGCCGGGTTGAAGTCTTCACCAAAATACTCGTAATTGACGAAACCGGCGACACCATCGCCCTGGGTGTCCATGTTGGCCTGGATGCCAAAGGCCTTGTCGTCACCGGTGAGCCCCTCGGTGTCCGACTGCTGGTACCACATGTTGCTGCGCAGGCTGTAGGCATCGGAAAAGCGCGTGTTCTGGTAGCGGAAATCCACGCCCATCACGGTGTTGTCGATTCCGCTGGTGGGATCACCATGGGTCAGAATGGCGCCGACACTGGATTCAGACAGTACGTTGGCCGCGACACGGCCAACGAACACGTTCTGGCTGTCCAGGCCGTCAAACTCACCCTGGCGCACAGCCAGGCCACCGACGTTCCAGCGGCCGATCCTGCCGGTCAGTTTGGTGCCGGCATTGATATCCACCGGGGTGCCGAAACGGCTGAGACCGATACGGCGTGAATAGAACGGTATGCCGTTCTGGCTCAAGCCGCCGAAACTGAAGATATCCAGATCCTGCAGGAAGAAATCGCGCTTTTCGGGGAAGAACAGTGAAAAACGGCTCAGGTTGACCTGGCGGTTATCCACTTCCGTGGCGGAGAAGTCGGTGTTGAAGGTCAGCGCACCGGTCAGGTTGGGCGTGATCTTGTAGAAAACGTTCAGCGACGGGTCTATGCGCTGGTCAGTGGTGCCGCCGGCGTTGTAATTCTCCGAGGTGGCCATGGTCATCGACGGGATGATGTCCAGGCCTTTGCCCTGGCGAATGTCCCGGATACCGGAAATGACGCCGGTGGTGGTCGGGTTGATGCGGCGATTGAACGATGACCAGGCCATCTCCTCGTTCTTGCGGGCGATGGTGCGGGCGATGGTGAACCCCCACTCCTCGGTTGCCGGATCGAAGTTCAGGGTATTGAACGGGATGGCGACTTCGGCGGTCCAGCCCTTGTCGTCGATGCGTGACTCCACCTGCCAGATACCGGTCCAGTCACGGTTGAGCTCGTTCGGGTTTTCATAGACACCCTCGCGGCGAATACCGTTGGGGTTGACCTGGAAGTGGTAGCCGGTGCGGCCGTTGTTGAAAGTGTCGAGAATGAATTCGAAGGCGTCATCACTGCCAAGGCCGCCGCCCTGAACCAGCTGGCGGGCAATGATGCCGTCGGCCTCACTGTCAAACAGGCGCGCGCCGACATAGAAGAAGCGATCGTTGTAGGCAATGTAGAAAACCGATTCCTCGGTGGGCTGTCCGTGGTCGACCGGCTGAAACTGGTGCAGGTCGGAAATGACGGTGGCGCTTTCCCACATGGGGTCGTCCAGGATGCCGTCGATGACCGGCTCCATCTCCATGACCATGCGAGTGATCTCGATGCGCTTGCGTGAGGCACCGGGATCCAGGTTGCCGGCAAATTCGTCGCGGGTATCCGTGACGAACTCGCTCTGCGGAACCTGTGCCATGAGAATGGCCGGCACCAGCAGCAACATGGCGATTAAGGATCTGAGAAAGGGGGTTGTCACGTTCCTGTGTCGCTGCAGAATTTTACGATGTGCGCAGTATAATGATGCACTGCAACATGTAAAGGTGAATACCCGCAAACCCTTGAGATTCCCCGGAATATTCACATTTTTTGTGAACTTCGGACGATCGGGCACTATCGTTGTGCACCGTGCTTTATCCCGGTGAGCGACAGGTGGGTGCAGTACGCTTATCCCTGGCCTCAGAAGGACGAACCGGGTTCCTTGAGGAATTCCGCTTCCTCGGCAGTAGATTTGCGGCCGAGGACGGCATTGCGATGGGGATAACGGCCGAAACGGTCGATGATCGCCTTGTGCTGTCTTTCAAAATCCAGGTTGTACTCCAGTCCCGGACGGGAAAACAGCTGCATTGCCTCGCCATGCACGACGGCAGATTCACTGTGCATGTAGGGCATGATCAGGAACGCCTGGCGTTTGGGATCGAGCGCGTCGAGGGCGCCCGCCCTCACCGCTTCCTGCGACAGCACCAGGGCCATGCTGTCCCAGGCAAAGGCGCGTGCATCATCCCGATACAGATTGCGGGAAAACTGGTCGAGCACGATGATTTCGGCCAGGCGGCCTCCCGCGGTAACGCGCCAGGCGGCCAATTCACCGGCTCCTGCCGCACGGTGCACGACCTGGAAACGGTCGTTGATCAGCGCATCAAAACCAGCATCCTTTTTGAACCAGAATTCGGGTTTTGTCTCTTCGAACCAGAAAGAGAGTATGGCTTCGGCGTCAGGCACCACGTAGGCGGGTCAGGTTTCGTGATGCTCGTAGAGCCATTTCAGGAGGTCCGACCACATGCTGGTGATCTGCTCGCTGGAAGGCATGATGCCAGCCGACGGCAGTTCCATGGTCACGACGGGAATCCCGAGGTTGATACCGGCATAGTTGCCCAACGACCCGGGATATACGCCCAGCAGGTGCAGGTGAAGCTCGCCGATCTTCTGGGGCGGTTCAGGCGGACCGTCATAATCCAGCAGGTGATAAGGTGCATGCACGGAGACGATGACATCCGGCTTGAATGACTTGATCTGTTGTACCACCCATTGCACTTCCGGCTCGCTGGCGGGACGATCGCCGGGATAACGGCGCGGATTACGGCTGGTTGTGTTGGTCCAGTATTCCTCGGCCAGCGCCACCCAGTCCTCGGACGGAAAATTCCGGTTCAGGTCGACACCGTTGGCGTTCTGGCGCACAGCCTGGCCGTCGAGCAGGCCATCGGGATTCACGGTCGGCACGAAGCGCCAGCGGAAATCCTTGTTATCACTGGCATCCAGCAATTCCATCCACTTGAACATGATCGATATGGAGGAATATTCGTCGCCGTGGATGCCGCCCAGGATCAGGATGCGCTTTTCCTTGTCGGCCTTGTCCCCGGCCTTCTTGTCGAAATGGAAGTCCCTGACCACCATCGGCCGGCTCTGCACGGTATAACCGCCGGCGAAAGTAAGCGGCTGCGCCAGGCAGTCCTCGACAGAAACACTGCCCAGCTTGTTGCCGATCTCGTCGCAAAGGGCACTCACACGCTGTCTTTACTCGTCCGACTGAACAAGCGCCATATCCTCTTCAACGCCCTCTTCAGCGCCCTCTTCCACACCCTCTACCACATCCCTTTCCACTATTTCGGCGGGCTCGGCGTCGGCTGCTTCCGTTTCGGTCGCCGGGGGGGCCACTGTTCCGGCAGCTGGTGCCGTGGAGGTTTCGTCGAGGATGATGGTGACCAGGTCGTCCCTGGTGTCTTCAGAGACACCAATGGCGATATCGACTGGCCTCATGGGCTCCGGCGCAGGTTCGGGTTCGGCGCGGACAAGGGTTTCGGCCGCCGGGACTGCTTCGGCGGCAGGGGCGGCGACGGGTTCGTCAATGGGGATGGTGCTTACCTGGGTACAGCCTGCTGCCAGCAGCACCAGTGCAATCAAGGCGGGAATTCTGCTATTCAATGTCTACTTCCGCTCGTCTGATAATTCGGTTGCCGGTTGTTTCACGAAAAATAATATAGTGTATTTGCCGGTCCGCGGCTAGCTAGCCGTTGCCTTCGTAGACGATGCGCCAGCACGCATCGGTCTCCCGCCACAGCTGTTCCTTCCAGCCTCGCCAGTTGTAATTGTTGCTGCTGTATTGCTGGTAGTACCGCACCGTCACCAGTTGCGGCTGCACCGGATCGGCATAGATACTGACCTGGGAGGCTTCCACCTCGATCCAGCGCTTGCTGTTGTTGACCCGGCTCTTGTAGTCGGACCACTGGCGCTTGTTGCGACTGAAATCGCTGAATTCATCCGCATACCAGCACAGGTAGGCGGCATTATCCTTGTTTGCCCAGGCAGTGCGCCAGGCATCGAAGGCGGCTTGCACGCTGCGCCCGCGATCCAGCGACTTCTGGGCGGGCGCCCAGGCAATGCCGGATTCCGCCAGCACCATATGGGTAATTCCCGTGGTGATGTAGGGCGCCATGGCCTGGAAACTGTCGTTGTCGATGACGACGCAACCATCGCTGTCCTGCAGGGGCCGGCT
>Ga0181579_10000757_pt1 | contig 26674 bp, 22 predicted proteins | sample 071ome_24_FD_132996 | JGI IMG/M metagenome (GOLD analysis project Ga0181579, IMG submission 132996) | Coastal salt marsh microbial communities from the Groves Creek Marsh, Skidaway Island, Georgia - 071402CT metaG (megahit assembly) | ecosystem: Environmental > Aquatic > Marine > Intertidal... | reverse complement strand
GACCATAAACCGATAGCGTCCAAAAACCGCTGCGAGGCCAAAGCGACGGCTGACGCGCGGCCATCAAAACGGCCATCGAGCCAGTCTTGCGGATTACCGCGATCGACGACCGCCACGTGCAGGCCAAGACCCGCCAACGACTGGGCGAGGGCGCCGCCGACCAGTCCACCGCCGACAATAATGGCGTCTGCGCTAACGCGTGCGGCTAAATTTTGTCCTTGTGCCATGCCCCGTCATCGCTCTTTAACCGCCTGCTGTCCAGGTAAATCCGCGATCTCAATACATTTCCGTGACAAATTTACATCACTCATCGGAAAAAGTATCGGGCAACTTTCGTAATCATCATGGGTCTTTGGTCTATATATAGTTATATACTGTCTTAGATCCCTGAAAGAACGATGTTTTTTTGATAGAAATTTTTAAAACTTCTAAATATTGAGATTGCCTAATAAATAACCACATAAAACAAGTTGCTTTTAATTTAATCAATATTATGCCAATTTCTGTTTAGCTTATTGCGGAGATTCTTTGTAAGTCCATGATTGTAAATAGATATTAAATTTTGCCTGTTTGGCACGGCAATTGATATATTCATGAGTGGTTATAAGCGAACGTTTACGAAATTCCGCGATACACACATCAATCGCCGGTTTTAAAGGACAAGGCCGGCACCGCAACAAACAACCGATCGTTAAGATCAATGGAGGGTTGAACATGAAGAAAACATTTTACGCTGCTGCATTTACGATGGCCTTAGCGCTGCCTGTTGCAGCCAATGCAGCCGAACCTATTCTCACTAAAAAAGACCTCGCCGGTGGTGAGTTCTCCGGCAGCGTCGCGCTGGTCAATAATTATTTGTTCCGTGGTATTGAGCAATCCGGCGGCATCCCCGCGTTGCAAGGCGACATCGGATATACTCAACCGATCGGTCCGGTCAGCCTGAGCGTGGGTGCCTGGGGATCGAATGTTGATTTCAATGATGGCGACGAGGCCTCGATTGAAATCGATTACACCATCGGACTCAGCGGCGAGTTCAAAAAGGTCAGCTGGGGAGTCGGCGGTATTTATTACTCCTACCCCGGTGCGGCCAGTTCCTTGAACTACAATTTCTGGGAGATTTACGGCACCTTGGGTTATGACTTTAAAGTCTTCGCCGCCGATATTGGCCTGAATTATTCACCCGATAACTTCGGCAGCTCGGGCGATGCAGTCTATTACTCCGGTAATATCACTGTGCCGGTCGGCAAGCACCTCGATCTCGGCGTGCACCTCGGATATCAAACCATCGATGACAACACGGCTTTCGGTGCCGATGACTATTTTCATTATGAAATCAGCGCGACGACGAATATTGCCGGCCTTGATATCAAACTTGCTTGGAACGATACCGATCTCAGCGAATCACAATCCGATACGGGTAAATTCCTGATCTCGGCCTCGAAGTCCTTCTAAGGAAATAACGGCACACAGAACAACGAATTGTTCAGCCCTTCCCCGGCGATGCCAAAATTCGGATAATCGGGGTAATTCCAATTAAACCGCGTGCTTAGGCACGCGGTTTTTTTTATGGGCATGAAAAAAAATTTAAATGATTAATAATTAGGCTATTAATTTTTAATGGTTAAATTTTAGTCATATTTTATTCATCATTTTGACTGCCCATCCCAAAAATTAATTTTTTATCGTTATATAACAATAACTTATAAAGCCCCACCCAACTGGCACGATTCATGAAATGTCTATGCATGAATCCGCCGGCCGGGCCCCAATCGAGGGGGCCGGTTGGTTTTGTCAACGTAAGCCGAGCCCAATGTCGCCGATGGCGGCGGGTTTGGCCCAGGGAGAGGGAACCAAGTCGATGAAGCTTATTTTGGCCATCATCAAGCCTTTCAAACTGGATGCCGTCCGCGCCGCGATGACCTCGTTAGGCGTGCAGGGCATGACAGTAAGTGAGGTCCGTGGGTTTGGCCGCCAAAAAGGCCAAACGGAAATTTACCGCGGGGCTGAATACGAAGTCAGTTTTTTACCCAAAGTCAAACTCGAAGTCGTCGTTGAAGACGGCATGGTCGAACAAGTCGCCGACTCAATCACATCGGCAGCCCAAACCGGAAAAATCGGTGACGGCAAAGTTTTCGTGATTGACGTTGAAAAAGCCGTCCGTATCCGAACCGGAGAAACGGACGGAGACGCGCTTTAAAGGAATAAGGAGGATCGTCACGATGCGTTTATTTTATAAATCACTGTGTAAACCTATGGGCCTGATGGCCTTTATCTGGACAGCATTGCTGCTCAGCATGGATACGGCACTGGGCGCCGAAGCAAAACCGAAATTGGATTCGGGCGACACCGCCTGGATGCTGACGTCAACGGCACTTGTGCTTTTGATGACCATACCCGGCGTTGCTTTTTTCTACGGCGGCATGGTGCGAAAGAAAAACTTACTCACTACCGTTATGCAAAGCTTTGCCCTTACATGTTTGATGTCCATCATCTGGATGGTCATCGGCTATTCGTTAGCATTCGGTAACGGCGGCGGTTTTAATGCCTTCGTCGGCGGCTTGGATAAAATGTTCCTAAGCCATATGTCCACCGATACCTTAAACGGAACAATTCCTGAATCGGTGTTTGTTATTTTCCAAATGACGTTTGCCATCATCACGCCCGCGCTTGTTTGTGGCGCCTTCGCCGATCGTATGAAATTTTCTGCCATGCTGCTGTTCCTCGGCGCCTGGTCGATTATCGTGTATGCGCCCGTTACGCACTGGGTCTGGGGCGGCGGTTTTCTCGGCAGCCACGGCGTTCTCGATTTCGCCGGCGGTACGGTCGTGCACATTAACTCCGGTATTGCCGGGTTGGTTGCCGCCATCGTGCTTGGTAAACGCTACGGCTACAAAACCGAAAATATGGCGCCGCATAACCTGGCCTTGAGCGTCGCCGGCGCGGCGTTCTTGTGGGTCGGCTGGTTCGGCTTTAATGCCGGTTCGGCTCTTGCCGCCAACGGTGGAGCGGGCATGGCCATGGCCGTGACCCAAATTGCGACAGCCGCCGCCGCGATGGCATGGCTATTTGCCGAATGGATCCTGCGTGGCAAACCGAGCGTGCTCGGTATCGTGTCCGGCGCCGTTGCGGGCCTCGTCGCGATTACGCCGGCAGCCGGGTTCGTTGATCCCATGGGGGCGCTCATTCTTGGCGCCGTCGCCGGTATCGTTTGTTTCTGGGCATCGGTGTACCTCAAAAATATGCTCGGTTATGACGACTCGCTCGATGTCTTCGGCATCCATGGTGTCGGCGGCATTGTCGGAGCCCTCTTAACCGGGGTATTCGCCGTCAAAGCCATCGGTGGTACATCCGGCTTGCTCGAAGGCAATCCTGGACAGGTCTTAATTCAGCTCGAAGGTATCGTTGCCACCATCCTGTGGTGCGCGGTCGCAACCTTCGTCATCCTCAAAATCGTCGACGGCCTTGTCGGCTTGCGTGTCGATGAGGAAACGGAGATCGAGGGCCTCGACCTCAATCTCCATGGAGAGACTGTCCAATAAACCACTAGGGAAACGGCGGTTGGGCCAGGCTCGGTACAAACAAGGCCCAACCGCTTCTTCCCAACTTATTCCTAGCGTGTCCCTCATAAAACTTGGCCGGAAGATTTCTCTTCCGGCCCTTTTTTGTGCCAAAAAATTAGATATTGCCCTCGCTTGTGATTTTTATGTCCCGACATTAGACTGCGCGCCAATTCTATTTTGGCGGCCTCCGCTCATTTTAATCAATTCGACGAGCGCAACCTGAAACCTTAATGTCTATGTTAAATCCCCGGCTCGATCAGCTAACCGATTTCCCGTTTGACCGTTTGCGGACGTTGTTGGAATTCGAAACGCCGCCGGGCGATATGACGCCGATTGACTTATCCCTCGGCGGGCCGATGCACGAACCGCCGAAAATTCTCGCACAGGAAATCGCGGCTAACGCGAACGGATGGGGTCGTTACCCGCCCATGGACGGTACGCCTGGTTTCTTAAGCGCAGTCTCGAATTGGCTATGCCAACGCTACGGCTTGCCCGGCGATACGTTTGAAGAGGCCGGCATGATCTTGCCAGTCGCCGGTTCGCGCGACCCGCTTTATATGCTGGCGGCGGTTTCGGTACCTGAAGATCAGCCGGGCGAAAAGCCGGTCGTTCTAATGCCTAACCCGTTTTATCACGTTTATGAAGCGGCGGCGATTATGGCCGGTGCCAAACCGGTTTTCGTGCCGGCCACAGCAGAAAATGATTACCTGCCGGACTATGCCGGACTTGATCAAAAAATTTTGGAACGTACCGCACTTGTATTCCTCTGCACCCCGTCAAACCCACAGGGAAAAACCGCCGACCTTGATTACATGGTATCGTTGATCAAGCTTGCCCGAAAATATCATTTCAATATCGCGTTCGATGAATGTTATTCGGAAATTTACGATAAGGAGCCGCCACCCGGCGGCTTACAGGCGTGCGCCAAAATCGATCAGGGCTTTAACAGGGTTGTCGTTTTTAATTCACTTTCAAAGCGCTCAAGCGCGCCGGGATTGCGCGCAGGCTTCATGGCAGGCGATCCGGCCTTGATGAAAAAAATGCGTCTTGTTCGAACCTATGGCGGAGCGACCGTTCCCCTGCCCATTCAGGCCGCGAGCGCCGCCCTGTACGGGGACGAAAAACATGTCGAGGCCAACAGGGCGCTCTATCGAAAGAAGTTCGATATTGCCGAAGAGATTCTCGGCAACCAGTTCGGTTTTTATCGTCCCGACGGCGGGTTTTTCCTGTGGCTCGATGTTGGCGATGGTGAAGCGGCAACCAAACAGTTATGGTCCGAAGCGGGCCTTAAAGCCCTGCCGGGCGCCTATTTATCGCGCCCCGACGACGCCGGCGAAACCCCTGGCTCCCGCTACATTCGCTTGGCCTTAGTCCATGACGTCGAAACCACAAAAAGCGCTATGAGACGGCTCGCCGACACCCTTCGTTAAGGTCTTGGTAATTCGAATCTTGTACATCATTTGCCATGGCGCGAACGATGAACAGGGCTGGATCCGGCGGTATTTTGCCAGACGGAACGATTGAATTTTTCAAGCGCCGCCTCAGCGAAGCAGGCGGCCTTGGACTGATGGGCTTATCGCTTGCCCTTATCGCCGCGCTCGCAACGTTCTCGCCATCAGACCCATCCTTTAATACCGCAACAGCGGACTCTATACAAAATGTCCTCGGCCTGTTTGGTGCCTATACCGCCGATATTCTTCTGCAAACATTTGGGGTCGCTTGCTTGATTCCTTCGATCGTTTGTTTGGCCTGGGGTTGGAAAATCATGACTCACAAACCAATCCATTTATTTTGGATGCGGTTCGTGCTTTTAGCCATCGCTGTTTTTAGCATCAGCACGGCATTAGCGGCGATGCCCATGCCGGACATGTGGCCGTTCGGTGTCGGCCTCGGTGGTGTCTTCGGCGGATTGTTGATGCCGAAATTGGTTTCGTTAACGCAACTTATTCATCCTGTCTTCAACGACGTTGGTATCGGTGCCTTTATGATGATCATCGGTATCGCATCATTCTTCACCGCGTTGAACATCGCCTGGTCCGAATGGCATGCCGGCATGCACGGCGTGACGACAGGTGTTCAAAAGGGCATTCAGGGAAGTGTTCAGGGTATTTCGGCCTTAAGTGCCCATATCGGTGATCGTACCAATTTGTCATCGTATTCCATTAAAGATACGATTGCTGCGCCGATCACGGGCATCTTTAAAAAGCCGTTGCGCTTTCTTTGGCCATTTAAAATTTCTTTTTCTGTTCAGCGCCGTGATGGCACTGGCCGGCATGAACCGGTTTTCGGCGAGCAGGCGAACACTGATCTAGAAAACGTGCCGGCAAGCACAACCGCAGAATCAACGGCCGCCGTTAAGGCGAAGGCGCCGTCTGATTTGGTGGCCCCCATGCTGCAAAAAGTGAAAACCGGACGCCGCGAAGCCGAGGCCCGTCAAGGCAAGCTGAAATTATCCGGGCAGGAAGAACATCAAATTCCGCCGTTCGATTTGCTCGAAGCGCCCGACACGTCGGTAAAAAGCAGTCGGCTCAGCCAAGACGCCTTGCAGCAAAACGCTGTGATGCTTTCAAACGTGTTGGAAGAATTCGGCGTGCGTGGCGAAATCATCAAAGTCCGTCCCGGCCCCGTGGTCACGCTTTATGAACTTGAGCCCGCACCCGGCACAAAAACATCCCGCGTCATCGGCTTAGCCGACGATATTGCACGCTCCATGAGCGCGGTTTCCGTGCGCGTCGCTGTCGTGCCGGGTCGCAACGCCATCGGTATCGAGCTACCGAATGTCGAGCGAGAAATGGTTTATTTGCGAGAAATCCTCGCCTCCGACTCCATGGACAAAGTTTCGGGCAAGCTCAACCTTGCGCTTGGTAAGGATATCGGCGGCAAACCCATCATCCCGGATCTGTCGCGCATGCCACATTTGCTGATCGCCGGCACAACGGGTTCCGGTAAATCGGTCGCGATCAATACTATGATCTTGTCGCTGCTATATCAGCTGCCGCCGGATCAATGCAAAATGATCATGATCGATCCGAAGATGTTGGAGCTTTCCGTCTATGAAGGCATTCCGCATTTGATCACACCGGTTGTCACGGAACCCGGCAAGGCCGTCATGGCGTTAAAATGGGCGGTCCGCGAAATGGAAGAGCGCTACCGGCTGATGTCACACATCGGTGTTCGGAACGTTGCGGGCTACAACAAACGCATCGCCGAGGTGAAAAAGAAAGGCGAAGAGCTGACTCGCAAAGTGCAAACCGGGTTCGATGAAAACGGCAAGCCGGTGTTTGAAGAACAACCCTTGAGCATGGACCCGCTGCCGTTGATCGTCGTCATCGTCGACGAGATGGCCGACCTCATGCTGGTCGCGGGCAAGGATATTGAAGCAGCCGTTCAACGCCTAGCACAAATGGCGCGCGCCGCCGGTATTCATCTCATCATGGCGACGCAACGCCCATCGGTCGATGTGATCACCGGCACGATTAAGGCGAACTTCCCGACACGGATCAGCTTCCAGGTCACCTCGAAAATCGACAGCCGCACCATTTTGGGCGAACAAGGTGCCGAACAACTGCTCGGCCAAGGCGACATGCTGTTTATGGAAGGCGGCGGGCGCATCACTCGGGTACACGGCCCATTCGTTTCGGATGAAGAGGTCGAGCACATCGTCAACTTCCTGAAAGAACAAGGCGAGCCGACGTATCTTGAAGAAATTACCGCCGAGGCTCCCGAGGCCGCAACCGGCCTGCCGGGCAGCACAAGTGAGAAATCCGGCGATGAGCTTTATGACGAAGCTGTCGCCCTGGTTGCACGGGAAAACAAAGCCTCGACAAGTTTCATTCAGCGCCATCTGCAAATCGGTTATAATCGAGCCGCGCGCATTATCGAGCGTATGGAAAAGGAAGGTGTTGTCAGTGAAGCAAACCGCGTGGGGCGCCGCGAAGTTCTTATCGGTCAAGTCGGCGAACTGGTTTCGCCTTAACCGAATTTTTCCATCATTCCGACGGATTGCGATCGGCTTACGGGCCGGATTCTTGTTTGTGTGCTTGACACTTTTAAGCCTGTCCGCCGCGCAGGCAGATCAACTGGCCAAGCTGACATCACAAGACCGCGCCGACATCAAGCGTATTGAGGCCTACCTCAATGAGCTTTCGACCGTGGCGGCTCGATTCCTGCAGGTGTCGTCCAGCGGCGGTTATGCCGAGGGGCGCCTCTATATTTCCCGGCCCGGCAAAATGCGCATCGATTACGCACCGCCTTCAAAGATTGAAATCGTCGCCGACGGCAAATCGCTGATCTATCACGATAAGGAACTCGAGCAGATTTCCCATATCGATCTCGCCGATACCCCGGCAAATATCCTGCTGCAAAAGAACATCCGCTTCACCCACGGCCCGTTACGGGTCCGAAATGTCACCCGCAGCCCAGGCATTGTGCGCCTTAGCGTGTTTAAGAAGGAAGATCCCGAAGAAGGCGTCGTGACGCTGGTATTCAGCGATAAACCGCTGACGTTAAAGAAATGGGTCATCACGGACGCCCAGGGCGTGGTCACGACAGTCTCCCTGCTGCGCTCGCGCTTTAGCGTGCCGATCGATCCGAAAATATTCAAATTCGAGGATCCTGATTACGAGCTTTACCGCGACGACACGTAATCCTTTTTCGCCACCAAAAAATATAATGACAAAAACGGTGCTGACTATGCCGTTGAAAAATTTTGGGATTCCGTCGACACATGCAGTTGCCGCATGGCAGATGTGTATTGGACCCCTGGACAAATGACAAAGGCCACACCATTTGTTCTTCAGATGGAATGGTCCGGTTCGCACCGGATTCGGACCACTCAGGGATGGATTTTAACAATCCAGACCCGAAGCTCTGTCAAAAGAGCACCGAGCGCCCGGCCCTCCCCCCTAGCCGGGCGCTCGTCATTTAGGCTCTAGACATTTGTTTTTAAAAGAAAAAATTTTAGTAAATTTATTCCGCAAGAACAACGATATCCATCGGCGTGTTTACCCCGCCTACCGCGCGCCGAAACAACGTTCGGTGGTGCGGTTTCGCCTCATAACCCTGCTGTTCGGCAATGGCGTACGTTTTCGCGGTGGCAAGGGCGCGGACTTTCTCTTGTTTGGTGTGGGATTCGAGCTTGGCCGATAAATTGACCGCCTCGCCCAAGACCGTAAATTCGAGCCGGTCCGCATCGCCAATCACCCCGCAAACGACATCGCCGCAGACCACAGCGGCGCCGATACCGACCGGCGGCAAGTTCTGCTGCGCCCGCTCTTCATTCCAACGGTCCGCCGCCGCCATCAGGTCGTCGATCGCGCACAGCGCATCGGCGGCATAAGTCGCGCTTCGTTTTACCGCACCGAAGGTAACCAACAAACCATCACCTAAGAACTTATCGATGGCGCCGTTATTCTTTGTCATCGCCGGGACCGTGCGTGACTGATATTCGGTAATGAAGTTTACAAGCTCGCCTGGACTCATCGATTCGCTTAAGGGCGTAAAGCCGCGAATGTCGACACAAACAATGGCCGCTTCCCGGGCCACGCCCTTACCGGGAGTCAATTCATTTCGCCCGCTGGCGATTTGCCGGGCAACCTCCGTATCAAAAAAACGGGATAAAGATTGCGTGCTGGCCGTTTCTTTTATCGAGCGCACCAACAGCACCCGCGCACGGCGCACGGCCAGGGCAACAATGCCCGTTACCAGTAGAATAGAAATGATCTTGTCGACCTCTGCGCCAACCAAGAGATAGTTCGACGTCATATACTGAACGTAATCCCTCGTTATCAAAGGCATGTCATTGGTGTGAAACCACGCGGCATACATCATCAATAACAGCCAGCCGATTGCTGCGACGACGCCGGATAAAATAACGTACCGGGTTTCAAAGCGCAGCGCACGCAAGGCAATAAAAATAAATGCGTATAACAAAGTCGGCGCCTTTAAATAAAACGACGGCGGCTGAGAATATTGAATGTGAAAGCTCCAAATCATGCCCAGGAGCAGGGCCATATCCATGATCACCGAGGTGCCGATCAGCCAATTTGGCAGACGCCTCTGAACGGATAAGCTGAGCCGCAAAACGGTAAACAGAAAGTAGATTCCTAAAAACCAGGGAATTGGTGAGTTTATCGGCACCAACGTTTGTGGTTTTGGCGAGGCGGCATAAAGCGCTGAAAAAACAATGATGATTGCAAATTGAATGACACTAACAAGAATTTCGCCATTCTCTTGCTGATGACGGATATTGGCCAGCACATTGCTAGGAAGGTCCCGGTGCTCGCCAACCCCGAAAAAATTGATGAAGGCCTGCCGCATATTTTTGTGATCAGCGCGCGTTACACAGCCAAGCGGTAACCGCCTGGCTCCGTCAGCAAGATCTGTGCATTTGATGGATCCGTTTCGATCTTTTGCCGCAGCCGGTAGACATGAGTCTCCAATGTATGAGTCGTGACGCCAGCGTTATAGCCCCAAACCTCATCCAACAACATATCCCGGCTGACGACTTTATCGCTCGAGCGATAAAGGAATTTTAAAATCGCCGCCTCTTTATCCGTGAGACGGATTTTTTTACTGGAGTTCGGGTCGACCAATTGTTTGTTGCCGGGCTGAAAGGTGTAGGGCCCGATAGTGAAAACCGCATCGTCACTGCGTTCGTGCTGGCGAATATGCGCCCGCAAACGTGCCAGCAAAACGCCCAATCGAAACGGCTTGGTGATATAATCGTTGGCACCCGAATCGAGGCCTAAAATCGTATCCGCGTCCGTATCCGCACCGGTCAGCATAATAATCGGAGACTTAACGCCGTTCCGACGCATCAGACGGCAAGCTTCACGGCCATCCATATCCGGCAAACCAACATCTAAAATGATGACGTCGAAATAGTCTTTTTTTGTCGCCTCAAGCGCATCCGCCGCCGTTGCCACAGCCGTCGTTGTAAATTCTTCGTGCAGTTGGAGCTGCTCGCTCAGCATTTCCAGTAATGCATCGTCGTCATCGATTAATAAGACTTGCTTGCCGTTCGTCATAATTATTGATCCTGCCTTAAATTCTTCGCCTTTAAGGTGTCGCGAAAAACGAGACACCTTAAACGAATTAGCTGCGCCAATCCATGAAGTCTCGAATACGTCACGCCGCCGCCAACCGACACGGCACAATTATCAGCTCACATCGCGGCTAATTATTTAACTCTTTGAAATCAAAGAAAAATCCTGTATTTGTATGAGCTTAAACCGGCGCATTGACGGCCAGGCCCTAATTAGGCAACGTTGAACGACCATGCCACACCGTTTTGAATTAATCCCGATGCCCGCATCACGCGAGCCGGCAACCTTGCTGGCCGTGGACCGTGCCGTATCGGAGATCAGACGGGGGCGATTTGTCGCGATTCGCGGAGCCGGCGGCACGGCGGTTTTAGCGCTCGCCGCCGAAGGCGCGACTCCCGAAACGTTGTCGCAACTATCCGCCGCCAGTCATTCAAGGCTTTCCTTAATGATCACGGCGCGCCGGGCGGCCGTTCTGGAACTCGTGCAGGCTGCCATCAATCCCGTACATCTTTCCTTCGAGAGCGAGCTTACGGCCGATGCGGTCCAAGCCCTGGCCGACCCCTTGGCCGAAGTTTCACTGAAGAATCTTCATATCAAAGCCGTAGAAACCGAACGCTACAGCGGCAATTGTGCCAGTGTCGGATTGGCAAAAATAGCGCGGCTGTTGCCGGTAACGGTGGTGGCGCCGCTTGAAGACCCCAATGCCGATGACCTGGCCGCATGGACTGCTCGCCACAATATTCTGTTGGTCGATGCGGGCGATATATTTCAATATGAACATACCTCAGCACGCCGCTTAACCATTGTCAGCGAAGCCAGCGTGCCGCTGTTGGACGCCGAAGAAAGCCGAGTTATTGCCTTTCGTCCTGTCGATGGCGGACTTGAGCACATAGCGATCATCATCGGCAATCCCGCCCAATCCGACGATGCGGTGTTGGCCCGCATTCATTCAGAATGCTTCACCGGCGACCTGCTCGGATCGTTAAGGTGTGATTGCGGCGATCAATTGCGCGGTGCCATTCAGGAAATCGCAACAGCGGGCAATGGTGTCTTACTTTACTTGGCCCAAGAGGGCCGAGGGATCGGCCTGGTTAATAAACTTCGCGCCTATACCCTTCAGGATCGCGGATTCGATACCCTGGATGCCAATGAGCAACTGGGCTTCGATGCCGATGAGCGGGTGTATTTGCCCGCGGCACAAATGCTGCGCCAACTCGGGTTTACAAAAATCCGCCTGATGACCAACAACCCGGAGAAAGTCGAAACCATGATGCGCTGCGGAGTCGAGGTCACCGAGCAAGTGAGCCACGCATTTCCTTCCAACGAGCATAACGAAGCCTACCTCAACACTAAGGCCGCCAGGCTCGGCCACCAGTTTTAGCCGCAGGCTTAAATCATCGCGCTTTAGGCATGCGGCAAATCTTGCCGTTAGCGGCCGGTTTTGGGCTTAAATCGCTCGCAAAATCGAATCTATATCATTGAAATTACTGCATTTTATTTGGCACGGCCCTTGCGTTGCTTATTATGCCTTCGAGGGCCCGCGAAACATGTGGGAGGGGCCCTTGAGGACAATTAACGGACGGACGCTGTGGGAAGTGGATGTGGGACATGGATGAATTAACGGTCGAAGAGCTGCATAAATTTGATGACTTGCCGGCCCGGCAGCGTCAAATCGCCGAGGCGAAAGCGGCAAAAGCAGCGGCGGCCAATCAAAACGGCGCGTCTGAAGTCGATGGTGAAAAGCACCTGTTTGGCAAGGACGGTTTCACCTTTGATGATTTTCTCGACATTATTAATCCGCTGCAGCACATACCGGTGGTTTCAACCCTGTACCGGGAATTAACCGGTGATCAAATCGCCATGATGCCGCGCATCATCGGCGGAACATTATTTGGCGGACCGATTGGCGCCGGCGCCGCCATTGTCAATGCCGCCATCTCCCAAGAAACGGGCAAGGATCTTGGCGAACATATCGTCGGGTTGTTCGGCGGCGATGATACAACTGCCGTTGCCGACAAAACCGGCAAGTCCGAATTACAAAATATCGTTTGGAAACAGGATCGGCCAACGATCGCGTCCGAATCCATTAGCCCGCCAATAGGAACCATCACGATCGCCAAACCGAGCCAAGCCGAGCTCGACATTCTGCAATCTGAATTTATCCGTAAACAATCCGCGCAAATTTCTTCCGTATCGAATCCGCCGATGCAAAAAGACATCCAGGTCGCCAGTTTAGCAACGCCTGGCATTCCTGCTACACCGACAGCCGCTGAAGAACAAATCTTGGCCCTCGAAAAAGCCGTCGAGCGCTTTCAACAAATTAACAACGCGCCACAAAACGCCGAACGAACGGCCGATGCGCGCAATGCTCCGCTCGACTTCAAGCCCAAAGTAAAACAAGCTGCCGGCGCCACCCGAGCCCATGAAGCCTCGCAAGAAGCATCGCCCTGGTTCACATTCAACCAGCCAGATTCGAAGACCGCCGCCCTGCCGGGAGCCAAGCCGCCGCTTGGCGCCGTGGCTTTGAAAGGCGGGTGGTTTTCGGATGTCATGGTTTCGGCCCTCACAAAATACGAACAGAGCAAACAGCTTAAACAACCAGCCCCGGCGCCCACCGTCAATAAACTGAATTAACGGTCAGCCCTATAGGCCGAAAGGCATTGAGCGGGTAAGATCGTTTGATGATCATACACGTATGGCCGGAGCAAAATTCTCACGACGGACATTTGAAATGGCCGGCCCGGACCGTTCGATGTTCTCTTGGACGTAGCGGAATTGGTGCACAGAAATCGGAGGGAGACGGCATCACGCCGGCCGGGCAATTTCCTTTACGCCGTGTTTTTTATCGTCCCGATCGATTAGCTAAACCGCAAACAAATTTGCCGGTCTTGCCCCTCCGGCCCGATATGGGCTGGTGCGATGCGCCCCTGCACGCGGCTTACAACACATTGATAACACGGCCATTTTCTGCCCGGCACGAACGGTTGTGGCGGGCAGATCGAGTATACGATGTCATCGTCGAACTAGGCTACAACGACAATCCAATTGTGCCGGGCCGCGGCAGCGCTATTTTTTTGCATGTCGCGCGTAAGCAGTATCAGCCGACAGAGGGCTGTGTCGCCATCAACAGAGCAAATCTGTTGAGTCTCTTACGTCAATGCGGTGAAGAAACCACCATCATGATCGGGCGGCAATGTTCCGGTTCATAAATCACCGCTACCGCAGAACCTGGCGCTCATGAATTTACGGTTGCCGCGGTCCGAATATGGCCGTGCCGACCCGCACATGTGTCGCCCCAAACCGGACCGCGATTTCGTAATCGGCGCTCATGCCCATGCTTAAAGACGACAACCCGTTTCGGGCGGCGATTTCACGCAACAGCATAAAATGCAAAGACGGCTCATCCTCAACCGGCGGAATACACATCAGCCCCTCAACGGGCAATTGAAATTCACGCCGGCATTCGGCGATAAAGCGGTCCGCATCTGCTGGCAAAATACCCGCCTTTTGCGGTTCTTCGCCGGTGTTCACCTGCACAAATAATGCCGGTACCCGGCCGAGCTTTTCGGCCTGCGTGGCAAGTGCGCGGGCTAATTTCGGCCGATCCAATGTTTCGATGACATCAAACAGCTCAACTGCCTGTTTGGTTTTGTTCGTTTGTAAGGGGCCAATGAGGTGTAAAATGCAATCCGGATGCGACTGTTTAAGGGCGGGCCATTTTTCCGCTGCCTCTTGGACGCGGTTTTCGCCGAACACCCGATGGCCGGCCTGGATGGCCGGTAAAATATTTTCACGCGGATGTGTTTTCGAAACCGCAACCAATGTGGTTGAATGAGCGTCCCGTTCCGCAATTTCGGCGGCAGCTGCAATCTTGGCCTTTACGGCGGCCAAGTTGGCGGCGATATCAACCGGTTTTTGCGGCGCGTTCATTTTTCTCGCTTTCTATCATTCATGCACAATAGACATAATCAATTATCGGCACTTGTACAGCGGCTTCACTTACCGGCAAAACGGCTACCGGCCATGATCGCCATGAGTGACGAGGCGCGCATGCCCGATCCAATGACGGTTGTCCCCCGCTTAAGGGCCGGTTCGGCTTTCATATTCCGTCATTACGGTGCGCCGGACCGATGCGCCCTGGCGGCACAATTAGCCCCGCTCTGCCGGCGCTATTCAGTAAAACTTTTAATTGCCAATGATGCCCGGCTGGCCCATGCCGTTCATGCCGACGGACTGCATTTATCAGAGAGTGCCCTGCGGCAAAATCGGCGACACTGGCGACTATGGCGCCGGCCGCATTGGTTCATTACGGGTGCGGCTCATTCTCCGGCGGCTTTAGTACAGGCTGCCCGGATGCGAATTGATGCCGCCCTTTTGGCGCCCGTGTTTCCGACGGCGAGCCATCCGGAACGCACACACATCGGTATACTTCGATTTGCATTATGGGCCAAGAATAGCCCGCTGCCGGTATATGCGCTTGGCGGCATGTCGCCTATGTCGGTCCGTCGCCTCAAAGGATGCAGGATTTCCGGGATTGCCGGTATCGGCGGGTTTCTCGGCACTTAAAAATGTTCTGCTGGAATCATTTATGCCTTGAAACAAATATTTCCAAAGGACTTGCGCCACTATCTTTGTGAAACCACTTTATGTATATTATTAAGGTGTTTAAATGAGACACGTAATACCAATTTCAAAGCAATGTTGCGCCCGATGAAATGCCGTTTCCAGGATCGCCGGTTATCCCTTGCCCTCGTTTTAGCCGCCGGGCTGCTCGTTTCCGGCTGCGGCACCATGAAGGGCTGGTTTGCCGACGATGGCGCGCCGGAACCGGAAGAGCCCGCCGCCTTGTCGTTTCCGCAAGACGAGGATTTTGATTTCGACGCCTTTCACCGCCCCGGCGTCGGCAGTGCCGATGAAGGATTTATCAGCTCTTCGAATTCAGGCCTTTTATTTGGCGACGGCGAAACGACAAAAGGCGGCGTCATTGGCGTAAACAGCTTTTTGTGGCGCGCGTCCTTAGATACGATTTCATTTATGCCGATCAAATCAGCAGATGCCTTCGGCGGCGTAATCTTAACCGACTGGCATTCACCGGCGGATTCGCCCAATGAGCGCTTTAAGTTGAATGTCTATATTCTCGACCGCGCCCTTCGCGCCGACGGCATTCGTGTTGCCGCATTTCGTCAGGTCCTCGATCGCAACAGCCAGTGGCGCGATGCCGCCGTCACGAAAAAAACGGCGCGCAAACTCGAAGACGCAATTCTCATGCGGGCCCGCCAGCTTCGATTACGGACAGCAAAAAAATAGCCCTTTTATCATTCGGCGATTAGCTTCGAAGAAGGCTAAAAAAATCCCGGACAGACCCCGCTCCTTCGAGTATTCTCCCCCCTTAAATCTATTCCCCAGGAATCTATTGCCCGGTCTTTAATCAATTCAGTCCCGTTCAGGGCGCCACAGAAAAATGTCACGTTATAACGTCAAAGAAACCGAAGCAAAATGGCAGACAACATGGCGCGACCGCGGCTGTTTTGAAGTCAAAGAAAACTCGGACAAGCCAAAATATTATGTGCTCGAAATGTTTCCTTATCCGTCGGGCCGAATCCATATGGGTCACGTCCGGAACTATACGCTCGGCGATGTAGTTGCTCGTTATAAAAAAGCGCGCGGGTTTAATGTTCTCCACCCGATGGGTTGGGATGCCTTCGGGTTGCCGGCTGAAAACGCCGCCATCGCCAACAAAGTTCATCCGGCAAAATGGACTCACAGCAACATTGATACAATGCGCGCACAGCTGGACACCATGGGGCTCTCCTATGATTGGAGCCGGGAGTTTGCGACATGCGATCCTGAATATTATCAACACGAACAAAAGTTTTTTCTTGAGTTTGTTAAGAACGGCCTTGCGTACCGCAAAGAGTCTTGGGTGAATTGGGACCCCGTCGAGCAAACCGTTCTCGCCAATGAGCAGGTTATCGAAGGACGGGGCTGGCGGTCCGGCGCCTTGGTCGAAAAGCGGCGGTTGTCGCAATGGTTCTTGAAAATCACGGCGTTTGCCGAAGAATTATTAAACGGACTGGACGATCTTGCACGCTGGCCCGAGCGCGTACGGCTCATGCAGGAAAACTGGATCGGCCGGTCGGAAGGTGCACACATTACTTTTTCGCTGTCAGGCAATGACGCACTTTCAAATAAAACCCTGGAGGTTTATTCAACGCGGCCGGATACGATTTTCGGTGCTTCTTTTTGCGCAATCGCCGCGAATCATCCGCTGGCCGAAGAGCTGGCAGCGCACAATCCGGCGCTGACTGATTTTATCGCCGAATGCAATCGTCTGGGCACCAGCGAGGCCGCGCTGGAAACAGTTGAGAAAAACGGTTTCGACACCGGCCTCACGGCCGCCCACCCCTTTATCGAGGGGAAGTCTTTGCCGGTGTACGTCGCGAATTTTATCCTGATGGATTATGGCACGGGCGCGATCTTCGGCTGCCCCGCGCACGACCAACGCGATTTGGAGTTTGCGCGAAAATACGGCCTCGAGGTGACCCCCGTCGTCGCACCGGCGGACAAAGATGCGGCAACATTCGATATCGGCGAAGAGGCCTATATTGGCGACGGCTTGCTGATCAATTCAGATTTCATCAACGGTCTCAGTGTCGATAAGGCCAAGGCGGAAATCATCGGGCGCCTTGAAAAACAAGGTATCGGCAGCAAAATGGTCAACTACCGGCTACGCGACTGGGGCATCTCCAGGCAACGATATTGGGGTTGCCCGATTCCCATGATCCACTGCCCCGACTGCGGTATCGTGCCGGTGCCGGAAGAGGACCTGCCCGTAACACTGCCCGAAGACGTCAGCTTCGATAAACCCGGCAATCCGCTGAGCCACCACCCCACTTGGAAAAATGTCGCATGCCCGGCTTGCGGCGGCAAAGCGGAGCGCGAAACCGATACTTTTGATACGTTTTTCGAATCATCCTGGTATTTCGCCCGCTTCACCTCGCCTCAGTCCACGTCATCTTTTGAGCGAACAGATGTCGATTACTGGTTGCCGGTCGATCAATACATCGGCGGCATTGAACACGCCGTGTTGCATCTTCTGTACTCCCGATTTTTTACCCGCGCCCTTAATCAATGCGGTTACCTCAATGTCGAAGAGCCGTTTTCGGGTCTCTTAACGCAAGGCATGATCTGCCATGAAACGTTCAAGGATTCCGAGGGGGCTTGGCTGTTACCGGAAGACACCAAGCGCAACGAATCTGGTGACATCGTCCATGCTAAAACCGGTAAACCGGTTACCGTCGGGCGCTCCGAAAAAATGAGCAAGTCCAAATTAAACGTCGTCGATCCGGCCATTATTATCGAGACTTACGGTGCCGATACCGCGCGGCTGTTTATGTTGTCGGACAGTCCGCCGGACCGGGATCTGGATTGGACCGATGCCGGCATTGAGGGCGCTTGGCGTTACGTTAACCGGCTTTGGCGTCTCGTGACGGAACCGCCCATACCCTTGCCCGCGCCTCATGGGCCGAAGCCTGCATCGATTTCTTCGCCGGGCGAAGACATTCGCCGCATGACCCATAAGACCATCGCGGCCGTTTCAGACGACTTGGACCGGTTTCATTTCAACCGTGGCGTCGCGCGCATTCGTGAATTGACCAATGCCCTTGAATCGATTGCCGGCGTCAACAACGGTGATCTCGGGTGGGTTCTCCGCGAGGGCCTGGAAACGGCCATCTGCCTCATCGGACCGATGATGCCTCACATCGCCGAGGAGCTATGGCAACAGCTCGGTCACGAAACCCTACTGGCCGATACGCCGTGGCCGGTCCCTGATGATTCCCTTTTGGTCGATGAGAGTGTTACGATAGCCGTACAAGTGAACGGCAAGCTCAGGGGCACGATTGAGGTGGCCCAGGATTTAAACCGCGACGAGGCGGAAGCCATTGCGCTGGCCTTGCCGCGGGTGAAAGAAGCGATGCAAAATAAGCCGGCAAAAAAAGTAATTGTTGTGCCAAATCGGATCATCAATGTTGTTATTTAGAGCTTTTATTTTTGTCCTTGCCGCCAATTTTATATCAAGCTGCGGTTTTGAGCCGTTGTATGGCCACAGGGGCGCTGTCAGCGCATCGAACCAATTAGCCGCCGTTCGCATCAAGCCCATCAAAGACCGGCTCGGCCAAGATCTGCACAATCATTTGTTGGATTTATTTAATCCCCATGGCAGGCCGGCCCAGCCAAAGTATTATTTAGAGGTGCGGCTGGATACCTCCAGCAGCAATGTTGCCGTTAGCAAAGAGGCCTTGGCATCACGTGTTAACTTTGAACTCAATTCGAAATTTAGGCTGATTGATTCGCAAACCGGCAAACCTGTTTATCAGGGGGCCGACCGGGTTATTGCCGGCTATAATCTCTTAAGTTCAAACTTTGCCACGAAATCTGCGGAGGTCGATGCACAAGTACGGACCGTCCGGCAGGCTGCCTTTAATATTCAAACGCAAATCGCTTCATATTTCAAAACCTCCCCGCCGACACGTTAAACAGGCAGATTGCGTAAGTGAAAATCGCGCCCCGCCAAGTTGATGAATTTATCAATCGGCCCAAAGCTGAAATTGCCGCTGTTTTAATTTATGGTCCTGATCAAGGTCTGGTCCGGGAACGGGCGGAGCAACTTGTAAAAAGTATCGTCAGCGATATTAACGATCCTTTTTTAATTACTGCGCTCACCGGTTCGTCGTTGCGTCAAGATGCGGCGGTGCTGATCGATAACGCAGCGGCCCTCTCGTTTTCACAAGGGCGCCGGGCTATTCGCGTACGCGATGTAACGGATACGCACACAAAAATTTTTGCGGCATTTTTAGAAGAGCCAAAAGGAGATTCGCTTGTCATTGTCGAGGCCGGCGAACTTGCCGCCCGTTCGTCTCTGCGTAAAACATTTGAGCAAGCCGACAACGCCGCCGCCTTAGCCTGTTACGCCGATGATGATCGCCGGCTTCATCAGGTGATTACAGAAACCCTACAAAGTCACGGCATAACCGTTTCACGCGAAGCAATGGATTATTTGCTCAGCCAACTTGGTGCGGATCGGATGGTGACGCGCAATGAGCTCGATAAATTAGCCCTCTATATGGAAGAGGGCGGCACCGTCACTTTGGAAGACGCACAATTGTGTATCGGCGATAGCGCGGCGGCCTCCATGGATGGAATAATTTATGCCGTCGGGTCGGGCGATCAGGCGGCGCTAGATGTATCATTGCGCCGCGTCATGGCGGAAGGCGCGCAGCCTGTGCAAATCCTGCGCGCATTGGCGCGGCACCTGCAGCGCCTGCAACTTGCCGCCTCTTACGTTCAAGCGGGGCAATCGCCGGAACAGGCGATGAAGGCGCTCAGGCCGCCCGTCATATTTCTGTTTGAGAATCAGTTTCGATTCCAGCTTTCGATTTGGCCCGTTCGCAGACTGGCTGATGCCATCGATGTGATTTTGGAGGCGGAGCTCAATTGCAAAACGACCGGCATGCCGGCAGAACATGTTTGCGCCCGGGCCCTCATGCGGATTGCACAAGGGGCTCGCGTCATGGCCCAGCACAGATCGCAGCGGGTGCGCGCTTAAGATATATTGAGATTTAATCTTTTAGGCTTACCGGATCTGAATCATCGGACGACAACATTACCACGACATCATCCGGCTTCAGCGTCTCAACATTTTGCGAAGCATCCGTCGGAGCAGGTCCGCTTGAAACTACAGCGCCCGCTGGCGCAATTGGTGATGCCTTTCCGTCGCTTAAACGCAGCAAAATATCATCCAATTGATCCAGAGAATTGTAATGGATGACAATAGCGCCGCCTTCGCCGTTGAATTGAATTTCAGTTTTCAAACCCAAAAGCAGCGTTAAATCGTTTTCAAGACTCAACGTGTCCGCATCTTTTTGCTTTGCCGATTGTTTAGATTGATTCGATTTTGAGTCCGTCTTTTTTGCCGTACCTTGTTGGGCTAATTTTTCCGTTTGGCGAACGTTGAGGCCTTTTTTAACAACCTCACCGGCAAGCTTTGCCGGGTCCTTCGCGTTTAACAATGCGCGCGCATGGCCCGTTGATAAATCACCATTGTTCAACATTTTTTTGACCGGTTCCGGCAGGCCCAGCAATCGCATCATGTTAGCGACATGGCTACGGCTTTTACCGACAACCTTCGCTAAATTTTCCTGTGTATGACTGAATTCATCCATCAGCTGCTGGTAACCTTCGGCCTCTTCCAGCGGCGTCAAATCCTGGCGCTGTAGATTTTCAATCAACGCAACCTCAAGAACCTCTTGATCGGTCAGGTCCTTGATGATGACGGGCACGTCATGAACTTTTGCTAATTGCGCCGCGCGCCAACGGCGTTCGCCGGCAATGATTTCATAAGCGTTTGGTTCTTCCGGGTGATGGCGCACGAGAAGCGGCTGCAAGATGCCTTTTTCTTCGATCGATCGCGCGAGATCTTTGATGCGATCGTCGTCCATATATTTTCGCGGCTGGTAACGGCCGGGATGCAGAAATTCGACCGGTATTTTTTTGCTGCCGTGAACGTCGATGCCTTCAGGCGTGGCACCCGCATCATCACCGAGCAGTGAGGACAGTCCGCGTCCGAGTCCGCGCTTCGCCATTAGACGTGAATTCCTTCGCGGTTCAGTACCTCGCTGGCGAGGTGCAGATACGCTTGCGAGCCGGCACAGGCCATATCGTAAACTAAAACTGGACGGCCATAAGACGGCGCTTCGGAAACGCGAACGTTTCTTGGGATGACCGTGTTGTATACTTTGTCGCCGAAAAACGCGCGGACGTCTTCGGCGACCATACCCGATAAATTGTTGCGCTTATCGAACATCGTCAGCACGATTCCTTGGATTTCTAATCCCGGATTGAATTTGCCGGCGATCCGCTCAATGGTCCGACTTAAATGACTGACACCCTCGAGGGCAAAGAACTCGCATTGCAGCGGCACCAACACGGCTTGCGCGGCAACCAATGCATTGACCGTCAACAAGCCCAACGCCGGCGGGCAGTCGATTAAAATATAGTCGAATTTTTTCTCGATGCCTTTGAGAGCATTTTTCAAACAGTATTCGCGGTTCTCAACATCAACCAATTCCAGCTCGGCGCCGGTGAGGTCGATACCGGAGGGAATGATGCTGAGGTCCGGAATGTCAGTTGGCTGAATCGTTTCCTCAAGCGTTATGTCGTCGATCAAAATATGGTAGGTATTTTTTTCGCGAGCCGCAGGATCTAGTCCAAGTCCGGTACTCGCGTTTCCTTGCGGATCAAGATCGATGACCAATACTTTTTTCTTTACCGCCGCTAAGGCCGTCGCAAGATTAATAGCGGTCGTTGTTTTACCGACCCCGCCTTTTTGATTCGCTATCGCAAGGATGCGGCTTTGCGCAGGCATTTGTTGAATGAGGTGCTCAGACATGACGGCGGTGTATCCCTTCGATTAAATAAATAACCCCTGAAGCATCTGAAAGACTTTCCGCTTCTGTAACGATCATATTCCATTTTTTTCGCGCCTGCGTCAATTCTTGTCCGCCCTTTGCCCCTTTTAAAAACAGACAACGACTGTTTTCCGCCAAAAATTCTGCCGAATAAGCGATCAAATTTTCTAAGGGTGCCAGCGCGCGGGCAGTGATGATATCGGCGGAAAACGCATTCAGGGATTCGATTCGGTCCTGATGGATGACGACATTGGTGTCCGTTTTGCGCGCCACCTCACGCAAGAAGGAGCACTTTTTGTTGTTGCTCTCTACAAGATGTATGGGCAGCCCTGTAATGATGCCCAATACGAGTCCAGGAAAACCGGCGCCGCTACCTAGATCGAGTATCGTTTGATCCGAAGGCCTGATGAATTTTTTAAGCTGCGCACTATCAAGCATGTGGCGGCGCCAAATATCATTGAGGCTCGACGTCGAAACAAGATTGATCCGCGCCTGCCAAGTCCGCAACATCTCGGCATAACATAAAAGGCGATCCATCGCCGCCTTATCGATTCCGAGTTGGTGCTGAAATTCTTTTTCGGAAAGTGGCTGTTCTATGTGTTGTGACATACGCGACTATCGAACGCCGATCTGTTTCACGTGAAACAAAACGGCCAGTAATATTATGCGCTCAAGCGCGTGTCATGCCGGCGCACAAATCCGAGTAAAATCGTCAGCGCGGCCGGTGTCATGCCTGGCATTCGTGACGCGGCGCCAAGAGTGGCCGGGCGTGAGTCCATTAATTTTGAGCGAACCTCGTTGGACAACCCCGGCACGGCGGCGTAATCGAGGTCGGCAGGCAACGCCAGCGATTCGTCTTTTCGGAAAGCCTGAATGTCGGCTTCCTGGCGCTCGAGATAACCGGTGTAGCGGGTTTCAATTTCGAGCTGTTCGGCAATCCGATTCGGGATAGAAACAAGCTCGGGCCAAATCGTTTGAAGACAGGCGAAGTCAATATTCGGCCGCGATAGGAGCTCCCAGGCACTGCGCCGGACGCCATCCTGGTTGATCGCAATACCACGTTTCGCCAGCGCGCTTGGCGTCGTTTGACAGGCCTCAAGGCGCGCGCGCGCCGATTGAAGACTCTCCATTTTTTCTTGAAAAGCGGCCGCGCGGGCCGCGCCGACACAGCCAATATCGATCCCTTTTTGACTAAGTCGTTGATCCGCATTGTCGGCCCGCAAACTCAGGCGGTATTCTGCCCGCGAGGTGAACATTCGGTAAGGCTCCAGTACGCCCCGGGTGACGAGATCGTCAATGAGGACGCCCATATAGGCATCGGCCCGATCCAGTGTCAGCGGGTCACCGCCAGACGCTTTTTGGGCAGCATTAATGCCGGCCAATAAGCCTTGCGCACCTGCTTCTTCGTAACCAGTGGTGCCGTTGATTTGACCGGCCAAAAACAGGCCAGGCACACGATACGTTTCAAGCCCGGGCGTCAATTCGCGCGGATCGACATAATCATATTCGATGGCATATCCGGGGCGGACCATGACGGCACTTTCGAGCCCGGGAATTGTTTTTAGCATCGCCAGCTGGACTTCTTTCGGCAGGGATGTCGAGATGCCGTTGGGATAGACCGTATCGTCATCGAGCCCTTCTGGTTCGAGGAAAATTTGATGCCGGCCGCGTTCGGCGAATCGCACGACCTTATCCTCAATCGACGGACAATAGCGCGGACCGGTGCTTTGAATTTGCCCCGAGTACATGGGTGAGCGCTTGAGGTTTTGCCGGATCAGATCGTGGGTTGCATCGGTCGTGCCGGTTAAATGGCAATCGATTTGCGGTGTCGTGATACGATCGTTCATAAACGAAAACGGCACCGGCGGATCGTCGCCCGGCTGGGTTTCAAGGCCGGCCCAATCGATGGTGCGCCCGTCCAGCCGCGGTGGCGTGCCGGTCTTCAGGCGGCCCAGGGGGAAACCGATCCGTTTAAATGTGTATGAGAGGCCGATGGCGCCTTTTTCGCCGACCCGGCCCGCCGGAATTTGGTTGTCGCCAATGTGAATCAGGCCGCGCAGAAACGTACCCGTGGTCACCACGACGGCGCCGGCCAAGAATGTTAGACCAGAAATCGTTCGCACGCCGTTCAGATTACCGTTGGAATCGAATGTGAGGTCGTCGACTTCACTCGATTCGATATCGAGACGGTCTCGAGCCGCCAGCTCCCTCTGCATTGCTTCGCGATATAGCTTGCGGTCGGCCTGAGCGCGCGGGCCCCTCACCGCGGGCCCCTTGCGCCGGTTCAGCATACGATATTGAATGCCCGCCTGATCAATCACCCGCCCCATAAGCCCGTCAAAGGCATCGATCTCCCGGACTAAGTGGCCCTTGCCTAGTCCGCCAATGGCGGGATTGCAGGACATTTCGCCAATCGTCTCGATACGGTGGGTGAGCAACAGGGTTTTGGCGCCCATCCGTGCCGCCGCATCGGCCGCTTCGCAACCGGCATGACCGCCGCCGATGACAATCACGTCATATTTGTTGATTTTCCCAGGGTTTTGCGGGTTCTTTTTCATGGCGGGACTGTACGTCCGAGTCATGGGCAAGTCAATGACAAGTCGATCAAACTAATGCTCAAGTATTGCGATAATATTGATTCGGCTGCGGATCAATTAAAATCGTCCTTAAATTCAAGTAACTGCCAACAGCGGCGTTATTTGTCGAGTCTTCTAAAGGGCTTAGAGATATTAAGCGCAGTGAGTTTCATCAATAACGGGCAGGCAGCTTTATTGTTTCACGTGAAACAATCATTTGAATCTGATTTGATCCCACCTGCCATCGTTGTTTCACGTGAAACATCGAGACTCAATCAGTCCATTTATTTACCAATACAAAAATCTTTAAAAATAACATCAAGAATATCCTCGACATCAACACGCCCTGTAATGCGCCCCAGCGCCCGAACGGCGAGCCTGAGATCCTCGGCAATGAGCTCCGGGTCTTGGTGATCGGGTTGCTCGGCGGTTGGCTCCAGGGCCCGTAAAATGGCGTTCCGACAGTCTTCAAGGGCCTGGCGGTGGCGGGCCCGGGTAATTGCCGGCGCCGCCGACAAATGGCATCGCTCGGCGACTTCGGCCGTCAATTGGGTCAAGAGGGATTCGATGCCGGCACCGGTTTCAACGGAAATACCAAGTGCTGGCAGACCCTTAATTTCAAGCGGCGGGGCTGGGTCGCCGAGATCGATTTTATTGATCACGACGAGCGTGTCCTCGTCGATCAGGGATGCGGTCTGCGGGTCGACATCCGGCCAGCCGGACTGATCGAGTACCGCCAGGCACAGATCGGCATCGCGCGCCCGGGCGCTGGCCCGGCGAACCCCTTCGCTTTCGATGGGGTCATCTGAATCACGGAGGCCGGCCGTATCGGCCAAAACAACCGGATAGCCCTCGAGGTCGAGTTGCACCTCAATGACATCCCGAGTGGTGCCGGCGACAGACGACACGATAGCCGCGTCGCGCCTCGCTAACACATTGAGAAGGCTTGACTTTCCGGCGTTCGGCGGGCCGATGATGGCGATGTGCAGGCCATCGCGCAGGCGTTCGCCACAGTGCCGGTCCGCAAGATGCCCCTCGATTGAGGCTTGAATATCAGTCAATTCCCTGCGCACGGCTTCGTCGAGCGTGGCGGGCAAGTCCTCCTCGATAAAATCAATACTGGCCTCGAGGTGAGCCAGGGCACGGACCAGTCTTTCCCGCCACGTTTCCGTGAGCTTGCCGAACTCACCCTGCAGTTGCCGGAAGGCCTGGCGCCGCTGGGCCTCGGTATCGGCATTGATCAGATCGGCCAGCCCTTCGGCAGCGGTCAGGTCCATCTTGCCGTTTTCGAAAGCGCGCCGGGTAAACTCTCCCGGCTCGGCCTCGCGCAGGCCGGGCATTGCCGATAACACATTCGCCAAAGCCGCCGTGACGGCCCGGCTACCATGCACATGCAGCTCCACAACGTCTTCACCGGTGAAGCTCGCCGGGGCCGGCATCGAGACGGCCATGGCCTCGTCGATGGTTTCGCCGCTCTGCGGATCCGTCAAAACAGTATGCGTCAAAACCCGGGGCGGGCAGGTCTTGCTGGCGATTTGCTTTAAAGCCGGCATCGATTCGGGTCCGGAAAGACGAAAAACCGCAACCCCGGCACGGCCCGGCGCGCTGGAAAGGGCGAATATCGTATTCCGGAGCGAAGATGATGGCATAATTTAGGTCGATCTTTTCATCTAACTAATTGCAATATTTAGGATAATTTATTTATATTTAATAATAGATGTAATATTTATATTATTTAAGACACTTCAGACAATCAACCACAGCAATCACCAAAAATGTGGTTGTGTGACCGTCGCTTCGTCCTTAGGTACAAACTATCCGCGTTCATAGTCGAAACCATGACCCAAAACCACAACCAATTAGACGGCGAAACCAGCCCCTACCTCTTGCAGCATAAAGACAACCCGGTCCACTGGATGCCCTGGGGGCCTGAGGCTTTTGCAAGGGCCAAGGAGGAAAACAAACCGATCCTACTCTCCGTCGGTTACGCCGCCTGTCATTGGTGCCATGTCATGGCGCACGAG